>Ga0209039_10000076_pt1 | contig 82673 bp, 71 predicted proteins | sample BogFormECP12_OM1_FD_188238 | JGI IMG/M metagenome (GOLD analysis project Ga0209039, IMG submission 188238) | Bog forest soil microbial communities from Calvert Island, British Columbia, Canada - ECP12_OM1 (SPAdes) (version 2) | ecosystem: Environmental > Aquatic > Freshwater > Wetlands > Bog ... | reverse complement strand
TGATCACGCCGGTGGCCATGGACAAGGGATTACGCTTCGCCATCCGCGAAGGCGGCCGCACGGTGGGCGCCGGCACGGTAACCGAGATTATAAAGTAGGAGCACAGCAATGCCTCGCGAGATCATTACGTTTCAGTGCACCGAGTGCAAGAACCGGAATTATTCCAGGACGAAGAACAAGAAAACCACCACCGAGCGCCTGGAGCTGAAGAAATTCTGCCGGCACTGCCGGAAGCACCAGCCCCACAAGGAAATCAAGTAGAATGGTTGCATGGCCCCCAGCTTGGGGCTGCGACCCAGGGGCGTAGGTTTAACGGCAGACCAGCGGTCTCCAAAACCGCGAGTGGGGGTTCGAATCCCTCCGCCCCTGCCAGCTATCCCGCTAACAATTGGGAGTCAGCAAGATAAGGATTTATGGCCGAAGGAACGAACTGGTGGCACAGCACGAAGGATTACGTGAATGGCTTGAAGCTTGAGATGCGTCGCGTGACCTGGCCGAACCGCAAGCAGGTGGAAGGCACTACCGCGGTGGTGATTTTTTCCGTGTTTGCCTTTGCCTTGTACTTCTTTGTGGTGGACTATTTCCTGGCGCGGGGCGTAACCGGAGTGCTGAAGTTTTTTTCGAAGTAGCGCATATGGAATCTGAAGAGAACGTCCACATCGAGGAAAAGCCGGAACAACCCGCCGCGGCGCAGCCTGCCGGAGAAGTCTCCGCGGCATCCGAAGAGGCCGTCAACGCGCCGGTTGAGGCGGAGCAGATTGAGGCAGAGCCGGTTGAGGTAGAGGCGGTTGTGGCAGAGACGATTGAGGTAGAGCCGGTTGAGGTAGTGGCCGTTTCAATCGAAGCCCCGGAAGCGGCTGCCGAGGCCGCGGCGGAGCCGGCGCCCGCCAGTGAGGAAGCGGCCGTCGAAGCCGAGCCGCAAGCGGTACCGCCCGTGCCGGCGTATGACGAATCCTCTCCGAAGAAGTGGTACATCATCCACACTTACTCGGGATTTGAGAACAAGGTGGCGGAATCGTTGCGCACGCGTTCCGAAGCTTTCGGCTTTGCGGACAAGATCGGGCAGGTGCTGATTCCCACCGAGGAAGTGGTGGAATTGCGCAACGGCAAGAAGGTCACCAGTAAACGGCTGGTTTATCCCGGTTACGTGCTGGTGGAAATGGAAATGAGCGACGCGCTGTGGCATGAGGTGAAGAACACGCCCCGCGTGACGGGTTTTGTGGGTGGCGGGAATTCGCCAGTGCCGCTGAGCCCGGAAGAAGTGAACCAGATTCTGTACCGGCAGGCTTCGTCGGCGGAACGGCCGCGGCCGAAGATGACGTTCGAGAAAAACGATTCGGTGCGCATCGTCGACGGACCGTTCGCGAATTTCTCCGGCAAAGTGGACGAGGTCAACCCGGAACGCGGAACGCTGCGCGTGATGGTGACGATTTTCGGACGCGCCACACCGGTGGAGCTGGAGTTCCTGCAAGTGGAAAAGGGTTGATATGGCAAAGAAGATTACCGCATCGGTGAAATTGCAGATTCCGGCCGGCAAGGCCACTCCGGCGCCGCCGGTGGGAACCGCGCTGGGTCCGCAGGGCGTCAACATCATGGATTTCTGCAAGGCGTTCAACGCCAAGACGTCCGCCAAGGACCAGGAAGGGCTGATCATCCCCGTGGTGATCACGATTTTTTCGGACCGCTCTTTCACGTTCATCACCAAGACGCCGCCGGTGCCGGTGCTGATCAAGCGCGCCGTGAACCTGGCTAAGGGATCGCCCGAGCCGCACAAGGTCAAGGTCGGCAAAATTACGCAGGAGCAGATCAAAGAGATTGCCAAGATCAAGATGCCGGACCTGAACTGCTTCGACCTGGAAGCGGCCATGCGTTCGGTGGCCGGCACCGCGCGCAGCATGGGCGTGGATGTAATTTAGGGCCGCTTCGGGCGCGCCGCCAAAAGTTGACTCCGGCTTCGCGCTTTGAAAAAATAGAGTCTCCATCTCGTGCGGATGTGGCGGAATTGGCAGACGCGCATGGTTCAGGTCCATGTACCCGCAAGGGTGTGGAGGTTCAAGTCCTCTCATCCGCACCAAGCCATTTAGAATAAATAGTTTGTAGAAACACAGGCTCTACGCCAACAACGGGGGGGGCAACCCCAATCCCAGATTTATATTGACTGATTTGCATCCTCCTTGATATGCGATATTATATAGATTGGACAAAACAATATGCCGTCGCATATCAAGACCACACGACTGAATGGCTTACCTGACGACCTCCGCCATGAGCTGGTTGAAGAGCGGCATAAGCGGGGCTGGAGTCAGGCCGAGCTGGGGCAACGTCTAGGATTGCCGCAGATGCATATCTCCGGAATCGAAACCGGCAAGATCGTGCCGCGATTTGACACTCTCCTCGACCTGGTCCGCGTACTCGACCGCGATCTATTGATAGTCCCCCGGACGCTCGTGCCCGCGGTGCAGGCTCTGATTCGGGACCGGCGCCGTCCGGATCAAAACGGGGATGCCGACGAGGGTGAGCGTTCACTCTACGCCTCGGACGACGCAGAGGACCAGCGTCGATGACACTCGATCCAAAACTCAACGCGCTCGCAGTTAATCTGCATGGCCGGCAGATCGGGATTATCAACCGTCTCGCCGGAGACCGCCATCTGTTTTCGTTCGAGCAGGAATATGTTGACGACCCGAACCGGCCGACCATGAGCCTGTCCTTCAAGGGACAGTCCGGCGGACTGGTCACGGCCGTGCGTCCGGTAGGCCGCCGCGTGCCCCCGTTCTTTTCGAACTTGCTGCCCGAAGGACACCTGCGCACCTATCTGGCCGAACAGGCGGGCGTGAAGCCGGAACGTGAGTTCTTTCTGCTGGCGGTGCTGGGCGCCGATCTTCCGGGCGCTGCCACGGTCACACCGCTTACGGCCGACGGCCATCCTGTCGAGCTGCAAAAGGATGACGAGAAGGGGCAGGACGCCCGCCGCGACGATGGCGTGCTGCGATTTTCGTTGGCCGGTGTGCAGTTGAAGTTTTCCGCCGTCATGGAGGCATCCGGCGGTCTGACCATCCCGGCTCACGGTATCGGCGGATCATGGATCGTCAAGCTGCCCTCCACACAGTTTCATGCGGTACCCGAGAACGAATACGTCATGCTTGAGCTGGCGCGCGCCGTCGGCATCACAGTGCCCGAGATCCGTCTTGTTCCTATCAGCGAGATCCAGGGCCTGCCGGAAGCCGCTGCCCGGATGGAAGGCAACGCGCTTGTCGTGCAGCGCTTTGACCGTGCAGCCGCGGAGCGCATACATATGGAAGACTTCGCGCAGGTCTTCGGTCTGTTCCCGGACGACAAGTATGGGCGTCGAAGCTACGCCAACCTCGCCGCAGTGCTGTGGGCCGAAGCGGGCGAGGGGGGCACCTATGAATTTGTGCGGCGGCTCGTTTTTTCCGTGTTGATCGGCAACGGCGACATGCACCTGAAGAACTGGTCCTTGTTGTATCCGGATGGCCGCACACCGGTCCTCTCGCCGGCCTACGACTTTGTTGCCACATTTCCCTACATCCCAGGTGACAAGCTAGCTCTAAGCTTCGGCGGAAGCCAGAGTCTGAACGAGATCACGGTTGATCAGGTCCGACGTTTCACCGATACGGCGCGTATGCCGATGGACCCGGTATGGCGGATCGTGCGCGAGACGGTGGAGCGAACCCAGGCTGCATGGAAAACTCTGGACCATAAGGACCTCTTGCCTTCAGACATGCGAAAAGCAATCGACAAGCAGATTCATGCGGTGGCCGTGAAGACGGACGGGAGAGGTTGATGGCGCCGCATGCCGGTTCTTTTCTCCGGGTAGCTTGCGGAGAATGGGCCCCCTAATCTCCGCATGATTCCGGCAAACACCCTGCAGGCAGGAGCCTTCGCAGACCCAGGACGTGCAGGAGGTCGTGTGGAGTGGAGGTTCAAGTCCTCTCATCCGCACCAAACTTCAAAAAACGATCGAAGCTGAATGTCGCCGGAGCCGGGCCTGACGCCGGCGGCCGATCCCGCTATAAACTGAGTGCGAGAATGGAAGAAGCAGAACGCACTCGGCCCACATGTCCATCTTCGCTATTATCCTTGCCCTCCTTGCCGCCAGCCAGGCCTATTGGGCCTGGCGCGGTTACCGGCTCGCCACGCGGCTGATTCGAAACCGGGGACTCCGTATCCTGGTATGCGTTTGGGCGGCCGCCGCCTATGCAGGGGCGTTCTGGTGGAGTTGGCCCCTCTTCGGGAGAAGCCCAAGTCCGGTTGAGCTCACAGTCAGGGATGCCCTGGTGACAGCGCCGTTCCTCTGGTGGCTGGCCAGCTCCTTTGTGGCATTCCTGGTGGTGGTGCTGTTCGCCATTCCGCAAGGCATGGTGGGCGCGGCGCGCTGGATGGCGGGCCGGCCGCGGCGTGCGCATCCCTCCGCTGACGCCCCCGCATCACCCGAACGGCGCCGCTTCCTGGAACGCACCGCGAATGTGGCCACGGCCGCGCCTTTTATCGGCGGCGTTTACGGTTTGCTCTATGGACGGCTCAACCTCGAGACCACTTCGCAGCCCATCCGTATAGCCAGCCTGCCGGGAGCTTTCGAAGGGTTTCGGATCTGCCAGCTTTCCGATATCCACATCGGGCCGTTCATGCCCGCCAGCGAGATCCGCAAGTATGTCGCCATCGCGAACGCGCTCAAGCCCGACCTTACGGTTCTCACCGGCGACTTCGTCACCTCCGACCCCAGCACGCAGCAGCCCGTGGTGGAAGCGCTCTCCGGCCTGCGCGCGCCGTTCGGCGTGTTCGGCTCGCTGGGCAACCACGACGGCTGGGCGCGCGTGGAGGATTCGATCACCGAATTGTTCCGGCAGGTGGGTGTGCGGATTCTGCGCGGGAGCAATGTGGAGATCGTCGCGGGCTCGGGTTCGCTGAACCTGATCGGAGTGGATTTCCAGAGTAATCGGCGTTTCGGGCCCTCCATGCCGGTGGCTCGCCTGCTGGGGAATATCGAGGGACTCATCGCGCGCGACCGCATCAACATCCTGCTCAGCCACAACCCCGACACCTTCGACCGGGCGGCGGCGCTGGGCATCGAGCTCAGCCTGGCGGGGCACACCCACGGCGGCCAGGCGGCGCTCGAGTTCATCAGCCCGGAGATCGCGCCCGCCCGGCTGGTGACGCCGTACGTGGCCGGCCTGTTCCAGAAACCGGGCGGCCAGCTTTATGTGAACCGCGGCATTGGAACCATCGGCATTCCGATTCGCATCGGCGCCCCGCCGGAGATCACACTGTATAGCTTGACGAGGGGCTGAGCGGCGGGCCTCATCGGGACAACCGCGCATTCCGCGCAATACTCAGCGGCCGGTGACGTTTCGACAAAAAAATGGCCGGCCGCGGCGCACAGGGTCGCCACGGCCGGCCGGTCTCGACAGGCGAGACTTAGACTGCTACGTACATCGTGCTGCCCTGGCGATTCACCAGCAGCAGAGTCTGGTCTTTCGAGTTGCGCATGGCGCGCTCGAAATCGGAAGTGTTCTTCACCGGTTGCCGGTTGACTTCCTGAATGACATCCCCGCGACGCAGGCCGGAATCGACGGCCGGGCTGGAGGGACTGATGCCGGTTACCACCACGCCGGCGGCGTTGGCGGGCAGGCCCAGTTGCCGGGCAGTTTGCGTGTCCACGTCCTCCACGGAAACGCCAGCCAGGGCGCTCTTGGTGGCGTCCGAGTCGCTGCGCACACTGGCTTCCTTGACGGGCAATTCAGCCAGCTTGACGGCGACTTCACGCTCGGCGCCGTTGCGGAAAACCTTGAGGGTCACGCCGGCGTCGGGGCTCATCATGGAGATGCTCATGCGCAGTTGGTTGGCGTCCTCCACGGGCTTGCCGTTGAGTTCCAGAATGATGTCGCCCTTGAGCAGGCCGCTGCGCTGCGCCGGGCTGTCGGGGCTGACGTCGCCCACCAGCGCGCCGTGCGGCTCTTTCTCGCCGAAGGCCTTGGCCATGGCCGGCGTGACGTCCTGCGGGACGATGCCGAGATAGGCGCGCGTCACTTTCCCGTTCTTGAGGATCTGGTCCATGACGGTGCGGGCCAGGTTTACGGGAACGGCAAAGCCGATGCCCTGATTTCCTTCGGAGCCGTGCGAGATGATGGCGGTATTGATGCCCACCAATTCGCCGCGATCGTTGATCAACGCGCCGCCGGAGTTGCCGGGGTTGATGGGCGCGTCGGTCTGGATGAAGTCTTCATAAGCTTCGATGCCCAGGCCCGTACGCCCGGTGGCGCTGACAATTCCCATCGTCACGGTCTTGCCGACGCCGAAGGGATTGCCGACGGCCAGAGCGTAGTCGCCAATCTGGACTTTGGAAGAGTCGCCGATCACGATGGCCGGCAGACCGGAAGCGTCGATCTTGAGGACGGCGATATCCGTCTTGGGATCGGTGCCGATGACGCGAGCTTTGAACTCGCGCTTGTCGGAGAGCGTCACTTTGACGTCAGTGGCTTCCTCGACGACATGATTATTGGTGAGAATGTAGCCCTCGGGGCTGACGATCACGCCCGAGCCGAGCCCTTGCTCGCGCTGCTCGCCCGGTTGGCGGGGCATGCCGCGGCGGCCCTGTGAATTGTCGCCGAAGAACTGGCGGAGTTCGTCGGGGATCTGGCCCTCAAACGCCGTGGGCGTTTTGACGACCTTAGAAGACGAGATGTTGACCACGGCCGGCAGGACTTTCTTGACCACCGGCGCAAAGCCGGTGCGGCTGGGGCCTTCATTGGCATCCGCGAGTTTCAGCGTAGCCGGTGGATTGTCGTTCCAAGCGCGATTGGCGGCGGCGAGACCGAGGCCACCCAGCCCCAATGCCAGGACCACGCCAAGAACTGCGGTTTTCGGACGCATCCAGATACTCTGTGTGTTCATATGACCTTCCCTTTTCGCAATGTGGGGATTTCCACGAGTTCGAGCGGCGTCCGCCGAATTGTGGACCCATATGTATAGATGCGGGGGTGGGCCAGGTGTTTGTAACGGGAAGTCGGTATTCGGGGGCCGGAGACTGGGTAGGTCAGCGAAGAGGCCGGACCAGGGGGTACGGCGCGGGCGAGGGCGCCCGCCCTCCATGGAGAGGCTAGGAGATGATTCCCTTGCGGACGGCGTAGAGAATCAGCTCGGGGACGCCGCGCAGGTTCAGTTTCTGCATGATGTGGGCGCGGTGCGTTTCCACGGTATAGACGCTAAGATTGAGCAGGGTGGCGATTTCCTTGCTCGATTTGCCTTCGGCGACCAGTTGCAGGATCTCCCGCTCGCGGGGCGATAGCAGCTCGTAGGAATCTTCGGCCCCGGTGCGCTGCAAGGTGCGCATGTAGTCCTCGAGCAACACTTTGCCCACCGCCGGACTGAAAAAAGATTTGCCTTCCGAGGCGGCGCGAATGGCACTGGCCAGGTCGGCCTCGGCGGAATCCTTCAGAAGGTACGCGCGGGCGCCGGCCTTGAGCGCGCGCAGCACGTACCCTTCATCGGAGTGCATGCTGAGCATGACCACCTGGGTATCCGGAAGGCTCCCGCGAATCTGCAGGCAGGCTTCGATCCCGTTCAGGCCGGGCATCCCGATGTCCATGACGACGACGTCGGGCTTGAGGGATTCCGCCAGGGCCACGGCCTCTCTTCCGTCGGCGGCCTCACCCACCACGGCGAATTCGGGATGCTGCTCCACCACCAGGCGCAAGCCGGTGCGGATCAGCGTGTGGTCGTCGGCGAGCAGGATTCGGGTCTGTCTCATGCAGGTTCCCCGGCGGATGCGGGCAAGGGCAGCTCGCCTTTGATGGTGGCGCCCCGTCCGGGCGCGGAATCCACGCTAAAGGTTCCACCGAGCCGCTTGACGCGCTCCTCCATTCCCATTATGCCAAGGCCGCGCGCACGCTCGGGCTGAAAGCCGCGGCCGTCATCGCTGACCTCAACGGCGATGCGGTTCTGGTTCTGCACCACGCGAACCTTGGCGTTGCGGGCCCGGGCGTGGCGCACGGCATTGTTGAGCGCTTCCTGCACCAGGCGGTAAACGCAGATTTTGTATTCGTCCGCCAGCGCCTCGGACACGTTTTCCGACTCGACGGTGACCTCCATTTCGCTGCGGCGGGAGACTTCCCTGCCCTGCCACTCCAGGGCGGCGACCAGGCCGAGATCGTCCAGCATGGATGGGCGCAGGAGGAGCGCGATATCCCTGACGGCGCCGACGGCGGTCTCGGCGACCGATTTCATGTTGTCGAGCCGCTCCTTGATGCGGATCGGGTCCTCGGGCAGGTTGGAGGACAAGCTTCCGAGATCCACCAGGAGAGCGCCGAGAGACTGGCCCACTTCGTCGTGCAATTCCCGCGAGATGGACCGGCGCTCGGCTTCCTGGACATCCACCAGGCGGGAGGAAAGCCGCTCCAGTTCATGGCGGCTGTGGGCCAGCTCGCGGTACCGGCCGCGGGTCTGCCGCTCCAGCCGAACGATGTACGCCATGCTCGCCATCGCCAGCAGCAGGCCGGCCGCGAGCGCGATGGAGAGAGATTCCGTGAGGCTGGATTGGAGGCGGCCGAACTGCGCCAGGAGCGTTTCGTCGGTGCGGCGAAATTGCTGGCTGTTCCACGCCTGGAGCTGGTCGGACGATTCGAGGAACTGGGACCGCATGGACACGATCCGATCGACGATGAGAGACTGTTCGTGGCCGTGAAGCGCTTGGGGGCTCAATACCAGGATGGACGCATATAAGTCGCGATGGCGCACGAACTGATCGAGGATGACCTGCAGGAAGGCGGCTTCCTCGGGCTGGCGGTTGGAGGGATAGCGATCCAACTGCGAGCCGATATCCGCGGTCAATCGATCCACCTGCTGGCGGACCACGGGGTCGGGCTTGCCTTCCGGACAGGCGGCGTAGCGCTGGATGGCGTCGTTATAGACCTCAATGGAAAGGTAAAGGCCCGACAGATTCCGCGTGCGATCCGCCACCTCGCGCCGCGCCAACTGCTCCTGTTGTTGCATTCGCTCGAGGGTGCGGGAGGCCGCGGCGCCGGAGATCACGATGAGGCCGAGCAGTCCCAGGAATGCGCCCAGCAGCACCCAATGCAAGCGGTGGGAAGGCCAGTCCCGATCCGGAGAGGACGTTATGTTGGATTCTTCAGGGGACGTCTTCATAGGGAACGGGCCCGAGGAGGGACACTTTCATTATCCGCCGGGAGAGGTTGCTAAACCACGAACGACCGGGTGATTTCTCCCACCGAGCGGGTTCCGCACTGGCGCATGGCGAGCGTCAATTCCGCGTTCAGGATTTCGATCACGCGCTCCACGCCGGGTTGCCCGAAGGCGCGCGCGGCGGGAATTCATGACAGTTTTCCCCCTTTTGACCAGCGGGATACGCGATTATACACCGGCCGGCGTGCCGGAAAAAAATCTGCATGCTTTCCTTGCAATTTCGGGCAGGAACCGGCGTCTAAAAAGAGAAGCAGTGTCGCACCACGAGGGCCCGGGGGGCTGCGCCACCGCATGCAGACCAAGGAGATTCGTCCGATGCAGCGCACGATTGGTGGCGTAAGTCTTTTTCTTTTAAATACTTGGCTGGCATTTGGCCAAACCGCGGCAGCGCCGCCGGCCTTCGATGTAGCTTCGGTCAAAGTCGACATCGCCGGGACTAACGAAGTTGGGGGACGCGGGGGCATGGGGCGCGGGCGCGAGATCATCGCCCCTTCGCCTGCAGGCATCAGCATGATCAATGTCTCTCTGAAGTCCTTGATTCAGTGGGCCTATCACGTGCAGGCCGTTCAAGTTTCGGGACCTGGCTGGCTGGATGTGGATCGTTACGATGTCGTCGCCAAAGCTGCCGGAGCCGTGTCCGAGGACAAACTCCGGCAGATGATGCAAACCCTGCTGGCCGACCGCTTCAAACTGGCCTTCCACCGCGAATCCAAGGAAATGCGGGCGTTCGTCGTTTCGGTGGCCAAGACCGGCCTCAAGATGAAAGAATCGACCAGCGAAGGCGATATGGACATGCAGCCCTCCGGGAAGGCCGGCGCAACCATCCAAAGAGCCACGGTCCCGCGGCTGGCGGAACTGCTCTCGGGGCCGCTCCAGGCGCCCGTGGTGGATCAGACTGGGTTGACCGGCCGCTATGACTTCACGATCGACCTGTCCAACGTCCTGGATCCGACCACCCCCATGGGCATCAACGACGTCATTCCGATCTTCGTTCAGGTGGCCCAACAGCAGCTTGGCATCAGAATAGACGAGAAGAAGATGCCGGTGGAGATGCTGATGGTAGATCACGCCGAGAAGATTCCAGTTGAAAATTGATGCTGCTTCACGGAATTCGGGAATTTCGGCGAGTCGAGCGGGCAATATCCTGTGGAAAACTGGCGCTCTGGGAAAAAACATTCGGGAGGGGGCGAACACTTTGGGGGGCAAGATCGTCATAAACACAAGCGGCTACTGTCCCCAGGGGTTGATCCCTGCCCGGGAGCGGCGGCGGTGTGGCGGAAAGAGCAGCAACTATGACGCGTAAGGCGCCTACTGAGAATTGACAACAGGGTCTCCCGTTCGGAGGAAGCACACACCGGGAGGCTACTGCAAAAGGAGCAGGGATTTCCAATGAACTGGAAGAGGATGGTCAACTACTTCCGATACCCGCTACTCGCGGCGGTCGCCGTTTTCGTGCTGGCTGCCGCGGAACATCATGGAGTGGTGAGGTTCGGCGCCGTGCCGGTCCCCGGCGCAACCGTAACCGCTACCCAGGGCGACAAGAAAGTCGTCGCGGTGACCGACCAGGACGGCGCTTACGCTTTTCTGGAACTGGCGGACGGAGTCTGGAATATCCAGGTGGAGATGCTCTGCTTTGCCCCCCTGAAACGCGAAATCGGAATCTCCGCGGGCGCACCGGCGGCGGAGTGGGAATTGAAGATGCTGCCAATGGATCAGATCAAGCCGGAGACGCCCGCGGCGGCGGCTCCGCCCGCGGTATCGGCAACGGCAGCCGCACCGGCGGCGGCCACGCAACCCGGAGCGCCAGCCGCCGTTGCCGCGCAACCCGATACGTCCGCCGCGGCCGCAACCGCCGCCCCGACGAAGGGCGGAAAATCATCAAAAAACAAGAAAGGCACCGCAGCCATACCAGCCACGGCGCAGCCCGGCTTTCAGCGCGCGGCCGTGAATGCCACCAGTGACACCCAGCCCGCCGATAACGGCGGCAGCCTGGCCGGCGCCGGGTCCGCCGCCGACGCCAGCCCCGGAGGCACCTCCGACGCCTTGCTGGTGAACGGCAGCACCAGCACCGGAATTCAACAGCGCGCCATCGGCAATTTTCGCGTGGGCCCCGGCTCGCTCTTCAACGGCCAGCTAGGCTTCAACGTCAATAACTCGGGCCTCGATGCCCGCCCCTTTTCCATCACGGGCCAGAACACTCCCAAGTCCATCAACCAGCTCACGCCGAGCATCAGCTTCGGTGGACCGCTTATGATTCCGCACCTGTTCCGCTATAACGGCAATTTCTTCGTCGGATTTCAGGACTCGCGCAATCGCACGTCCAACACGACGCCAGGCCTGATGCCCACGGCCGCCGAACGGGCCGGTGATTTCTCGCAGGTGTTAAACCCACTCGGGCTGCCCGTGACCGTCTACGATCCCACTACCGGCATTCCATTTCCCAACAACCAGATCCCGGTGAGACGCCTCAGCGCGCAGGCCCTGGCGCTGCTGGCCTATTATCCGCAGCCCAATTTCCTGGCCAATTCGCGCTTCAACTACCAGATTCCGCTGGTGAGCCGCAGCGACTCCGACGCCGGCCAGATACGCGTGAACAAGAACGTTAATAACAAGAATTTTCTGAACTTCAACTTCGCCATTCGGAACGTCCGCAACCTCAACCCCAATCTGTTCACGTTCGTGGATCACAATGAGTCCACCGGCTGGAATGGAAGCGCCAGTTGGCGCCACACCTTCAGCCGCCAGTGGTTTGGAACATTCGGATTCACGTTCAGCCGGTCGGTCGCCCAGACCACGCCGTACTTCGCCAACCTGGTGAATGTGTCGGGCAAAGCCGGTATCACCGGCAACGACCAGACACCCAACAACTGGGGACCGCCCAGTCTCGGTTTCAACAGCAGCATCTCGGGGCTCTCCGACGGAACCGAATCCGCGCAGCGGAATCAGACCGGCCGGCTCTCCGCCAGCATCTCCTGGTTTCGCCGCCCGCACAACATCACCATGGGCGGCGATTTCAGCCTGCTGCAATTCAATCCGGTCTCGCAATCCAACCCGCGCGGCACTTTCACCTTCAACGGAACGGCCACCGGGCAAGTGGTCAACGGCGCGGTGGTCCCGGGCACCGGCTCCGATTTCGCGGACTTCCTGCTCGGAATTCCCGACACCAGCAGCATCGCCTTCGGAAACGCCGACAAGTATTTTCGCTCCAACTCCTACGACGCCTTCTTCCAGGACGATTGGAGAATGAGCTCGACCTTCACCCTGAACGCGGGCCTGCGGTGGGAATACAATTCGCCCATCACGGAAGAATACGGCCGGCTGGTGAACCTCGACCTTGGGCCGGGCTTTTCCAATCCGACCCCGGTGGTGGCCAGCGGCCCGATCGGCCCCGTGAGCGGGCTACATTACCCCGATTCCCTTATCAAGCCGTATAGACACGCCGTCATGCCACGCTTATCCTTCGCCTGGCATCCCTTCTTCGGCACGTCCACCATCTTCCGCGGCGCCTACGGAGTGGCCTACGACACTTCGATCTACCAAAACATCGCCAACCAGATGGCGCAACAATCGCCGCTTTCCAAGAGCTTGAGCGTGCAGAACAGCTCCGCCGATCCGCTCACGCTGGCCAGCGGCTTCAATGTTTCTCCCAACGTCACCACCAACACCTTCGCCATCGACCCCAATTTCCGCCCCGGTTATTCGCAGAACTGGCTGTTCTCAGTGCAGCAGAATGTCACCGCGTCCATGCTCCTCACGGCCTCTTACAACGGCATCAAAGGCACGCACGCCGTGCAAGCGTTTTATCCCAATACGTATCCAGCGGGTGTCGTGAACACCTGTGCGGCGTGCCTGCCCGGCTATGTTTACATGACTTCGAACGGAAACTCCACGCGCGAGGCCGGCCAACTCAACCTGCGGCGGCGCTTCCATAGCGGCTTCTCCACCAGCTTCCAATACACCTATTCGAAATCCATCGACGACGCAGCCCTCGGCGGGCAAGGACAGGGCAGCGCGGTTATCGCACAGAATTGGCTGAATCTCAGCGGGGAACGCGGCCTGTCGCCCTTCGACCAGCGCCACAACCTGCAGATCAACATGCAATACAGCACCGGCGTGGGAGTTCATGGCGGCACGCTGCTGAGCGGCTGGCGCGGCGCCATCATCAAAGGCTGGACCATCGTGAGCCAGATCACCTTGGGCACCGGGATGCCGGAAACTCCTCTCTACCCCGTGGCCGTGGGCCCCACAGGCTTCTCGAACAGCACCCGGCCGGAGTACGACGGCTTGCCACTTTACCAAACCACCGACGGCGCGCACTTCAACGTGAATGCCTTCGCTCCGCCGCCCGCCGGTTCCTGGGGTAACGCCGGAAGGGATTCGCTCACCGGCCCCAACCAGTTCAGCATGACCGCTTCCATGTCGCGGTCCTTCGAGAAATTCGATCTGCGCTTCGACAGCACCAACCCGATCAATCACGTCACCTATCCGAACTGGAACGCCAGCGTGCTCAGCGGACAGTTCGGATTCCCCAGCTCGGCTAACGCCATGCGTAGTATTACCGCGACTTTGCGATGGAGGTTCCCATAAAATGCCAAAGGTTTCTTTCGCCCTGCTATTCCTGATGCTGGTTGCCTTTGCGCAACAGCCGCCGGCCAAGCCGCCCAGCGGGACTCCGCAGAATCCGGCGACACCCGCCAGCGGCACGCCGAAGTTTCAAGCCAGCGCCCAACTGGTGATCGAGACCGTGATGGTCAAGGACAAGAGCGGCAAAGTGGTCGAGGGCCTGACCGCCAAGGATTTCGTGGTGACCGAGGACAACCTACCGCAGACCATCTCCATCTGTGATTTCGAGAAGCTCACCGACGAGCCGCTTCCGCCCGCCAGCGACACGCCCACCATTCCAGCAGCAGCCGAACCGGAGAAGCCCAAAGTCGATCCGGTGGTTGCCAGCCAGATCGCTCCGGAAGCGCCCGGCGACGTCAAGTACCGCGATAAGCGATTGCTGGCCCTTTATTACGACATGAGCGCCATGCCGGAAGCCGATCAGCTCCGCGCCCTCGACGCCGGCGTGAAATTCATCCGTACGCAAATGAGCGCCGCGGACCTGATGGCCATCATCAAGTACGACGGCACCGCCGTCAAGGTGCTCCAGGATTTCACGGCCAACCGCGACGACCTGATGAAAGCCATGACCAAGATGATCGTCGGCGAGGGCCAGGGCCTGGACGAACTCCTCGGCGACGATAGCTCCTCGGACTACGGCTCGGCCTTCGGCGAAGACGATAGCGAGTTCAATCTCTTCAACACCAATCGCCAGCTTGCCGCGCTGCAAAGCACCGTGCGCATGCTGGGCGCGCTCAACGAAAAGAAGGTGCTGCTCTACTTCGCCAGCGGCCTGCAGTTGAACAGCATCGATAACCAGTCGCAATTCCAGGCCACCACCAATGCCGCCATCCGCGCCAACGTCACTTTTTTCGCGGTGGACGCGCGCGGCCTGATGGCGCTGTCGCCGCTGGGCGACGCCACCAGAGGATCGCCGGGCGGCGCCGGCATGTACAGCGGCGCCTCGGCGCTGGCGGCTACCACCAATTTCTCGAAATCGCAGGACAACATGTTCGCGCTGGCGACCGATACGGGCGGCAAGGCCCTGTTCGATAATAACGATCTCTCCCGCGGCATCGTCGAGGCCCAGGAATCCATTTCCAGTTACTATATCATCGGTTACTACACCACTAATGCCAATCTCGACGGCAAATTTCGCCGCATTAAGATCTCGCTCAAGGAAGATACCACCGCTAAGTTAGATTATCGCCTGGGTTACTACGCCAACAAGACATTCAATAAATTCACCACCGCCGACAAAGAGCGCCAGTTGCAGGACGCCCTGATGATGGCCGACCCCATGACGGAAATCACCATCGCCATGGAGATCAACTATTTCCAATTGAATTCCGCCGAGTACTTTGTCCCGGTGGTAGCCAAGATTCCAGGCAGCGAGCTGGCGCTGGCGCGCAAAGGCGGCGCGGACCGCACCATCATCGAGTTCATCGGCGAAGTGAAAGACGAATACGGCACCACTGTTTCCAACATCCGCGACAGGGCCGACATCAAGCTCACGGGTGAGACCGCCGCTCAACTGGCGCACCAGCCCATCCAATACGACAACGCCTTCACTCTACTGCCTGGCTCTTACAGCATCAAGTTCCTGGCGCGCGACGACGAAACCGGCCGCATCGGCACTTACATGCACAAGTTCGTGGTCCCCAACCTCAATAAGGAAACGACGAAAATTCCCATCAGCAGTGTGGTTTTAAGCGGGCAGCGCACGGACCTGAAGGAGTCACTGTATACCGCCGGCAAGGACAAGGCACCCGCGGTGAATCCGCTGATTCAGGACGGCAAGAAGCTGGTTCCCAGCGTCAACCGGGTCTTCAGCAAGAGCCACGACCTGTACGTCTATCTGCAAGCCTACGAGCGCGGCGCCACCGCCACGCAACCGCTGGTGGCCTTTGTAACCTTCTACCGCGGCCAGACCAAGGCCTTCGAAACGGCCCCGCTGGGCGTCTCCGAAGGCATGGACCTGAAGTCGAAAGCGCTGCCGCTGCGCTTCAGCCTGGCGCTCAATAAGCTGCCCGTGGGCAGGTACAATTGCCAGGTAACCGTGATCGACCCGACCGGGCAAAAAGCCGCGTTCTGGCAGGCCCCGGTGTTGCTGGTGCAGTAACGCGAGGTAGGACAGACGATCGGGTATTGTCGTCTGTCAAGCGCCCGTGATAGCGAAGCCTGACAGGCCACGAAAAGCGATGGTCTGTCCCACTTGCTCCCGCCGCAACTACCGCCCGAAATCGGCATCCAGCACGATACGGTAACGCGCCTTGCCGGCTTCCAGACGAGCCAGCGCGTCGTTCACCTTGCTCATGGGGAAGTGTTCCACCTGCGGCGCGATTTTGTGCCGCACGGCAAAATCGAACATGGTGGCGATAGTCACGGGCGCGCCGGTGGGCGAACCCGAAATGCTGCGCTGCGCGATGAGCAAGTCGAAAGCGGCAACCGGAATCGGCTGGGGAACCGCGCCTACTATGTGCATGCGTCCCTTGGGCGCCACCGTCCCTAACAGCGCCGGCCAATCCAGCGGCACGTTCACCGTCACCAGCAACAGGTCGAGGGAGCCGGCGATGGCGCGAATCGCGTCGCTGTTGCGGCTCGACACCACGCGATGCGCGCCAAACTTGCGGGCTTCCTCGGATTTCGAATCGCTGGAAGTAAACGCGGTCACCTCGCAGCCCCAAGCCGCCGCGAACTGCAACGCCATGTGGCCCAGACCGCCGATGCCGACGACTCCCACGCGCCCTGTGGGCTTCACGGCGAAGGTCGGGAACGGCGCAAAAACCGTGACGCCGCCGCAGAGCAGCGGGCCTGCGGAGCCGGCGTCCAGGCCGTCGGGAAGCGGGATGGTCCACGCCCAGTGCGCCCGCACGCGTTCGGCGAACGCGCCATTGCGCCCCACCATGGTCGGTACCGCTTGCGCGCAGAGGTGCTGGTCACCCGCCAGGCATAGCTGGCAATGCATGCAACTCACGGCCGTCCACCCGACGCCCACGCGCTGGCCCACTTTCAACCCAAGGGCCTGCTCGCCCATTGCAACCACGCGTCCAATGGCCTCATGGCCGGGCACCAGAGGATATTTCGAGAATCCCCAGTCGTCATTCCACACCGACAGATCGGAGTGACAGATGCCGCAGTACTCCACCGCGACCTCAACCTCTTCCGGCCCCAGCGGACCGGGATCAAATTGGTAAGGCGCCAGGGCCTGTCTTGGCCCCTGCGCGGCCCATGCTCGTATGATTGACATTGGTTGCTCCCGATAATGGTGTTAACTACTTAGTGTAGTGCGTTCGAAATCCTGCCGGCTTTGTGGGACGGGAATCCTGCCGGCAGGCAGCCTTCACCCGGCGGTTGCGCCGACAAGAATGTCGGCGTTGCAGGCTGGAAAGCCTGCTCAACGATTCGGACGCATACTCATAGCGCCGCAAAACGGGTGCGGACGGTCTCAAAACTCAGCGTTCCCAAATGGCGATCGGTGGCCAGCTTCAGATATCGGAGCGTATGCCAGTCCAGGTCCCAGTAGGCTTTGGCGGCGTATGCGTCGAGCGCGACCGGATCGGTTCCGGCAATCAGGGTCTTCTTCAAAGCCACGTCCGCGGGATTCCCTCCGCCTGGCCCGTTCCTCAGGAGCACGCGAAAGGCATCGATGAGCGTCAGCGTGGGATGCATAAAATCGGCGAGGTCAACCAGGCTTTCGTGAATCTGCTGATGCAGCCGCTGACGCGGGCCGCCCAGAATGCCATACCAGTTTTTCATTCCCAGCGTGGCTCCGGTCAGGCTGTGGTGCTTGGCAATCGGGATGTTGATCATTTTGTCGGCGCTCAGAAAGGGCTCCAGCACCGGCCAGGAGTTCAGCACCTGCCCGCGCAGATCGACCTCCCGGAACAGGCGGTCCTCCGGGAGGATCACTTCCGCACCCGCGGAGCGGGCGGCGGCGGCAATGCCGCTGCGCGCGAACGAGGAGCGCGGGTCGTTGATGCTCACATCGGTCACAATGGCCCGCCGCGCGCCGGCTTCCAGGCAAAGACGAGCGACTTCGGCGACCACCAGCGGATTGGTGTTGGCGGCTTGTTCGGCCGTGCGGTCCCAGGCCGCGTTGGGCTTGATGACCACTACGTCGCCGCGCGAGATGAAGCGATGGATGCCGCCCAGTTCCTCAACGGCGCGCCGCGCCATGCGCGCCGGGTCGTCGCCCTGGATGACCACCATTTCGGGTAGAGCCTCGTCCGCCGGAACCTGAAAATTCGGGCGCGCGGCGATGGCGGCCGCTGGCGCGGGGCGCTGGCTGCGCCCGTTCAGCCACACGCCAAGCCCGGCTGCGGCGGCCGACACTCCACCCAGACGAAGCAGTTGGATCATGGCTTCGCGCCGTCGCAGCGGTGTGGCTTCGGGATCCATAGCGGATGCGCCTTTGACTTCAAGACCAGTTTACGTCTAATTCTGGAAGTGTGAGGACCGGCTTCGGAGTTCGGGCGGCTCTTATCCTGATTGGCTTCACGGCCTCCATTGCCCAGATCGTGCTGCTGCGTGAACTGATGGTGGTTTTCTACGGCAACGAGAGCTCCATCGGACTGATGCTGGGAAGCTGGCTCTTCTGGACGGCCGCGGGCAGCAGCCTGGCGGGGCACTTTGCCGCACAACCGCGCCGCCTGATGGCCGGCATCCAGGCGCTGATCGCCGTCGTCCTGCCCTGGACGGTGCTAGCCGTGCGCGCCTCCAAGGGCCTGCTCCAGACGGTGCCGGGTGAGGTTCTGGGGCCGGGCGCCATGCTGCTCACTTCGTTTTGCACGCTTGGCCCGCTCTCGATTCTCTCCGGAGCCCTGTTCACGGCAGGCAGCAAGGTTTACGCGACCACCTACGCCAAAGCGGCTAGTTGCCGGACCTCGGGGAAAGACTCGCGGGACGGGCACCGCTCCCTCACGGTCGCGGCTCGCATTGAGGCGACCGGTTCGGTGTACCTGTGGGAAGCCGTGGGTGCGTCAGGCGGCGGCGTGGTGGCGGGGTTGCTGCTGATCCGGTATTTGAGCTCGCTTGAAATTGCCTGGCTGCTGGCCGTGCTGAATCTGATGGCTGCGTCCGGCCTTGCCATCGCGGCCCGGCCGGTGCGCTACGCGGCCATGGGCGGACTGCTTGGCATGGCCGCCGTGCTGGCGTTTTTCGGCTGGCCTCAAAACCTGGAAGCAATCTCACAGAAGCACTTCTGGGGAGGCCAGGACCTGGTCGCGACGCGCAACTCGGTTTACGGAAGCCTGGCGGTGGTCGGGACGGAAGGAAGCCGCAGCGTTTACGAAAACGGCGTGGTTCTGTTCAACGTGCCCGATCCGGCCGCCGCCGAGGAAGCCGTTCACTATGCGTTGCTGGAGCACCCGTCACCGCGAAGTCTCCTGCTGATTGGCGGGGGTCTCAATGGAAGCATCGCCCAGGCTCTGCGGCACACCACGCTCGAACGGCTGGATTACGTGGAACTCGACCCCGCCATTCTGGACCTGGCGCGCGAGTATTTTCCAAACGAGTGGCTGGCCTTGCGGGCAGACCCTCGCGTACACGTGCACATCATGGATGGGCGGCTGTTTGTGAAAACCACGCAGGAGACCTTCGATGTCGTGATCGTTAATCTGCCGGAGCCGCAGAACGCGCAACTGAACCGGTTCTATACGGTCGAATTCTTCCGCGAGGTGTCGCGCAAGCTCACGCCAACGGGACTTCTTTCCTTCCAGTTGAGGTCATCGGAAAATTACATCAGCGCGGAGCTCGGGCAATTCCTGCGCTCCATTAACAAGAGCCTGCGGGTGGTGTTCCCGGAAGTCACGGCCATTCCAGGAGAGACGGTGCACTTCTTCGCGGCGCGGCAGGCGGGCACGCTGGCCTCGGGCGCGGACGAACTTCTGGCGCGTCTGCACGCACGAAATCTCGAAACCAGCTATGTGAGCGAATATTTCATCCCGTTTCGCATGATGCCGGACCGCATGAGCGACCTGGACGCGGAGATCCGGCCGGGCCCGGAGACACCCGTCAACCGCGATTTTGCGCCGGTCGCTTACTATTTCGACGTGGCGTTATGGGCAGGCGAATTTAACCAGGGCTATCGCCGGCTTTTCCGCGCCATGGCCGGTGTCAAGTTCGGAACCATGGTGGCTGTGTTCGGAGTGGTGCTGGCGGTGCTGGTTGTGGGAGGACGTTTGGCGACCAGGTCCTCGATCGCAAGATTCGGTACCGGTGGAAAACCGCTCCCTAACGGTCGCGGCTCGGATCGGTTCGTGGCTGGCTTCTCGACGGCTGCCATGGGGTTCACCATGATCGGGCTGGAGATGCTGCTGCTACTCGCGTTCCAGGCGGTGTATGGCTACGTGTACCAGCAACTTGCCGTGGTAATTGCGGCCTTCATGGCGGGAATGGCGCTGGGGAGTTGGCTCGGCATGGGACGGGCGGCGCGTGGCGGGATGCGCGTTCTGGCGATCACCCAGGTGCTGGCCGCGGCGGCGCCGCTCGTTCTGCTGGGCCTCGTCGAGGCGATCGGCCGGGCGAACGGCACGCTGGGCCTGGTCTCGAGCCAGATTGCGTTTCCCGCCCTGGCGTTGATTTGCGGCATGCTGGGTGGCTACCAGTTTCCGGTTGCCAGCCGGATCTTCTTTGGCGAGGATTGGCAGGCGGAAACGCCTGCCCCACCTTTGCAGCGTCCCGGAACGCTCTATGCGCTCGACCTGGCGGGCTCTTGCCTGGGCGCGGTTCTATTCAGCACCTGGTTGGTTCCGGTATTCGGTTTTTTTAAAACGGCGTTGCTGTCGGCGATGGTGAGCCTGGCGCCGGCGGCGATGGCCATGATCGAGGATTCCGAAACAGATCCAGCGGAGTGAGCGCCTCGACCGGCCTGCGCTCGCCGAATATCAGGGCGGTGAAACGGAAGAGATCGGCGCCGGCGTCCTGCCATGCACGTTGCGGGAGTCCGGCCTTGTAGCAAACCTGCTCCAGGAACGTGGCGCGGTCCCATTTTTCCTCGCTTGCCACCTGTGGGAGCAACAAACCCTCATGGTCGCTGGTATGGATCAGCAAGCCGTGCTGCCCGACGCGGATCTCCTGGATGTCCATCACGCGGCGCAGCGGGGACAAGACGGAGATCTCGTACTGCAAGTCTCCCAGTTCGCCGGCGGCGACCGGGCGGAAGCGGGTGTCCCTGATCGCTGCCATCATAGCCACATCGCGCACGGCGAGGTATAGGGGTTTGAGCGGCGCAACATATCCGATGCAGCCACGAAGCTGTCCGTTCTTGGTTAAGGTAACGAACGCCCCACGCTCCTGCGCGAGCGCCTCCAGGCCGCCGGTCGAGCACTCGTAGCTCCGGCCGTCGCGGACCGCGGTTTCGACTGACTTGCGAGCGATTTTGAGGAGCGTATCCTTCTCCGCCGTGGTGAGCGAGAACGGCGCCTCATTGGTCTTGGCGGCGCCCGCGGCTTTCACCAGGGCAACGGCGCCGTAGCCCACCACGCGGCTGTGGTCGCCGGTGACGTCGCCGGTATTGGCATAATGGAGCACCTTGGCCTGGGTCGCGCCCAAACGCTCAGCGGCGATCATGGTGGCCACGATCGGCCCTCCGCCACACGCCTCCCAGACGCGCAGATCGAGATTGCGCGACAGGTCGAAGTAATCGTACTCTTCGATGGCCTTCAGCGTCTTATGGTCTTCTCTCACCGCCTCATCATAGGTGTGATAGTGGGAAAGATCGGAGCTGGCCACGATCAGGGTGTTGGTTCCCGCGACCAGCTTGGCCAGCGCCACGCCGAGCGAGCGACAGGCATCGTAGCTTTGATCTCCCACGATGACCGGCACAAGCTCGAACTGCCCGAGCACCCGTTGCAGGAAGGGCAGTTGGACCTCGATGGAATGCTCCGGGTGGTCCGGGGTCGGCGTATGGCCAACCGCCGAAAGCTTGATCAGGGGGCTCGCCTTGGCGAGTTTTCTCGCGAATTCCTGGTCCACGGGAACCTGGCCGAACGGGGTCGCGTAGGCAGCGCCATCATACACGGACGAAAAACCGAAGGCTTCGTAATGCGAGGGCGCAATCACCACGACACGGTCGAATTCTTTCCCCTTCAACAGCGCATAGGAGTAGGCGGCCACCGGACCCGAATACACATATCCCGCGTGCGGCGCCACCAGCGCCACCACATTTTCGAGGGGCGGTGGTGCGGCTTTCGCGAGGAAGCCGTCGATCATGCTCCCGAGCTCCTTCGGGTCGGCTGGATAGAATGACCCGGCAACCGCCGGCTGCCTGATCTTGGGCGCTTGTCCGCCGCCTTTGGAGGCTCCTTCCACCAGAAGCAGGCCCGCAACCGCGGACAACGCAATAAAGCCGAAAGAGAGAGTTTTCATATGCAGGTTACCCCTTCCAAATGCCAGGGATGGCTTGTTGACAGAAGTGGCACTTGCCCGCGTCGAGGTGCAGCGCTCGAACGGTGAAGCCGGCGCGCTCTACCACGATGCGGCGGCATTTCGGGCACCAGGTATTCTCGGCCGGATGGCCGGGAACATTACCGATATATACGTAATTGAGACCCTCGGCGTCGCAGATGGCCTTGGCGCGTTCCAGCGTCGGCAAGGGAGTGGGCGGAAGGTTCTTTAAGAGGTACTCGGGATGGAAGCGCGAGAAGTGCAGCGGGACGTCCCGGCCGAGTTCCGCTCTGATCCAGCGGGCGAGCCCTCGGAACTCTTCATCGGAATCGTTCAAGGTGGGCACCACCAGGTAGACCACTTCGTTCCAGGTGCCTGACTTGCGGATGGTCACCAGGGCGTTCAGCACCGGCTTGAGCTCGCCGTTCACGACCTCTTTGTAGTACTTCTCGGAGAAGCCCTTGAGGTCGATCTTGATGGCGTCCACGCGGCCGCACAACTGTTTCAGCGGCTCTTCCTGGATGTAGCCGCCGCTGATGACCACGCTTTTCACCCCCGCGGCGCGCCCGGCAGCCGCGGAATCCAGGACATATTCGCAAAACACCACCGGCTCGCTGTAGGTATAGGCGATGGAGGGACATTGATATTGGCGGGCCAGACCCGCCAGATCCTTGGGCGGAATGAAGCTGCTGTTTACCTGTTCCGGACGAACCTGAGAAATGTCCCAGTTCTGGCACATCTTGCAATTGACATTGCAGCCCGCCGTGGCCACCGAGAACGCCATACTGCCCGGCAGGAAATGGAACAGCGGCTTCTTTTCGATGGGATCGGCGTGGGCCGCGCAGACGCGCGCATACACCAGCGAGTAGTACGTGCCGCCGCGGTTTTCGCGCACGCCGCAATAGCCGCGTTCGCGGTCGTCGATCACGCATTCGCGGGGGCAGAGCTTGCACTTGATCTTTTTGTAGGGCTGCTTCTCGTAGAACCGCGCCTCGATGGTGAACCGCGCATCGGTCTCCGCCGCGCGCGCCGCCAAGCACGGCAGCGCCAGCGTCTGAAGAAAGAGCCTGCGGTCCATGGAGTCATACCTCCATTACATCGATCAGCTTCGGATCGTTCGTCCCGAGCCTATGGCTGGCATCCGCCGCGGTCGCGATGTAGAGCGGCTCGCGGTGCAACTCCCGCAGCGGTTTCATCCCCTTTTCAGCCCGCTTTCGTTCCAGGATCTGCCAGCCGGTGTAGTCGAGCGCCACCGGGTCGCGCGCCACCATCAGGCCGTTATAGGGCCACGACCATTGCGGCATATAGGATGGTCCGCCTTCATACTGGGCGGTCAGGGCATCGCAAATGGCCAGCCGCAGCTTTTGCCGGATGGGTTGGAGCATATTGACATCCGCCACGTAGGGGTCGCCGGCATTCGTGTGGTACTTGTTCGGATTGTGAATCGCGCCGAACAGGTTTTTGAGCGCGAGCGTCACGCCGACGATGCCGTGGTCCTTGAGCACGGGCAAGTTGATGACGGCATCGCAGGTGTGTGCCAGCGTATTCGAGAGCAGGCTGCCCGCGCTTCCATAGATCGCCAGGTCGGTCGAGTAGCCGGCGGTATCGTTGCCGATGCAGCGGATTCGATCTTTGCGCGAGGCCACGCGAAAACCGGCGCTTTCCAGGTCGGAGTTCAGCCGGTCCCAGATGACGATGTCCTGCTGCCGGATTCCGGCTTGCTGCAGGCGCTCGCAGATGACCTCCACCAGGACGGGGCTGGTAGCCGCACCCCTGCCGGAGAGGCAGTTCACCTTCAAGCCGACTACTTCGCCGGGCCGCACCACTTTCTTCCAGGCATCCATCGGGGAATCGCCGCCGTAGAACGACTGCATGGCTCGATCGAGCATCTTCAGAACGCGGCCGGAATCGGGAGAGCCTCCGGCGCCGCGGAGAGCCGGATCGCGCGCGATGACGACTTTGGATTTTTCGGCGGCGGCGGCTCGGGCGGCGCCTCTGACCACCCAGGCGCCGGCCAAGCCGGCTTGCAGGAGCCCCCTTCGAGTGACGCCGTGTTGTGGGCCGATGCGCATGACCTTGCCCCCGGGAGCCCGGCTATTTCAGGTATTCTGATTCTGTTATAGCACTCGGTGCAGATACGGGCCAGGGGCAACTTGATGACTGGCAGCCTGATGCACCACGCGCCTGAGAACGCATGCCGTATCATAGACATATGCCTGAATTGGTGTTCGAGGTTGTCCAGGAGGCCGACGGTGGCTATTGCGCCGAATGCCTTACCGAAAACATCTTCACTGAAGGGGATACATGGGAGGAGTTGCGTAAGAACGTGCTTGAAGCGACCGCTGCGTTCTTCTTCGACCGGCCACGGCCAGAGCGGATTCGCCTCCACCTTGTGCGTGACGAGATCTTGTCCGTCGCATGAAGATCCCTCGCGACGTCTCGGGCGCGCATCTTGCGGATACCCTGTGCCGGCGATGGCGCTACACGAAGGTGCACCAGGCCGGCAGCCACATCATCCTGGAAACGGCAGAGCCGACTCACCAGCGGATCGCGATTCCGGACCACCATCCCCTCCGGGTCGGCACGTTTATTTCAATCCTTCGCGCAGTCGCCCAGCACAAAGGTGTGTCGCGTGACGCGATCATCGGGAGCTTGTAAGGAACTGCCATCATTTTCCCAGATCATGGCTTAATCATAAGCGGAGGTCGACTCGTATGGCTTATGGCACTAGCCGCAGACGGCTATGACAACTCCAATTCCGGCCCTCGACGCCTCGCACTCTTGGTGATTTCCGGATATGTGTCATAGAGACGTTGGGTTGGCCCCTTCTAATGCAGCAAGAGCATCGTCAACTCGCTTTCTACCGGCCACAATGACCGACCTTGGAGACGGTCCGAACTCAGTCATTACTGCCTCAGCCTTCGCTCGATACCCTGCCCCAAACTCACCAGCGCCGGCTCTGTCTGCGGCGTATCCTGGTAGGCCACCAGGCGAACGAAGAAAGCGCCGCGGTGAAATGTCAGGCTCTGACCATAACTCCTGCCCGCATCGCCGAGTGACACCGGCCGGCTTCCGGCGGATGACTCGGATTCGAAAATCGACGCGGCGCCGCGCGGCGTTTCCATCAAGTGGATATCCGCGACCGCTTCCACCGTGTCCCCATAGCGGTAGTTCGCGGTGAAGGTGCGGCGGACGCCGGCCCGCAGATACCGCTCGGCGTCGCCATCGACATACTTCCAGAGATCGGCGGCTTCAAACAGGCGTGTTTCGCCCAGCTTCGTCCACCCCGGCGCGTCGCCGCTTTCCGGGAACCAGGACGCCGGCGTGGCCGCAGGTCTCAGCAGGATCTGATTGGTCTGCGACCGGCTCTCACCGGCGCTCGTGACATAAACGGCCGGGCGGTCCCGTACCGGGCAGGCAAACTCACATGCGCCGCAGCCGACACAGCGCTCGGGATCGATGTATGGCTGCCGCACCTGCCTGGCGTTTCCGGCGGCATCGGTCACCTCGGCGGGCCGCAGGTAGACGGCCTTGGGCGAGGTGGGGCACCACTCCTCGCATACAATGCAGTCGGTGGCCATGGCCCAAGGCAGACATCGGCCGCGGTCGTAGAAAGCTGTGCCGAGACGGATCGGCCGGGTGTCTGCTCCGGCCCCGGAGGGCACTCCGATCCAGGATTTCTCCCTTGACGTAAACGTCCAAATCGCGCCGCTGGGGCATACCTGGCCGCAGAGGGTGCAACTGGGCTCGCAATATCCGACGCGCGGCACCAGCACGGGAGTCCAGATTCCCTCCCAGCCCGCTTCGGTGAATGCGGGATGCAGCGCGTTGTTCGGGCACACCTTCATGCACTCACCGCAGCGGATGCAGCGCTCGAGAAACTGCTTCTCATCCAGCGCCGCCGGGGGCCGGATCAGCCGCTCGTGCGGTTCGGCGCTCAGGCCGGTGTTGGCGCGCAACAAGGGAATCGTCACTGCGCCGGCTGCGAGGCCAGCCAACACTTTGCGCCGCTTGAGATTTGCGCCCTCAATGGTACTGGAGCGAGCAGTCGCCGGAAAAAAGCGGAATTGAATCCCGCTTTCCGGGCAATCGGCGACGCAGTTCATGCACAGATGGCATTCGGCTTTCCGCCACGGCACACCGGGAATGGGATCGTCCCCGCCCTGGCAATGGAGCAGGCAACGGTTGCAATCCTCGCAATGGGCGGGGTGTTTCTCCAGGCCCAGAATGGACCAGCGCGAGGCCAGGCCCAACAGCGCACCCAGCGGGCACAGCGCGCGGCACCAGAAGCGGGTGATCCGCAGGTTGAGCGCCAGGATGACGATGAAGATCACCCCGAGCAGGAAACCCTGGCGGAAATGCGCTTGCTTGAAACTTAGGAGGGCGCTCAGCAGCACGGAATGACTGTGGCTTCGTTCGAGCAACGCGTTCAGCCCGTAGTTCCATGCCGGCAGAATGGAAAGCGCGATCGAGCGCACGGCCAGCGCGATCGGGTCGAAGATTCCCACCAGCGCACTACCCAACAAAGCCGCCAACAGCAAAGCGAAAAGCAGATAGTACTTGAAGGTCTGCCACGGTTTGTAGCGGTTGGAAGCGATGCGCTGGCGGCCCAGCTTTTTTCCCGATCGGATGTTGCCAACCAGGTGGTTCAGGGTCCCGAGCGGGCATATCCAGCCACAGAAAAATCGTCCCAGGAATAGCGTCGGAATGAGGATCGCCAGGCTCCAGAGCAATCCGCGATAGAGCGCGCGCGTGGCCAGCGCATTCGCGATGGCGATTAACGGGTCGGTCTCCAGAAAGGCGCGCACCGGGTACGGCAGGCGGAACTCTAGCCCACCAGGCTGGAAGGAGCCGCGGAATTCGGTTTTGCAGAGAAGGACCAGGAAGAGTCCCAGAAAGAGGGTCTGCGACAGCCGGCGCAGCCTGGGCAGGGTCAACCCGCTCCGAACAGTCGAGCGGTTGCGCGCGGGTTGTGTACTACGAGGCCCGCGTAACAAAGCTTTCAAATCAAGTATACACCGTGGCTAACGGCCTCTCACGATCTACGTGCGACGGCGCCACCACATCACTGAAATGTCAATTGCGCCATGTTGGTGGCCTGGCCGTTCACTGTGACGGTGACAACCTGCTGGCCGCGGCCCGCGAGTGCGGCGGGCAGCACGGCATTCACCTGGTCGAGACCTGGATACGTGCCCTGAGCGCCGGCATAGAGGACCTGCGAGCCGAGGTTGCCGATCTTTACGCTGACGGTTCCAGTGGCTCCGCCACGGATACCGGTGCCGTAGAGGATCAGGTATGGAGTTGCGGCCAGGTTGATCGGGGTCATCGTGCAAGCGCCGGCAGCCGTGCATTGAAAGGTATTGAAGTAAGTGGCGCCGTCAGTCACCTGCGCCGCCGCGGGGCCCTGACCGCTAGAGTTAGCCGTATATAAGCCTGGAGCAATTGCGCCGACAACCGCCGTGCCCGTCAGAGTGCCGGCCGAGTTAGTAAGTGTCAGGGTCGCCACTCCCGATGCCGCACCCTTGGGTATCATGCAGTTTATCTGGTTCGGCGAAACCAGGTAGAGCCCAACCGGGAACACGCCGCCGTTGGCGTCTCTGAGTGTGACGCTCACGCCGCCGAGCGACGTGGGCAACTGCAGCGAGGCCGGCGGCGCCTGCAAAGTTTGCGCCGCCAGGTTGCCACCGTAGATGCTGGCTACAGCCTCAGGGGCGATGGCATATGTGCCGTAGGCCGAATTGACGGTGATGAGCGCGCCCGCGGGATGGACGAGGGTCTGCAGCGGTTGCGGATAGGGCGACCCGCTGGAAGACAACAGGACTGGCGCGCGTGGCTGGGCGGTAAAATCGAAGGCGTCCGCCATGTCATTGGCAGTGTTGTCGCGGCCGGTCATGGGCTGGACGCCGAAGCGTTCCTCGACCACGCGCAGCCAGGATTCAAAAGAATAAGTCTTATGATCAACGTAGCCCTGGCGCGCATAGGGGCTGATCACCAGCCCGGGCACGCGAATGCCCAAGCCGTACTGATCCACCGTGGGCGGGTCGACGTGGTCGTAGAATCCGCCCCAATCATCCCACGCGATGAAAATGGCGGTGGAGTTCCACTCGGGGGAATTCATTACGGCATTGACCAGGCCGGTGACGTAGTTCATGCCGGTCGCCACGCTGGCGGGAGGGTGCTCACTGAGGCTGCTGTTGGGAATCACCCAGCTCACCTGTGGCAGCGCGCCATTCTGTGCGTCGGTGTAGAACTGGGTGGCGTTGGTCAGGCGTCCGAATTGCGTTGGGTCGTTCTTCACCACCGGAAAAGCGGGCAGAGGATTCCAGAAACTGTAAGTGGTCTCGTCGGCATCCACGTTGGCGACGCCGCCATCGGCCGCACCGGCGGTTGGCCCGCGGTTCACGTAATACCGCCAATCGATCTTGCCGCTAGTCAGCAGCTCGGTAATCTCGGCAAAGGCGTAGGAATCGGGCTGCGGTTGCCCGGTGCCGATGTAACCTCCGCTCTGCGCCGCCAGCATGTATAAGTGTGCCGGAAGGCTGTAAGAAGTGATGGACTCGAAAAGGCGGTCCTGGAGCACATACAGGTGCGCGTAATTCCAGTAATTGGATATCTCACGGGAGTCGTGCCAGCCCATGACGTCGCCGGGATTGCCGGACGCTCCAGCGATGAAGCCATCCATCAGGCCGCCACCGATGCAGTTCAAGGCATTGACCCAATTGTGCGCGCCACCCTGATTCACCAGGGCAGTGTCGTGGTATGGCGCCACGCAAGGCCCACCGTGGGGATTGGGAACGCACACGCCCGGGGGCAGTCCTTCGCTTCCCGGATAGGTTCCGAAGTAATGGTCGTAGCTGCGATTCTCCTGCATGATAAAGACAAAATGCTGGATTTTTTCGAGGCTCGGTGGAGCGGCGGGCGGCGCGGCGGTTTGGGTGGGCGCCTGGCGCGGAATTACAATGACCGCCAGCGCCACCGGCAGCAATGCGAGGCCGGTTCGAATGCCGGTTTTCAGGTTCATCACTTGATGAAACCCGGGGCGGCGGCAGAGTTGCTCGAATGGTGGCAGATTCTTCCAGCCAACCCCCGAGCGGCGTCGCCGGCCCCGTGAAGCCCGGCCGGCTATTCTCCCTCTACCGCTTTCCAGGACTTGCCTGGATCGAAACGGATCATCTGCCTGGCGAGTGCTTCGGTAGCCGCGCCTAGATCCTTCTCGTATACCACGCCAAGATGGTTGACCTGGAATGTTTTGACGCCGGAAACGCCGTATTCGGCGGGATAGGCCACCAGGGCAAATCCGCCGATCATCTGGCCTTTCACCACGTAATCCAAGGCTCCGCCCTGGGCATCCGGCCCCTGCGCTTTCAGGATGCGGAAATAGTAGCCATGATACGGTTCCGGCTTCTTGCCTCCGGCAGACATGGACGCGGCTGCATCGGCGAAGGCCTTGGGAACCACATTATCCGATTCGCCGGCCCAGTACAGCCCATCCTGCTTGCCGGGAGCGCTGACGATCTTTTGGGCATATTGCAGCACGCCGGCGGCATTGCGGTCACGGGCGGCATATTCCATCTGGGCCTCCACGTAACCGCGACAAACGTCAATGGCAGCCAGTTCATTGCGGCCGATGCGCCGCGCCAGGATCTCGACGCGGCCCCGATCGGCGTCGAAATGCCAGCGTCCGTTTTGCTGGAGCAAAGGCACCGGAAACGGCCATTCGTTCTCGCCCACCACCAGCACAGCCCGGTTTGGATTGCCGGGTTCGATCTCCACCTGCATGCGGGCGTGAGCGCGTTCGGCAAACTGCGCGCGCCCGTTCTTGTCTTCAGCCGGATCGCCGGATTCGACGATGTCCTTGCTGCCGGGGCCGAGCACCTTCATCATGGCGGCGCCGTCGTTGTGTTCGGCGGCGGCCAGGAACGCGGCGGCGGCTTCCTGCGGTGTCGCAAAAGTCTGCTCTCCCGCTTGCGGCGGGACAGCGTGCAGCAGGGCAGCCGCCAGGATCAACCCGAGGGCGCCAATCCAGTATTGAGAATTCGTTCGCATCGGTTCGCTCCTATTCTCGCCTTCCGCCGCCGCCGCGGGACGGGGCAGATCGCATCGGGGCGCTTCTAGCGGCCCCCATGCTGGAGTATCCATGTTGGGCCTGCGTCTGCGCGGCCCTGCCGTTATTCATTCCTCCGAAGACCGAGCGGCTCTTCGCGGGCGAATTGTTTTTCGGCATCTGGCGGTTTCCGAGGCGCTCGTTGGACTGCTGGCCGCCGGTGCGGGCCGCTTGGGGCACGGAGCGCGGCGCCACATTCTGCCGCACGTTGCCGCGGTAGCGGTCGTTGAGCGCTGCATTGGCATATGGCACGCCCTGGCGGTGAGCCGGGTCGTGGGTCCAGACCGAGGTACCGTGCATGTTGGCCAGATGCGCGGTGTTGAAGTTGTACTGGTGGATGAATGCGTTGTTGACAATCACGGTGCGGTTGCCCCATCCGGGCCGCCAACCCCATCCGCCCCAGCCATTCCAGCCATAGCCGAAGTACAGTCCCATATTAATTCCGCCACCGAACCCGAAGCCGATTCCACCGACGATGATGCTGCGCGGGGGCCAATACCAGCGCGGGTAGGGGTACCAGAGCGGCGGTCCCCAAATCCACTCGGGGTCATACATCGGAACGTAAATCACATCGGGATCGGCGGGCAGGATTTCGACGTAGGGCTGGCCGCCTTCATTTTGCGCGACCACGTTTTCCTGCGGCGTGGAGGCGAGTTTGCCGGACTGTTGCGCCTGCCGGCGCATGCGTTGCACGGCGTCCATCACGTCCTGCTGCTGAGCGAGGAATGCATTCCCCAGGTTGGTAGTCCAGGTGACGTCGTCACTCAAACGCTTCAGCACGTCGCCGAAAACCACCAGCGCCTGGACGCTGGGGTCCCAATTCTGCTGCTGCGCGGCCGCGGTGAGGGCAGGGCCGGTGAGTCCTGGATTTCTCTGCAGCCACTGGGAAGCCTGAACCACCTCCAACGGATACGTGGATGCCACCAACACCTGGCTGAGCAATGGATCCGGATAGAGCGCGATGGGCGCCACGAGATCGTTGAGCTGATCGGGAGTGAGGGTTTGCCCCGGCGGCGGAAGAGCCGGCGGCTGATCCTGGGCCAATAGCCCAAGGGAGGATACTAGCACTAGCAGAACACAAACAAGAACAGGGATCTTCATGTCAACATCCTCTAAACCACCTGAAACATATTATAAACCCGGACGAAGCTTTGCCTAGCCCCTGATAGTGTTTGAAATCACATTTCAGATACTACGCATTGAGGCTCGCGGAATACCGTGACACCTGGGAGCTTTTGTAGGGCGGGATGTACCCTGCGCGCTGGTTGACAAACGGAGCTGGGCGGCCATTTTCAACAGGCCAGCAGGCGGGTCGGCAACCCGCCGCAGGTTGACAACCTGCCCCACAAGCCGGCATCTTCCGTCATAGCTCCCTCATGGCTTGGCAATAGAGGTCACTTCACATACAAGTTCACGGTTTGGTCAACACGGTGATGAAACCTGGTGGTAGCTCAAATCGAGAGCGGCCCCGGCAACTGTCCATTCGACTGGTCTGTAAAGAGTCCGGGCGAGTAAGTGGCAAGACTCAAAGTGTATTCGGGGATGTAAGTGTAGTTTATAATCACTTTCACTGTGGCTAGGGATAGTTAGCCAGATCCCAGGGCAGACTCCGCGGCATGGCGGTCTGCGTCTGCTCGATGCGCGTCAGACTCAACCCTCCTGCCATTGCATCGCACGCAGCCCTGGCATAAGATGGATGCACATTCCACTGGGCCCACATGCAAGAAGGACGGTTAATGCGGATCGATCGCAGAGCATTCTTCGCCACTTTGGGCGGCGCCGCCGGGGCCGCGGCTTCCTGAAGCACTCTCACGGCTCTCGCCGGCCGTCAACAGTTTGCGCCGTTCCAGCCTATTTGAACCCGTAAGGCGCTCGCTGCGGCCGGCTCAGCATGGCATTGGCTTCATCGTCGTTGGTGAAACGCTCCTTCACAGGATCCCAGTACAACTTGCGTCTCGTCTTCATCGCAATATGGTGCAGCAGGCAAGTCGAGCATGCCCGATGCGCGATTTCGGCGGGTGCGAGCGTCTCCTTGCGGCTGCGCACGCAGTCGAGCCAGTTCGCGTGATGCTCGTCGGCGGTCGGGAGGTGAATCTCATTAGGCCCGATCACACTGTCGAGGATCTTCGGATCGCTTGCTTGAAGCGGCTGTCCTTTGATCTGCCCGCCCGGATCGCTCGCCGTGACATTCTCCTCGCGCGTCACAAAGATCCATCCCTTGGCGCCGATGAACTTGATGCCGTTCGGATAGTCGCCGGAAATCGACATAGTCACGCCGTTCGCGTATCGGGCTTCCGTCTTGAACTTCCCGTGTACGTTCCATAATCCATGCGTCGGGAATTCGGCGGCTCCCCAGATCTCCGCCGGGCCGGTCAGTTCCGTGTTCATGCCCCAATGCGCCGTGTCCACATGGTGCGCTCCCCAGCCGGTGATCATGCCGGCGCCGAATTGCTCGCAGCGCAGCCATCCCGGCCGATCGAACCCCTGCTGCGGATGCACGCGCATTTCCGTGTAGTACACCGCCGGCGTGGTCCCGAGCCACGCATCGTAGTTCAGGTTCGGCGGCACCGGCATTTCCGGAGCCTCCGGGCCCGAGGGATCGCCCGGCAGACCTGCCTCCACGTGTTGCACTTCACCGATGCGTCCGTTGCGCACCAGCTCGCAAGCCCGGTGAAACTGCTTCCATGAACGCTGCTGTGACCCGATCTGAAAAATCCGTTGGGAAGCTTTCACCGCATCGCTCATGCACCGGCCCTCGGCGATCGTCAGCGAAGCCGGCTTCTGCAAGTACACATCCTTGCCCGCGCGCACTGCGTTGACGGCCAGAACGGCGGGCTGGTGGTCCGGCGTCGAGATCACCACGGCGTCCACGTCCTTGTTCGCCAGCAGTTCGCGATAGTCGCGATATCCCTTGACGCCGTCGTATGGCTTGCCGTCCGCCGAGTAGAAGCCGTTTACCAGCGTCTTGCCCAGCTCCACGCGATTCGCATCCAGGTCGCACACCGCCATGATGCGGGCGGAGCCGTACTTCCGGACAGCCGGCAGATCATGCCCGCGCGAAATGCGCCCCACGCCGATTGCGCCTACGTTGATCCGGTTACTGGGAGCCGTCTGACCGAACACGGTTGCCGGCACAATCGTCGGGAACCCTGCCGCTACCGCTGCCAGGCTCGTCTTCAGGATCGATCGCCGCGAGACCGTTGGTTTCTTTGCCATGAAATAGTGCTCCTCTACGCCTCTAGTGTGCAGTCCATTCCAACTCCGATCGGGGGCGGCCTATGCAGGCCCCGGCCAGGATTGCCCGCCCCACAGAGCAGCATATCCGCCCAAGCGCCGACAAGAATGTCGGCGTTGCAGGCTGGAAAGCCTGCTCCACGGCCGGCGAATCGAAGAAAAAGAGTCGGTGCAATACAATTCTCCCGCCGTCATAGCCTTCGCGCATTCTTCTGCGCCTTGAGTACCAGCTCAGTGGCCAGCAGCGCCTGCTCCTGGTTCTGCGCCACATGCGTGCGGTTCACGATGTCAGCCACGAACTGCGGTCCGAATGGCAACTCCACCTGATTACAGTCCATATACGTGACCTGCTTCTGGTCGACCAGGAACAGGTGGTTGCCACCTGGGCGCCCCGCAATATCCGCATACTTCCGCAACTCGATATACCCGTCGGTTCCCAGAATGAACAAACGCCCGTCGCCCCATACTCCCAAGCCATTGGGAGTAAACCAATCCACGCGAACGTATCCCATGCCGCCGTTGCCGTGCAGCATCATGTCGCCGAAGTCCTGGAACTTCGGATGATCCGAGTGATTCACGTTGGCAATCTGCGATGCCGTCACGTCCGCCACGGTCGAGCCAGTGTAGTAGACGAACTGGTCGGCCTGGTGCGATCCGATGTCGCACAGGATGCCGCCGTAGCGGGCCGGATCCCAAAACCAGTCAGGGCGCCCGTTTCCGGGCACCTGGCTCGGATTGCTCACCTGGTGCGAAGCCAGGTTCACGGTCTGGATCACGCGTCCGATGGCGCCCGCCTTCACCAGTTCGCCCGCCTTGACCGCGGCCTTCACTTCCAGCCGTTCGGAGTACAAGATGGCGAACATGCGGCCCGTCTCTTTTACTGCCTTGCGGACCTCGGCAAGCTGTTCGAGAGTGATGATGCCAGGCTTGTCGCTCAGATAGTCTTTGCCGTGGCGCATCACGCGCACCCCGAGCGGCGCGCGCAGATCGGGGATGGCCGCGCTGGCCACCAGTTGGATGGATGGATCGCTCAGAATCTGCTCCTCGCTGGCTGCGGCCTTCACATCCCCATACCGTTTCTGGAAGTCCGCCAGCGCTGGCAGATTGGTGGAATGGACAGCCACCAGTTCGCCGCCGCCCCGGCGGAGGGCGTCCGTTATGCCGATGATGTGATTGTGGTCCAGTCCGATGACGGCGAACTTAATGGAGTACTTCGGCTTGGTCTGTGGGCCGGCCGCGACCGTCACCTGCTGTGTAACCTGTCTCGCGGCCCCGAATCCCAGCGCCGCTCCGGGCAGCCCCGCCATCAATCCCGCGGGCCCCGTTGTTTTCAGGAAGGACCGCCGGCTCACGTCATCCGTCATCACCATTTCTCCTCTCCGAAAGTGTAGCTCCTCGCAATGCCCGATGTGGCGCCGGAGCTGGATCTCCGCATCGGCAGGGGCAGTACCCTGCCCGGTACTTTTGAGATCAAATCCGTACCTCTGGCACTGTTTCCGAAAGCCCAAATCGCGAATACTTCATAACAGGGGAGCAAACGTGATGTCGTCCTTCATTCGCCGATTCTGGAACGATGAGCAGGGCCAAAGCCTGGCGGAGTACACCCTGATCGTCGCGTTCATCATGTTTATGATCTTCGGTCTCGCGCGGGGATACAACGCCAGCATCGGCACCGTGACTAACGCCACCAACTCCAACCTGGCCGCGGCCAACAGAGTGTTGCCCTACTGAGGCTCACAGACCCCTGGCTGGCTTGTCGAAGGTGGCCAGCTTCTGATTCTTCGAGAGAAGAGCGGGACGAGGGCGTCCCGCGCAGATCAGGGGATCTGCCCCACAAGCCCCGACTCGCTCAAAGGCGACACCACGATAACGCAGCATGCCGGGCCAAGATGGCTCATGCGCGGACGGCACAGCCCCCCGACTCGCCGGCAGTGTTACACTCCCACCTCGAACCAATCGCCCCGCTACAATGGAGTCATGCCTTTTTCATCCGCGAGGGGAGCCTTGCTGTGCGCCCTGACCGCAACTCTCCTCATCGCCCAGGACTGGCAGACGTCGCAGAACCTCCCCGCGGTCGATTTCACCGGTCTTACTGCCGCGCAAAAGGCTCTCGCCCTCAAGGTGCTCCGGAGCAACGTCTGCCCGTGCGGCTGCGGCATGAAAATGGCCGAATGCCGCACCAAGGATCCCAATTGCTCTGTCAGTAAGGGGCTAGCCGCCATCGTCGTCGATTCGGTTAGGAAAGGCGCCAAAGAAGCCGCTGTTCTGGCCGCGGTCGATGCTTCTCCACTCATGCACCGCGCCGCGCCCAAGTTGCTCGAGAGCCCCGTCTCGATCCCCATCGACGGCGCGCCCTACGTCGGGCCCAAGGACGCCCGCGTCACGATCGTCGAGTTCTCCGACTTCCAGTGCCCCTACTGTGCGCAAGCCGTCGCCAAGTTGAACGCTGTCCTCAAGGCCTATCCCAGCCAGGTCAAGCTGGTCTTCAAGCAATTCCCGCTCGACATGCACTCGCAGGCCACGCTTGCCGCGGCCGCCGCCGTGGCCGCTCATCGCCAGGGGAAATTCTGGCTGCTCCACGACGCCATGTTCGGCGATCGCACACACCTCTCCCGGCAGACGATCCTTGCCATGGCCAGCTCGATCGGCCTCGACACCAAGCGCTTCGAGCAGGACTGGGATTCCCCCGCCGTTAAGCAAGCTGTGGCGCGGGAGCAGATGGAAGGCGAAAAGGCCGGCGTGGAAGCCACCCCCACCGTCTTCATCGACGGCCAGAAGTACAACGGCGCGCTGGATCTGGATGTCATCCGACCGATTATTGAGGCGGAGATCAAACGCAAATAGCGAAGACCAAAAGGGAACCTGGTCCATCACGTTCAGCCATGGAACCCCTGTTGGAGCAGGCACGCCAGAGCCTCGGCGCTGGCGAGCGAGGCGCTATCCTTCTGGCCAGGAGTCTTTTCAGCCGACCTTGTGCTCTTGGATGAATGGAAGGCGCGTCGCATTGCGCGGAGCGAGGAGCCGGCCCTCGGGCTCCCGAATCGTGGAGTGAGGTGCGAACCAACCCCGCTCCCCTCACCGAACCCGCCCCCATTTTGCGGGACTCGTCCCTTTAGGCCGCAAGATATACTGGTATTTCAGGACTGAGACGTCTGGGAATCCCGCATGGCTGAAATGAGCGTCATCTGGCTGCGCGTCGCGGCTGCGTTCTACTCGCTGGGGTTGCTGCATGCCATTCTTACGCTGGTCCGGCGGCGCGAACATTTGTTTCGCGTGGCGCTGGGGGCGTTCGGGCTGGGGTCGGTTTTTCATTTCGTTTCCATTGTCGAAGAGGGGATCGTCAATAACCGGTGCCCCATCACCAATTTCTACGAGACGCTATCCATGTGCGCGTTCCTCATCGTGGTGATCTACCTGCTTGCGAATTGGCGCTACAAACTGGAAAGCCTCAGCGTGTTTATCTTTCCGCTGGTTTTCGTGATGGTTCTGGTGGCCACCATGGGAAACCCGGTGAGCGCCTGGTCGAGCCCGGTGGTCCGCAATGCCTGGCTCACGGTACACATTGTGCTGGTGCTGCTGGGCTATGCGGCGTTGGCGCTGACGGCGGTGGCGTCGTTGCTTTACCTGGTGCAGGAACGCGAGCTGAAGAACAAGAAACCACACGCCTTTTATTACCGGCTGCCCGCGCTGGGCACGCTGGACGAGCTAATTTCCAAATCCATGGCGATCGGGTTCGTGCTGATCACGCTGGCGGTGGTGGCGGGCAGCACCTGGGGCTTCATCGAATTGAAGACGGCCTGGATCAGCCAGCCGAAGATCGCGATTTCCTTTTTTACCTGGGGCATTTACATGGCGATGGTGTTTCTGCGAACCATCGCGGGATGGCGCGGCCGGAAGGCGGCCATCATGACCATCACGGTGTTGGTTTTTGCCGTCGTGACCTGGGCGGCGCACGCTCGCCTGGGCGAAGTGTTGCTGAAACAGCAATGAAGCTGCTGATCACAGGCGTAAGTCACAAAACCGCACCCGTCGAGGTGCGCGAACGCCTGGCTTTCCGCGAAGAATCCCTGCCGGCCGCGCTGGCCGACTTGAGGGGGCGCGAGGGCGTGAACGAAGCCGTGATCCTTTCGACGTGCAATCGAGTCGAGATCACCGTCACGACCGACGACGGCGCCGATCCGCAAGCGATTGTCGATTCCTTTCTGGCCGATCAAAAGGCGATCGAGCGAGAGACGGTGTCGCCGTGCCTCTACCGGCATGAAGGCAGCGACGCCATTCATCATCTTTTCCGGGTGGCTTCCAGCCTGGATTCCATGGTGATCGGCGAGCCGCAGATCCTGGGACAGCTCAAGGCGGCTTATGTCTCGGCCAAGACGTGCGGCGCGCTGTGCGGATGGCTGGAAGCGCTGATGACGCGCGCGTTCGGCGTGGCGAAACGCGTTCGTTCGGAGACGGGCATCGGCCAGATGGCGGTATCGGTGAGCTACGCGGCGGTCGAACTGGCGCGGAAGATTTTCGGATCTCTCGACAACCGTACCATCATGATCGTGGGCGCGGGCAAGATGTCGGAACTGGCGGCGCGCCACCTGCGGCGATCGGGCGCGTCGCACGTTTTCGTCACCAACCGCACGCACGAGCGCGCGGTCGAGATGGCGCAGCTTTTCCAGGGCACGCCGGTGGAGTACACGCGCTTCGTCGCCATGCTGCCGGAGGTGGACATCGTCATCACCAGCTCCGGCGCGCCGCACTACATCCTGCACAAAGACGAGATGCAGCGCGTGATCGCGGCGCGGCGCAACAAGCCGATGTTCCTGATCGATATCGCAGTGCCGCGCAACATCGAGCCGGCGGTGAACGACGTCGACAACGTGTATCTGTACGATATCGACGATCTGCAGGAAGTGGTCAACAGCAACCTGCGCGAGCGCATGAAAGAGGCCGAGCACGCCGAGGCGCTGGTGAAGGAAGAAGTGGATCGCATGCTGGCGCGGCTGAAAGTGGCGGAAGTCACTCCTACCATTGTCGGCCTGCAGGAACAACTCGAACAGATTCGCGCGGCGGAACTCGATAAGCTGCGGCGGCGGCAAGCTCTGACGCCCGAGCTCGAGCAGGCGATTGACGCCATGACGCGCGGCATGATGAACAAGGTGGCGCACGGGCCTATTTCCGAGCTGCGGAGCCACGCCGGGCATCCCGAAGGAGCGCACGTGGTGGCGGCCATCCGAAAAGCGTTTCACATCCCGGACAAATAAATGCTGGTTATTGCTTCGCGCGGCTCGCAGTTGGCATTGTGGCAGGCTCGATGGGCGGCCGGCGAATTGGCCGCACGCGGCCAGGAATGCCGCCTGGAAATCATCAAGACCACCGGGGACAAGATTACCGACGTGCCCCTGGCCAAAGTGGGAAGCAAGGGGCTGTTCACCAAGGAAATCGAGGAAGCCCTGCTGGACGGGCGCGCCGACCTGGCGGTGCACAGCTTGAAGGATCTGCCCACCGAGTTGCCCGAAGGCCTGGCGCTGGCGGCGGTTCCGGAACGCGAAGACGCGCGCGACGCGGTGGTGGGCAAACGGTTGCAGGATCTCGCGGCCGGCGCCAAAGTGGGAACCAGCTCGCTGCGCCGCGCGGCCCAACTGCGCAAGCTGCGGCCGGACCTCTTGGTGGAATCGGTGCGCGGCAACCTGGACACGCGGCTGCGCAAGCTGGATGAAGGACGGTACGACGCCATTCTGCTGGCTGCGGCGGGTCTGAAGCGATTAGGCTGGGGCGCGCGGATCGCCGAGATTCTGCCGGCGGAAATGATGTGCCCGGCGGTAGGGCAAGGCGCGCTGGCGATTGAGACGCTGGCGTCAGGGGCGGGTTTCGAGGCGGCGCGACTGCTGGATCACGAGGAGACTCATGCGGCGGTGCTGGCGGAACGCGGACTGCTGGGAGCGCTCGGCGGCGGGTGCCAGGTTCCGATTGGCGCGCACGCCACGGTTATCGGGGATCGCCTGCGGCTGTTGGGAGTGGTGGCGTCGCCGGACGGCGCTGAGATCATTCGGGGCGAGATCGATGGGCCGGTGAGCGAAGGTGCGCGGCTGGGCCGCGAACTGGGGGCCAGTTTGCTGGAGCGCGGCGCACGAGGGATTCTGGAAGCGGTCTATAACGCATAATTTGGATATGGCGAGTGTTTGGCAGGCCTCTCAGGAACAAGTGGGACAGACCATCGCATTTCGTGGTCTGTCAGGCCTCACTCAGCCACGGCCGCTTGACAGACGACGAGAACCGATCGTCTGTCCCACTGCCCCACTGCTGGTGAGCCATGGGAGGTAAGGTCTACCTGATCGGGGCTGGGCCCGGCGATCCCGAACTCATCACCTGCAAGGGGCGGCGCATTCTGGAGCAGGCGGATTCGGTGCTCTACGATCACCTGGCCCCTGCTGCCTTGCTGGAGCTGGCGCCACCGCACGCCGAACGCCTGTATGTCGGCAAGAAAAAATCGGTGCATGCCTTCTCTCAGGAGGAGGTTGCGCAGATGCTCATCGAGCGCGTGCGCCGCGGGCTCACGGTGGTGCGGCTGAAGGGCGGGGATCCTTTCCTGTTTGGGCGCGGCGGAGAAGAAGCCGAGGCCCTGGCCGAAGCCGGCATTGCCTTCGAAATCGTTCCAGGCGTCACGTCGGCGCTGGGCATCGCGGCCTACTCGGGGGTGCCGCTCACGCACCGTGGGCAGTCGCGGTCGGTGACGTTCGTGACCGGACACGACGTGGACGCGGCCGATTGGAGCAAAATAGGGCAAGCTGAAACGCTGGTCATTTTCATGGGCCTGACGGCGTTTGCGGAGATTGCGCGCGAGCTGGTGAAGCATGGGCGCTCGCCGGAGACTCCCGCCATGGCGGTCCGCTGGGCAACGCGGCCCGATCAGGAAACGCTGGTAGGCACGCTGGCCACGCTGCCCGCGCTGATCGCCGAGAGCGGCATGAAACCGCCCGCCACTATCATCGTGGGTAACGTCGTGCGGCTGCGCGTGAAGCTGGACTGGTACGAGCAACTGCCGCTGTTCGGCAAGCAGATCGTGGTGACGCGCGCCAAAGGGCAGGCCGACGCGCTCTCCGGCCGGTTGCGCGCGCTGGGAGCCGGCGTCATCGACCTTCCCACCATCGAGATTCAACCTGCCGCCGACTACACGCCGCTCGACCGCGCCATCGCCATCCTCGACTCGTACGACTGGCTGATCTTCACCAGCGCCAACGGCGTGCGCTATTTCCTGGAACAGCTGGACGCTTCGTCGACCGATCTTCGGTCCCTCGGCGCGCGCATCTGCGCCATCGGTCCGGCCACGCGCGCGGCGGTGGAAGCGCTGCACCTCAAAGTGGACCTGATGGGTAAGGAGTACGTTGCCGAAGGACTGCTGGAAGCCTTCGCCGCGCACGATCTGGCGGGCAAGCGCGTGCTGCTGCCGCGCGCCGCCGTGGCCCGCGACCTGGTGCCGGCGGAACTGGCGCGCCGCGGCGCGCTGGTGGACGTGGTGGAAGCGTACCGTACGGTGGCTCCGGAACAAGCCGCGCGGCAGGCCGCCGAAATATTCGGCGGCGCGCGTAAGCCCGACTGCATCACCTTCACCAGCTCCTCCACAGTGCGGAATTTCGTGGCGGCGGCGGGCGCGGCGGCTTTGGAAGGCGTGGCCGTCGCTTCCATCGGCCCCATCACCACGCGCACGGCACGGGACCTGGGCATCGCAGTGACAGCGGAGGCCGCGGTTTTTTCGGTCGATGGGCTTGTGGAAGCGATAGTCGGCTTGTACACTGAAGCGATTCCCCCGGCAACCGAATGAGACTTCACACGATCGGCATTGCTCAGTCGGCGGGCGCGTAGTAGCCGTGGCGCCAGTAGGCGTGCAGCGGCGGCAGGCCGTGCGGCGGAATGATCTTTACGGTAACGGGATGGTAGCGGCCGTCGCGTTGTTTGTCGGTGGGGGAATAACCCAGCACATAGCGGTTGCGCAACTCGACGCCGATCTTGGCCGCAATGTCCGGAAGCTCGCCGAGTTCTGCCGGAAAATGACGGCCCCCGGTCTGTTCCGCGATTTCGCTAAGCAGCCCCGGCCCTTCCAGTTCCTCCGGGGTGCGGCTGCGCGCTCCGAACGGCTCGTAGATTCCAATGGCGTAAATCAGCACATCGCTTTCGCGCACCAGGTTGCGGACTTCGGTTTCGGTATAGCGGCTGCAGTTATCGCCGCCATCGGAAATGATCAGCAGCGCCTTGCGGTTCTGCTGGGATTTTTTCAGCTCGTGCAGCGCCAGAAAGACCGCGTCGAGCAGCGCCGTGCGGCCCTTGGACTGCGCGAAGGTAAGCTGGTTCTGGATATCGGGAACCTCGCGGCCTAGGGGCACCACCAGCCTGGGCGTGTCGTTGAACTCCACCAGGAAGAATTCGTCTTCGGAATTGGCGGTCTTGAAAAACTGCGCAGCGGCTTCGCGCGAGGTGCGCAACTTCGGTCCCATGCTGCCGCTGATGTCGAAAACCAGGCCCACGGCCACGGGTTCGTCGTCCATGGCAAAATGCGTGACGGTCTGTTCGACCTTGTCGTCGTAGATTTTGAAGTGGTCCTTTTCCAGGCCGGTGACGGGACGATTGAAGGGATCGCACACGCTTACCGGGACCAGCACCAGGTTGGTATCGACGCGAAGGTTGGCCTTGGGCCGGGCCTGCCCTGGCGGAGCAGGCTTGGGGCGAGGCTGGGTGGTGACTTGTGCGCGGAACGCGAGCGGCGCCGCCAGAGCTAAAAGCAACGCCATCCCCAGGATTCGCTTCGAGCCCATGAGAAGTTCTCTGGTCGTATTGTACAGCGATGCGGGGGTGGAAGGGGGAGCGTTATGTCTTCTATCAAGCGGCCGGGGTTAGCGAGACAAGACAGGCCACGAAAGGCGATGGCCTGTCCTACTGAAAATTGGATATAATCGAAGCTTGGCGGAGGTGAGTCTTCTCGAGTAGCAGGCTAGCGGCAGTCGCAAACTTCGGTCCATCGGCAGTCCGGACAGCCTCCCACGCCCTTTTTTCCCTCTTCTTCCCCGATGATTGCCGGGTTTGCGCCCGGCCCTTGATGGAAGTCTCACGCATTCCGGTCTGCCCGGGATGTTTGAAGGAGCCACAGCCCATCAGCGCGGAGTTCTTCTGCGTAAGCTGCCGGACGCCGTTCCTCAACAGTTTCCCGCTGGATTCTGAAGGCCGCTGCGCGCTGTGCCGCGGCGGGCTTCGGGGTTTTGACGCGGCCTATTGCTACGGTTCCTACGAAGGCGCGCTGCGCGAGTTGATTCACCTCTACAAGTACGGGCGCGTGCAGACGCTGGCGAAGCCGCTCGGAGACCTGCTGGCCGCGGCTTTGCCGCGCGAGGAGCGCTTCGATGCGGTAACGGCGGTGCCGCTTCACTGGCGGCGCCAGTGGCAGCGAGGTTTCAACCAGTCGGAGCTGCTGGCGCGCATCGTGGCGGCGCGCTACGGAATTGGGGTGGTGCGAGCTCTGCGCCGCGTGCGCTCGACCAAGGCTCAGGCCGGCCTGAGCAATACCAGGCGGCGCGAGAATGTCGCAGGGGCATTTGAATGCCGGCGCGGCGCGCGTGCGCTCCAGGGAAAACGAATTCTGCTGATTGACGATGTCATGACCACGGGTTCTACGGCGGCTTCCTGCGCGCGCGTTTTGAAGAGCGCCGGGGCGGCCAAGGTGTCGCTGCTGACGGTGGCGCGCGTCGACTGGCGCCTGGTAGGATGGCGCGGCGCGCCGGCTCCATCCACGGAGGGGGTGAATCGGGATGTCGACTGAGCGATTGCAGCGGCCAGTCCTAGTGCTGAACGCCAGCTATGAGCCGATCAACATCTGCGCCGCGCGGCGCGCGCTGGTGCTGGTCTTGAAGGGCGTGGCGTCCGCCGAAGAAGAATCGAGCAGCGCGGTGCATTCGGCCCGCGCGTTGGTGCGGCTGCCATCGGTGATCCGGCTGCTGGAATATCGCCGGATCCCGCACCAGACGCGAGCCCTTTCGCGCAAGAACATCCTGATGCGCGATCGTTACACCTGCCAGTATTGCCACCGCGTGATGCCGTCCGGCGACCTGACCCTGGATCACGTGATTCCGCGATCGCGCGCCGGCGAAACCGCCTGGGAGAACCTGGTGGCCTGCTGCCATCCTTGCAACAACCGGAAAGGCAGCCGCACTCCGGAAGAGGCGGGCATGAAACTCGCGCGCCAACCCAGGCCTTTCAGCCTGCACACCAGCCGCCACCTGATGCGCATGCTCGGCAAGAGTGACGCGCAGTGGCGGAAATATCTGTTCTATTGAGGCGGGGGAGCAAGAGCGCGACCAGTGGGTCGCGCGCAGTCCAGGGGGACTGCCCCACCAAGACAAAGGACGACATGGGCCTGCCCGGGCTTTATGCTGCCGGGCAGGCGCTCCAATGCCGGTAAGAGGGATGGCGATGTCCCAAAGGAACACGCCAGTTGCTTCGCTATACCGCCGCGAAAGTGGAGAGTTGTGCATCCAGATCCGCCAGGGCTTTCTTGAGGAGAGCCTGGTAGCGCGGATTCTGTGCGGCACCTAATTCCCGCACCACTCTGGTACGGGATAGAAGAATGGTTTCCTTCTTGCGGATTACTTCGAGTGTTTCCGGACTCGGCGCTTTTCGTCGTACAGGTGTGCGACGGGCCTCGGCCATATCGATCTGCGCCTCGACCGACTTGCTTTCCCAACCTCTGGCCATAGTTCTATTCTAGCGCGATGGGAGGCCGTTGACACGAGCAATATCCGGCGCGCGAGGAAAACGGGCCATTTGTTTGATATGCTCTAGCAGTCAAGCCTATGTCTAAAAGAACACTTCTCATCGGAATACTTCTCCTGTTCGTTCCCCTGCTACTCGTCTCGCAGCAGGCCGTCGAGCGGGTAGACCTGAACGTGATGCACAAAATCAAGACCGCGGAGTTGGGCGGCGGGGGCGGTTTCGGCGGCGGCGGCGGCGGCCGCGGCGGCGCCGGGCGTGGCGCCCCGATCATGGAGACCATGTACAACCTCTCCGACCGCTACGGGCCGCGGCTCACCAATTCGCCGCAATTCCGCGCGGCGGGCAACTGGGCGGTCGGGCAGCTCAAGGAATGGGGGCTGAGCAACGTCCACCTGGAGCCATGGTCGACGAAATCCGAAGGGCGGGGCGGTGGCGGCGGCCGCGGCAACGCGGGGCCTTCTTCGATCCCCAGTTGGCAGCTCACCGGTTACAGCGGCGCGATGGTCGAGCCGACTTACATGCCCATCATCGGCTATCCGCAGGCATGGAGCGGGCCGACGAATGGGCCGGCGACCGGCGAAGCCATCCTGCTACAGCTTCAAACCCCGGCTGATTTGGACACCTGGCACGGAAAACTGCAAGGCAAAATCGTACTGACTACGGCCGGGCCGATCGATCTGCCCTTCCCCACCACGGCCTTGGGTCATCGCTATACCGACGAAGAACTGCTGGCTCTGATCCCCGAGCAGTTTCCCACCGGCGGCGCCGCGGCTGGACGCGGCGGGCGCGGTGGACGCGGCGGCAACGGTCCAACTCTGACGCCGGAGCAACAGCAGGCCTTTACCGAACGCATGCGCACATACTACCGGGATGAAGGGGTCCTGCTGACCATTACGGCTTCCTCCCGCGGCGAAAGCGGCGTGGTCTTCGCCAGCAATGGCGCACCGCGCACCGGAGACCCCACCAAGAACCTGCCGCAGATGGCCATCACGGCGGAGAATTATAACCGCATCGTGCGGCTGCTGCAGCACGAAGTTCCGGTGAAGCTCTCCTTCGACATCAAGGTGCAGTTCGACACCAACATCACCGACGCGTTCAACGTGATCGCGGAAATCCCCGGCACGACCAAGCCCAATGAACTGGTGATGGTGGGCGGCCACTTCGATTCCTGGCACATGGGCACCGGCGCCACCGATAACGGCGCGGGCGCCTGCGTGGCCATGGAAGTGATGCGCATCTTGAAATCGCTCAACCTCAAAATGGATCGCACCGTCCGCATGGGTCTGTGGGGCGGTGAAGAAGAAGGTCTGCTCGGCTCCGCGGCTTATGTGAAGGACCACTTCGCCGACCGTACCACCATGAAGACGACGGCCGAGCACGACGGCTTCGCCGGCTACTTCAACATCGATAACGGCACCGGCCGGGTCCGCGGAATCTACCTGCAAGGCAACGAGATGGTGCGGCCGATCTTCGAACAGTGGTTTGCCGCTCTGAAAGACGTGACGCCCGGATACATCACTATTCGCAATACCGGCGGCACGGACCACCAGTCGTTCGACGCGGTGGGGCTGCCGGGCTTCCAGTTCATCCAGGATCCGATGGACTACGATACGCGCACCCATCATTCCAATATGGATGTGTACGAACGCATCCAGCAGGGGGACATGGAGCAGATTGCGATTGTGGAGGCCGCTTTCGTGTACAACGCCGCGACACGGCCGGAGAAGCTGCCGCGCAAGGATATGCCGCCGCCACCACCGGCGGGCGGACGCGGTGGCCGCGGAGGCGGCGGGAACTGAAGCACGCCCCACCACAGTTCGATTTGCACGGTGCGGCTATATGCCTACACGATTTGCTATCATGTAGGCATGAAGGAGCAGGCGAAGATTCAATACACAATTCGCGGGGTGCCCTGTGAGGTTGACCGGGCGCTCCGCCGCAAGGCGAAACTGCGAAAGCAAAGCCTGAACCGATTGATTCTCGACGAGCTCGCCGAAGCTACCGCGGGCGCGCAACGCCACGAGGACTTCTCGGATCTGGTGGGCCAATGGACCCGCGACGCCGCCTTTGACCGGGTGGTGGCCGCGCAGCGCCAGATCGATTGGGAAAAGTGGAAGTGAGAGTCGCGCTGGAGACCAACCGGCTGACCGACCTCCTGCGGGGCGATGCCGAGCTGGCCGATTTGCTGGGAACGTGCGAAGAGGTCTGGGTTCCGCTCTTCGTCCTGGCGGAGATCAAGGCGGGATTCTGCGGCGGGAGCCAGCGGCACCGCAACGAGATGATCCTGCAGAAATTTCTGGCCAAGAAAACAGTCGGCGTCTTGCTCCCCGGCCGCGAGACCGCGGAACAATGGGCCCGGCTGTTCGTCCAGCTCAAGCGCTCCGGCACGCCCGTTCCCCACGCGGACCTTTGGATTGGCGCGCTGGCTTTGGAACACGATCTCGCGCTGATCACGCGTGACCGGCGTTTCGAAAAGATCCCGCAGTTACTGCGGCTGTCAGGCCGCCCAATGCCGCACGGCCGCATGTTAGCATAAGACTTCCAACCACTTTGATTAAAGCCGTCAAAGGAACCAGAGACTTACTACCTCCATCCACGGAAGTGTGGAACCACGTGGAAGCGGTGGCGCGCGAGGTCTTTCGGACCTACAACTATCACGAAATCCGCACGCCCATTCTGGAGGAGACGCAGTTGTTCGCGCGCGCCGTGGGCGCGGATACCGACATCGTCACCAAGGAAATGTATACCTTCACGGACCGCGACGAGACTTCGCTCACGCTGCGGCCGGAGAATACGGCGCCGGTGATTCGCGCGTACATTGAACACCGGCTGGACCAGCGGCCGGGCGTCCAGAAGCTCTACTACATGGGGCCGATGTTCCGGCGGGAGCGGCCGCAGAGAGGCCGCTACCGGCAGTTTTTCCAGATAGGCGCCGAGGCCATCGGCTCGGAATCGCCGCTGGTGGATGCCGAAGTCATCGAAATGGTCATGGAGGTTCTGAAGCGTGCGGGGCTCGGCGGGGCGAAGCTGCTGATCAACTCGGTGGGCGACCACACCTGCCGGCCGCAATATGTGGAGAAGCTGCGAGAGGAATTGAAAGACGTGGCTCCGCAGATGTGCGGCGACTGCCAGCGGCGCGCGGAAACCAACCCGCTGCGCGTGCTCGATTGCAAAGTGGAAGCCGACCAGCCGATTATCGAAAAGCTGCCGAACATCATCGATTATCTGTGCGAACCGTGCCGCGCGCATTTCGAAGCGGTGAAGCAATCGCTCACCGACCGCGGTATCGGGTACGAGGTGCGCCCGCGCATGGTGCGGGGACTGGATTACTACATGCGCACCACGTTCGAAGTGGTACATGGCGCGCTGGGGGCGCAGAATTCGGTGCTGGGCGGAGGCCGGTACGACGGCCTTGCGGAATCGCTCGGTTCCAAGGTGCACTCGCCGGGCATCGGCTTTTCAATTGGCGAAGACCGGCTGGTGATGAGCGTGGAAGGTGAGCACCAGGCCAGGCCGCTCGACCTGTGTGTGGCGCCGCTGGGCGAAGCGGCGGCGCGCCACGCGGCGGTGATGGTCCGCGATTTCCGGCAGGCGGGCCTTTCGGTGGAACTGGTGGAGGGCAAGCTGAAGCGGGCCATGGAACTGGCCAACAAGCTGGGCGCGCGCTTCACCTTGATCATCGGCGACAACGAAATGGCCGCGGGCCGGTATGCGTTGAAGGACATGACCACGGGCGATCAGCAGAGCTTGACCCGCGACGCCATCGCGGCCAGGCTGGCGGCGGCGCGGTGAGGGTGGGACAGACGATCGGTTTTTGTCGTCTGTCGGGCTGCCGTGCTTTGGCGAGGCATGACAGGCCACAAAAGGCGATGGCCTGTCCCACTCGGCCGGGCGGCGGCGATCGGAGCTAAGACAATTTTATGGAAACTGCAATCGCGTTGGATTTCCTGGGCGATCTGCGCCGCACCCATAGTTGCGGCGCGCTGCGCGCGGCGGACGAAGGCAAGAACGTCCTGCTAATGGGCTGGGTCCACCGGCGCCGCGATCATGGCGGCGTGGTCTTCGTGGATCTGCGCGACCGCGAAGGGCTCACGCAAGTGGTGTTCCGCGAAGATACCGGCGCCGCTCACACCCGCGCCGAACTGGTGCGGCCGGAGTACGTCATCGCGGTGGAAGGCAAGGTGGCGCTGCGCGGCGCCGGAGCGAACAATCCGAACCTGGCGACGGGCGAAGTGGAAGTGGTGGCCTCGCGGATCTGGATTCTGAACGAATCGCGCACGCCGCCGTTTCCGGTGGAAGACGAAGTGAGCGTGAGCGAAGACCTGCGGCTGAAATACCGCTACGTGGACCTGCGCCGGCCGCGCATGCAGCACAACATCATCTTGCGCTCGAAGATTGCCTTTGCGGTGCGGGAATGCCTGAACGCGCAGAGGTTTTTGGAAATCGAGACGCCTTTCATGACGCGCTCCACGCCGGAGGGGGCGCGCGATTACCTGGTCCCGTGCCGCGTGCAGCCGGGGATGTTTTACGCGCTGCCGCAGTCTCCGCAGATCTTCAAGCAGATCCTGATGGTGAGCGGCTTCGATAAGTACTTCCAGATTGTGCGCTGCTTCCGCGACGAAGATTTCCGCGCCGACCGGCAGGCGGAGTTCACGCAGATCGATCTGGAGATGTCGTTTCCGCAGCAGGAGCAGGTGTTTGAGACCATCGAGCCGCTCATCGAGCGGGTGTGCGAAGTGGCGGGCTTCCGGGTGAAGGCGCCATTCCCGCGGCTGACCTACGCGCAGGCCATGCGCAGTTACGGCAGCGACAAGCCCGACTGCCGCATCCCGCCCATGCATCCGGTGGAAGATCTGCTGCCGGAACTGGCGAACAACAACCTGCCGCTGGTGGCAATCCACATTCCGGCCACCGGCCCACCCAGCCGCAAGGAGCGCGACGAGCTGAAGGCTTTCGGCCAGGAGCGCGGGCTGCGCGTTTACGACGACTCGAAGCGCCTGGAGCGCGAGCACCCGGAGTCCATGGCCAGGGTGCGAGCGCGTTGCGGAGCCGGCGAAAGCGATCTGCTGGTGCTGGCCACCTGGGCGGGCGAGCCGCAGGGAGTTCGTCCGGAAGAGACGGTCTACCAGGCGTGCGGCCAGTTGCGCCTGCACTGCGCGCAGAAGTTCAACGACCGGCACAAACTGCTCGATCCCAAGAACCTGCAATTTCTCTGGGTGGTGGACTTCCCGATGTTCGAGTGGGACGAGGAAGAGCACCGCTGGAACGCGGCGCATCACCCGTTCACTTCGGTTCACGACGAAGACCTGGACAAGCTCACGGCCAACCCGGCGCGTTGCCGCGCGAAATCCTACGACCTGGTGTTGAACGGCGTGGAGATGGGCTCGGGATCGATTCGTATTCACCGGCGCGATGTGCAGACGCAGGTGTTCGCAGCGCTCGGTTTCACCGAGGAAGAAGCGCGGCGGCGTTTTGGATTCCTGTTGGAGGCGCTGGAGTACGGCGCGCCGCCGCATGGCGGCATCGCGCTGGGCCTGGACCGGCTGGTGATGATTCTGGCGGGGGAAACCTCGATCCGCGACGTGATTCCCTTCCCCAAGACCGCGCGCGGCACCGACCTGATGTGCGACGCGCCATCGGCGGTGCCGGAGCGGCAGTTGCGGGAGTTGGGAATTTCGATTCGGGGACAAGACCGCGACTGAAGTCGCGTGAAATTCGCCATATTTGAGAGCGCGCGCCACAAATTTCGCTTGACCTGTCTAATCCTGTAGGGTTGACACTGGAATCAGGACGATGCCGCTGACGGTCACCAAACTGGCGCGCGCGTGCAAGCTCTCGCGCGGGACGCTGCTCTACTACGAGTCGATCGGGTTGTTGCCTCGCCCGCGCCGCACGGCCGGCAACTACCGCGCGTACACCGATAAAGACCTGGAACGGCTGCAGCAGATTTGCGTGTACCGCGATGCCGGGGTGCGGCTGAAGGACATCCGCTCGATTCTCGACGCCCCGCGAGACGACGCTTCGGCGGTTTTGCGGCGGCGCCTGTTGGAACTGAGCGCCGGCATCGAAAGACTGCGCGAGCAGCAGCGAATGATTGCGAAGTTGCTCGAAAGCACTAAACAACTAAGGAGATTGCCCATGGTTACGAAAGAGAAATGGGTGGCCATCATGAAGGCCGCCGGCTTCAGCGACGAGGAGATGCACCGCTGGCACGCCGAGTTCGAAAAGACCGCGCCGGAAGAGCATCAGGAATTTTTAGAATTCCTACACATTCCGGTAGTGGAACTGAAAAAGATTCGGGAATGGAGCCGGCAGCTGTACTCATAGGGAGTGATTTGGTGCTGGTGGACCGCTCCCTTACGGTCGCGGCTCGCTGAGAGGCGTGAGGAGTAAGGGCGTGGGGAGCCGGAAGCTATACTCATAGGATGTCGTCGCCGGCAATCCTGGTTCGCGGCCTGAGAAAATACTACGGGTATAAACCGGCGGTCGACGGTGTCGACCTGGAAGTGCCGCGCGGCTCTTTCTTCGGATTCCTGGGGCCGAACGGAGCCGGAAAATCGACCACCATTCGCATGCTGACCGGATTGATTCCAGCGGACGGCGGCACGGTGGAGATTCTGGGCTTCCGGTTGCCCGAGCAGGATCTGGAGATCAAGCGGCGCATCGGGCTGGTGCCGGACGAATCGCTGCTGTTCGACCGGCTCACCGGCGCCGAGTTCCTGGAATTCGTGGGGCGCATGTACGACTTGAGCCGGCCGGTGGCGGTAGAGCGGGCGCGCGATCTGATGGATCTTTTTGAGCTCCAGGCGGACCGCAAAATCATCGGCGAATATTCCAAGGGCATGCGCAAACGCGTGGCCATGGCGGCGTCGCTGATTCACCATCCCGAGTTGTTCCTCATGGATGAGCCGTTTGAAGGAGTCGACGCGGTGGGCGCGCGCCTGATGAAGGAGATTCTGCTCGACCAGGTGAAGCGCGGCGCCACGATCTTTCTCACCTCGCACGTGCTGGAAGTGGTGGAGCGGCTGTGCGACCACATCGCCATCATCAACGACGGGAAGATCGTCGCGAGCGGCACGCTGGACGAATTGCGGCGAGGCGGAGAATCGCTGGAGGATGTTTTCGTGCGCCTGGTGGGCGCGGAACGTCCGGTGGAGCGGCTGGACTGGCTATGATTGTCCCCATCCTGCGGGCGCAACTGCTCAGCATGCGGCCAGGCTCGCGGAGCAACCTGGGCTTGGGCATCCTGACGGCGGTGGTCTGGTACGGCTTCTGGTGCTTGGTGGCTTGCTGGGCCGGCTTCTACGCGGCGTTTGCGGATGACGCCAAGCTGCGGTACGCGCTGCCGATTGGCCTTCTGGGCATCTGTTTTTACTGGCAGGCGATGCCGCTTCTTTCCGCCAGCATGGGCTCGGCGCTGGACTTGCGCAAGCTGCTGCTGTATCCGATTCCACACCGGGAGCTGTTCCTGGTGGAGGTAGTGCTGCGGCTCGTTACGGGGCTCGAAATGGTGATGGTGCTGGCGGGCGGGGCGCTGGGGTTGCTGGCCAACCGGGCCACGGGCGGCTTTACGGCGCTGCCGCGGGTGGCGGGCGCGACGCTGTTGTTTGTGGCATTCAACCTCTTGCTGGCTTCCGGCACGCGGAGCCTGCTCGAGCGGTTGCTATCGAAGAGGAAAGTGCGGGAACTGGTGGCGCTGCTGATGGCCATGCTGTGGATGGGGCCGCGGCTGTTGATGATGTCGGGGGTCAAGCCCCAATGGTTGCACGCCGCCGGCGCGAGCGTGGGCGCGTTCGGAACACCGTGGAGCGCGGCGGCGCGGGCGCTGCTCCCGGCGGCGTTACATCCGGCACAGCAGGAAGCGGGCTCCGTCTGGCTGGCATGGCTTTCGCTGTGCGCCTGGACGCTGGTGGCCGGCTGGTTCGGCCGCAGTCAATTCGAGCGCAACCTGCGCTACGACGCGCTGGCCGCGCAGGCCACTTCGCTCAAACCGGCGTCGGGGCGCGCGCAGTTCTGGAGGGGCGCGCTGTACCGCATTCCGGCGCTGCTGTGGCGCGACCCGCTGGCGGCCATCGTCGAGAAAGAGCTGCGCACGCTGGCGCGGTCAGCCCGTTTCCGCATGGTGTTCGTGATGGGCTTTTCGTTTGGGTTGATGGTGTGGCTGCCGACGCGGGGCGCCACGCACGGGGATGGCTTCTCACGGAATTTCCTGACGCTGGTGTGCGTGTACGCCATGACGCTGATCGGCCAGGTCACGTACTGGAACTGTTTCGGACTGGATCGCTCGGCGGCCCAGTTCTATTTCGCGGCGCCGCAGCCGCTCTCGCGAGTGCTGCTGGGGAAGAATATCGCATGCCTGTTCTTCGTGTATCTGGAAACCCTGGTGCTGGCCGGCATCACGTTGGCATTGCGAATGAGTTTCGCGCCGGGGCAGTTGGCGGAGACGCTGGTGGTGGTGACCATCTGCGCGATGTACCTGATGGCGCTGGGCAACATCAGTTCGGTGCGGTATCCGCGGGCACTGAGTCCGGAACGCGTGGGGCGCGGCGGCGGCGGCAGCAACCGGGGGCAGGTGCTGGTGATGCTGCTGTACCCGCTGCTGTTGTTGCCGGTGATTCTGGCTTACGTGGCGCGCTGGGTATTCGGCAGCGAGACGGCTTTCCTCGCGGTGCTGGCGGCGGCCGCGGCGATCGGCGGCATGCTGTACTGGCTGGCGATGGAATCGGCGGTGCAGACGGCGGCGGCGCAACGGCAGAACATTTTGCAGGAGCTCTGCCGCGACGGCGGGCCGGTGGAATCATAGGGCTCTGACCGGCGTAGTAGGTGCCGATGAGCCCAAGAGCACGACCAGGGGGGGCCGCGCGCGGACGAGGGCGTCCGCCCCACTTGGCGTTACTTCTTCTTGAGCACGTCGATCAATTCCTGAACGGCGGCGGCGCTTCTGTGCAGCATGGCCAGCTCTTCGGCGGTGAGCTTGATCTCGTAAATCTTCTCGACGCCTGCGGCGCCCAGCTTGACCGGAACGCCCACATAAAGGCCGTGAATGCCGTATTCGCCCTCCAGATAGGCGGCGCAGGGCAGCACTTTTTTCTTATCTTTAAGGATGGACTCGGCCATCTCGACGGCCGCGGCCGACGGGGCATAGTAGGCGCTGCCGGTTTTCAGATACTTGACGATTTCGGCGCCGCCGTTGCGGGTGCGGGTGACGATCCCGTCGATCGTCGCCTGGTCCATCAACTCGGTGATCGGGATTCCGGAGACGCTGCTCAAGCGCACCAGCGGCACCATGGTATCGCCGTGGCCGCCCAGCACTACGGCGGTGACGTTCTCCACCGAAACGTTGAGCGCCTGCGCGATGAAGGTGCGGAAGCGGGCGCAGTCGAGCACGCCGGCCATGCCGACGACGCGGTGCTTGGGGAACTTCGACACCCACATGGCCGCCTGGGTCATGGCGTCGAGCGGATTGGTGACCACGATGATGATGCAGTTGGGCGAATGCTTGGCCACCTGTTCGGTGGCGTCGCGGATAATATCGTAGTTGGCGGCCAGCAGGTCGTCGCGGCTCATTCCGGGCTTGCGCGGGAAGCCCGCCGTGATGATGGCAAGATCGGAGTCTGCCGTCAGCTCATAGGTGTTGGAGCCAGCGACGGTGACATCGTACCCCTGGACGGGACCGGATTGGAGCAGATCAAGCCCCTTACCCTGGGGGACGCCTTCGACTACGTCCACCAGGACTACATCGGCGAGTTCCTTATCGGCAATTCGCAATGCGCAATTGGCGCCGACGTTTCCGGCGCCAACGACCGTGACTTTTTTTCGCAAGGCAAAGACTCCTTTATTAGGGGAAATAGAAACCCGATTATAGCTTGGCGCGCCGGCGGCAAGGGCCACCTGATATACTCGTGCTTCTGATATGGCGAACCCGAAATACGCGGCGCCGGACCAGGCCATGCCGGTGGCGGAACTGGTCGGCACGCTCAGCGACGGCACCAAGGTGAAGCGGCGGGCGCCGCGGATGCGCGCTTGCAACGAAAAAGACGAAAAGGGGAAACTCTGCGCCGGCCACTTGAAGCGCTGGTATTTCTTCGGCGACGAGGTCAAACAAAAATACGGCAAGGATGCCGAGATTTACCGTTGCGAGCACTGTAAGACTCTGTACCTGCCCAATCCGCAAGAAGCGCCGCGCACGGGGACGCTGAGCTACTAGGACCCGACGGCGTAAGGCTGTAGTCGCGTCTCTATTTGTGTGTTTGAGTTCACCGCAGAGGCGCTGAGACGCAGAGAAGACCGGGAGAGATAAGGGCTGATTCATTCCTCTGTTTTCTCCGCGTCTCCGCGTCTCTGTGGTAAGAATGACGGCCGGCGACAAAAGAAAAACCGCACCGGACCAGCCCCCAGACTTTCGGGACTCAATCCGATGCGGCTCGCCCAGGATTGGGCTGGGATCCGGCGTCGGGCTATCTGATCGACACTAAAATCGGTTGATTCCTGGCCAGGTCCGCGTCCTCTTTCCCACACCAGAAAACACCAGACAAACTCCGCTACCCGTGATCCCCCGGAGAGATCGAAACCGTTCGGCAAAAGACCCCTCTGCAGCAACAAACAAGGGGACAATCGTGAGCTAAAACTACTGCAAACATCGGCTCCCGCAAGCACGCTGTCTTCTTCGGCCCACTCTTCGTCCGCCTGCCGGTTGCAGCAGAGGGCAGGTTTTGAGAGGTTACTTCGCCAATTCAGCTCTATAAATAGCAATCGGACCTCCATGTGTCAATCTTTTTACAACGATTTAATTCCAGTATTTTGCAGAAGAGGCGTGGCCGCAGCGTGGGGAAGGACGGGCGGACGGTGTGGCGCTATGACACAATCAGGACAGATGAAAACAAGACTGGGCATCGGTGTTGCGACGTGGTGCGCGGCAGTGGCGGCCCAAACGCCGGCGGCCGTCCCGGAGCACGTTGCCAGCGAGGCCGTGGTGGTCTCGACCGCTCATCCCCGTCTGTTGCTGCGCCCGGCGCGGCTGCGGCTGCTGCGGCGCGAACGCGAGCGGACTTCGATGCGGTGGCAACAGTTCTTCACGCTGATGGCGGGCCACGCGCCCATGCCGGAGCCGGGCCTGGCACAAGCCCTCTACTACCAGGTGGCGGAGGATGCCGATGCGGGCCGCGCGGCCGTCGCCTGGGCTCTTGGCGTGGCCGCCGATCTGCGCCAGCAAGCCCTGGTGTTCGACTGGTGCCAGGATCTGCTCAGCGAAACCCAGAAGCGCGACCTCGCCGCGCGCATGGTCAAGGGGATGACCCAGACGGGTTCCGATGAGAGTGTTCCGGCGGTGCGGTCGCGCGTGCTGGCGGCGGTGGCGCTGTTCGATCACGTGCCGGATGCGCCGCGGCGCGAGCTGGAGCGCGCGGTTCACGGCTGGTGGGAAGGCCGGATGGCGCCGGCTCTCACGGCCGGCCGCGAAATAGTGCCGCGCGATGATGCCTACGCTCTTTACGAACTGCTGCACGTGATTCGCGACAACACCAACCTCGATCTGCGCGAATCGGCGCGGGCGTTTTTCACGGATTATCCCATCGCGCACCTGCTCAGCTACTATCCGGCGGTGTTCCCGGCGCCGGAGAACGATTACTACATTGGCGCGGAGCCGCGGATCGGGGAGCCCGACTTGCGCCTGGCGGCGGTTTCGCGCGCCGCTGACATGGCCATGGTGGCCTTCGACACCAACGCCCTGGAAAGCCAGGTGTTGCAGGGCTGGCTGATGCACGACCGCTTTCTGATGCGCAGCACCTTCGCCGCGCCCTACGAGTTCCTGTGGGCCAACCCCTATCAGCCCGGCCTGAGCTATTATCACGCGCCGCTCAACTGGCACGGCGCCGGCTCGAGCGAATTGTTCGCGCGGTCGAGTTGGGAAGATTCGGCGACCTGGTTCGGCCTTTTCCGCGGCGTGATGCAGGTCTTCGAAGACGGCCACGTGAGCTCGATCGACGCCGCTCGCTCGCCCGCGCCAGTGCTGCTGGGGCCGGCGGCGGTGTGCTTTGCCCGCACGTCGCGGAGGTTCCGCGTGACGGTGGAACCGGGCGGCGCCGTCTACCTGGTGGGCCTCGTTCCCGGCCACACGTATGAAGTGGAAGTGGACGACGAAGAAATGTACGAGGCGGATTCCGACCGCGCGGGCGTTCTAGCGGTGGAAGTGCCAGCCGGAAGAGAAGTGGGGCTGCGGATAAAGGAGCAGGGGCTGCGCCCCTGATATCCCTTCGGGATATGGAAGTCAGGAGTCAGAAGTCAGGAGTCAGAATGGCCCCTGCGGGGCCACACAGGGGCCGGCGAAGCCAGGAGCCGAAATGCGCTGCGCGGGGTTATTCTGTCTTCTGACTTCTGAATTCTGGCTCCTCAACATCGACCGCTCTTGTCGATGTTGGCGCCTTCGGCGCCTCAGTACGCCCATCGCCAGAGGCTGGCGCCGACGGTGTAGCCGGCGCCCACGGCGGCCAGTAACGCCAGGTCGCCCTTCTTGAGGCGGCCTTCCTGGATGGCGTCGCGCAGAGCCAGAGGTATGGTGCCGGCGGTGGTGTTGCCGTACCGCTCGATATTGATCAACACCTTTTCCGGGGCGATGCCCAGGCGATCGCCGGCGGCCGTGATGATGCGCTTGTTGGCCTGGTGCGGAATCAGCACCGCTACATCGTCGCCAGTGAGGCCGTTGCGCCGCAGCAGGTCGCGGCAGGTTTCGTACATCTTGCGGACGGCGTACTTGAAAACCTGGCCGCCATCTTGGTGAACGTAGTGTTGGCGCTTGTCCACGGTCTCGTGTGAGGCGGGCAAGCGGCTGCCGCCGGCGGGCATTCTGAGGAACTCCCCGCCGGAGCCATCGATCTCGCCCAGAAAATCGATGAAGCCCAGGTTTTCCTCGCCGGCTTCGACGGGCTCGATCAAAACGGCGCCGGCGCCGTCGCCGAACAGCACGCAGGTGGCGCGATCGGTGTAATCGATAATGCGGCTCATGGTATCGGCGCCGATCACCAGGACCTTTTTGTGGGTCCCGGCGCCCACCAGGTGCGCGCCCACGGTGGTGCCATAGACAAAGCTGGAGCATGCCGCGACCAGATCGAATCCCCAGGCATGTTTCGATCCCAGGGCGTGCTGCACCAGACAGGCGGTGGACGGGAACATGTAGTCCGGCGTGACGGTGCAAACGATGATCGCGTCGATTTCCGAGGCGTCAATGCCGCGCTGGGCCAATGCGCCTTGGGCAGCGGCTATAGCCATATCCGAAGTCGCCATTCCGGGATCGGCAATGTGCCGCTCGCGGATTCCGGTTCGATCGAGAATCCACTGGTCGTTGGTCTCCACGAGTTTTTCGAGATCTTTATTAGTAAGCAGGCCGGGAGGCGTGAAACACCCCAGCGCGCTGATTTTCGCCTTGAGCAAGTTGATTGGTCCTTAAGGATTCAGAGTAACCCATCGGGGCGTGGGGAATGCAAGCTGGCGCTTGGCGGAGCGGATAGGGTCTTCTTCAACGCGGAGACGCGGAGACGCGGAGAAAACTGAGGAATCGGGAAGTTGATGCGGATGCCGGCTGGCGGCGCTGCGAGGGAGACACGAGCTCAATCGGGATATTCGTTTCTCTTGTTTTCTCCGCGTCTCCGCGGTGAACCTATAGCCTGCCGAAGCGGTACTCTAGTGGAAGATGGGAGAACCAGTAGTGGGGCACGGGCTCGAGGGATTGCAGAGCTCCCTGTTTTTTGAGACGCCGGAGGAGATTTATGCCCGCGTGTTCCACGAACTGAAGCCGCGAACGGCGGTGCCGGAGATGCGCGTCGAGTTCTGCCGCTTCGCCAATGCCGACAGTTTCATCCGGCTGGAAGACGGCCGCCTGCTGGTGCGCATTTCCGACATCCTGGCGGGAGCGCCGGCGCCGGTGACCGAAGCGCTGGCGCACATCCTGCTCGGCAAACTCTACCGCAAGCCGGTCGCGCGGATGCACTCCCACCGTTACCGGCTGTACCTCAACCGCCGAGACGTGCGGCGGCAGGCACACCTGATGCGGCAGATTCGCGGACGGAAATTCGTCTCGGGGCCGCAAGGGGAAGGCCACAACCTGGAAGAGCTCTTCGAGCGCCTCAACCGCGAGCATTTCGACGGGCTGATGGGGACGCCACGTCTGGGCTGGAGCCGCGGGGTGTCGCGGAGCATGCTGGGCCATTTCGACCCGTCCCACAACGCCATCATCATCAGCCGGATTCTGGATCGCCCGGGAGTGCCGGCGCTGGCGCTCGAGTACGTGATGTTCCACGAGATGCTGCACCTGCGTTATCCGGTAGAGCACAGTGGAGCGCGGCGGAGGGTACACACGAAGGAGTTCAGGGAAGCGGAGAAGAAGTTTCCGAAGTGGAAAGAAGCGAAGGAAATGCTGAAGCGGCTGTAGGGGCTCGGCAACGCGCTGGGCCGCTGCAGCCGCCGGCAAATCCGGGAGGGCTAAGCTCCAGCCGGCATATCGGCCGGCACCAGGGTACGCAATTCAAGGCGCATCAAGTCGAACGTTTTGACCAGGCTTGAAACATCCACGCCACAGATTCCCCAGCGGAACAGGAGGAGGCGAATCTGAACGGACTGCATGCCCAAGGCAAACCTCACCTGATTTTGAATAAGCACGCCGGCCAGATCCGGTCTATCCTGCAGCGACTGCAACATCAGAATCTTGATAGCTGCGCAAACCTTTTGGAAATCCGCGTTGAGGCAGCGCAGGTAGCCACGGAAAATCTGGCAGCGCTGGACGCGGAGGTTGGTAGCCATCTTGTCGGTAAAGCCCGGTTGCGACTTGAGAAACTTTAGATCGTTCCCATCGAGAAGGCGCATCATGGGCCGATAACGTTCGACTGATAGTTCATCGATCCACTCGGCGGTTACGGGAAGACTGCTGCCGTTGAAGGCGACTTTGCGAATGAGCACGACCAGCGCCAGAATCAACGCCACACTGGTCACTATCGAAATGGCGATCAAATAGTTCATGACCAATTAAAAATCTTCGTCTTAGAAATCATAAATTAAATCGGATGGAAACGCAATCGGGTAAAGGTAATAATGGTACTAGATTAACAAAGGATATCAACCTATCTTTGCGAGGCTTTTAGCAGAGTAGCGTTTAAAGCCTCGAGCTGTTGCATGACCCTCTGCTCGGCGCCAGGACCCAGCGAAGGCAGATGCACCTGGACTTCCTCGCCTTTTCGGGTCAATCCAATCCACCAGGCGATGGCACAGGCCGAGGAGATTCCCATCAGGATGGTGTTGACTGCCGCGTTCTTGATATTCATCTGGAAAAACCAGAAAACCAATCCGAGGCTATTGGCAAAGAAGAAGACCGAGTATACGATTGTATACACCATGACGTTGCGGTTCACACGAATCGGGTAACGGCTCAAAAACCATATAATCAGGAGGATGAACACGACGAGGGCCAGATCAACCCGGGCCTCGGCCTTGAGCTCGAAGATAACCCAAAAAGAGAATTTCTGAATCTGCTGAGCGGTTGCCGCTCTCAAGCTCGTCATGGATACGGCCACGGCAATGGTCATCGCGGCACCTAAGGCCCACTTGCCGAGAGTGTACAACCCTTTATACTCCGCCAAGACCAATCGATAGAGTTCAAGAACAATCAGAACATAAAACAGCATGATGATGGGTTCGGACCTTGTGAAGAGCCATAAATACGTTGTGCCGGTTATATCCAAGAATAATGCGCAGGAGATGTATGGAATTCTAAAAATCATGTAAGCAAAGAAGATGCGGTAGCGGCGCCAGAGGCCTGTGTGATAAAGCTTATGGGCCGTTAGGGCCGAACCCAGGACAGAAATGACCTGGAAAAACTGGGTGAGGTCGAAATGATGAAGGACCGTACCCCAGCCAATTAAAGCGGCCATGGGGAAAATGCCGTGGAAAAGGAAAGCCGGCGCGGCATCTGACATTAGTTCAGGCTCTGGACTGATTCTAACACCAGGTGCTGCGCCGGCTTAATTAATTCCGTCCAAACTACCGCACGTACGGGCAAGGGCTGCACTGAGGGATCGGGATGTCGATCCGAGCCGTTCGAGCCGAAGCCAGGAACGCAAAGGCGACCATCGCGAGCAGTACGAACTTCTTCATGGGCCGGTGTCCTTTCCTACTAACTTACTAACTTACGTGAGTAACCTGAGTACTATACTAGCCGTGACCATACCGTTATAGGGTGTTTTACCGAAAATTTTCCAAAAGTGGAACATTGTGCGGTACCAAAGTCCTGGGAAGTTAATAGGGGTCTATGAGGGGAAAAACAAAGTTCTCTTCCTTGCTGATATAGAATATAAGGGTAAAAGTACGGCGGTTGGCAGGCCTGATCCAACCGCCCGGCCAACCGCTGGAGCATAAACTGGGCGATTCTACTGCCAATCCGCAATCGGCGCGGGCGCCGGCAGCCCAAATATGGCGGAGAACGCTGGCGCGGATCTCTACTCACTTCGGTCAGTTGGTTTTCCTCGCCTCGTTGCGGAACTTGGCCACGGGCCGGTATTGCCACGACGATCTTCTGCGCATGTTGGGCAGCGAGGAAACCGACCGCATGCTGTGCCGCAGCCACCACCAGGTATTCGCGCAATGGCTGGGATTCAGTCTGGCCGAGCAGAAATCGGATCTGGACGACTATCTGCGGGAACCCGGCAACTCCCGTTACGCAGCGCATTACCGCAACCTGATGCCACCCACCGCGCGGGATGTCGAACGGCAGCTCTATCTTACGGATTTGGAGACTTTAATGGGGTTGCTGGAGGTCGAGCACGCCGCCGCTTTGACGGCTCGAGCAGCATACCCACTCCAATAACCTGGCCCACCACGTCGATCTCCGCGGGGTCGAAAATGGCCGGCGCCTGCTGGGACGCGGGATGGGGCATTACGATGAGCCGGTCCTCCGCCAGCGCGCACCAACCGCAGCGATAGCCATCGCGGTGTTCCAGGAAATAGATCGGCCGGTCATGCTGGCTGGTCCACCCGCCTCGCGCGATGCGCCGGCGGTTCTGGTCGATCAACACCATGGATCCGGGCTGGATGACCGGCGACATCGACCAGTCTTCCAGGCCAATCAGTCCATACCGGTAGTGCCGAATTTCCGGCCCGACCAGGAAATTCAACGGCATTTTCCCCCATCGCCGCATGAGCTGACTGAGAAATGTCGTCTGATTCAGGTCGATTTCCGGGTCGAGGTCCTGGGGAACCGTGGCTGGCCCGTCGGCCGCAAAGCCGATGGCATGGGTTTCGTCCAGACCGACGGTCAGGGCATCCGACGGCAGTTCGCCGAGCGGCACTCCGTACCACTCGAGCATCTCGCGAAGTTCCAGGCGGTAGATGGTGCAGAGCGAATAGAAGCGATAAATAGTGGGGACTGTGCCCTTGTTTTCAATGTCGGCCAGGCGGCTCAAGGCTATGGCAAACTCGTCGCTGGAACGCCGCCGGGCAATCACCTGGCTGGCTTCCACGACATCCCGATACGTCAACTTCAGCCGTTCCCTCACCTGCTTGAGTTTTTCGCCGGGGCGGTCCATGCTATGATCCTCGCTGTAAGGCCATCCGGGCTGTGGAGACGGCACGGAAGCCGAGAGAATTATACCCCGCGGATCCCATCGCGGCAACACAAAACGTACGTTTTTGTTCTGAAATCAGAACAACACGGAAAGAAGGAGCCGGTACGTGAAAGTAATCGTGGGTATCTCCGGCGCGAGTGGCGCAATATATGGCCTTCGCTTGCTCGAACGGCTTCGCGGAAAGGAGAATTTGGAAGTCCATTTAATCTTAACGCGCTCCGGAGAGAAGACCTTATTTCTGGAAACGGGCAAAACCGCGGCGGAAGTCAAAAAGCTGGCCGACCATTCTTATTCCAACGAGGATATCGGCTGCCGGCTGGCCAGCGGATCCTACGCGACCGACGCCATGGTGGTGGCGCCCTGCTCCATCCATACCATGTCGGCCATCGCGACCGGAATTAGTTCCAACCTGATGGTGCGGGCCGCCGACGTCATTCTTAAGGAAAAGCGCAAGCTGATTTTGTTGGTCAGGGAGAGCCCTTTTCATTTGGGGCACCTGCGCAACATGGCCGCATTGGCGGAAATGGGCGCCATTATTGCGCCTCCTATTCCCGGCTTTTATCTCCATCCACAAACCGTCATGGATCTGGTGGACCACAGCCTGGACCGAGTCCTCGATCTGCTGGACATCCCTGACCAACTGGTGCGCCGCTGGCAAGGGGGAGCCGGATGAAGAAGCTCACGGTGAAGAAGAAGGACGCCGCCCCCATCGCCTTTCAGGGCGCGCGGGGCGCCTTCAGCGAGGAGGCTGCGCGCAAGCTGGCTGGTGCCCATGCGGCGGTTTTGCCGTGTGAACGCTTCGAAGATCTCTTCCTCAGCCTGAAATCCGGGCGCGCCTCGGGCGCGGTGGTTCCCATCGAAAACACGCTGGCGGGATCGGTCCACGAGAATTACGACCACCTGGTGAAATACGAATTTCCTATTGTCGCGGAAACCAGCGTGCGGATTATTCATAACCTGATCGCGCCAAAAGGCGTGGCATTTTCTAAAATCAGGCGGGCATTTTCCCATCCAGTGGCGCTTAATCAGTGCCTTGATTTCTTTGCCGGGAACCCGCAAATCGAGCGAATTCCTTTTTACGACACCGCCGGCAGCGTCAAAATGATTATGGAAGAAGGCCTTTCCGACGCCGCTGCGATTGCTTCGTCGGTGGCCGCGCAAATTTACGGAGCACGCATTTTGCGCCGTTCGATTGAAAGCGACCGCCGGAATTTCACCCGTTTTTTCCTTCTGCGGCGGCCGGCGGACGCCCGGCGCAGCCTTCCTGCCGCTGGCAACACGCAGTGGAAGACTTCGCTGGTGTTCAGTACCCGCAATATCCCCGGCGCATTATTCCGGGCGCTGAGCGCGTTCGCCCTGCGCGACCTGAATCTCACCAAAATCGAATCGCGACCCCTGCGCGGCAAACCCTGGGAGTATCTCTTTTATGTGGACTTCCTGGGCCGCGCAGACACACCCAATGCGCAAAACGCGTTGCGCCATCTAGGGGAGCTGGCCGATTTCCTGCGTGTGCTGGGTTGCTATCCGAAAGGGGCATGACCAGAACGAAGCCGGAAGCAACGGGGACTGGCGGCTTCGCGTCTATCGCGCCGCAACCACCATGCCCGCGAGCTTTGCATTCAACGGTGGCGAGGTCGTTGCGAAAGTTGACCAGATCGACGCGGCTGCCGGCGGGCATCGTGCCGGCGCGGTCCAGCCCCACCAGAATGCCGCGCCCTGTCGAATTGACGCCCTGTCGAACTGGCTTGGCGCCTTTCCCTGGAGCGCGCGACGATTTGGTGTCCACCCTGGGGAGCCAAACAAGCGCTTGTGCGTCTATGCTATGATGTGATTGTGCGTACGACCCTGGATATCCCGGATGAGGCCTACTACCTCGCCAAGGCGATAGCACGGGATCAGAACCGCAGCCTGGGACGAGTGGTTGGCGACCTGATTCTGCAATCGTCGAAAGGCGCGAAGTCCGCCTCCATCACCATAAGCGATTACGGTTTCCCCACTTTCCGCTGCGCCCGGCCTGTGACCACCGAAGACATCAGGGCTCTCGATGACGAAGAGTAAGGTCTACCTGCTGGATTCCAACGTCCTGATTGCGCTGGCGACGCCCGAACACAGTCTGAATGCGCGCGCCGCTGCCTGGTTTCGCAAGGGGCGCCGGTTTGCCACATGCCCAATTACCCAAGGCGCCCTTGTGCGTTTCCACCTGCGCGCCGGCGTGGACGCCACGGCGGAATCCGCAAAACTTTTGCTGGAATCCATTTCCCTGCTGCCCCAGCACGAATTCTGGCCGGACGACGCTTCTTATCTCGACATGCCAACCGCCGGAATCATTGGGCATCGGCAGGTCACTGATGCTTACCTTGTTCTGCTGGCAGGCAAACACGGGGGCTCACTCGCAACCATGGATCGGGCGCTCGCTGCCGGCCACCAGGAAACATCCCTCATCGAGTAACTCCCGCATCGCCCGGCACTCGCCGGCACCGGAAACCGGGGACCCGGAGACCGGACGGGGACGTAACGGCAAGCCGGAAGCCGGCCCACTACCGAACGCAGAGGAAGCGGGGATTCCACCGCCGCACAAGGCGAGCGTTTCGCCTAAAGGCATGACACATCGCTAGAGCAGCAGCGGCAGCAACTCCCCCGCGGGCCCTCGCAACGCACAGCCCACTTGTGCTGATGCGGCCGTCTCCTCAGTATTGATCTCGATGATCTTCGCCCCGGCGTGCCGGGCGTAGGGAATCAAACCAGCGGCGGGATAGACCACGGCGGACGTGCCGATTACCAGCGCGACCTGGGCCGACGCGGCGGCATGCTCGGCCTCTTTCATCATGCCGTCCGGCAGCGGCTCGCCGAACCAGACCACGCCGGGACGCGCCAGGCCGCCGCAAGCGCAGTGCGGCGGCAGCTTGGGCAGCGTCGCGCGGCGGTCGGGCCAGTTGGCGCCGCAGACGGTGCAGCACATCCGCCAGATATCGCCGTGCAGTTTGAGGATCTTGCCGCTGCCGGCGCGGTCATGCAGGCCGTCCACGTTTTGCGTGATCAGGGTGAAGCGGGGCTTGCGCTTCTCGAACTCGACCAGCGCGCGATGGGCGGCATTGGGCGCGGCCCTGGCGATTAGCTCACGCCGCCAGTTGTACCATTCCCAGACCAGGCGCGGGTCTCTGGCGAAAGCTTCGGGTGTGGCGAGATCCTCGGGCTTGTAGTTTTTCCAAAGGCCGCCGGCGCCGCGAAAAGTGGGGATGCCGCTTTCGGCCGAAATGCCCGCGCCCGTCAATACAACCAGGGACGTGGCAGCGGCAATCCACGCGCGCGCCTGTTCCAATTCCGCCATCGTGCCCAGTTTACTGCAAGCCCGCGAGCGCCCGGCGCACGCTCGCCAGAGCCTCGGCCGCATCCGGCCGGTCGATGCGGATGACGGCGCCGCCGTTCGCCCGCGGCCGCCAGCGATCGAACATCCGCGGAACAGGGAAGCCGGCGAAGATGCTAATCAGCGGGACTCCGGCAGCCGCGGCCACGTGCTGGCCGGCGGAATCGTAGCCGACGTACAAGCGGCTGGCCGCGATGATGGCGGCGAAGCCCGCGAAGGAGCCGTTCCAGAACGTGGCGCGCACTCCGGAACGCTCGACGGCCCGTTCCACGCGCGCAGCCTCTTCTCCGCCCGCGCCTTTGTCGATCGAGATGGCCGCGCCGCGCTCGCCGAGAAGCCGGAGCAGATTCTCTTCGAAGGGGTCGGGCAAGCGCTTGGCCGGATTCTCGCCCACCCCCAAGCTGACGGCAATCGCGGCAGCGTGCTCCGGCGGCGCGGCGGCCAGCGCCACGAAGGGCTTCGCACCGGCCACGCCCAGAGTTTCTTCGGCCCACGCCGCAGCCAGTTCCGGAAGCGGACGGGCGGTCACGCCGCCATAGGCGCGGCTCTCAAAGAGGTGGTAACGGTCCTCGGCGCAAATCGGAAGCAATCCCAACTGCGTGAGGCGCGAATCGGAATCGAGGGTCAACGAATCGGGCGCGTCGAGGATGGCGGCGAGATCGTTCCGCACGGCCAGGCGATCGCGCAGGCTGCCGCGGCGGTAAGCCACGGCCGCATGGCGAATGCGCGGGTCGGCCTCAAACAATTCGTAATTTTTTGCCGGCCCCACAAAGACGACTTCGGCTTTGGGGAAGCGGCGTTTGGCGGCGTCGAGGAGCACGCTGCTCACAGCCACGTCGGCGCCCAGCGTGACGCGCGACAGCACAAAAACGCGCGACGGCTCGCCCGAGACCGGACGCACGCGGCGCACGCGGCGATAGCGGGCAACCAGGCCGGCCGCGTCCGCGCCATCCACTACGGCCGCGATGGCCTGGCAGAACCACTGCGCGTAAACGTCGCACAAGGCCGGCTCGAAGCGGTCCGCCAGACCTTCCGCCAGGATCGAAAATAGCGCCTGGCTGCAGGGCTCTTCGAGCAGCGCGCGCGGCAACCCGGCCGGGCTTTCCCCGGCTATCGCGCGCGCCAGCAGCTCCTCGGCCGTCTCGCTACACGAAGTACTTGTCAATCAGAATCCCCAGCTTGGTGCGCGTCGTTTCGGGCACGTGAGCGCGGTCCGTCAGAATCGCGTGGGCCAGCGCCGACCCGCACTGGCAGCCGCGCCCGATGGGCATGGCGGCCACCGCGGCGGCCACCACTCTGCACGCATTTCCGGCGTTCTTGACCAGGTTGGCGACTATCTCGCTCACGGTCACGGCGTCGTGACCCGAGTGCCAGCAATCGTAATCCGTCACCATGGCCACGGTGACGTAACAGATCTCTGCCTCGCGCGCCAGCTTGGCTTCCTGCAGGTTGGTCATGCCGATCACGTCCATGCCCCAGCTTCGATAGAGGTTGGATTCGGCCTTGGTGGAAAACGCCGGCCCTTCCATGCAGAGATAGGTGCCGCCCTTGTGCGCGTTGACGCCCACGGCGCCACAGGCGCCGGTCACCACTCCGGCGAGTTCGGGGCAGATGGGATCGGCGAAGCTGATGTGGGCCACCAGGCCTTCGCCGAAAAAAGTCGACACGCGGGTCCGCGTGCGGTCGAAGAACTGATCGGGGATGACGAAATCGAGCGGCCGGTGTTCTTCCTTGAGCGAGCCGACCGCGCTGAGAGAAATGATGCGCTCCACGCCCAGCGATTTCATGCCGTAAATGTTCGCCCGGAAATTCAGCTCCGAAGGCGAGATGCGGTGGCCGCGCCCGTGCCGCGCCAGGAACGCGACCTGCCGCCCGGCCAGCGTCCCCAGGATGTAGTTGTCCGACGGGCTGCCGAAGGGCGTCTGGTTATTGACCTCCTCCACGGCTTCAAAGCCTTCCATGGAGTATAGCCCGCTGCCTCCAATGATTCCGATTTCCGCTTTCAACTGGCACTCTCCTGAATCAGTTCCAATAGCACGCCGCCGGCCGAGGCCGGATGCACGAAGACATAGAGATGGCCGCCGGCGCCGCGCCGCGGCTCATTCAGCAGGCGCGCGCCGGATGCCCGCAGCCGCTCCACCGCCGCGCTCAGATCCGGGACACGCAAAGCCACGTGGTGAAGGCCAGGCCCGCGCTTTTCGAGAAATTTTGCAATGGGAGAATCCGCTTCCGAAGGTTCCAGGAGCTCGATGCGCGAATCGCCCGCCGGCAGCATGGCGACTTGCACCTTCTCCGCCGCCACGGTTTCGCGATGTTCCACCGCGAGCCCGATGGATTCATAAAACGCGGCCGCCTGGTCCAGGCTCTTCACGGCGATGCCCAGGTGGTCGATGGAGACCGGCGCGTCGTGATGCGGCTGCCTCTCAGGCTGACCCCGCGGCTGGCTCACCAGATCGCGCGCGCTCGCGGCATCGGGTGTGCCAATTGCGGCATCGCGCGCGCCAATCGCCTGGAGCAACTCCACGATTCCCTTCCCTTCAGTGGCGACGGTCTGCACGATGGCCGGATGGTGCCCTTGGGCGAGGCTGAGCATGGCTTCGAGCTCGCGCTCCACGCGGCCTGCGCCCGGCTGATCGGACTTGTTGATCGCGAAGACATCCGCAATCTCCATGATCCCGGCTTTAAGGGCTTGAATGTCGTCGCCCATCCCCGGCACCAAAACCACCACCGTCACTTGCGCCAGGCCGGCGACTTCGACTTCGTCCTGGCCCACGCCCACCGTTTCGATGATGACGAAATCCTTGCCGGCGCAATCCATCAGGCGTACCAGATCGGCGGTCGCGCGCGCCAGGCCGCCCACCGATCCGCGCGTCGCCATGGACCGGATGAAGATGCCGGGATCGGCGTGGTGCTGCTGCATGCGGATGCGGTCGCCTAAGATCGCGCCGCCGGTGATGCGGCTGGTGGGGTCGATCGCCAAAATGGCCACGGTCTTCCCCTGGCTGCGCAGGGCCGTGGCCAGCGCGTCCACCAGCGTGCTCTTGCCGGCGCCGGGCGGGCCGGTGATTCCAACGATCCGCGCGTGCCCCGCGAATTCCTCCAATTCGCGCAGCGTCTCGAGCGCCCGCGGGTCCCGGTTTTCAATTCCGGTGGCCGCGCGGGCCAGGGCGCGCGCGTCGCCTTCACGGATCTTACGGGCGAGAGAGTTCATCAGCTTTTCAGAAGTTGCCGCGCGATCACCAGGCGCTGAATCTCGCTGGTGCCTTCCCCGATGGTGCACAGCTTCACGTCGCGATAGAACTTCTCCACCGGGTAATCCTTGATGAAACCGTAGCCGCCGTGGATCTGCACCGCCTCGCCGGCGATGCGCACCGCGGCTTCGGAAGCGAATAGCTTGGCCATGGCGGATTCGCGCGTCACGCGGTGGCCGTGATCGAGCATCCAGGCGGCGCGGTAATTCAGCAGGCGCGCGGCATCCAGATCGACGGCCATATCCACGAGCTTATACTGGATGGCCTGAAACTCCGAGATGGGCCGCGCGAACTGCTTGCGCAGCTTGGAATAGCGGAGCGCGGCGTCGTACGCGCCCTGCGCCATGCCGATGGAAAGCGCGGCAATCGAAATGCGGCCGCCGTCCAGCACCTTGAGGCTGTCGACAAAGCCACTGTTTTTCTTACCTAGGAGCTGCTCCGGCGCCAGGCGGCAATTTTCGAAAATCACTTCGCCGGTCGAGCTCGCGCGCAGCCCCAGCTTGTTTTCCTTCTTGCCGAGACGGAAGCCCGGCGTGCCCTTGTCTATGATGAAGGCGGAAATGCCGTGCTGGGCCGCGGCGCGGTCGGTGACGGCCATGGCCACGCAAACGTCGGCGTAGTGCGCGTTGGTGGTGAAGGTCTTGGCGCCATCGAGCACCCAGGCGTCGCCGTCCGGGTCCGCGTGGGTGCGCGTGCCCGCCGCGTCCGACCCGGCTTCCGGTTCGGTCAGCGACCAGCAGCCCAGCCACTCTCCCGAAGCCAGCTTGGGCACATAGCGCTTGCGCTGCTCGTCGCTGCCCATTTTGTAAATGTGGTTGGTCGAGAGGGAGGTGTGCGCCGCCAGAATGATGCCCACCGAACCATCCACGCGCGATAGCTCTTCAATAATGATGGAGTAATCGATGTAGCCCAGGCCGGCGCCGCCCAGCTCCTCCGGGAAAATAGCCCCCATGTAGCCCAGCCGGGCGAGTTTTCGAACCACCTCGCATGGAAACTGCTGCGCCTCGTCCCATTCCATGACGTGCGGGGCGATTTCGGCTTCGGCGAATTCGCGCACCGCTTTACGTAATTGGATCTGTTCCGGAGTGTACTCGAAATCCACGATGGGGGAGCCTCAGACGATCTCTTCCAACACCCGATCCCAGCGGACGGCGCGCTGCCGGCGGAAGCTCTCGACGGCCATGCGGCAGGCGATCGAGACACGGTATCCCACATCGAAGCCGCAGTTGGGCTGGCGGCCGGTGCGGATGGAATCGAAAAAATCTTGCGTGTGAGCCCGGGGATCGGTGCGCGTGACGCCGATCATCTCATTGCCATCCGGCCGGTTCTTTTTCTCCGGGGCGTAGCGGATGGTCTGCGGCGTGCGCGAAATGGCGCCGGCGGTGCCCAGCACATCCTCAGTGACGCTCAAGCGCTCGTTGCCGAAACCGGAGTCCCAGGTGAAGAGCAGCTCCTCTTCGTGTTCCATCGCCACATTCATGGTGTCGGGGACTTCTCGACCGTCCTTCCACAAGTAGAGGCCACCGGTCATGGAGACCGATAAGGGAATGTTGAGGCCCAGCGCTTTGTACCAGAAGGCCAATTGCTGGCAGAGATTTTCGGTGACGTTGCCGCCGGAGTAATCCCAGTAATAGCGCCAGTTGAGATAGCGGCCGGGGTCGAAGGGGCGCGGGGGGGCGTCGCCCAGAAAGCCCTTCCAGTGGATGTTCTCTTCGGTCATATCGGGATAGACCGGCCGCGCCCACTGCGGCTTTCCGTGGGGCGTGTTGCGGTACATGCGCGCCTGGATGAAGGTGATCTTGCCCATTAATTCGGGCTTCAGGAATTGCGCGGCGTCGGCCAGATGGCCGCTCGAAACCGCCTGGTGGCCGATCTCCACCGTGCGGCCCGGCGCGCGCTCCACGGCGGCTCGCATGCGCTTGGCCTGCTCCACGGTAAAGGCCATGGTTTTTTCCTGGTAGACGTGCTTGCCGGCATCGAGAGCCGCCACGAACGGTTCGCAATGCAAATGCTGCGGGGTGGCGATGATGACCGCATCGATAGTGCGGTCGTCCAACAGTTGGCGGTAATCCAGGTGCAGCTTCGCATCGGGAGCAAGCCGGGCGGCGTCTTCCAGGCGGCGCGTATAAACGTCGGCGATCGAGACGCACTCGGTGTTCGGGCAGGCCAGCGCCTCTCGCAGCAGTTCGGTGCCGCGCGCGCCCGCCCCGACAACGCCGAAACGCACGCGCTCGCCGCCCGAGAGCACGTTGCCGCTGGCCAGCGTGCCCGCGAGGCCAGTGGCCATTTTCCCGATGAAATTACGGCGCGATTGCATGTCGAGAGAGGTGCTCCTTGTGAAACCAGACTCCGCTGGGAGAGAACTAGAACGATTATATCGGAAGAGCGTCGTAAACTGGACAGCATGACTTGCGCTCGTGGGGCGGGCGGGATGGCCGGCCCCACCGGGCAGCATAGCTGCAACCAATGTGAGATGCGGCCGGACGCCGGCAGGAATGCCGGCGTTGCAGGCTGGAAAGCCTGCTCCACGGGACAACTTAAATCTTCGCAGCGGTCGAAGAAGCTGAATTGGTGTAGTACTTTTCATCTGTGTTACTCTGAAATTTCCACGTGTGCCAGCGCGTGTCAGTGAAGCTCTCGTTCTGCGGACTTTCCCATTGAAGGAGGCTGACCTCGTCGTCAGTTTTCTGACCAGGGACCAGGGAAAGTTGCGGGGCGTGGCCAAGCGGGCGCGCCGCCCGAAGAGTACGTTCGGCGCCGGGCTGGAGCGGTTATCGCACGTGCGCATGGCGTATTTCCAGCGCGAAACCCGCGAGCTGGTGAACCTGGATTCCTGCGAGCTGATCCGATCGCAATTCAGCCTGGTCTCCGATTACTGGACGAGCGTGGCGCTGGATTATTTCGCGGAGGTGTCCGACCAGTTGCTGCCTGCCGCGGAGCCAAGCGAAAAGTTTTTCCGCCTCCTGCTGGCGGTACTCGATTCCTTGCAGCCGGAGGAAACGGGCAGTCCGTGGCGCGCCGTCGTCTATTTTTCCTTATGGGCGGTGCGGCTTTCCGGCTGGCTGCCGCAGTTGGATGTCTGCCTCGGCTGCGGGAGCCTGCTGGACGATCCGGATGCTCCCGAGCGGGCCTTTTTTAGCCGCGGGCGGGAGGGTCTGGTCTGTGGGCACTGCCGGAAAGGCCTGGGTGGCGCCAGTTGGGAGTTGAGCGCGGCGTCGCGGGCCCTGGCGGCGGAGATGTTACGGAAGCCGGTGGGCGCGGTCCGGCAGCCTGGCTGGAACCAGGCAACCGCGGGCGATTTGAGGAGGTTTCTGGTGCAGCAGATCGAGACGCACGCGGACCGCAGGCTGGTGACCGCGCCGCTGCTGGAAGGGAGCGTTGCAGGCTAGACGACATGCAGTCTTTCCAGGACATCATCTTCACGCTAAAGCGATATTGGGCCGACCGCGGCTCGATCATCCAGGAGCCCTACGACGTGGAAGTGGGCGCCGGCACGATGTGCCCGGAAACGTTTCTCCGCGTGCTGGGTCCGCAACCTTATCGAGTGGCCTACGTGCAGCCCAGCCGCCGGCCGGCCGACGGCCGCTACGGCGACAACCCCAATCGCTTGTACAAACACACGCAATTGCAAGTGATTCTGAAACCTTCGCCCGATGACGTGATTGAACAATACCTGGGCAGCCTGGAATCGATCGGCATCGACCTGCGCAAGCACGACATCAAGTTCGAAGAGGACAACTGGGAAGCGCCCACCCTGGGCGCCTGGGGGATCGGATGGCAGGTGATGCTGGATGGCCTCGAAATCACGCAGTTCACCTATTTCCAGCAGTGCGGCGGCATCGATCTTGACCTGGTACCGGCGGAAATCACCTACGGCCTGGAACGCCTCGCGGCTTTTTTGCAAGGGAAGGACAGCGTTTACGATATCGAATGGACCAAGGGCATTTCTTACGCGGATGTGCGCTATCGCGACGAGCTCCAGTATTCGGTCTACAACTTCGAGGCGGCCGATATCCCGACGCTGTGGAAGCTGTTCGAGCTGCACGAAGGTGAAGCGTCGCGGCTGCTGAGACTCTACGACCCGAAGGCGGCGGACAAGCGGCGCTATCCGCTGCTGCCCACTTACGACCACGTGCTGAAGTGCTCCAACCTGTTTAATACGCTCGATTCGCGCGGCGCCATCAGCGTGACCGAGCGAGTCGGCATCATCCAGCGCGTGCGCAAGATTGCGGTGGGCGTGGCGCAGGCCTGGGCCGATCAGCAGCAGGCGGAGGTGCCCCAATGAGCCTGCCATTTCTGCTGGAAATCGGCACCGAAGAGATTCCGGATTGGATGATTCCGGGGGCGCTCGCAAACCTGCGGCTGCTGTTCGAGAAGCTGGAGATCCCGCACGAATCCATCGCTATGGATGCCACGCCGCGCCGCCTGGTGCTGCGCGCCGAAGGGCTGCCTGCGCGGCAGGCCGATTCCGAAGAGCGCGTGCTGGGGCCGGCGAAATCCGCGCCGGCGCAGGCCGTCGCCGGCTTCGCCCGCAAGCAAGGTGTCAAGCCCGAAGAGCTGGCCGTGGAAACCACCGCCAAGGGCGAGTATTATTGCTTCACGCGCAAAGTGGCCGGCCGCGCGACGAAAGACATCCTGGCGGAAGCGCTGCCCTCGCTCGTCCTCGAAATCTCCTTCCCCAAGACGATGTACTGGACCGATAAGAAAGGTCCGCGCTTCATCCGGCCCATTCGCTGGATTGTGGCCCTCCTGGGGGAGGAGATTGTTCCGTTCGAAATTGCCGGTGTCCAATCAGGGGCGCTGACCTCCGGCCATCGCCGCCTGGGCGCGCGCGAAATCGCCATCACCACCGCCGATTGCGAGCAGCGGCTGCGCGACCACTACGTGATCCTTTCGGCCGAGCAGCGGCGCGAGAAGATCCGCAAGGAACTCGCTGGTGTGCGGATCAAGCCCGACCCCGGGCTGCTCGAAACCCTGGTCTACATCACCGAATATCCCACCGCCATCACCGGCAGCTTCGACGCGCAGTTCCTCGAATTGCCCGAGGAGGTGCTGGTCACGGTGATGCGCCACCACCAGAAATACTTTTCGGTGGAAGACGAGCACGGCAAACTCGCCGCTCAGTTCGTCGCGGTGATGAACATTCCCGCCGACCCGGAAGGTTTCGTGCGCCGCGGCAACGAGCGGGTGCTGCGCGCCCGCTTCAACGATGCGCGATTTTTCTGGGAAACCGACCAGAAAAAGCCGCTGGCGGGGCGTCTGCTTGATCTTAAGAATGTCACCTTTCAGGCCAAGCTGGGTTCGTACCATGACAAGACGAAGCGCATCATGGGCCTGGTTAAACAACTCGGCGGCAAGCCGGTTTCGGTGCGCGCCGCAAAGCTCTGCAAGTGTGACTTAACGACCGAGATGGTCAAGGAATTTACCGAGCTTCAAGGCGTGGTGGGCGGCCTCTATGCGCGCGAGCAGGGTGAGCGCCCGGAAGTCTGGGAGGCGGTCTACGACCACTACAAGCCGGAGAGCATGGACGATGCCATCCCGCGTAACGCCGCCGGCCAGTACGTTTCGCTGGCCGACAAGCTCGATACCCTTATCGGGTGTTTCGGTATCGGCTTGATGCCTACGGGCTCGCGCGATCCGTTCGGTCTCCGCAGGGCCGCGCAGGGGGTTGTAAAGATTCTGGTAGAGGGTAAGATCGACATTCGCCTTCTCGACGTCCTGGAAGGCCACGAGTCACTCAAAGCGTTCTTCGCCGATCGTGTACGTTTCTACTTCGAGGACCATCTCGGTTTCGCGTACGACGAAGTCAGGGCCGCGATGGCTAGCGGGTGGAACGATCTCAAGGACCTGAAGGCGCGGCTCAATCGTCTTCAGAAACTGCGTTCATCGCCCGATTTCGAACCGCTGGCGGCGAGTTTCAAACGCATCCGCAATATCCTCAACCAGGCCGGTTGGCAGGCGGGGTTCCCTCTGGGCCCGCCTGCCCCACCGGACCCGGCGTTGCTCGAACCGGGGCCCGAACAGGATTTGTACGAAGAGTATGGCCGCATCGCGGGGCAACCCATCGAACACGTGATTTCCAAATTACGGCCTAAAGTCGATCTGTTTTTCGACAAGGTGTTGGTGAATGCGCCGGACGCGCGCGTCCGGCAGAATCGTCTTGCGTTACTGCACACGCTGCTGGCGGAGTTTTCCCCCATAGCGGATTTTTCTGAGATCGTTACTCATTCATAGGAGATCAAAACATGAAAAAGTACATTTATTCGTTCGGCAACGGAACCGCCGACGGCGATGGAAAGATGAAAGACATTCTCGGAGGCAAAGGCGCCGGCCTCGCGGAAATGTGCCGCGCCAAGCTGCCGGTGCCACCCGGCTTCACCATCTCCACGGAAGTCTGCAACATTTACTTCCAGAACAATTACACGGTTCCCGCCGAGATCGACAAGGAAATGCTGGGCGCCCTCAAGACGCTGGAAGAGCGCATGGGGCAGAAGCTCGGCGATGTCAACAATCCGCTGCTGGTGAGCGTGCGGTCCGGCGCCAAGTTCTCCATGCCCGGCATGATGGACACCATCCTCAACCTGGGCCTGAACGATGAAACCGTCAAGACCCTGGCGGCCAAGAGCAACAATCCGCGCTTCGCTTACGATTGCTACCGCCGCTTCATCCAGATGTACGGCAACGTGGTGCTGGAAGTCGGCAAGCAGGATTTCGACGCCGTCTTCGATGGCCAGAAGAAGAAAGCCAAGGCCAAGCTGGATACTGAGTTGACGGCTGACGACCTCGTGCAGGTGATCGCCGGTTACAAAGCCCTGGTGGAGAAGAAAACCGGCAGGGCCTTCCCGCAAGACGCCATGGAACAGCTTCAGGGCGCGCGCGACGCCGTGTTCCGCTCCTGGTTCAACGACCGCGCCGCGCATTACCGCAAGATGAACCAGATTTCCGACAGCCTGGGCACCGCCGTCAGCGTGCAGGCCATGGTGTTCGGCAACCTGGGCGAAACTTCGGCCACCGGCGTGGGCTTCACGCGCAACCCGGCCACCGGCGAGAAGGCCTTCTATGGCGAGTTCCTGGAAAACGCCCAGGGCGAAGACGTGGTCTCAGGCGTCCGCACGCCGCATCCCATTTCCGAGCTCAAGACGTGGAATGAAGCGGTCTATAACCAGCTTCGCGAAATCACCACGATGCTGGAAAAGCACTACCGCGACGTCCAGGATTTCGAGTTCACCATTCAGGATGGCAAGCTCTACATGCTGCAGACGCGCAACGGCAAGCGCACCGGCCCGGCGGCGGTGCGCATCGCCGTGGAAATGGTGGGCGAGGGCCTCATCGACAAGAAGGAAGCGGTGCTGCGCGTGGATCCGCAACAGCTCGACCAGCTTCTGCATCCGGTGCTCGATCCGAAATCGAAAAAGTTGCTCACACTGCTGGCCAAGGGGCTGCCGGCCTCGCCGGGCGCGGCGGTGGGCACCATCGTCTTCACCGCCAACGATGCCGTCGAGAAGTCCAAGACCGCGCCGGTGATCCTGGTGCGCAAGGAAACCGTGCCCGACGATATCCACGGCATGGAAGTGGCCAAGGGAATCCTGACATCGCGCGGCGGCATGACCAGCCACGCGGCGGTGGTTTGCCGCGGCATGGGCACGCCCTGCGTGGCGGGCGCCGAATCAATCGCGGTGGACGAACACAAGAAGGAAGTCAGCGTCGTCGTCGACGGCAAAACCGTGACCTTGAAAGAAGGCGACTGGCTCTCGCTTGACGGTTCCACCGGCGAAGCATTTGCCGGTCAGGCCAACACGCTGGATGCCGACCCGTCGTCGGGTGTTCTGGCCAGCTTCATGGGTTGGGCCGATGAATTCCGCGGCAGCTTCGGGGTGCGCGCCAATGCCGACATTCCGCGTGACGCCAAGGCCGCCCTCCGCTTCGGCGCGGAAGGCATCGGCCTGTGCCGCACGGAGCACATGTTCTTCGCTGAAGATCGCATCGCCCATATGCAGGCGATGATTCTGGCGAGCGATGAAAAGAGCCGCCGCAAAGCTCTGGCCAGGCTGCTGCCCTTCCAGCGCAGGGATTTCGCCGGCCTCTTCCAAGTGATGAACGGCTTCCCGGTGGTGATCCGCACTCTCGATCCGCCGCTGCACGAGTTCCTGCCCAAGCGCGAAGAGCTGATGGTGGACATCGCCGTTCTGCCCTACGCCGACATCAAGAAGAAGCGGGAACTCGCCGCCCGGTACCAGCGCCTCGGCGCGGAAGTGAAGAACCTCAAGACCGTGCTGCCCGCCCTGCTGAAGCGCGTGGAAGAGCTGCACGAGTTCAACCCCATGCTGGGCCTTCGCGGCTGCCGCCTGGGCATCATCTATCCCGAAATCACCGAAATGCAGGCGCGCGCCATGTTCGAAGCCGTCGTGCAAGTGGCAAAGAAGGGTATCAAGGTGATTCCGGAGCTCATGATTCCGCTGATCGGCGGCGTGAAGGAGTTCGTGAACCAGAAAGAGATTGTGGTGCGTGTGGCGGATGAAGTTCTGGCAGCGGCCGGCATGAAGGACCAGCATTACCTGGTGGGCGTCATGATCGAGATTCCGCGCGCCGCGCTGACCGCCGATTCAGTGGCCACCGAAGCCCAATTCTTCAGCTTCGGCACCAACGACCTGACGCAGACCACCATGGGCCTCTCCCGCGACGATTATACGAAGTTCCAGCAGGTTTACCAGGACCTGAAAATTTTCCCCAACGATCCTTTCGCGGTGCTTGACCAGGAAGGCGTGGGCAAGCTGGTGAAGATGGCCGTGGAGCTGGGCCGCAAGACCAATCCGAAGCTCGAAATCGGCATCTGCGGCGAGCACGGCGGGGAGCCGAGCTCGATCGAGTTCTGCTACCGGGTGGGCATGGACTACGTTTCCTGCTCTCCGTATCGAGTGCCGATCGCGCGGCTGGCGGCGGCGCAGGCGGCCATCTCGGGAGACAAGTCGGAGACCACGCGGACGGCGTAACGCAAAAGTGGGGCAGCCAATCGTGGCTGGCGCCGGCTTTCAGCCGGCGCCAGGCCGCGAGCGAGGATTCCCGCCGAGCCCGAAGAGCCGCCCGAAAGCCGGCCGCGGGCAGGACTGCCCGCCCCACTTTTCGCGCGTGCTAATGTAGCGCTAAGAGGCGCAGATGGCTTCACGGGGCGCCGCCGGTTCGTTCGAGAATCTCCATGGAGCCCCACTTCCCATTGACCTGCTCCACTTCCCGATAGTGCGTGCGCAGATACAGGTGCATGGCTTCCATGGGGATGCGCGAGGGATCGCTTCGCGGCCAAGCCGCCAGAATGGTCTCCCGGGAAATATCCGCCATCACTACCCAACGCGGGCGGCCGGCCTCCACTTCCGCGATGGCTTCACGCTCGTCGCCGGCCGTCATCATGCCCGGTTGCAGGTAGAGATAGCGCGTCGGGTTGTGCGCACCGAGCAACGGATAGAGCGCCGGCAGGTAGGGGAAAACGAAGAGCGAATCGCCTGGCTGGATGAGCCGTTCGAGCGGCTCCAGGAATTCAACGTCCTCCAGCGTGCCGCGCAGGAAGCCCGCGCGCGTCGAAAACCCGCTATAGTCGAAGGCCGCCGCGGTCTTCTGAAAGCCCGAAATGGCCGCCAGCAGCAGGAATACCGCATAGAGTGCGGGCCGCCGCCGCGCGTCCATCCACCGATGGAGCAGGATGCCGCACAGCGTGAAAGGAACGGCGGCCACGAACAGCAATTGGCTGGACGACCAGCGCGGCCAGGCCGAAAGGACCAGCGCCAGGGTGACCGCCAGCAGGGGCACGATGGCGCGCGTTTCGGCGGCGTCCCTGCGCCGGGCCAGCCGCCAAGCCCAGCCGGCCAGCGCCGCGGCCGGCAGAACGGCCGGTAGCGATTCGAACGCGGAAGCGGCCAGTCTGGCCGCGTGGCTCGACAGGCCGGCCGAGGCCGCCTGCGCGGCGGGGGAAGTAAAGCCCGTCACGCCGTACGGCAAGGCATTGGCTTGCGTGTAGTTGGCCGCGGTCCAGTGCATGGCTTCGATCATCGGGCTGAGCGCGTGGTTGCCCGCCAAATATCCGGCCGCCGCCGCCGTCACGCCCGCGCCGCCGGCCAGCCACGCCAGCGCCGAAGCCAGGTTTCGGCGCGCCCCCCACAGCAGCAATGGCACGGCCACCCATCCCATCGATGGCGTGGCCCACGCCGCCGCGGCCCCGAGCGCGCCCGATAGCAGCCACAGCTTTCGGCTGCCTCCGCGATCGGCCTCGACCGCGGCCAGCACGGCGGCCGTGGCCAGCGCGGCGCTGTCCCAGCGGTGCTTTACCACCAAAAGGTGCAGCCTGGATTCAAATGCCAGAAAGACCAGACCCAGGCCGGCCGCAAACCATTGGCTTTCGAACTGCGCCGCCAGCCAGTAGACCGCCCACGCCAGGAAGGCCACATCCACAAGCATCGGCAGCCGCATCCGCGGGATGTCCATTCCTCCCCACCGCGCCAGGCCGCCTTCCATCCAGAAGGTCAGAGGGCCGGTGAGAATGAAGAAGTCGCGATAGACCACCTGGCCGGCCGCCACGCGGCGGCCGCCTTCGAGGTAGATGCCTTCATCCACCCCCAGGTTGAACAAGTCTCCCGCTATCCACCAGACGTAGGCAAAGGCAATCGCGAAGACCGCCAAGCCCAGGAGCATTCGTTGCCGCCGGCGCATCCAACGCAAAGTTCAGACGCCTCCCCGGTGCCCGGCAGAAAAACAAAAAGGGTTGGTGTGCCGTGAAAGCACACCAACCCTTTGCAATTCGAAACCTCAGAACTAGCCGTCGCCCCTTAGGCCTTCTTGCGAAGCTTGCTCGCCGCCAGACCCAGGCCCAGCAGACCACCGCCGACCAGCAGCATCGACATCGGCTCGGGAGTTGTCTGGGTGGGGAAATAATCGTACGTAACCGAGGCTTGGGTCACAATAACACCACCGGTCCCCAGCCCTGATCCACTAGTTAGAGTACCCGAAACAGAGGCGAACGTCCAGGTCCCGGTGCCCGAATAGTTCGACAGGTCCGCGGGGGTGCCGTCGGTGGGTCCAAATATGTACGCGCTGACTGCCCCTACGAAGCCGGTGACCGCGTCCGAGCAGCTGTTAGAACCGCCCGACCCAGAGCACCCGTTGGTCCCACTGGCGGGCACTAAGAAGTCGGGGTTAATCCCGGTATAGCTGAAAGTAAAGGTACCGGTGCCCAAGCCGCCGGCGAAGCTGTCGTTTCCGTTCACCTGGACGCTATCCAGAAAGTAGCCGGTATAACCCGCCGGGTTCCAGTCCGGGCAGTTTATGGCGCCTGAGGCAAAGCTGTTAGAGCCTATGGTGCCACCTACAACGGTACAAAGCAGTGTCACAGTTGAGGCGCTCGCGATGCCGGCCACCAACATGAAAGCAACCGTCAACATCAAAAGTTTCTTCATTCGATTCAAATCTCCTTCTCCGAATAGATTTTTTCAATTCCTCGCTGCATTCACGTCTGGCTGCCGGGCTGATTGCATCTCCGTTTTACACACCCAGTGGATACAGCCTTACGTCTCCATACGATCCTACGCAGTTTCGAATCGAAATGCAACTAAATTTTCGCCATTGTTTAGCGTGAAGTACTAGTGAAGACAGAGCATGCGGTACTAAGCCTCCAGCTTCAGGCCGCGCATTAAGGAATTCACCTGATGAATCGGGACTCAACGGCCCACCGGTACCCCTTTGGCCATTGCCTGGAAGGCCGGATAGGCCTCGGGACCGTGCGATTCCATCCATTTAATGAAGGCATTGCCCACAATCTCCAGGTTGTGCCAGGAGTGCGGGTTCTTGCTGAATTCGCGGTAGGAGGGCGCCATCTCCCGCAACCGTTCCCAGACGAATAGCATTTCGCCGTTGGTCTGGAAAAACAGGTCCTGGTTCAAGACCCCCGACGCGACGAAGGCCGCAACCATCTCCCAGTAGCTGGCCACCATGCGCACGTAGGCGTTTTCCTGGCTTCCGGGCGGGGCGATACGCATCATGTCCTCCGCCGTGGAGGCGTGAAAATTGGAGGCGAACCAGGCTCGGGCGGCGCGCAGCTTCTCTTCCCGGCGCAGTTCATAGAGCCGCAGCACCAGGTTGGCATCTTCGTAGGTGGCTTGTTGAGTAGGCATGTGTGCATTATAAGACAGCCCCGGGCTTAGAGGTGGGCGGCACCAGGCCGGATCACAGATGGTGGCGCGGTGCGGTAATCGGCATGATCACCGGCCCCATTGGAGGACCCACCGGATGGGCAGATCGGGCACTTCTTCAACTACGTACACGCGTTCAAAATTCCGATAGTCGGCGATCGCGCCGCTCACCAGGACTGCGGCAACCATCGCCACAAAGGCCCAGAACATCGGGCGCAGCAGTTTACGGCTGGCGAGATCCAGGAGAGCCCACAGACCGAGGCCGCTCAGCAGGCACATGGGCGCATACATTGGCGAAAGGGAACGGAAATTCTGCTTAGCCGGTAGAGCCAGCACCATGCAAACCAGCGCCACGGCCAGCCAGGAGAACAGGCGCAGCATGGATCTTTCGGGCCGGCCGAAAGGCAGCAATAGCCGCGCCTGCCAGCGATCCGGGAGCACGGACAGGCTCACGGCCAGCCCGCTCAGCAGCAGGTTCACCGGTCCGAGAATCCAGAAGCCCCGGATCAACCTGTACCACGGTCCGCTTTGATACTCATGGTCGTACGTGTTACTGAGGAATCCAAGGTTCTGCATGTGCCAGGCAGTCCGTAGCGTGGGGAGTCCGCCTGCGGCCAACGTCAAGACACACAGGCACAGGAAAGCCACGGCCAGCCCGCTGAGCGTGAAGCCGGCGGCGGCGCGCCACTCCCTTCGCCGGCCCAGGGAAACCAATACATAGAGCGAGCAGGCGCCGAAAACGAAAACACCGGATTCCTTAACCAGACAGGAGAAGCCGCCGGCAAGCACCAGGACCCCATAGTTCCCCCGCCATTGTGGGTTTCGCGTGATCTCCCACGCCGCCCAGACGATCACCAACCCCAGTGCGCTCATGAGTGGGTCCACCCACGTCCGGCGGGCAATCGCCAGGTCGGGAGTCGACACCGCCAGGCACAGCATGGCGCAGAGTGCTGCCTGGGGCGGCAGGTAGCGGGCACCAATCACGCCGGCCAACGCGAGCGTCGTCAGGCTAAGCGCGAAGGATAGCCATGCGCCCGTCTGTATGTCCGTGTCACCGGTGATCTTCATAATTTCCGCCAATGGCCAGAGGTAGCCGACCCGCCAGGGGGGAGGATCGGTGTGGCGGGTGGTATCTTCGATATACTCCCGTACCAAAACCGGAAACTCGGCCGGCCCCTTCTCCGAGACGCGCCGCGCGTAGAGCGTGTAGACGTTTTCGTCGGGCGAGGGGGATGTCACATCATCCGCATGTCGAAGGCGCAGTGCCGCACCCAAGGCAAAGAGCAAAAACAGCAAGCCGAGGGTGATCCGTCGCGGCGTGAAGAGGTCGTGAACTGCCATTCGGACTCCCAGAGGGGGAAGTATACACCCAGCCACCATGGTTTCGATCCGGGGAGTTGCGGTTCTTCCTCCGGGAGCCGTCTTCGGCACCGCGAGCCGTGGGCGGGTAATTTACCGGCCGGTGCCTGGAAGCGAGGCCAGGGCGCTAGCGGCGTCGGAATCGCGCGGATCGATTTGCAGGGTCTGGCGGGCCAGGCTGCCGACCGCGGGCCAGTCTCTCGCCTCCTGATAGGCCTGAAGCAGCTCGTGCCGCAGGGGCATGAAGAACGGGTAGTTACCGAGCGCCGACTGGAGCAACTGAATCCGTTCGGACTGGCGCCCGGTGGATCTGAGCCACTGGGTGTACGGGATGAGCGGGTTGGGATCGATGGTGAGCTCCATAGCGCGGTGGAAAATCCGCTCGGCCTCGGAGTAGCGGTGCAGTTCGAGGTAGGCCACGGCCAGCCAGGCTTCGCACGTACCGGATGTGGGATCAAGGCTGAAGGCGCGCCGGAAGCTGTCGGCAGCGGTCTCGTAATCGGCTCTTCCCATGGCGTCTACGCCGTAATTAACCCAGCCTCTGGCGTTCAACGGGCTCTTGATGGTGACGTCGCGCCACAACGATTCTTCGGTATGCCACACGGTATTTCTTTGCCGGGTTCCGGCGGCGGC
>Ga0209039_10000075_pt1 | contig 82673 bp, 55 predicted proteins | sample BogFormECP12_OM1_FD_188238 | JGI IMG/M metagenome (GOLD analysis project Ga0209039, IMG submission 188238) | Bog forest soil microbial communities from Calvert Island, British Columbia, Canada - ECP12_OM1 (SPAdes) (version 2) | ecosystem: Environmental > Aquatic > Freshwater > Wetlands > Bog ... | reverse complement strand
ACCGGGACCGGAGCCGACGTCATGAAGCGCATCGCCGCGCCGATGATCGGCGGCATCTTCACGTCGTTCATTATGGAGTTGGTGGTCTATCCGGCCATCTACGAGATCTGGAAATGGAACTTCGAAGTGAAGCCGGCCCTGAAGGCCGCGAGCAAGGCGGTAGTGTTCTAATGTCGACAGCATGTCATTCTGAGCGGAGCGAGGAATCCCTTTTCGCCTTCATTTCAAAGTGAAAAGAGAGATTCTTCGCTCCGCTCAGAATGACATGCTGGGATACTACCACCAAGGCCGCGTTATTTACTTTGGGCTCGACATAGCTCAAACTACCGTTGAGGTTAGCCCGCGGCATCCTTAGCAGAAGAAGGAACCAACGCGATGAAGCACAAAGAACCATGGATCACCTTCGCCGCCCTGGCAGCGATTGCAATCGTGAGTTGGGTGGCATACCGCTACGAAGCGAGGCCGGCGCCCGAGTCCTGCCAGGTCTGCGATCGCAAGGTCCATGCCGGGATGAAGTATCTTCTGGACACTCAGCGAGGAACCGAGGGGGCTTGTTGCCCCCGCTGCGGTATGCACGAGCAGGTAAGTAGGCCCGGCTTGGTGAAGCGCGCCTGGGCCACTGACTTCGATTCGGGCGACCTCGTTCCGGCGGATGCTGCCACTTACGTCGAAGGCGGGGACACGGGCTATTGCGCGATGACCGATATGCCCCAATCCGTCCAGCGCGAGCCGCAGGGGGTGTCCGTTATCACCCACGACCGTTGCCTGCCCGCACTGGTGGCTTTCAAGACCCGCTCCGCCGCCGAGGCGTTCCAGTCGCGCCACTCGGGACGAATCCTGGATTACAGTCAGGCCTTGGAGAGTGTAAGGGAGCGATAGAGTTCGTAGAAGCATTCCTGGATGAGATCAACCCGAATCACCGATTCCCATCGACGCGGGAACGTTACGCGCCGCTTTACTCGTTCCCAATAATGAGAAGATCGGAGCGTGACACCTTGGGCAGGACCGAAGCAAGAGTAGCGCAGACGTGCTCTTTACGTCTGCGGCTCTCTGACGGGGACCCTTGAACCAACCCAGCGGCCTACTCGTGCCGCAATGCCACCATGGGTCCAGGCGCATGGCGCGCCGTCGCCTATCTTCATTCACTGCGCAACGTACAAGTACGAAATCCGCAAGGAGGGTTGCGGCGCCTCACGCTGCCCGCTTCCCGGCTGGTTCAATCTTGCTGATCTTTGGCCCCAGTTGGTTTTCCGCCTTGCGCAGCTCGTAAGACGCCTGCATGTTCATCCAGAACTGCGGGGTGGTGCCGAAGAACCTGGCCAGCCGCAGGGCGGTGTCGGCGGTGATGGCACGGCGTTCGCGCGCGATGTCGTTGACGCGCGAGCGCGTGAGATGAATCTGCCGGGCCAGTTCGTAGACACTGATGCCCATGGGCTTCAGGAACTCCTCGCGCAGGATTTCGCCCGGGTGGATGTTCCATCCCCACTTGGCCCCCTTGGCGCGCGCCGCGTTCTTCTTACTCCCGGCCATTAGCTTCCTCCTGCTTTCGCCTCCTCAGTGGTAGTCGACGATTTCTACTTCGTGCGCGTTTCCTTCCCGCCACGCAAAGCACACACGATATCGGCGGTTAATGCGAATGCTGTGTTGCCCGGCGCGATCCCCCTTGAGTTCTTCCAAGTGATTGCCGGGCGGGACTCGCAGATCCTCAAGCACCGCCGCATCGCTCAGCAACTTCAGTTTGCGCATCCCCACCCGGCGCAGATTGGCCGGCACCGTCTTGCCCGTGCCGCGTTGCCAGAATTCTTCCGTGTGACGGTCTCTGAAACTGACGATCATCGTCAAGCGTACCGTAGCGCGGTACGGATGTCAAGGGCCGCTTCCGCATTACCAATGGAGTCCGGAGTTCGGCGCGGCTTCCGTCGTCCCTGCGGTTTAGCCGTCGCCCTTGCTCTAGGCCGTCATATGCTCCCGGAGGATAGCGTTGATCCTGCTCAAATGCCCCCCACCCTTGGACTTCAGCCAAGCCAGGAGGTCCGCATCGATGCGGAAAGAGATTTGCGTCTTGATTGGTCGATAGAACCTACCGATTTCCCCCTTGGCCCACTGGCCGGGTGACAATTGCGGCACATCCGAACGGTCCAGGCTTCGGTCACGCCTCGCGTAGAGTTTCCGGATTTCGTGGGTGATCTTAACTGATTTGGACTTCATAGATTTTTTTGCTCATAGGCTACCGCCTTTCTCGCGGAAATGATGCGTATGACCTGTGTACCTGCTTCACCGTGTTCCACGAATACGACCACCAGCAATTGCAGCAAGGGTAGCGCAGACCTGCTCCACAAGGTCTGCGCTACCCTTAGCTTCTTTCGTCCCTGCTGTTTAACCGCCGCGCTTGCCCTCGGCCATCATACGCTCCCGGGGCATGGTGTTGATCCGGCTCAAATGCTCCTCACCCTTGGACTTCAACCAAGCCAGGACGTCCGCATCGGTGGGGAAAGAGATTTACGGCTTGATCGGCCGACAGCAAGTGCAGGGCAGGGTCGTCTGCGGCCCTTTCAGTAGGAGGTGCTCGTCTTGCACCGGATGGCGGGACTACGCCACGCCGATGAGGCGATTGTACTCTGCGTGGGGCCCAACCCAGAACCACACCACTTCCGCGTCATGTTGAACGGCAAGCGCCCGGTAGTGCAGACCGACCCGCACCGACCAGAAACGGCCAATCCTCTTGAAGTGCAGGGAGGGATGCCTCGGGCTTTGCCGTAAAAGCTGGTAAGATTCGTCCGCTAACCGCTGGATGTCCTTCGGGAGTCGCCGGTAGCTCCGCCAGAACCTTGGACTGGCCCTGTGTCTCATCGATCGGTGCAGCGGCCCTCCCGGAGATCGTTCAGGGCTTCATCAGCCAACGCATCGAGTCGACCCGCCGCAACATCCTCTTCAATCTGGCGGTCCCAGGCGGCAGCGTCCAGCTCGGCGAACCACGCCCGAAAGGCGGCGAGGTCCTTAGACGAAAGCTGGCGAACAGCATCCTCGATCTGTTTCAGGGTGCTCACGGTACTAAGCTTACTCCACCTGACGAGCCGGTGCAACGCCACAGTCGAACGAGGACGTTAGTATCAACGGCCCGCATGGCGTTCCCGCACGTACCGCCTGATTCCCTGCTTCAGTTCAGCGAGAGTGCGAGGCCTCGGGGGCCGATCCGGGAAAAGCGCCCTGTGAACATCCTCCCAACTGTATCGTGCCGATCGCCGTACCACGATCTTCTCGCCCTCTTGATTCCACTCCAGGACCGATCCGGGACCAATCCCGAGTCTCCGGCGCACTTCCGCGGGCACGGAAATCTGACCCTGCGCGGTGACTTTAGAGCGAGCCAATGCCATACATCCATCTTACCACGGTAATGGATTGAAAGTCGTAGTCAGAAGGCTAAGTCGGCTTTCCAGTCTACCGGGCGTCAAAACGTGGGAGCAGGAAGGCCACGGCCTACTCGTGCCGCAATGCCACCATGGGATCCAGGCGCATGGCGCGCCGTGCCGGGAGGTAACAGGCTGCCAGCGCCACCAGGGCCAAAAGAATCGCGACGCCGGCGAAGGTGGGCGGATCGCTCGCGCCCACGCCAAAGAGCAGGCTCGACATCAGCCGGGTGGACCCGAACGACACCACCAGACCGATAACCACGCCGATCGCGGCCAGCGTCAGGCCCTGGCCGATCACCATTCGCATCACGTCGCCGGGCTGGGCTCCGAGCGCCATGCGGATGCCGATCTCGCGCGTCCGCTGTTTCGCGGCATACGCGACTACACCATAGATACCCACCCCCGCGAGCACCAGTGCCAGCAGGCCGAACACACCCACAAACGAGCCCGCCATTCGCAGGACAAAAGAGGATGCCTGGGTTCGCGTTTCGAGGGTGGCAACGTTGAAGACGGGCAGGTCCCCGTTCAGTTGGTGAACCGCCTGTTCGACGGCGCGCGCCTGCTCCATCGGATCGCCGGCGGTGCGGACGTGAACCGTTACACCCGGAGAGTAGAACTGGTACAGGGGCAGATAAAGAAAGGGCTGCGGCTCCTCATGGAGATCGTAATACTTCGTGGTGCGGGTTACGGCGACCACTGTGGCCCATTTCCCCTCCACTTTCATGCGCTTCCCGATGGGCTCCTGCTGCGGCCAATAGCGCTGGGCAAGCGCGTGGTTGATAATCACGACCGGCTGCGAATCCGCCCCGTCCTGAGGAGTGAAGTCGCGGCCTTGCAGGATGGGAATGCTTAGGGTCGCAAAATAACCCGGGCTCACATGAGCGATGCCCGCCTCGATGGCCTCATGCGGTCCGGGCACGTAGCCCTCGGGAACAAACTCATCGGAACTCGAGCCGAACCCGAGCGGCACCCAATCAGCGAGGCTGGCGGCTCGGACCCCGGGAAGGGCTTTACTCTTCTCCAGAAGCTGGCGGTCAAACACGATCCCATCAGCTTCTTGGTAGCCGTTGGGGAACAAATCGTAGGACTCCAGCAAAACGCCCTGAGGATCAAAGCCCGGGTTGAATCGCTGCGCCGCCCGGAAGCTGCGGATAAACAGGGCGGCGGAAACGAGCAACAACAGCGAAAACGCGATCTGTGCTACCACGAGTCCGGCGGAAAGTCGCGCCTTGCGCGCGCTTCCGGCGATGCCACCCGATTCACCCCTGAGCACGCCGGCGGGATTCGTTCCCGAAGCCCGCAGGGCCGGCAGGATGCCGAAGAGCACGGCGGTGACGACCGAGATAACCAGGGTGGCGAGAAGCACGCGCCGGTCCACGCTTACGGAGAGCCAAACGGGAAGATTGCTGCTGGGCGCAAAGTCCATGAAGGACCTGGCCGTCCAAACGGTCACGAGCAGAGCCAGCGCTCCTCCCGCCAGCGCCAGGACGAAGTTCTCGACGAGAAACTGCCGGACCAGACGCCGCCGGCTGGCGCCGAGTGACAGCCGGATGGCCAATTCCTTTTGCCGCGACACGCTGCGCGCCAGGAGCAAGTTGGCGAGGTTGGCGCAGGCCAGCAGCAAAACCACCCCGGCCAGGCCGAGCAGAATCGGCAGAAGCTGGGAGAAGAAGGCATTGGCGCCGTTCGGAGCCCGCCAAAGCGGGTAGGTCATAATCTGGTTTCTGCCTTTGTGGGAATCGGGATACTGCCGGGCGATCTGTTGAAACAGAGTTGCCAATTCGGCTTGCGCTTGTTCGCGGGTCACGCCGGGACGAAGCCGGCCGAGTGCGTTCATCCAGGTAGTGTTTCGCGAAACCAGCCGATCTTCCACCCCAATCAGTTGCGGGACCATCATCATCGGTACCCAGAGTTCCGAGCGAAGTCCCGTGTAGCTGCCTTGAAAGACGCGCGGAGCAACGCCCACGATGGTGTAAGCGTGCGTGTTGATGTGGATCGTCTGGCCCACTACAGACGGATTGCCGCCAAAGCGATTCAGCCAAAGGCGATAGCTGATTACCGCGACCGGCGCGCCATTCTGCACCTTGTCTTCCGCGGGCAGGAAACCTCGTCCGAGGACGGGCTTCACGCCCAGAACGTCGAAGTAGTTGGCTGTTACCATCGTTCCCCAGACTTGCTCGGGTTTGCCGTTTCCGGTCAAGCTCACCGGCCCGAGTGCAAAGCCGGTGAGACCCGAAAAGCTCTGGCTGTGGTCGCGCAAATCCACGAAGTCAGGATAGGATTGGGAGCCGGCGTGTCCGCGTGTAATCGATATGACTTCGCTGGCGTTAGACATTCCGGGGATGGGATTGAGCAGGGTCGCATCGATCCAACTGAAAACCGTGCTGTTGGCCCCGATGCCGAGCGCCAGGGTCAGCACGGCGATGGCGGTGAACCCAGGCTCCTTACGCAACACACGCACGCCATAGCGGAGATCCTGTAACAGGCTTTCAAGCATCGGGATACCCCCAGGGTCGCGTTGCGGCGAGCTTCACGGGCGCGACCCGAAGCGCTTTCGAACCGATGAGCCGGACACACGGCCGTTTCATGCGGGCCTCAATGACTCTTACGAGACCCACTTCCTCAAAGTTCCGAGCGCCCGAATCACAAAACGCCGTAGGAGCCACCGGTGAGGATGCGATTCGTCGGCCTAATCCCTGTCGGCCGACCGGCGCATCTTGCCCTCGACGAATTTCTGGAATTGATCAGGCTTTCCGGGAGGCGCCATCTCGAACGTGATCGCGATATGGTCCGGTTGTGTCAGGTTGTACGTCAGCCGGTAGCGTGGCGCTCCCGGCTCGGCGTCGCCAAGGAACACGGCACCCTTGCCGTCGCTCGAAGCCACCACCGTGTAGTGGATCACGTTGCCTTCGTTGTCCGTGTAGAAAGCTCGAAGCTGCTGCCTCGCCTGGTCCGGGTAGATGATCATCAAGTCGTCGTGCGAAATCGCCGGGCGGCCGTTCGTCGCCGGATACTCGGAATGGTTCTTTCGCACCAGCACCTTGTCCTGCAATCCGGCCTCGAACGAACAGTACCCCGCGCCCGCCTGCCCAGTTTCCGCAGTTCCCTCGCCTACCCACTTCCCGAGCAAGAATTTCAACGAATCCCAATTGACGCTCGTCGCAGTCCGTTGCGCCGGCACCGCCAGCGCCTGACAAAGTAACAACACCACGACGCTCAGTGCCATCATCTTCGCGAGGGAATCTCCTTTCAACTCACGCATAACTGCTCGCTGCCGCGGCCCGTCCCGCCCGCTCGCGCGTGATCCGATCCAGATAGCCACTGGCACGGAACGCCACCAGGGGATCCTCGCCGAGCCCGCGCGCCCGCCGCCACTCGCGGATGGCGGGACGAACATCGGTGGAGAAGGCGTCCTTGTAAGCGTCCTCGGCATCGATCAGCCGCTGCTCCTGCTGCGCCCGCGCGAGCTTGGGAAAGTCGATGATCGCCGCCTTGGCGTAAAGCTCCTGCGCCGTGGTCACCGTCTGGATCATCTCCTCGATCTTGTTCTTCAGGTTATGGCTCTGGTCCACCATGTAAGCGATGTCTGCCTTGGTGCCGGTTTCCCACTCGTAGGCGCAGATCTCGGCGAAAATGCGGAAAAGCTGATAGGGATCGATGGAGCCCAGCGTGAGATCGTCGTCCGCATAGCGGCGGTCGTTGAAGTGGAACCCGCCCAGCATCTTCTCGTCCAGCAGCCACGCAACGATCTGCTCGATGTTCTGGGCCTGGTAGTGATGTCCCGTGTCCACCAGCACGCGAGCCTGCGGCCCGGCGTCGCGCGCCAGCAGCAGCGCCATGCCCCAGTCGCCGATATCGGTGTGGTAGAACGCCGGCTCGAAGGGTTTGTATTCCACGAGCAGGCGTTGACCGGGGGCCAGCGCCGCGTGCGTCTGGCGCAGACCCTCCGCCATCCAGTGCTTGCGGGCGCGAATGTTGGCGGTGCCGGGATATGACGAGCCGTCGGCGAACCAAAGCGAGATGTCGCGGCTGCCCAGATCCTTGGCGATCCGCACCGAGTCCAGCAAGTGATCGAGCGCGTGCTGACGCACCGAGGCGTCTTCGTTCGAGAGCGACCCGTACTTATAGATCTGATCCTGGAAGACGTTGGGGTTGATCGCTCCCGCCTGGATCCCATAGCGCTCGGCGAGGCGCCGAATGTCCTCGGCCTTGGTGCCAGCCGGGACGTCCCATAGCACGTGCAAGGCCAGCGTGGGACAAGCCCCGGTGAAGGCGTGCACCTGGGCTGCGTCGGCGAATTTCTCCTCGATGGTGCGGGCGGCAGGCTGGAGGAACTTGCCGAAGCGGGTTCCGGTGTCCGCGAAACCCCAGGAAGGCAGCTCAATACGAAGGCCATCCAAAGCTGCTGCCACCTTGCCGCTCACGGAAGTAGTCGAAGTTGACATGATGTCCCCCGCCTGGTAGCGCGCGCGTCCCCGCCCGCGCTTCAGAAGTGGCGAGTGGCGAGAAAAAAAAGTAGGATGCCCTCTTGCTAGCCATCATCCACCAACCACTTCCGAAGAGCGGGCGGGGGACGCCCGCGCTACCAGGTCAATCTGGCGCGCCTGGAGGGACTCGAACCCCCGGCCTACAGATTCGAAGTCTGCCGCTCTATCCATCTGAGCTACAGGCGCGGCGTCTAACCTATACGTTTTAAGTCTAATGTAACGCTCTGGACATGGCAAGGCCAAAGCGAAAGCCCGCAGACCTCGATCTGTAGGTGTTGCAACCGTATTCTGGATAACCCGGTCCAATCTGGTGACCTCATCTTCGGGATGGCTGCAGCCTTCACCTCGTAGCTTCTCGGCCGAGGGAACAACAACGGAACGAAACCAACATTCGAATCTCCTTGTCAAGTGCACGGCTCACTCGCCGTTTCCTACCTTAGTCGCTGGAGTTCGCCTATCTATCTAGCCCTGCGAGAATCAAAATAGATTACCGATAACTCCCATTGATGTTGACTAAAAAGTCCGGTATAATGGCAGCTTGTCTGATGAGTTCCAACACCGCGCGCCTGAGTCGCTTGCACAGTCGAATTCGAGGGTGTCTCTTCTCCACGTTGGCATCGCGTATCCGACTACGTTCTTGTCAGCAAACAGACCGTCAAGTCGTTTGTTTGCTGTCACTTGTGACAAGCGCCGAGGCGTGGTCTGTCGCTCTCGACTCAGATCATCAAAGGGCGGGCGTCTTTATGGCGTGGCAAACGTGCAGGACTCTGCTGATCGAGAACGTAGCCCGTCGTCCCCAATTCTTAACTCTGCTTTAACTTAGGGAGCTTGAACACGGCTGTATCGCCCAAAGCGTACACGCTGTGCTTTTCTCGAACAGCGGGCCCCCTCTTGGTGAGCTTCGCTGTTCGATAATCGGAGTGAACTAGGATGGGACTTGGAAAACGGGTTTCTTATGCCTTGCGTTGTTTCGTCTCGATTCTGTTACGGGGTGAGATACCGCAGCACATTGCACTGGAGCTGGTGAAAACGCCGGCTCTTATTGCTACAACCACCGGCGCCGCTGAGTTGACCGCCGTGCGGAAGGTAGAAGAAGTTGAGAAGCCCCCGTCGGAGTCGTTTGAGCGAGCGGTTCAGATGCTTGCCTTGCTGCAACGCGACGGACGACTGATCGACTTCTTGGCTGAAGATGTGGCGTCGTACCCTGACGCACAACTCGGCGCTGCCGTGCGGACTGTGCACGAAAGTTGCCGGCAGGTTTTCGAACGCTATCTCAAGCTCGAACCGATCATCGCTGCGGATGAGGATCAGGTGGTCACGTTGCCGGCGGGGTTTGACCCAACATCCATAAAACTAATCGGAAACGTCACGGGCAAGTTGCCCCTTCGGGGTCTACTACGACATCCGGGGTGGCGCGCAATCCAGGTGAATCTGCCGCCCTTGCCGGAGGGGCCGGGTCGGTGGGTAGTAGCCCCGGCTGAGGTTGAGGTTCCTTAGAAACGGGGCAGGCAAGGCCGCATTGTTGCTGCTCGATGGCTCGATTCAGAACGGCCACCTGATCCGCAAAAGGAGGCTATTTGGACGCCCGATACATCGTTGGCATCGACTTGGGGACCACCAATTCGGCGCTGGCGCATTGCCAAGCCGCCGTTGCCGAAGATGCTGAGCCGATCAGTGTCCAGGACGTCCCACAGCTCGTCAATCCGAACGAAGTCGCGGAACGAAGATTACTTCCGTCTTTCCTATATATACCCGGCGAAGTGGACTTTCCCAAGGGCAGCGTGGCATTGCCTTGGGAGCGAGAGCCGAGGTTTGTGATTGGCGAACTGGCGCGCAAACGCGGCGCTGAGAGTCCGGCGCGGCTGGTAGCTTCGGCCAAGTCCTGGCTCTGTTACGCTGCCGTGGACCGGACGGCAGCTCTCCTACCATGGCAGGCCCCGGAAGAGGTTCCCAAACTTTCCCCGATCGAGGTTTCGTCGCACTTCCTGCAGTACCTGCGCTGTGTGTGGGATAACCAGTACGCGAAGAAGAAACCGGAACTGGCTCTGACCGAGCAGGAAGTCTTGCTTACGGTACCCGCCTCGTTTGACGAGGAGGCACGTGAGTTGACACGGCTCGCGGCGGAGCGGGCGGGCTTGAAGAACGTGACCCTCCTGGAAGAACCCCAGGCCGCCTTTTACGCCTGGCTCGACAGCCAGGGTGATGGCTGGCGCAGACGCATCAAGGTCGGCGACCTGGTTCTGGTCTGCGACGTCGGTGGGGGAACAACGGATTTCAGTCTAATCACCGTGTCGGAGGAGGGCGGTGAGTTGGCGCTCAAAAGGGTGGCCGTCGGCGACCATATCTTGCTGGGTGGGGACAACATGGATTTGGCTCTGGCCCGACTGTTGCAGCAAAGGCTGGAAGCCAACGGACATCACATCGACAGGTGGCAGTTGCACAGCCTGTGGCATCAGTGCCGGCTGGCCAAGGAAAAGCTGTTTGAGGAACCGAAGAGCCAGAAGCACGCCGTCACCTTGCTGGGCAAAGGCGCCAAACTGGTGGGCGGAACGATCAAGACCGAACTGACCCGGGAAGATCTCAATCAGGTCTTGGTTGACGGTTTCTTTCCGAAAGTAGCCAGCGACGAGACACCTGCCCGGCAGCGCCGAATTGGGTTCCAGGAACTGGGCTTGCCCTACGCGGCGGATGCGGCCATCACTAAGCATCTGGCGCGTTTTCTATCGCAGCAAGTTCAAAGCAGTCCGGAATTGGAAAAAGTGCGGCGCGGAAAGAGTGGGTTGGCATGCCCGACGCACGTTCTCTTTAACGGCGGCGTAATGAAGGCCGCGGTGCTCCGGGAACGGTTGATTGACGTGCTCAACAGTTGGTTGCGTAACGAAGGCTTCGAACCGCTAAGGTCGAAGGAGGTTCTGGATGCGCCAGACCTGGAGCACGCCGTAGCGCGCGGCGCAGCCTACTACGGCAGGGCAAGACGCGGGCGGGGCGTACGGATCCGCAGCGGCGCGTCGCGCACTTATTACATAGGTGTTGAGAGTGCAATGCCGGCAGTGCCCGGAGTGGAAGCGCCGCTCAAGGCCCTGTGTGTGGTTCCTTTTGGCATGGAAGAGGGGACGGAGGCGAAAATTCCGAACCGGGAGTTCGGGCTGGTAGTTGGTGAGGCGGCCGAGTTTCGCTTTCTGAGCTCCTCGGTGCGGAAGCAGGATCAGATTGGCAACCTGCTGGAGGATTGGGGTGATGAGATTGAAGAGTTGAGCCCACTGGAGGTAACGCTGAAGCTGGACGGGCACGAGGGCACCGTCCTGCCTGTACGGTTGGAAACACGCGTCACGGAGGTCGGCACCCTCGAAGTCTGGTGCGTCTCGCGTGACGGGACCCAACGCTGGAAGCTCGAATTGAACATCCGTGAAAGAGGTGAGAAATGATCCGGTGAAACACTGGACTTCCTCTCTTCTGCCCGGAACCATTCATGGAAGATTCTAGCCGTTACATTATCGGGATCGATTTGGGCACGACGAATTCCGTAGTGGCCTATATCGATAAGCAAGGAAACAAGAACAAAGAACCGTCGGAAATACAGATCTTCCCGGTACCACAACTGGTGGCGCCGGGTGAAGTCCGCTGGCTGCCTACTCTACCGTCGTTCCTCTATTTTCCCAACGACCATGATTTGTCGGTGGGAGGCCTAACGCTTCCTTGGGAGAAGGAGGCGCCGTCTCTGGTCGGCGTGCTGGCACGGGAGCAGGGGGCGTTGGTGCCGGGGCGTCAGGTCTCATCGGCCAAGTCGTGGCTCTGCAATGGGGCGGTGGACCGGCGGGGCAAGATTCTGCCTTGGGAAGCAATGCCCCCGGAGCCCATGGTCTCCCCTGTCGAAGCCTCAGCTCGCTATCTGACGCATCTACGGGAAGCCTGGAATCACGCCGCGACGGCGACCGCTTGCGGCGATGCCAGGACGCGTTTCGAGAACCAGGAGATCTTTTTGACGGTTCCCGCCTCTTTCGATGAAGAGGCCCGTGAGCTGACGGTAGAAGCGGCGCACCATGCGGGACTGGAAAAACTGACGCTCCTAGAAGAGCCCCTGGCCGCTTTCTACGCCTGGATCGCCGTTCATCAAGCCCGGCTGGAGAGAGCCCGGCTGCCGAGAGAACTGCGGGACGGGGACCTAGTTTTGATTTGCGACGTCGGGGGTGGCACCTCAGACTTCAGCCTGATTAGGGTTGGCATGGTTAACGACGAAGTGCAGTTTGAGCGCACGGCGATCGGCGAACACCTGTTGCTGGGAGGCGATAATCTTGACTTGGCACTGGCGCAGCGCGTGGAAGAGAAGCTCAAGAGTCCTAAGCTCGGCCTGCGCCAGCTCCAAGCACTGCGGCGAGCGTGCTGTGCCGCCAAGGAGCGATTACTCAGTGACCCCAGCCTGGAACGTCTCCCGATCGGCGTTCTAGGCAGCGGACGAGCGGTTGTCGGCAGGATGCTCAAGGGGGAACTGACTCGCGACGAGGTGGTAGAGATTCTGACCGGGGGGTTCCTGCCACTGACCGCCCCGGACGATCTGCCTGCACACGACCGACGGGTGGGCTTGCGCGAACTGGGTTTACCCTACGCCAGCGAGCCCGCCATCACGAAACACCTGGCCGCGTTTCTAACCCAAGCAGCTTCGGCGGTGGAGCGTGAGCCCGCTACGGCGGAGCTTTCCTCCGAGGGTCCGCGAATGGCTCGCCCGGACGCCATTCTTTTCAACGGCGGGTTCTTCGCGCCGCCCATCACGCGGGAGAAGATTGTGGCAGCGGTAAGTGGCTGGTTTGGCGGCCACAGCCACCGATGGCAGCCCAGGGTCCTCAACAACCAAGCTCCAGAAAGCGCGGTGGCCCTGGGGGCCGCGTACTATGGTCGCGTGCGGCGTGCGGGTGGCCTGCGTATTAGGGCCGGGAGTGCGCGGACCTACTACGTTGGAGTGCAGTCCGACGATCGGTTGCAAGCCGTCTGCGTCCTGCCCGCCGGCATCGACGAAGGCACCACGCTGTCACTCGCCAATCGTGAATTCGCTGTCCTCACCAATCGGCCGGTCTCTTTCACTCTCTATAGCTCGACCACCCGTCACGACGCCCACGGCGAAGTGGCGGTGTTCGAGGAAGAGCAGATCCATCGCCATGCCCCGCTGGTCACCTTGTTGCGCTTCGGCAAGAAGTCACGTCAGATCGAGCTCGGCGTGCAGTTGAAAGCCAGCTTCACGGAGGTGGGAACTCTCGAGCTTTGGTGCGAGTCGCTGAAGACCCAGCACCGCTGGCGCCTACAGTTCGAATTGCGGGGCGACGAGGGACAGCCGCAGGAGGGTGTACCGCTGCCGCCGCCAGCACCTCCCACCATCCCGGAAGAGTCGGTCGACTCGGCCGGGAAACTGATTCGGGCGGTGTTTGGCGGACCGCACGATGCCTTGGAGCACGAGGCGATCGGGCCAGAGGCAGTCATGAACAACCTGGAAGCAACGCTGGGCCGCAACAAGGATTCCTGGCCCATGGCCACGATCCGCCGACTCTGCGATATGCTCGCCGAGGTCGCGGACGGACGCGCCAAAACCCGCCGGCACGAAGCTCGCTGGCTCAACCTGTTTGGTTTTTGTCTGCGGCCCGGCTTCGGCGCGCTCCTGGATGACTGGCGAATCAATCAAGCGCGAAGAGTCTACCTGGCCGGACTGGCTTTTGGTAACGATCTTCAATGTCAGGTCGAGTGGCTGGTGCTGTGGCGCCGGGTGGCCGGGGGGCTTAATGCCGGTCAACAGCGTGATCTTTATCAGAAGTACGGAGCGTTGCTGGGAATCGGCGGCAAGAAAACGACTGGGCGGCTAAACCGCCAGGTGGAGCATGAGGGTTGGCGCCTGCTAGCCAGTTTGGAGCATCTTCCGGCGGCCTGGCGCGCGGACCTGGGTGATGAACTGCTGGCCAGGATCAAGAAGGAGCGCACGGACAGGAGTTGGCTCTGGTCGCTTGGCAGGCTGGGCGCGCGTATCCCCTTGTATGGCCCCCTCAACTGTGTCGTAGGCGTTGGCGCCGCGACCCAATGGCTCGATGCCCTGCTCACTCTACCCGAATTCACGCCCGAGACGGCGTCGGCGGTGGTCCAGCTCGGATCACGCACCGATGACCCGTTTCGAGACATTGACGATGATCTGCGGCAGAGGGCGATCGACAGGCTGGCGGAGGCGGGGATTGGAAACGAATTATGCCAGGGCCTCCGCCAGTACGTTCCACCGGCCCAGGCTGACGCCCTTCGTATCTTCGGCGAATCTCTGCCCGAAGGGCTCCGTCTGATAGGCTAATCCTCAGCCTTCCCGCAAAACTCACGGCACAGCGCGACACTCGGAGGATCTTTCCCCGAAGACCACCCTCACAAGTTGACGACTGTCATCCCTGCCTCTGAGTACCGCTCGCCGGTCGCAATACCCTTCGGCGCAACGCAACCCGGTGCCGTACATCGTGGCCAGCAGAGCTCGATGTTTGAGGTTCACCGCCGCGTCCAGGAGCCTGCTTGCCTCTTCGCGGCTTAAGACCGTAGGAAGCTTGCGCTCATGGACTAGCTACAACTGACTTCTTCCAATCGGCAATCGTCAATCGGCAATTAATGACGCCTTCCCCGCCACCTTCCAGTAAACCGCGTAGCGCTGGCCCGACACGCGGTGGAGCGGCACCAGGGAGAGGTTATCGCTCTGGCCCACCGCGCGGAAGGTGAGCGCCTGGTCCTTCACCGGCTCCACCCAGCCCGTCGGGTCGTGAGAATTGTTGGCAATCGCCGGCGCGGGAACAGGCTCGCCTTGCGGTGCTGTATCATAGCCCGGGTAGGTCAGCGCCGGCGTCAAACCACTGGCGCCAAGCTGCCCAGCCAGGACCAGGGGTCCGTACATCACTGCCTGCAGAGTGGTGTCGTCCGGCATGGGATCCACGTGTAGAGACATGGGCAAACTCACTTCCAGCCGGTCGCCGTCCTTCCATACGCGCGTCACGCTGAGGTAACTCGAAGGGCTGGAAAACACCGGCAGCGCCTCGCCGTTCAGCTTCACCGTTCCCCCTCGCGTGGCCCAATAAGGAATCCGCACGTGCAGGGTCAGTTCAGCCGGTGTCTGCGCGCGCACCACCAGCGTGGTGCTTTCCTGTTCCGGAAACTTGGTTTCCTGCCGCAGCCGCAGTCCCTTCTCCGGCCAGCTCAGCTCCGAAGCAATGAAGAAGTTCACGTAGACGCTACGGTCGTCGTGGAAGTAAATCGAGTCGGCGAACTTGGCGAACTCCTCCACGCCGGTCCCGGTGCAGCACCAGAACGAGTCCCACTGCGAGTTGTAGTACTTCCAGTAGCCCGAGCCCAGCGGCAGGAAGTAGCTTTTGAGGCCTTGTGAATCTTGCGTGCCCAGGCGATGGTTCCACAGCACGCGTTCGTAGTAGTCCATGGCGCGCGGATCGGCCGTCCAGCCGAAGACGTGGCGCGTCAGCTTCAGCATATTGTAGGCGCAGCAGCACTCTTCCGTGTATTCGCCCAACTCGCTGGCCAGCTTGCCAGGGTCCGTGGTCCAGTGCTCGCCATTGCTGGTCCCGCCGGTGCAGTAGGAACGCTCGCTGGTGACTTCGTCCCAGAAGTAGCTGGCGATATCGCGATAGCGCGGCTCGCCGGTGAGCTCGTACCGGCGCGCGGCCCCGATCACCTGGGGGATATGGGTATTGGCATGGATGCCCTTGAGTTCGTCGCGGTGATCCGCCAGGGGGTCGAAGAACATTCTCTTTTCAAAGCGCCGCGAAAGACCGAGGTATTGTCCCCTCCCGGTGACCGCGTAGAGGTTGCACAGCACTTCCTGCATGCCGCCGTACTCAGTCTGGAGCATGCGCTGGTTGTGCTCGTCGCTGATGCTTTCGAAATAGTGCCCCACCCAGCCGGCCATCTTCTCCGTCATGTCCAGGGCTTGATCGTTGCCGCAGTACAGGTACATATCCAGCAGGCCAGCCATGATCTTGTGATAGGTGTAGAACGGCGCCCACACGCGTTGGCCTTCCCGCAGCCGGTCAAAAAGTTCAACCGGGTAGGCACTGAGGTAGCCGTTCTTGAGCGCCTCCTGGCACTTCCCCATCTCGCCCACCACCGAGTTGGCCTTCGCTTTGATCTCATCGTCTCCGGTGCTCGCATAGGCCAGGGCGCAGCCCGAGAGATAATGGCCGCCGGCGAAGTGCCCGCGCAGCTCACAGTCGGGCCTCTCCCATCCGCCCAGCGGCTCGGCCGAGGACGCCAGGCCCGCCGTCAGCCGGAAGCTGTGGAGCAGCCGATCGCCGGGCAGCGCGCGCAGCCACTGGCTGTTCACGTCCATGGCGTCCTTGAACGGCCCGTCGAGCAGGCGCACTTGCGCGAGCGGGAACGGCTTCACCAGCCAGTTGGCCCGCTCGTGGAGTCCGTCCTTTCGCTTGGTCCGAAGGGTATCAATGACCGGGTCCTGCGCGGTAGCGGCGGCGTCCTCACCGCCGTGGTGGGGGAGAGCGGACGCGGCCGTAGGAATCAGCATCCCTCCGGCAGCAGTCGCCGCTGCGGAAACGAATTCTCGTCGCGTAACGGTGTGTAGCTTCATGGTTTTCTCCTGCAATCAAGCAGTGGCTAGCGGCTAGAAAGCTCTCAGCCCTCAGCTATCAGCTCTCAGCGAACAACCCAGTCCGTTTTACGGCTGAAGGCTGAGCGCTGTGGGCTTGCTGGCCACTCACCACTAGTCACTAGGCACTGCGTTGCTTCACTTGCCCTTGGGCTCAATGGACAGCAGTTCGACCTCGAAAATGAGCGTGGCGTTAGGCCCGATGCTGCCGCCCGGGCCGCCGCGCGGCCCATAGGCCAGGTCAGATGGAATGAAAAGTTGCCACTTCGATCCGACCGGCATGAGTTGGAGGGCCTCCGTCCAACCCTTGATCACTTGCCCTACCCCAAACGTCGCCGGTTGGCCACGCTTGTAGGAGCTGTCAAATTCCGTGTTGTCGAGAAGCGTGCCTCGGTAGTTGCACACGACAGAGTCAGCGGCCGAGGGCTTCGGCCCGGTGCCTTCTTTCAAGATCTTGTATTGTAAACCGCTCGGCAGTGTTACCACACCCTCTTTCGCTTTATTGGCCGCCAGAAAAGCTTGGCCGTCTTTCAGGTTGCTCGCTCCCGCCTGTTGCATCTTCGCTTGCTGCTTTTGGCGCAGATCGCTCTGGACTGCCGCGAGGGCGGCCTTCGCTTCATCGTCAGTCAGGAGCGTCTTACCGCCGGCCAACGAGTCCTTTATCCCCCGCAGGAGGATGTTCGGGTCAACGTCTACCGCATCCCTTTGGAGGCTCTTCCCGATACTCAATCCGATGGCGTAGCTGGCCTTGTCTTTCGGCGTTTTGAGCACGAGAGCACTCGGAGTCTTTGCCGGCGCTTGGTGAGTCTTTGCCGCTGGTGCTGTTGGAGCCTTCGCCGCTGGGGTCGTTTGAGACTTCGTAGCCGGAGCCGGTAGAGGATTCGCCGACGGAGTCTGCTGGGCCATGACCCTCCCAGCCAGCATGAGGCCGGCCGTCAATAGAGTTAGCGCGGTGATGAACGATTTTTGCATAGAGGCAATATTATCACAGCGCGGCCCTACGGCCGCAACCAAAGAACTCAACACGGAGTTCACTGAGGCTTCACAGAGGCCACGGAGAAGAAAGCCAACAATGAGGCCCTGCTCTTCGTCTTCTCCGTGACCTCGACGAGCCCTCCGTGAACTCTGTGTTGAGCTCTTCTTCTTGGTGCGCCGTGGAATCCGAAGCTCACATTCTTCGCGGCCCACAAAGAATTTGCGAGACAGTAGTACAGGTTGCTGGGCGAATTTCTGACAGAGCAGCGACCCGAATCAAACGACCCAACGAAGACGGTCCGGTGTATACTTGAAAGCCAGTCAGGCACGAGGAGCCGTAATTGCCGCCGTTCTTGAGTTTCGCGAGCGTGGCAGCGCTTCTGTCACTGACCCTGTTCCCCACCTCCGTGCCCCCAGAAAGCGTCCGACCCACGTCAGCGGATTTCCAGGTTCCTGTGGGTCTGCCACCCATTCCCTGGCCGGAAGACAATCCTTACTCACCCGCGCGCGCCGAACTCGGCAAGCTTCTGTTTTTCGATGGCCGCCTCTCTGCCAACGGCGTGGTATCTTGCGCCTTCTGTCATGAGCCGGCGCATGCCTTCGCCGGCAGCACGCCGCTTTCAAGGGGCGTGAATGGCAAGCCGGGAGTTCGTCACGCACCCACGCTGGTCAACCGCGCCTGGGGCAAGTCGCAGTTCTGGGACGGCCGGGCGCCCACGCTCGAGTCACAGGTCATTACGCCTGTGACCAATCCCGATGAGATGGGCATGACGGCGGACCGAGTGGTCCAACGGTTTCGCGGCATTGAAGGCTACGCTCCCCTTTTTGCTGCCGCCTTCGGCGACAGCGCCATCACCTTTGAGCGGATCGCGAAAGCCATAACGACCTTCGAGCGCACGATCCTTTCGGGCGATTCTGCATACGACCGCTACCTGGCGGGCGACAAGTCCGCACTTACAAAACAACAGAAGGACGGTCTCGATTTCTTCAACAAAAAGGGTGAATGCGCCGAATGCCACTCCGGGCCGAATTTCACCACGGAGAAATTTGCGAACCTGGGAATCGGCATGGATCAAGTCGACCCCGATCCGGGCCGCGAAGCTGTCACGAAGAAGCGCGGCGATTTCGGGAAATTCAAAGTGTCGACTCTGCGCGATCTTGCCTATCGCGCTCCCTATATGCATGACGGCCGCTTCAAGACACTGGGTGAGGTCCTGGATCTCTACGCGAAAGGAGGGTTGCCTAACCCCCACCTCGACACTCGCCTCACCCCCTTCTATATGGACGAGCAAACCAAGCAGGATCTGCTCGCTTTTCTCGCTACCCTCAACGGAGAAGGCTGGCAGAAAATAACCCCGCCTACCGACTTCCCTCAATAGATATCGCAAATCTGGCCCGCTGTGAGGACGGCTGGCTCGCGGCGCCATCGGACCGGGTTCCGGTCGGCGGATTGCGAGCGCGCCTCCATTTGGCTGCCAACAGACTGTCCCGCGAACCCATGACCCGTTCAGGGCAGGCCCCAAAGGTCCACGGTATTGACAGGCTTGCCTTGGAGCTTCAAGTAGTAGAACAGTTGGCCTTTGTGCTGGTCGAGATGCTGGACCATCCTTAGGAGATGGCAGCCGAGGGCAACTGGCGCGCCGGGAGCCCAGGGAGCGGCGATCTCTCGACTAGCCAGATCATTCTCGCCAGCTTGGTCGATCATCTGGAGGGCAATGGTCTTATCCTGTGCGAGTAGATCCTTTGCCTTTTCGATACTCTCAATTGCCGGCATCTTTTCGGCGGGTGGCAGCATTTCCTCCGGGGAGAGGTCTTCCAGCCTTGTCCCTGCTGGCAGCCCCCAGTCACCGGTAACAAATCCTCTGCACCCGGCGCCACAGGCGTTGGTGATGTGCTGAAGGAGCTGGCCCACGGTCAACCAGTTGTGGCCGCTCTCCGGCTTCCAATCGAGGCCGTCTGGATCGACTGCATCCAGAAGTCTCGCCGTGGTCGCGTAAGTGGTTTCAACTTCGTTCTTCAAGAGTTCTGTCCAGTTCACGACGATTCTCCTTTCGCGGGATCACCCCGGTGGCGCTACGATTGTGAGCGAAGCGTAGCGCAGGCCCCGGTCTTGGGTCTGCGCTGCCCCTTTCCCCTCTAATTCTCGCGGCTTCATAGGCGGGTAACCGAACTGTCTGCGCGACTCTTGCTCCTCGTAATGAACTCGGGCGGAGTAGAAGCACATTGGCCATAGGCTTACACGAGAGGATTCTTGATCTCCAGGTCTCCGAATTGTTGGCTAGACTGGAGGTCTTCACTGTATAGGACGTTGCATTCGCCTTCGATAGCTGAAGCGATGATCAGGAAATCATACCAGGAAAGGCGGAACCGGCCGCTGAGCCGGAGAGCCTCTCCGTAAAGGGCCTGCGAAGAATGGATGGCCAGCAAAGGGCGAAAGACAACTGAGAGGTACTGTTCAGCGTCGGCCGCGGTCATCGGTCTCGCAAAGCGCCGTAGGGCAACGTTGAACTCTTGCACCATTTGGTAGCTGACGATCCCTTTTCGTGTTTCTACCGCCGAGCGTATCAACTGCGCAGCGCGGCGAGCCTTCACTGGCGCGCTTCTGTCAATCTAGCTGTCATCAGGCTCGGCGAAAATCGAAGCGTGCCCTGGAGATCGGGGTGCCCACCACTTCGATTTGGTTCAAGTCGCGTGTACCCACACCCAGGTGTTCTGCCAGGCGCAGCGTACTGTCGCAAGTCTCGAAGGGGGCCGTACCGCGGTCCGCCATCGGATCGAAACCCATCAGGGCCATGGCCACCGCGTCCGTGGCCACGCAATTCGTTCCCGCCACCAGAAGACCAGGTTGGACGTGGCGGCGTCCGGTGGTCCAGGGACCTTCGCCGCCCGCCATCGTGTGGATTCCGTCGATCACCGCCAGATGCACCGGTCGCGCCGCCACCAGGTCCGCCACTACCCGAGGCACGCGGTAGCCCGGATCCGTCGAATTGTTGCCCTCGGCGGGCGGGGGTGCGCTCTTGGAAGGCAGCCGATTCCCGAAATGGAAAGGTCCGCGCCCACCCCTGGGAACTAGGCTAGGTTGGTCCGCAGGGGAATCATCGCCATAGATCGTGCAGGGAGTAATGCCGAAGCAATTCTTCATGGAAAGGGTGACGCCGGCCGTGACGTGCTCTTTGAGCTTGGCCAGCGATACGAATACGTCGCAGTCTGCATAGGAGTGGTTCAGGTCGTACCCCTTGAACATCAAGCCGCCTCCCGGAACCCAGAAGCGCGAATACTCCTTTCCTCTCCCGAGGCAGTTCGTGTTCTCAAACTCCACGCGGGGAGCGGCGACTGAGAAGTCGCGCGGCTCCCAATTGGCCTGGAGCATGAATTCTTCCAGCGGCTCGGCCGTCGACATCGGGCTTTCGAGCAGGCGTATGCGATGCGCTCCCGCCTTGCCGAGCAGATGGACTGTGGCCCCGACAACCTCAGGGTGGACCCAATGGGTCAAGCCCGCCGGAGCATAGCCCAGCCGGTCATAGGCCATCCCGGTGAGATTCAGTTTTACGGCGACGGTCTTCCCCGCTACCAGTCCTTCCAAACCGCCCAACTGATCGAACATGTTCTCCAGCACGCCGACCACGCCCGGTCCGTACTCGGGGCACTTTCCTACTGCCACCCGTACCGCGGGAACAGAGCGAGCCCAAGAGATAGCCGGCCGCGCCAGCCACAGGCCAGCCGTCGCGCTCGCTGCGCCGATGAACTTTCGGCGGGAACAAGTGGTGGTCAACATGGGTTCGAGCCCTCGAATTCCAGTGCACAATAAGCAAAGATGGGGGGCAGGCCGAACTCTGTCCCCGGGGTTGCGTCGGCGCCCTGGACCTGGAGAGGATCCTTGCTCTCCGGCCACCAGAGGCGTGCCGAGTGGCTCCGAGTGTTCATCCACAGGGTCACGAGATCGGCTGGGTTTGCGGAGTAGTTCAGAATCTGAACGAGCCGTTTCCTGTTGCCGGGATCAGTGCTGGAGCGACAGTTGGTCGATGCCGGGTTGTATAGGCGCACCAAATCATTCCGGCGACTCACGAGCAGATGTGCGTCCACGGCGACCTGGTACGGATCCTGGAACCCTGCTTCCGTCACGGCAATCAGCCCCTTACCGACATTATACAGAGCGTAGCCAGGATAGGTGTCCTTTTTGATCGCCTTCACGTCCGGGGGACCCCAATAGGCGGCGGTGATCACCAGGCCCTCCCCTTTCCGGACGAAGTCGAACAGCTTCGAACGCTGTTGGGAGGTGGGAGCTTCCTCGTCCAACCAGAGAATCGCCTTCAAGCCATCCAGGGCTGCGGACAATGTCCTAGCTCTTTCGACGATCAAGAATTGGACTTGACGACGGTTGAGAAGGTTCAGTACTTCCTGACTCAGAGACGCGTTGTCGCCGCGGAAATCGGAGATGACCGCCAGCACGCCTTGCGATCGGAATGCCTGCCAATCCCGGTGACGCTCGAAGAAGACGAGCGTTTCACAAAGCTTGCCCCAGACCTCCATCGCCTGAGAGTTCGTTTTCACCAGTGCTGCCCGAAGCTTATCGTCCAGGGAGACGATCCACCGGCTGCCGTACGCTCGGCTGTCGGCGATCGCCAAGCCGTAGTTGGCAGGGTGCGACGCGCTCGACGAGGCCGGAGGGTCGCAGTCCAGCCATAGCGCCTTTCCTGCGGTCAGCTCATGAGCCAGCAGTGAGAACCAACCGTTCGAGTCCACCCACGGGACGCCCGTCGGTCCGGCGATGCCGGTATCTCCTTCCATGGTCTCCAACCGCAGTCCCGGCCAAGCGTTGCCGGTCGAGCTGAAGATGGGAGTAGCTACTTCCCACGCCACCTTGTCCTGCGAGAACTGCAGAATGACGGGGAGATCGTAGGGCTGGCCGGAAGCATCTCCGAGCATCACGGCGGAGAGGCCGGCCGCCCGGCCGGCCGCCACGGCCGCACCCGCACCCTCCTTCGTCGCAATCTTCCCCACAAAACGGATGCCAAGCGTGCGACCCGCTTCGAGGAGGGGCTTCAAGGCCTGCTGCTGAGCGGAATCCTCGGGCTCTCCGTAAGCCCAGGCAACGATCAGGCAGTTGACGGGTGTCCCCTTGAGCAACTCCAGGGCGGCCGGTCGACTCCACGCCTCGAGTGTTCCGTTAAGCTCGGCATTCGCGCTTGCGGACTTCTTCCGCCGAGCCATTTCCAGAGGCCCGCAGGGCCACTTCATCGGTACCCACGTCGGGTCCAGACTCATGCGCCGTCTCCCACAGAAGCTGTGAAAGAATGAAACACAGAGGCGCAGAGACACAGAGAAGGAGTGAGAAGATTACGTGAGATGTCATTTATTTCCATACGCTTGTCATTCTTCTCCGTGCCTCTGTGTCTCTGTGTTGGAAGCTCCTTCGCAATTATTTCACACCTTCACACGATCTCCTGTCTTCTTGACCTGACCCGCCCCGCCTAGCGTGATGGCGCCTTACGCCGCCACTTGGCGGGATCAACTCGCCGCCGCTACCGCATCAACTTGGTCCACTACCGATCATCTACGCACCCGCTTGCTCAATCGCTCGTTTCAGGGACGCTTTCATGTAAGCAACCCCATAAGCGGTTTGGGCGTACCGGCCGCCCAGCATGTCGGGCGAGTGGTCCAGGATCATGATGCCGTCAAACTTGATTTCCACCAGGGCTTTCGTGATCTTGTCCATGTCCATGTATCCATTGTCCATGAAGGTCTCCACAAAATGCGGCAGGGGCGCACTGACGTTGCGAAAATGGATTTTCCAGACCTTCCCTTGGGCGCCGAAATAACGAAGCGTCTCGACTACGTCCTTGCCCATGAGGGGTCCACCTTCTAGCCAGGTCCCGCAGCACAGGCACATGCCAACGTTGGGGCTGTTGGCGATTTCGAAAGCGCGCTTGTAACCTTGAAAGTTACCGAAAATGCAGCGGGGCACGCCGGCCAGAACGGGCACGGGCGGATCATCCGGGTGGATGCCGATCCGGATGCCCTCATTTTCAGCGACGGGAGCAACCTGCCGGATGAAATACGTGTAGTTGTCCCAGATTTCCTCCTTGGTGAACTGGCGGCCATGGGAAAGGGGTTCGTAGAATTTGGCGTCGCCCCAGGTGCCGACCTTATTGGGGCTTGCCATATCGAACTCTCTCGCCGAGGCGCCACGGCTATCCGCCCGGCCGCTGCTCCAAATGCCGTTGCCCATGTGAGCGTAAGTGGTGTAGTAGATTCCAGCCTTGCCCAAGTTGCGCAGATAAGCCTTGTACTCTTCGATTTTGGCGTCGCGTCCGGGGAGGTTGAGCGTCACCTCCGGCATGTTATGAACGCTCGAGTTGCCGATGTTCCACACCGTGATGCCGCCTGACGCATAACGCTTCTTGATCTGGAGAAAGCCCTCCGCCGGTCGCAACTCCGGCGGGGCCCCGACGCTGACGTATTCCGCGCCGAGCTGCTTCAGAAAAAGGAGATCGTCGTCGGTAGGAACTGCCGGCGACTGGACGGAGATCTTGATCCCTGGCGTGTTCTGGTGGATAGCTGCGGCACGGGTGCCCGCGGACGCGAGCAATGCGGCCCCGCCCGCGGCGCCGGCAAGAATCTTCCCAAAGTCTCTCCGGCCAAACTCTCGCCGGGCGAGGTTAAACTTCGCGTTCACCGCGTGATCTTCCGATTCGGAGTTGCTCATTTTGACCACCTCCGTACCCTTCGATTTACAGCTTGACATCAGCCACGGACCTGACACGTTTCGATAAAATCGGTCGCGAAACCCCCCCGATTTCCTGCCATTATCTGGACGTTTTTGTCGGAAAATGGCAGGATTTGGTGGGATTCTGCATAGAAAAGAGGCCTCAAAACGGAACTCGTCTTCAAATGAGCGTTCAAGGCTCGGCGGAAGACCGATTAGCAACCCCTCTTGAATGAGTAGGCCTTCGCCCGCTCTCCTCGCCAGTTTGGCTAACAACCCCTGTTGAATCAATAGATCGGCCTCGCCGCGCTTCGACTGCCTGCAAGACACGAGATGGTCGCCCCACCGCCTGGCGGAAACACACTTAACAAGTCCTTTAGATTGAGCAAGCCTCTGTCTGTTCTTCGCATTAAATTCGCCATCAACCATTGCTGAATCAACAGATTGCCCTCGCCACGCTTCGACTGCCGGGCAAAACCCGAGATGGGTCGCCCCACCGTCTGGCGGAAGCACAATTAGCAAGTCCTTTAGATTGAGCAACCCTTTGTCTGGTCTTCGCATTAAATTTGCCGTCAACTGTTGTTGAATCAATAGATTGCCCTCGCCACGTTTCAGTCGGCCGACAAACCCCAAAAGATTGTCTGTCGGTCGCCGGAGACGCTCTTAAGTCCGCTGCTAAGCCCTTTAGATTCTGCATGACGTGATTTCTTCGGCTGGGGAATGTTGGATATAACCACCATCGAATCAATAGATTGGCCTCGCAGACTTTCGGTAGCACCCGATGAACCCCGGAAGAGCCGCTCGGCGCCGTTCACGGCGATCTCAGTTCTTGAGTCGCAGGTCGGCGGGTCGACGAGGACTGAAGGCCGATTACGGATGACTGATAACTGAGAACTTAAGGCTTGACACAAGCCGTAGGACTTGACACGTTTTAATAAAACCGGCGACCCAAAACCCCCTATTAGATGGCCCTTAACTGCCTGTTCGAGGCCGTTCGCTGCACGTTTTTGGTAAAAAATGGTAAAATTTGGCACGATTTTGTAGCCCCAAAAACGCCCGAAAACGGACACTGCCTCCAATAACCACTTTGCTTGCAACACGCGCTCCCCACCAAGGTCGGGGATGGGTGGGGGAAATTGGCAATTAAATCCCAAGATTAATTTTCTCAGTTTGACCATATCAGTAACCGACCAGCGACCCGCTCGTGAAATCCTGTGACCGCCACCGGCAAGGTATGGCAGGCATTTGTGGTGCTTTCGGCTTGCCTGGCAACCGACTTCGCACCTGTCTTTTGGTTCTATCGTCAATCAGCGACCGTCAATCCTAACGGCAGGCGGTTGGAGACCGTAGCCTCCCGACGCTGGAGTTCCATCCGTACGGGCTCCGGGAATAATTGATGACCTCCACTTGGGGGTTCTGAGAGCTCCAGCGGGAGGGGTTCGCGCTTGCGGAAGAGCGGTCGAAAAACGCGGACCTTGAGGAACAGATCCGCGCCACGCTTGTTGTTCCCTATTCCCTATTCCCTGCTCCCTGTTCCCCATCCTGGCCCAGGTTTGTTTCCGGGTTTGTTTTTGGGCTCACTTCCGCCGTAAAGGACTTACCAGGTTTGTTCCAGGTTTGTTTTTTGTGACCCTTCTATTCTAAAGGACTTACCAGGTCTGTTCCAGGTTTGTTCTAAGGGCCATGCTTATGATTTTAATAGACTTGTAAGGTTTCATTGACCCATTTTTTCCATTTTCCCCAAGATTCCTTGCGGTGGAGGGCCGTTTCATCCCGTTTGGAACATTCGCCAGAGCTTGAATCTTCATTCTCGAATCCTCAATCGTCGGCCAAGCCTCCCTGAGCCCTGCCTTCGGACCACTTATTGTCCCGGCCTTCTTCCGTGCTTCAACCACCAAAGCGCCCCACTCTTACTACTCTATACGATACTAACTCCTCTGTCAAGAAAAATCGACACACCGGCCCCTGAAAATAATTGCCTCTATCCTGAGTCGGCAACTCAGGTAGCCAAGCGGCGAAGTCGCCATGGGCGGGGTCCTCAGGCGAATTGACGATTGCAGACTGCCCATTGACGACTGCAAAAGCGGCTCATTGACGATTGTGGATGGCCCATTCAAAGGGCCGTGCGGCTTGCCTACTCTTCTCTTCCAATCGTCAATCGTCAATCTACAATCGTCAATTCTCCTGAGGAGCTGGCCGTTGTCAAGAACTAACTGTTACAGCGCACTAGGCAACGCTGAGGCGGTCGCGATCCGAGTAAGGATCGATCTCGACGACAATCGTTTTGACGGCTACGCTGGGCGCCCTTCGCCGGCCGACCGCCTTCATGGTGATGAGCCCTGCCGATTCCATCTTCGCGAGCGTCCGGGTGAGGTTCGGCTGCGCCCGCCCGCTCAGGTGCACCAACTCCGCCACCGATTGCGGTTTGCGGTCGCGGATGATGGCAAGCAGCCGCCGATTCTCCGGCGTCAACAACCGGACTACCGCATCAATAGAGCTAAAGCTCGGTTTGGCGGCGTCGGCCGGAGCTGGTCGTTCGCCGCGTGCGACTGCCTTCATTTCGTTGCGCAATGCCCGCAGACTTTGAACTTTGTATCTGGTCATTTCAATCTCCGTCTCTCTTCCTCGGCCACCACGGTCGTCCCAATCCCGCGCTCGCTTAGCACCCGCTCCACCTCGTTGAAAAGGTCTTCGATCAGGGTTTCGGCGTCCTTGAATTCATACGGTCGGCCCGGATCGTTCTCGGTCCGGTGCCAGTGATCGCTCGCTGGCGGTTGCCGCTTGAACCTGGATCGCGTAGCCGGAACGGCGTGAGCGTTGTCGAAACCGACGAGCCGCGAGCCGTCCGGCGCGTGCAGCGTGAACGAGTACGAGAGGCCGTGCGGTCGCTCCTTGGTCGCCTTGGCGCGTTTGATCTCAAACTTGATCCTGTAGCCCTCTTCGAGGTGGTGGATGCGCCCGTCGAAAGCCAGCAGGAACTCCAACCCGTACTCGAGTGGCTGATCGCCCATACCATATCCAGCGATGATATATTACATTTCGTTGGGCATGACGGTCAAGAGCTTCAGAAAAATCGGCACCGGCTCCTGAAAATAGTTTCTTTATCCGGAATCGGCAACTCGGCTAGCCAACCGGCGAAGTACGGGGTGCTAGACTTGTCGAGACGGGAAGATGGCCCGTCGTTGATTGGGCGGGGTCGGCCTTCGGGAAGCCGCGTGAATATTAAAGGGAAAGCCGCAGAAGCAAGGGCGGGGTGTGCGCTTGCTTGTCTTCCTACCCTCAGGCTTCACGCGGCCGTAGAAGATTTTCCCCAGGGCGTACCTGCTCTGATGTAGCATTCCAGTAGTTTACCACCTGGGGAGCCCATGGAGCCCTCGCCGGGGAGGTAACGCGCCTACTGGTTGAGCTCACGAGGGGGGAGTCCTGATGCCGAGGCCAAGCTCGTCCCGGTTGCACGATGAACTTTCCGAGAAGGCCGGGAAGGGAAGATGAAATGACTCCGGACCGGCAGGAGCAGCTTAAGGAGGTATTTCAAGGCAACCGAGAGTGTGGGATGACGCACTAACGGCCCACTTTGGCGCGAGTTCCGCATTCTACAGTAAGGGGTCAAGAAGGTGTCGACGTGCGTTTTTCTGGTGGGCTAACGGTGAAGAAAACGGTAGAAGCCTTGGGTATCTCGCCGCGCACGGTGAAGCGCCGCCGGAGGGTGGCAGGGGCTTGGTTGCACGGAGAACTCTCAGGGAGGAAGAGAAATGACTCCGAACCGATGGGAGCGAGTTAAGGAAATATTTGAAGGCGCTCGGGAACGGTCGCCGGAGAAGAGATCTGAGTTCCTGGTGGAGGCCTGCGCAGGGGACGAGTCTCTTCGTGAGGAAGTACACCGCCTGCTGGCTGAACACGACCGGGCGGGTAAATTCATGAACGCCCCAGCATGGCCGAAGGGTGCTCTACCGACTTCTACCACCGAATCCGACGTGCAGGGCGCTCAGGGAGTGATTGCGCCACCAGGTTCGCCTCCAGCGTCTTTCAAGGCTGGCGAGACCTTTGCCGATCGCTATGAGATCAAAGGCGAGTTGGGACGGGGCGGCTTTGGGGTTGTTTACCTCGCCTTCGACCGGGGTCCGCTACAGCGAACCGTAGCGTTGAAAGTGATTCGCTTGGCCTCGGGTCAGCCTTCCGAGCTCGCGGCCCTGGCCCGCCAGCGCTTCCTGGAAGAGGCCCGCGTCGCGGGCAACCTTTCCCACAGCAACATCGCCACCGTTTTCGACGTAGGTGAATCCGGCGGGTGCGTCTACATGACCCAGGAGCTGGCGCCGGGCCGGGATCTTCGCAAGATCCTGGACGAAACCCGCGCTTTGCCGCTCCGCCGCATCATCGCCATCGCCCGCCAAATCTGTGAAGGCTTGGCCCACGCTCACGCCCGAGGCATCGTCCACCGCGACATCAAGCCTGGCAACATCGTGGTGGGCGCGGAGGACCGGGTCAAGGTTACCGACTTCGGACTTGCCCAGCCGCCTCAGGGCGAGGACTCCGCGCTCAACCAGGCCATTGCCGGCACGCCGGGTTACATGGCGCCCGAACAACTGCGCGGGGGACGCGTGGATGGACGAGCCGATATCTTTGCCGCGGGGTGCGTTCTCTACCAAATGCTCACCGGACGCCAACCCTTTGACGGATCGACAGCCGCCAGTGTAATTGAAAAGACGCTTCACACTTTTCCCCCGGAGCCGAGCCGGGTGCGAGAGGACCTTCCCCGCACCCTGGACCGCATCGTGGCCCGGGCCATGCGGAAGGATCCCGACGAGCGCTATAACAACATCACCCAACTCCAGCAGGACTTGGTTAATTACGACCAGTTCGAGTACCTCACCGAAGCCAAGACCGGAGCCGCCGAGATCGCAGCCGCTTTGGAAGCACGCCAATGCACGCTTTTTCTCGGGCTCCGCCTTCCCGTCAGCCTCAACGAGAAGCATCCGCCCACGGCCGAGGCTCTGATTGCCGAATACCTGGCAGAGCGGCTCAGCAGCCCGCCGAAGGAACGGAGCCTCTCGCGCTTGGCGCAGGATCTCGAACTGGAGCGCGGCCGGCCGGAGATGCTCAAGTATCTGACGGCGGCAGTGCGCAGCCCTCGGGCATCACCGCGGGAGATGATCCGCCGGGTGGCTCGCCTGCCTTTCCCCGTTATCGTCACCACGGGATACGACACTTTCCTGGAGGAAGAGCTGGCGAAGGTCAACCGCAAGGTTCGCCGGGTGATCAATTGCCGCAGCGTGCCCGACGATCCCGCCGACGCGGACCTCCTGGTGCGGCTGTTCGGCAGCGTGGATAGCGAAGGCTCCATCGTAGTCACCGAGGACGATCTGTGGAATTTCTTCGGCAGTTTCCAATCGCTGTCTGACGCGCTGAAGTCACTGTTCGCGCGCCAGCGGTTGCTCTTTGTTGGCTACGATCCGGAGGACGAAGGCTTCCGCCATCTTTTCTCGGAGATTGCGCGCTTCCGCGTGGGTAGCACGGAAGCATGTTACCTGGCCGCCCCGGACGCGGTGCTGCCGGCAGTTCGCTGGGCGCAGCGGAAGGCCCTCCGGTTGATCGACGCCGAGCCGGCCTCTTTCCTCTCCCTGGTGGAAGAAACCACCACTGAAAGACGAAGGCAGAAACGGTCCGCCAAGGAAGAGCCGTCCGAGGCGCCTCTTCCCAGCCGTCCGTACAAGTTCCTCAATTATTACGACCGGGAAGACGAGCGGATCTTCTTTGGCCGCCAGAGTGAGACCAGCCGACTGCTCACCAAGATTCACGCATACCCGCTGAACCTGCTGTATGCGCCGTCGGGGAGCGGCAAGACGTCTCTGATTTGCGCGGGCCTGATGCCGCAACTGCGGCGGCAGGGCTATACACCGGTCTATTGCCGCGTCTACGATGACCCGGCGGGCGAGATCCGGCGCGCAGCTCTCGAAGCCGTAGGCGCTTCACCCTCAGACTTTCCGCCCGCCATGCCGCTGCAGACTCTGTTACCTGAGGTTGCCGGGCCGGAACGAGCAGCGGCTGGTGATCTTTGTGGACCAATTTGAGGAGATCTTCATCCGCCACGACCAGGAGGCGCGCGACCGCTTCTCGGCTTCGCTGGCCGCGACTTTGGCCGAGGGTAAAGGCAGGGTGCGATTTGTTCTTTCCTTGCGCGAGGATTTCCTGGCGCGCCTTTCCGAGTTCCGCGAGCGCATTCCGAACATCTTCCACAACGAGTTCCGCCTGGCGCCGCTCTCGGAGGCCGAATCCCGCGCCGCTATTGTCGAGCCCGCCCGTCTGCTGGGGCTGGAGGTTGAACCGGAGCTGATGGAAAGGCTGATTGCCGACCTTTCCCGCGAGGGCGTTGACCCGCCCCAGCTCCAGATCGTTTGTGACACTTTGTACGACGCGCTGGAGCACGGCGAGAAGCGGCTCACCCTCAAGTCCTACCTGGCGCTGGGGGAGACGCGGAAGATTCTCGGCAATTATCTGGAAAGGGTCCTCCACGAATTCCCACCTCCCGAGCGCGACGCGGCCCGCGAACTGCTCAAGAGCCTGGTGACCTCGGAGAAGACCAAGACGGTGGCGCAAATCGCGGACTTGGCACGGGCGGCCGGCCGCCCGGAGGACGAGGCCTCGCGAATTCTCGCTGAGCTTTCCAACCGGCGGCTGATTCGGCGCGTGCAGCGCGAAGAGGGTTACTGGTATGAGCTCACCCACGAGTACCTGGTGGAGGAAATCAGCCGCTGGCTTTCCGAGAAGGAAATGCAGCTCAAGAAGCTTCGCGAGCTTCTGGAACAGGCGATCCGGAACCACAGAAACTTGGGAATCCTGATGCCGGCGGCTCAGCTTCGTTTGGTTCAGGCGCAAGAGGACGACTTGAATTTGTGCAAGGAGGAGCGCCAGTTCCTCCGGGAGAGCGCGCAGGCGCTCAGCACGAGGCGAAGGAGACTGGCGGCCGGGGCCGCCGTGGCTGCCTTGTTGCTCGTGGTTCTGGGCGTTACGTGGAGATATGTTTACTTGAGGACCCACGTCTTTATCCAAGCTCAGGACAAGGAGTATATCGATTTCAATTCGGGTAACTTCTTCGGCACGAAGCAGGCTTACCGCCTGGAGAACATTCGCGTTTATGCCGGGTCGCCGGCCCGCTGGTGGCTCGACGCCCGACTCGGCTTCCCAAAGCCGGTCTATCAAACGGACTTCGAATTGGACCAACTCGATCCGGCCCGCCGCGACGCCGTCAAAACCGGCCTAGTGTTTCCGCGCAACGTTTCCGTGCAAAACGAGATCTGCAACATGCTGCAGCCCGACGTCAAGGTCCGCTTCCTGATCACGACTGGAAGATTGGATGAGGCTCTGAAGTTTCTGCGGGGGTTGTATAAGGATCGATCCGTGAATCAGGACGATCTAGACGGCATTACAACAATGCTGGGATATTCGGGGGCACAAGACGAAGGCTTTGCGCGAGACGCAGTCGGGCACGCTTTCCGCCTTACCACCGTTCGGCCTTCATTCGGGAACAGCAGGGCAGGCCCTCTGGTTGGCCTGTTGGCGAATCTACCCGACGAGCACTGGCGTACGTACATTGCTCCCCTCTTAAGCATGCCCGCAACACGTGCTGGTGCGGTCGAAGTGCTCGGGCTCATGGGGAATCTAAATGACGTTCCTCTTATAAACCCTTATGTTGATACCTCGGCCGAGCAGGATGAATGGGGAGATACCAAGTCTTCCGCCATTAGTGCCCTCATTCGCCTGGGCGACTGCTCCGCCCTGCCGACAGTCCGACAGCTTCTGAGAGAGTCCAGTGCGGGTCCCGACACGCAGATGAGGGGTGTCGACTACATCCGGCACTGTGGTGGTGAGCCCGACCTGAGCGAGTTGGAGCAGTTCGCGCGCCGACTAGCGTCCGCCGGCGCAATGGGAGCGTCTTACGCTTCTTACTCGATTCTCACGATGTACGCGATCGATCCTCACGCTTCCCTCGCGGCGATCAAGAGAATGCTTTCTGAGGGATCGTTGTCCTCTTGGAAAGCGGAAGCCCTGGGAGAGATTGCTGCCCCTGAACTCCTGCCCGACCTGCGCTCAACCCTTGCAGCCAGGCAACCTTCATTCCAGGCTCAAGCCGCCAGCGCTCTTGCAGAGCGAGGAGACGATGAGGGATTGGCCGTTGCTGCGGGACTCGCGCTTGACAAGGGGCAGGAAATGCGCCATCGCACTGGGGCCCTGGCCGCATTCCAGTTCTTCAAGGGAGCCGACCTGGAACGCTTTCTCCTGAGTTTGTTTAAGGCTTCTCAGCCCCAGGAAGGCGAAATTCGTGCGGCCGCCCTCAGGGGTTTGCGCTGGTATGATGACGACGAGACCTTGGAGGCGCTCGCCCTAGGGCTCCATGACAACGACGGTTCGGTAAGAGCAGCCGCCGTGGAGAGTCTGACCTCTCAGAGTTCGACGCGCGTCCGCCAGTGGCTTCATCAAAGAATCCAGGACCGAGATGGGGTGACAAGGGTTTACGCCGGACAAGCGCTCCAAACCTTGGAGGCAGTGAGTTACCAAGATGTCTTCAAGAACTATCTGGAACAGCGTGCGGAGGCGACAAACGATTACGGTACCCTCGTTGAATCCATTATTGGGCTGCGAGACTCATATATTGCTCAGCCTGAAGCAGTGGCTGTCGAAGCGTTGCGTAGCCCTCGGCGTGATGTCCGGCTCGCAGCCACATTGGCTTTGACGGAGCACCCGCACACGACGGAAGCAGCCGAATTGCTGTCCCGCGCCCCAAAGGATAACGATCCCTGGTTTCACCTCGCAGCCCTCCGTGCACAATGGGCAATAAATGCCGCTCACAAAGCGGCCACCGTTCGAGAAGAGGCCCGCGGCGCCCTCACACATGACAATGTACAGCGAGCCTGGCAACTCCTAGACCGGGTCGGAGAATCCGGCACTGATTACCAACTGGCACTTAAGATGGCGTTTTCGGCTGGTAAGCCCCTGGGTGGTCCCTCTGGCTCTAGCGTAATCATTATTACCGGAGGCCCAGGATACTTATTCGATGCCGTGTTTTCACCTAAGTCAGCCCAGTTCGAACTGCTTAGATCAGAAACCCGATTCAAGCGACGCCCGCCTCCAGATGCAGTTCAGCGGTTGATGTACCTGTTGAGCGACAACCCTGGCTCGAGGAAAGCTGCCCGCGACGACCCCTACTTCGCGTCGCTCCGGGGGTTCTACGAGTTCCGCGTCCTGACCGGAATGCAGGAACCCATCACCGTCGAGAAGATCAAGCTGCCTCAACCGAACTCACCAAGCCCAAAAGCTTCGGTGGAGAAGTCCAAATAGCCCGAGATGAGGCTGAGGATTCTGGATTCTCTCCGGCTCTGAAGGAGGGCGCCAAAATCCGCATTACCTGGTGCTAAGACAACCGGTCTCTATTACAGGGTGCCGAACATCCGGCTACCCGGAGAACCCCGAAAGGTTCAAGTCTCGAGCGAAGTCGCTGGCATGTCCGTATCCAGTGCAGCGTCTGGCGAGCAGGTGGGGCCAGTCCTCATTAACGTTTGAGAGCATTTGCGGGTGGTTTGGTCATCGCCTTCCGCAGCGGGCAATCAGTGCCTCAAAACGTCTCGGTTGATTATGCGACGCTTGCCCTGTTCTTGAAGAAGACTACACCAGGAGTGAAGCGTCGGCAAAACCTCCTGGAATAGACGATGCACCGGGTTACTCCTGGAACTTCCGACGGATCGTAACCGTCCGATCCAGCTCATCCACCGCCTGGAGGATCTTCAGTTGCAAATCCTTGTCGAGGGTCGCCGTTCGCAAGTACTCATGAACCTCGGCTTGGGCGGACGTCGATTGCTGTCCCTCCAGAAACGCACTCATAAAAGCGGTGGCGAGTGACGAGTGGCGAATGGCTAGCCGACCTGCCGCCGCCTCCCAGGGTTCGGGATTCGGGGTTCGCAGAAGGGACGGAATTCGGGATTCGGGGTTCGGCAGAGGACGACTACGAGCCCCCTACACCAGTTTGTTGCGTTGGGCGTGGCGGTCCAAGAAGAGTTGAACAATCTGGGGCGAGGCACGGAAGCCGGTCTGGAGCAATTGTTGGAGGGTCGCCGGGAAATCTTCCACAAGGCCCCGACCGGCAGCCAGGTAGAGAACAGTGAGAGTACCAGCGATCTTGAGATTTCGACGCGCGGCTTCTTGCCGCCCGCCGAGGTCATCCATCAGGAGCAGGTCCGCGCCAAGGTTTTGGGCCAGAATAATCGCGTCGCGCTCACCCGCGTCCAGATGCACCAGGGCCGGATCGGCTGGAAACAACCTCGGGTCAACCTCCAGCCAATCGGGGCGATGTGTGATCCAAGCCATGACTTTTAGTGGGGCGCCTTGGGCTTGAAGCTCAGAAAGCACTGCGGCGGGAGCGATGACACGAGCGTACAAGGCCTCCAAGATGCCTGCCTGGTCGATGAGAATAAGGTGGTTGAGCGGGGTAGTATCAGCGATGACGATCATTGTGACCGGAATTCGCGCTCCCGGCATTCGAGCAAGCGTTCATTGGCATTGATTTCCTGATCGATTTCAGAGGGCGTATAGTTGTAATAGACTCCGCGGTCCTTCAAGAAGGAATTCACTTCCCAACGGGTCTGGAAGCCAAGCACACGGCGCACTTGCGACTCCGTTAACGCCCCGGAGCGGTAACCTTCCAAAGCGATTGCCTCAAGGGCGTGGCGCGGTAAGTCCTTCCACTTGGCCTCAAGGCCCGCCACGATGTCTTCGGGCAATTCGATGGCAACTTGCATGGGTCCCTCGACTGCTGCTCCTTATTTATACCACGTTTCCCCTTAATCCGGGAACTTCCGGCGGATCGTAACGTCGTATCCAGATCATCCACCGCCAAGGCAGGGAGTCGCGAGTCGGGAGTAGGGAGTAGGGCGGATCGCAACCGTCCGGTCCAGCTCATCCACCGCCTTGGGGGATCTTCAGCCGCGAATCCTGGTCGAGGGCCGTCGTTCGCAAGTACTCATGCACCTCGGCTTGGGCGGACGGCGATTGCTGTCCCTCCAGAAACGCCCTCAATCATAGAGGGAGTACATCACGTCGGCTTCTCCACCGGAGATGTGACTCACCTGAAGGGTCTGGTGCGAAGGCTCGTATACCGCGCGATGGACTCGAAGTCCCGGTCCTTGTGCCACACCGGTACGCGATTGTCGATGGCGATCGCAGCGATGAGGCAATCCGTGGAGGAACGAATCGTGTAGCCCTTTGCGCGCCCCAGGCGGTAAATCTCGGCCGCCGATAGAAATGCGGAGCCGGGCAACGGATCGCTTAGGACCGGCAGTGCCAGCAGCCCCTCCCGAAAGGCCTCGCTCGCCGGATCTTGGCGGAGGCCCTGCAGAACCTCCTGCACGACGGGTCCGCAGGTGACAAAATTAAGCAACTCCTCTTGAGAGACCTTCGAGCCCAACCTCCGATTCAGGAGTTCGATCCAGACGGAGGTATCGACCAAGATCATCGCCGGCCCCGCTGCCGCCTCTCGCTGGGGCGCCGCCTTTCGACCCTATCCTCGCGCATTTCCTGCAAGTCTCCTTGCCAAAGCCCTTGGCCAAAGAATCGAGGCAGGTCCTGAATCTTGCGAAGGCGCATGACCTCCGCTAAGGCCAGATTGACAGCAGCCGAGTATGTCTTTACGCCCAGCAGATGCGTGGCTTGATCGAGCAGTTCCGGGTCTAACACAAGATTTGTACGTTTCATGCGCATAGTATACATCAAAGCTGAATGAGGCGGTAGAGTCTGAATGAGGCGGTAGAGTCTCGTCCAAGGGGGGATTCAGGGTCCTGGCGAGTCAGCGGGTGGGCTCAGTCTCCCATTTGCACTTGGAGTGCATTTCGCGTACATTGAAAGCATGACGGTGGAAGCCATCAAAGAAGCGATCGCGGTCCTTGCCCCGGACGAGAAGACCGGTCCGGCCGCGTGGCTCCTCCAGCAGGACATGGAGGAGTGGGACCGACAGATCGAGGAAGATTTCTCCCCCGGCGGACGCGGGATGGCTCTGTTGGAAGCGGCCGAGTCTGACGTCGGGCAAGGGCGAGCGAAGCCAATGGACGAGTTTCTGGCAGAGTCCAGATCCAACCGCAAGCAGACTCTCTAACGGTGATTTCCTTTCGATCCTCCACTTGCCTAGTCGATGAGAATAAGGTGATTGAGCGGGGTAGTATCAGCGGTGACGACAATTCGGTACGCTAAGAAGAAGGCCCGCGGGGCCGAAAGAGTTTAGCCCAGGGCGCGAGCCCTGGGTCCAGACGCCCTCTGCTGCGAGGAAGTAAAACTCCGCATCCAATCGCGCGTATAGGGGGCGCGAGCCCTGGGTCCAGAAGCCCTCTGCTGCGAGGGGAGCCCCAGCGGGGCGAAAGAACGCTTGCGACGCGGAACCCGTGATGTTCTGGCGCCCCTCCGGGGCTTGACCGGCGCTCGGGCTCAGAATCCCAGGGCTTACGCCCCATAGGCGTTGACCTAAGGGTTGGAAGCGTTCTAAAGCCCGCAAAGCGGGCGTCGTCATTTAGCCCACGGCGAGCCAGCCGTGGGGCAGAACGCGACCGGTAGAATTGAGAAGCCCCGTAGGGGCGACATCCGGCTCCGTTCGGGGGGAGTCGAGCACCATCCGCGGTAAGTTGTGGCCGTGAGAAATCCCGGACGCCGCCCCTACCGGGGCTGACAAGACTCATATGCCGCCGCCGTCCCACGGCTGGCTCGCCGTGGGCTACAGGATGTCGCCACTGCCGTGGCTTCGGATAAGGCCACCTCCATTAGGTTAACGCCTACGGGGGCTTGCGCTGTGGCTACTTTCTGGCGCCCGCTACGCGGGCTTCCCCGGAACCACAATCGCCGTTGCCGTCGTGAGCTGCCACAAATGCGTCATGCGCAGGCGGCAGGGTTTCCACTTTCGTGTAGCAAACCCGTTGCAGATCCCTGTCGCAGGCGCCGTTCGCAAGTGCTCAATGCACCTCGGCTTGGGCGGATGTCGATTGCTACCCTCGACAAACGCACTCAGCCATATGAGGGACGGCATCACGCCCGGCTTGTCCACAGGGGATGTGACTCACCTGAAGAGTTTCGTGCGAAGGCTCGTATACCGCGCGATGGATTCACAATCCCGGTCCTTGTGCCACACGGGTACGCGGTTCTCGATGGCGATCGCAGCGATGAGGCAATCCGTGGAGGAACGAATCGTGTAGCCCTTTGCGCGCCCCAGGCGGTAAATCTCGACCGCCGATAGAAATGCGGCCCTGGGCAACGGATCGCTTAGGATCGGCAGCGCCAGCAGCCCCTCCCGAAAAGCCTCGCTCGCCGGATCTTGGCGGAGGCCCTGCAGAACCTCCTGCACGACAGGTCCGCAGGTGGCAAAATTAAGCAATTCCTCTTGCGAGACCTTCGAGCCCAGCCTCCCATTCAGGAGCTCGATCCAGACGGAGGTATCGACCAAGATCATCGCCGGCCCCGCTGCCGCCTCTCGCCGGGCCGACGCCTTTGGACCCTATCCTCGCGCATTTCCTGCAAGTCTCCTTGCCAAAGCCCTTGGCCAAAGAATTGAGGCAGGCCCTGAATCTTGCGCAGGCGCATGACCTCCGCTAAGGCAAGATTGACAGCAGCCGAGTAGGTCTTCACTCCCAGCAGGTGCGTGGCTTGATCCAGCAGTTCGGGGTCTAAAACAAGATTTGTACGTTTCATGCGCACAGTATAGATCAAGGCTGGGTCACGGGTAGGTATAGCCCTTTCGAATCTCGCGCGTTTCGCATCCGCCGCCGTCTCAGCGGAATTCGTCCTCTGGCTGGGGAGGGACCTTGGGAGCGTTCTTCAAGAACTTCATCAGCCCAGCTCCCGTGGCGCTTCCGGCGCGCTTCTTGAAGAACTCGGCGGCCGTTTCCACCACCCCAACCTTTTCGGCGACGGCGGCGATCCACTGATTCAGCGACACCCCGTCTTCCTTCGCCAGGCGTTGCGCAGCCTTCTTGACGGAGAGAGGGCGTTTCAAGGACGACGCTAGTGCAGCGCGCGGTTCGTGTCTTCTTCCTCGGGTGGCTTCAGCCGTCGAAACGCCGAATAGAGGAGTAAGTCGTAGGTGATCTTGATGCTGCCACCCAGGAAGAGTGGCGTCGCCAGAGCTACGTGCTGCATGACGTAACCGGCCAGAGACGGCGTTATCGACCTCGAAACACTGCGGGCAAGATTCGTTACCCCGCTCGCAAGAGCGCGCTCGCCGGGTTGAACTACGGCCATGATATAGGACTGCCGCGTCGGAACGTCCATCTCTACCAGGGATTCCCAAGCAAGGTAGAACAGCATGGCCCAGCCGGGCGACGGAGCAAGTGGCACCGCCATCATCAGCAGACTTGATGGAATGTGAGTGAAAACCATGGTGTTTAGGAGTCCGATGCGGCGGGCTAGCCAGGCCGCGATGAGGTATGAACCGGAGTTGAGCAGATTGCCGGCGAAAAAGAGCAGCCCGAGGGTCCCCTCCGAGATTCCAAAGCGCTGGAAAAACCAGTAAGCGATCAGGGCATCCGTGAGGAACCCGCCGCCCAGACTGTCGATTCCCGACAAGGCTGCGAGTTTGGTGACGACCGTCCGCGAATGTGGAGAGAGCCGCGTTGCACCCGTCGCGGTGACGGCTGGGCTCCGTGCCTCGATATCACGCGAGAGTAATGGGTACAGGAATGCCGTGACCAGGTTGATAGCTCCGTACAAACCGAAAGTCACCTTGTAAGCCAACAGGAAATCGACGCCGAGCCGGTGAACAAGCAGCCAAGGCAGTCCGGCGATCAGCGCTCCACCTGCATGCCCAATGTCCATAATGAGGCTGTGCCAGGAAAGGGCGACCGTTCGGCGTTCGGTCGAGGTGGTTTGGGGAATGATCGCCTGCTCGAGGGCAAAGGCGGGCCCACGGTCCGTACCCATGCCGTTGACCATCCCTGCAAAGGCAAGGGCGAGAATCGCGTGAAACCGACCGGTCAAGGCAAAGCCCAGGCCGCCGAACGCAGCCAAGAGCGAAATACTGGTCAGAATGCGCCGTCGGCCAAGCCGATCGGCTCGCAGGCTCACAATCAGAGTTCCCACAGCCGCCCCGGCCAAGCCGGCGGTAATGACGAAGCCGATCTGAGTGGCCGATAAGCCCACTCGCGAGAGATAGACGCCCAGGACAACGCCGGTAAGTCCAACGCCGGTCGAGCGCAGCAGCGCGGCTGCGTAAATGAGCCGCAAGTTGTGGCTTACCTGAGCAAAGAAAGCCATGGTTATGGAACCCCGGAAGTCTCACCAGAGGTCAGAGCTGAGCCTATCCCTTTCTAAAACGTGAATCGCATCTGCAGTTCCATTCGGCGGTTGTCCGCCGACTCGGAGAAGCCGGTGCCGCCGAGGGTACCGACGCCATAGGGTTGGTTGGCCTGCCCGAATCGCGGCGATTCGATATTGCCAATGATCGGGCCGGGATTATTTCGATTCAGCACATTGCGGATCGACATCGAGATGGTCAGGTTATAGCGGCGGCCGGGAGAGGAGGTGTCGCTCCGCGGTCCACCCACGTTGAACGGGCCGGTCTCGGCACGCCGGCCGTAACCTCCCGACGCCGCCCCGCCGCCTCCACGCTCCGCTGCTCCAAAGGCGAAAACTTTCGAAACGCGAAGGTTGGGCATGATGATGCCAGGTCCACGGCCAAAGTTGCGCGGAAGAATCCTCTCGCCGGCTATCGGATTGGGATCGAGCAGACCGTACTTCGTTTGAACCAACCCTGGCTTGTTCGGATCCACGGCAACGCCGGGCCTGCCGTTGAAAAGCGTGTCGCCATAGAGATCCTGGCCTGCGGTGATGTCAAAAGGCGCCCCCGAGTTGGCGACCAGGAACGGGTTAAAACGAAAGCCCCAACGCGTACTGATGGACCCGCCGAAGGTCACACGATGACGGATATCCGTCGCCGCCGGTCCGTACTCCCCCGCCATGCTGTAGGGATTCGCCGGGAAAGTACCGAGGCCGTCGGTATTGCTCTTCGCATGGTTGTAAAGATACGAGCCGAACAGGGAGATGTTCTTGCCGGCTTGAGAGTTGAAGTTCGTAATCAACTGAGTCTGATTGTAGAGGCCCGACGATTCCATCTGGAACACGGGATTGGAATTGCCTAGCGGAAACACGCCGCTCCCGGACGTCTCCGGATTATAGGTGCCCGGCAGTGGAGCGTTGACATCCTCCGATCGCAACTGATGGAGCCCGTGTGTGTCAGCGAAGGTCACCGCCACGGTTGTATGAGCAGGCAGTTGGCGCTCGAAGGCGACGGCGGACTGCATGAGATAGGGAGCTCTTAGGGATGAGCTGACTCTTTCGATCACCTGTTGGCCCGCCAAGCCGGCCAGCGAAGCGAGAGGCGGAACCGACGGGTAAAAGTCGGGGCGGGTGATCACGTACTGTTGCTGCACGACGCCGTTGTAACGATCGGCGGCAAGCGTATTCGTGACATCGAAGCGATCATAGAAGACCCCGAATCCCGCGCGGATCACGTTCTTGGGGCCGGACCCTTGCGATTGCTTTCCCGGGGCCCAGGCCAAGCCAATGCGCGGGGCGAAGGCCCGCCAGTCGCGGATGTTGGTTTGGGCTTCGTAGCGCAAGCCGTAACTGAGGGTCAGATTGGGCCGGGCCCGCCAGTCGTCGCCCAGGAAGGCGCCCACGTCCCACTGGCTCACCGAAAGGGACGGCAGTCCGGCAGCGATGCTGAATTGCGAAGCGCCGCCCCCCAGCGTCCGAATTTGATTCGGTGTCAGGCCCATCCGCATGAAGAGGAGAGTCCGGCGGTAGTTTTCAATTGAGGTGATGTTGACGAGAACCGGCTGTCCATTAGCGTTGAGCACCGGCTGGTTGTCAGCATTCAGCGCGGGTGCGAGACCGCCCGAAAAGACGAACGTGCCGCCGAAGTTCGTCGGAGACGTGTCGTCGAGGTGCACGGCGCGTAATCGCGCACCGAACCGCCAGGTATGCCCTCCGCGCAGCAGGCTGGTGTAGTTCTGTAGCTCGTAGTCGTTCTCCACATTGAACGATTGGCCCGCCGGCGCTCCCCCGCCAATGAACGAGCCCAAGACCTGGACCACGGGGGACGGTTCTTCCGCCAGGCTCGACAGATTGAAGCGGTAAAACTGAAAGCGGGTCTCATTGATGGCGTTCGCGCTGAAGACGACGGTATTGGCGGCCTGCACCGTTTGGCTGTCACTGTGATTGTGAAGGCCGGCGGATACGAGATTGAACCCACCCACGCCGGCGTCCTGGATATCGGCCGTCGAGAAGCGATAGCGCACAGATAGAGTGTCGTTTGTACTCATCTGGCGATCGATGCGGGGACTCAAGGTGAGGCGGCGCTGCGGAATGCGGAACACCTGAGTATAGGGATCAATGATATCGAGCGTTGCGGGGTCGAGCGTGGTTCCATTGATGATGGCGCCGTTGTCGATCGCCGCCCGGTCGACGTTGAAGAAGAACGAGGTCTTCTGGTTGAGAGGTCCGCTGAGGTTGCCTCCGTATTCTTTGAGCAAGAAAGGAGCCTTCTCAGCGGCGTAGGGGTTGCGCGAGTTCCAGAAGCTGTCACCGAAGTTGTTGTAACCTGTGCCGTGGAAGCGGTTCGCGCCCGGCTTGGTGAAGACTTCAATCCGGCCGTAGCCGAGCTTGTCGTACTCGGGCGAAAAAGGATTCTGGTTGATGCGAATCTCACGGATCTCGTTCTTGGAGGGAAGTTCGCCGCCACTGAATCCGTCGATGTAGATCGCGCCGCCATTCGGGCCGGCCGAGGGTCCGGCGAGCGCTTGAAGATCGGCGGCCAAATCCGTCGGGTCGTCCGAGAGGGCCTGTAGGTCGTCCCTACGGAGCACGAGGGCGCTGGCGTTGCTCCCGGCGGCGGCGCTTACCGAGGGTACCGCGTCCCCCTGTACCGCCACCTGTTCGGGCGGAAGCACGACCTTCAATTGCAGATTCAGTGTCTCTGCGCCTGATTTCAGTGATATCTTCACGGGTTCTGGGAGTGCCAAGTTGGGTGCGGATGCTTGTACGACATACCCACCCGCCGTGAGTCCTGAAAACTGATACGTTCCGTCATTCCCGCTCTTGGTCGATTGCTTCAAGCCGGATGGCCCGGTTAACGTAACAGTTGCGCCGGCAACGATGGCCCCGCTTTGGTCGGTGACCACTCCATGAAGCACCGCTGTCTGCCCGAAGAGGTCTGATATTGTCATGAGGACGGCCAATAAGAGAAGAAGACCCTTTAACACACCCACCTCCGGAAGGCATGAACGGGCGTCGGAGCAGCCTGTGGCCCGGGCGGAAATGAAGCAAGATTATGAACACCCAAACAGTTTAACCATACAACCTGAAGAAAATCTGAAAGTTTCGTCGTCTCGTAGCAGGCGCACCGCAGACCGAGCCCCGCTTGCTAAGAGTAAAGGGGCTGGGTCCGACCTGCCGACTTTCGAGTTTCGATTTTCGCAGACTTGACAGATAATTGAAGCATCGGACGGGGCAAAAGAATCTAACGTGGGAAGGCATCAAAGGTCATGGTAAAGCCGTTTCTGTTGACCGTGGATGACGACGCCGAGGTGCTGCGAGCGGTGGAGCGCGACCTGAGGGCTCGCTATGCCGAGCGCTATCGCGTGCTGCGGGCTGACTCCGGCCAGACGGCGCTGGAGGCCCTGCGCAGCCTCAAGAAGCGCGACGAGCCGGTGGCGCTGCTGCTGGTGGATCAGCGCATGCCCCACATCACCGGGGTGGAGTTTCTCGGCCAGGCGATGGAGCTCTATCCGGACGCGAAGCGCGTCCTGCTGACCGCTTACGCCGACACCGACGCCGCCATCCGCGCCATCAACGACGCCAAGATCCAGCATTACCTCCTGAAGCCCTGGGACCCGCCCGAGGAGCACCTCTACCCCGTGCTCGACGATCTGCTCGAGGAGTGGTGGGCGTCGTTCCGGCCTACGTTTGACGGGGCCCGCGTGCTGGGCACCCGCTGGTCGCCGCAGTCCTACGCGATCCGGGAATTCCTGGCGCGCAACCGGGTGCCTTACCGCTGGCTGGACATTGAAACTGAGAACCCCGAGGTGCAGCGTCTGAAGAGCGCGCTGGGCGCCGACGCGTCCCGCCTGCCGGTGGTGTTCTTTCCCGACGGATCGTCGCTGGCCGACCCGGGCCTCGCGGCGCTGGCCGAGAAGTTGGGCCTGCGCACCCGTGCGGAGATGGCCTTCTACGATCTGGTCATCATCGGCGGCGGTCCGGCCGGCCTCGCGGCCGCCGTCTATGGCGCCTCGGAGGGCCTGCGCACGGTGATGATTGAGAAGTCGGCGCCGGGCGGGCAGGCGGGAATGAGCTCGCGCATCGAGAACTACCTCGGCTTCCCCGCCGGCCTCAGCGGCGGCGACCTGGCGAAGCGCGGCGTCGATCAGGCCCGGCGGTTCGGCGTGGAAATCCTGGCGCCGCAGGAGGCGACGGGGGTGCGCGTGGAGGGCCCGTCGCGCATCGTGAAGCTGGCGGACGGGAGCGAGCTAGGCTCGAAAGCCTTACTGATCGCCACCGGCCTCTCCTACCGCAAGCTGGAGGTGCCCGGCGCCGAGCAACTGCAAGGCCGGGGTGTTTACTACGGCGCCGCCATGACCGAGGCCGCTTCCTGCAAGGACGAGGACGTCTACATCGTGGGCGGCGCCAACTCCGCCGGACAGGCGGCGATGTTCTTCGCCAAGTACGCCTGCCGGGTGGTGATGCTGGTGCGTGGCGAGACGCTTTCCACCTCCATGTCGCAGTACCTCATCGACCAGATCAAGCAGACGCCCAACATCCAGGTGGAGACCCGAAGCCGCGTCGTGGAGGCGCACGGCAATGGACACCTGGAGGCGATCTCCATTCTCTGCGAGCGCAGCGGGCAAACCGACCGGGTGCCGGCGGCCGCGCTATTTGTCTTCATCGGTGCCGAGCCGCGCACTGACTGGCTGGCCGGCGTCGTGGAACGCGACCAGCGCGGCTTTGTGCTGACCGGGAACGATCTGGTACGGGAGGGCAAGCGCCCCAAAGGTTGGACGCTCGACCGCGACCCTTACCTGCCCGAGACCAGCGTGCCCGGCATCTTCGCGGTGGGCGACGTTCGCCACGGCTCGGTGAAGCGCGTGGCCTCCGGGGTCGGCGAAGGCTCGATCGCCGTCCAGTTCATCCATCAGTACTTGAGCGCGGTCTGAGGAATTTTGGATTTTGGATTTTGGATTTTGGATTGAAGACGGGCGCCCTTTGGTTGGGTGGTTCCTAGCACTGGATTTTGGATTTCGGATACGGCTGCGCGAAGCGCCTTGGAGTGCGGCGGCTTGACGCCGCCTTCGTATCCGATCAACACAGAAGGCGGCATCAAGCCGCCTTGGTATCCCATCAACACAGATGGCGGCGTCAAGCCGCCTTGGTATCTGATCAACACAGAAGGCGGCGTCAAGCCGCCGCACTCCAAGGCGCTTCGCGCATCTTCTGTGGGTCGCGAATTCGATAGTTTAGTCTGGACAGTAGAATGACAGAAAATCCGTCCGTCATGACCCCGGAAATCTTGCGGGAAGACCTTCGCCGCATCAGTGTCTTCTCCGACCTGCCCGACGACCAACTGACATGGCTAGCCGAACGGATGGTGGACCAACGACTGGAAAGGGGCGAGCTGCTGGCGCGGCCGGGCGACCCGGTGCGCTTCATGACCGTCATTTTGGAAGGCGAAATCGAAGGGCGCCGAGAAGGCGATCCCGGCCCGCCGATTTTTGTCGCCGGGGCCGGGCAGGTGACCGGTGCGCTTCCCTATTCGCGCCTCACGAGTTTCGCCGCCACCGTCCGCGCTGTGGGTCCCACCCGACTCCTGCAGTTGCACCGCGACCAGTTCCCGGAGCTGGTGCAACGGTTCCCGCTGCTGGCGCAGCGCCTGGTGGGCATCATGTCGGACCGCATCCGCGAGACGGCCAGGCTGGACCTGCAGCGGGAGAAGATGGCGGCCTTGGGCAAGCTCTCGGCGGGCCTGGCGCACGAGCTCAACAATCCGGCCGCGGCAGCCCAGCGGGCTAGCGTAGGATTGCGCGAGGCGCTGGAAACGGTGCGCGAGGCCAGCTTGCGGCTGGCCCGCCATTCCCTCACCCAGGAGCAGCGCGAGTTGATTGCCGCCTTCGAAATCGAGGCCTGGCATCAGAAGAGCGCCGCCGCCGATCCCCTGGCGCAAAGCGATCGGGAAGAGGCGATCGTCGCGTGGCTGGAACAGCGTCAGGTGCCGGAAGCCTGGAAGCTTGCGCCCGTGCTGGCGGACTCCGGCGTGGATGTCGGCAGGCTGGAAGTTCTGGCGGCCGGCGTCGGCGATCGGGCGCTGCCCGACGCTTTGAAGCGCAGCTCGACACTGCTGACCGTCTTCAAACTAACGGTCGAAATCGAGACCAGCACGCGGCGCATCTCGGACCTGGTGCGGGCGATCAAGGAATACTCCTACATGGACCAGGCCCCGCTCCAGGAGGTCGACGTGCATCAGGGCATTGAGAGCACGCTGACCATCCTCGGCCACTGGCTCAAGCGCGGCGTCACCGTGGTCCGCGACTTCGATCCCTCGCTTCCCCGCGTCTGCGCTTACGGCAGCGAGTTGAACCAGGTGTGGACCAACCTGATCGACAACGCCATCGGGGCGATGCACGGCGAAGGCGAGCTTCGCATTCGCACCGCGCGCGAGAACGACTGCGTGCTGGTGGAGATCGGCGACAACGGGCCGGGCATCCCCCAGGAAATCCAGCCCCGCATCTTTGAACCGTTTTTCACCACCAAACCCGTGGGCGAGGGAACGGGGCTGGGACTCGATACGGTCTATCGCATCGTCACGCGCCACCACGGCGATATCCGGGTGGAGTCCAAGCCGGGCGACACCCGATTCCGCGTTCGCCTCCCGGTCACCCAGCCGCGCACGGGGTAGCTTGAAAACAGGGAGTAGGGAGTAGGGAGTAGGAGCGAGCAGCCTTCTTCCCTACTCCCGACTCCCTACTCCCTATTCCCTGTTCCCTCCTGCTATACTGAATCGCGAATTCAGCGACGCAAACAAAAGGGGGAAATGGCTAGCGCATGTCGGAGACAATGCACAAGCTGGAATGGGCCACGATCACGTCCCGCCGGGATCTCAGCGACGACCTTTGGGTGATCCGCGTGCGGCCGCAAGAACGGCTGGCCTTCAAGCCGGGGCAATACGTGGCGTTGGGGGTCGAGGTGGAGGGCCGGGTCATCGAGCGTCCGTTCTCGATCGCTTCCGCCCCCCACGAGGAGGAGACCGAGTTCTTCCTCGAACTCGTGCATGGCGGTGGACTCACGCCCCATCTCCACGCGCGCCACATAGGGGATAAGCTGTACATGCGCCGGCAAGCGAAGGGCCTGTTCACACTGGATAGCGCCAGTCAACACAAGAAGCATTTCCTGGCGGCCACCGTGACCGGTGTAGCGCCTTATGTGAGCATGGTCCGCAGCTTGGCCGAGCAGTCGCGCCAGGGGCATCAAGTCGATTGCGAGTTTGCGATAATACAGGGAGCCAGCCGGCCTTGGGAGTTCGCCTACCAGGAGGAATTGGAAGAACTCGCGCGGCAGGTTCACTGGTTTCGCTATTATCCCACCATCAGCCGTCCGTGGGAGGACCCCTCCTGGACCGGCGAAGTGGGACGCATTGAAGATGTGCTTCGAAAGTATCTCGACCTGCTGAACTTCGAGCCATTCAACACCACGACCTATCTTTGCGGGCATCCCGAGATGATCTTGAATTGCAAGGGAATCCTGGCCCGGCGCGGGTTCGCCAAGGAATTCATCCGCGAAGAGGTCTACTGGGTGCCGAAGAAAGGAGAGCATCCGGAGCAGCAGTAGATTGACGATTGTCGATTGTCGATTTCGAAGTCGTCAGCTATCAGCCCTCGGTTCGCTTACTTTCCCTTTGGCGGCGGGCCGAGGGTCTGCGTCGGCGCCGTTCGCGAAAGTGGAAGCGGTGCTGCTGCTCGCCACCATCGCCCAGAGGTTCCACCTATCGTTGGTGTCGGACCGCCCGGCGCCGATGTTGCCTTCCATCACGCTGCGGCCTAAGGAAAGAATCAAGGTGGTGCTGCACCGGCGCGCTCGAAGAATTGACGATTGACGATTGGAAGCGAAGTTCTCAGTTTTCAGTTTTCAGTTCTCAGAACGCGTCAAGTCGAAAACAAGAACATTTCTCGCCAAGGCGCAGAGTTCGAAAAGCAACCAAAGGGTTTCTTCTTTGCGACGCTGCGGGCCTTTGCGCCTTTGCGAGAAACTTCTTATGCCACCCGGCAATCTGCAATCGTCAATTCTTCATTTCTTGGATTTCTTGGGTCACATTGGGCTATATAAGTATCATGTCCCGTCGCCATCTCTCCGCCAGTGAACAAGCCGTCGCCGACGCCTGCCGCGTGATGCCGGGCGGAGTGAACAGCGCCTCGCGCCGCATCCTGCCGCACCTCGTCTTCCGCCGGGCCGAGGGCGCGATGCTCACCGACGTCGACGGTAAGCGTTACATCGATTATCACGGCGGTTTCGGGCCCGTGATTCTGGGTCACAACCATCCCGAGGTCAACCGTCGCGTGGCCGAGGCTCTCGAGTCCTGCGGACTGCCGGGCGCCGGCGTCACCGAGCTGGAAATCGCGCTGGCCCAGAAGCTCTGCCGGCACGTGCCCTCGGCGGAGAAGGTGCTGTTCTGCACGTCCGGCTCGCAGGCCACTTTCCACGCCATTCGCGCGGCGCGCGCGTTTACCGGGCGCAAGAAGATCCTCAAGTTTCAGGGCTGTTACCACGGCATCGAGGATTCTCTGTTGCTCAACGTGGCGAGCCCGCGAGAGAAAGTCGGCCAGCTCGACCCTGGCTCGGCGGGCATTCTGCCGGAAGTCCTTGCCCACACACTGGTCTGCGACTTCAACGATCTCGACGGGGTCAAGCAAGCGCTCGCTGCCCACGCCGGCGACGTGGCCGCCATCATCCTCGAGCCGATCGCCCACAACGTCGGCTGCATCCTGCCGCGGCCCGGCGTTCTCGAAGGCCTGCGTGCGCTGGCAACGGAGCATGGTGCCGTCCTGATCTTCGACGAGGTTATCACTGGCTTTCGTCATCACCTGGGCGGTTATCAGGCGATCTGCGGCGTCAGGCCCGACCTGACCGCGCTCGGCAAAGCCATCGCCAACGGCTTCCCTATTGCCGCCGTCTGCGGTAGGGCGGAGATCATGGACCACTTCAGCACCTGCAGGGAAGGCGACACGTACTTCGCGGGAACTTACAACGGCAACGCCATCGGTTGTGCGGCGGCGCTCGCCACCATCGAAATCCTGGAGCGCGAACCGGTCCACGAGCACGTCTTCCGCCTGGGCGAGCGGATGCGCAGCGGCCTGGCCGAGATCCACCAGCGCCTGGGGACGCCGGCCACCGTCGCCGGGTTTGGATCGATCTCCGTGACATACTTCATGCACGGCGTCGTGGACCGGCCGGTGGAGAGCTACACCGATCTGCTGCGCAACGACGCGAGGCGCTTCGTCGAGTATCGCCGGCATCTCATCGACCGCGGCATCTTCACCATGCCGCTGAATCTGAAGCGAGACCACGTGAGTTACAGCCATACGGATGCGCACATCGACCGGACCTTGGAGGCGTGCGAAGAAGTTCTCACGGAATTATGAATGGTGAATTGTGAATAGTGAATACTGAAAGAGTGGCAAACGGTAAGAATTGGCAGCACGCGTAGGGGTCGCCTTCAAATTCACTATTCACCATTCAGTTGCTTTTGCCTTGGAAGAAAGGACCTCTGGGAAATTGGCTTCGAATCCCCCTCCCCCGCTTTCCCAGGCCCCCTGGCACGACTCCCTCTTCCTGCGTGCCTGCCGCCGCGAGCACGTGGAGCGCACGCCCATCTGGCTGATGCGCCAAGCGGGCCGCTTCATGAAGGAGTACCGCGAACTGCGCGCTCGCGTTCCTTTCCTTGAACTCTGCAAGAGCCCTGACCTCGTCACCGAAGTCACAGTCACTGCCGCTGAGAAGCTGGGAGTTGATGCGGCCATCATCTTCGCCGACCTGCTGCTGATCGTCGAGCCGCTGGGCTTCGGGCTGGAATACGGCAAGGGCGAAGGTCCCATCGTCACGCCCGCGCTGCGCAAAGCGTCTCAAGTGGACGGGCTGCACCAGTTCGATCCCGAATACTCCCTCGCCTATCTTTACGATGCCATCCGTAGGACCCGAGCCGCGCTTCGCCCTCAGCTTCCGCTGATCGGGTTTGCCGCCGCGCCGTTCACGCTGGCGTCTTACTTGATCGAAGGCGGCGCCTCGCGGAATTTCACCCACACCAAGGCCTTCATGTACCGCGATCCGGGCGCGTGGCGTGCCTTGATGGAACGCCTGGCGCGCGACCTCGCCCGCTACGTCAACGCGCAGATCGCGGCCGGCGTCCAGGCCATCCAGATCTTCGACACTTGGGTGGGCTGCCTGGGTCCCGCTGATTATCGTGAGTTCGCCATGCCCTACACGCGCGCGCTAATGGATTGGATAACGCCCGGCGTTCCCGTTATCCACTTCGGAACGGGCACGGGGATGCTACTGGAGTCCATGCGCGAAGCGGGCGGCAGCATCATCGGCCTGGATCACCACGTGGAGTTGGACGAGGCGTGGACGCGCCTGTGCTTCTGCTCAAGCTTCGGGTCCCGCTTGGAGTCTGGCCGAGGCATCGGCGTCCAGGGCAACCTGGATCCCGCCGTCCTCTTTGCCGAACCGTCCTACATCCGGCAGCGCGTCCAGCGAGTCCTGAGCCAGACGGCAGGCCGTCGCGGCCACATCTTCAACCTCGGTCACGGCATCCTGCCCGACACGCCGTATGACAATGTCGTGGCGCTCGTCGGGATGGTGGGGGAAGAGAGCAGTAGGCAGTAAGCAGAAGGCGGAAGGCAGAAGGCAGTAGGCAGAGTGACGAACGGCAGTCAATCATGAAGAGAGTAGCTACAACCACGGAACCGTCCGCGCAAGCCTTTCCGGCGACAGCGGGCGAGACGCCCGCCCTACATCACCGTCCGGGCGACTGCTTGCCGCCTTCCGCCTGTTGGCAGAAGAAAAGGAATTGGGGGTGGCCACCTAACCCAGGGCTTGCGCCCTGGGCTAAACTCTTGCGCCGCTCCGCGGCTTCCCCTACTGCTTGCTGGCTACTGCCGACTGCCGACTGCTTACTGCCGACTGCCTTCTGCCTACTGCCTTCTGCCTTCCGCTCTCCGGGGAGGTCTCCGTGACTAGACCTCGGCGCATCGCCGTGCTCGGCGGCGGGATCACCGGGCTCGCCGCCACCTATACCCTAGCCAAGGCACGACAAGCCGGCGCGCCGATCGAAGAGCAACTCATCGAAGCTTCCCACCGGCTCGGCGGCCACTTGCGCACGGAGCGAGTGGAAGGCTACGTCGTCGAAGCCGGTCCTGATTCCTTCCTCGCCGAGAAGCCGGAGGCGGCGGCGCTGTGTCGCGAACTGGGACTGGGCGGCCAACTGATCGGCTCCAACGATGCAGAACGCCGAACCTACATCCTGCATCACGGCCGCCTCGTGCCGCTGCCGGATGGCCTGATGTTCCTGGTACCGACTCGCCTGTGGCCCACGTTCTGGACCCCGCTGCTCTCCTTCCGTAGTAAGGCCGCGATCGTGACGGAGGTGTTCACGCCACGGCCGGGATCGCGCCGCAAAGACGCTACCGAGTCCGCCAATAGGCTACTTACATCGGCTATTGGTGAGGCTGACACTGCCGGGCTAACGCCCGGCGCTACATTTGAATCCGACGACGTCGTGGTGGACGACGAATCGGTGGCCGACTTCGTTCGCCGCCACTTTGGCGACTCCATGCTGGAGAATATCGCTGATCCCCTGCTGGCGGGAGTATACGGCGGTGACGCCGCCGGACTCAGCATTCGCGCCGTCCTGCCACGCTTTTGGCAAATGGAGCAGAAACATGGCAGCCTGGTCCGAGCCGTACTCGCAGCGCGAAGGCAGCGCCGGACGGCGCCCAGCCCCGATTCATCGAGTCCCTCCGCAGCGCGTTCACGTTCGACAACATCCAGGCAGTCTCTGCCGCTCTTCATGACGCTACGCGACGGGCTCGGCCAGTTGGTGGACGCGCTAGCGGCGCGCCTCGACCCCGGCCGCGTCCACCTTGGCCAGCGGGTGGTGAGCCTCGGACGCGGGGTCCCGGCCGAAGCGCCTGAAGGGTCGGCAGGGCCACTGTCTCCGACCAGACAACGTTACGTCATCGGCTGCGAGGGCGGAGCCGCGTTCGCTGCCGACGCAGTCATCCTCGCCCTGCCCACCTACACCTGTGGTCGCCTGCTCGTGCCCTTCGACGAACCGCTTGCTCAGATGCTCGGCGGCATCCCCTACACCGCCGCGCTTACGGTGGCTCTCGGCTACGACAGCGCCGATCTGGCCGGTCTGCCGCCCGGCTTCGGGTTCCTCGTGCCTTACAAGGAGCAGCGCCGAATGCTGGCGTGCACCTTCGTGCACAACAAGTTTCCCGGCCGAGTCGCGTCCGGCAAGGGGCTCCTGCGCTGCTTCCTGGGCGGCGCCCGCGACTCGTCGATATTGGATTCAGATAATACGTCTATCATTAATGTTATCCGATCGGAGCTTCATGAAGTTCTGAACCTCCGCGCCGAGCCGGAGTTTTTCCGGGTGTACCGCTGGCCCTCGTCCATGCCTCAATACTCGGTGGGGCACACCCAGCGCGTGAAACTGATCCAGTCGCGCGTTGAGGGCATTTCCGCCCTCTTCCTCGCCGGTAACGCCTATTCCGGCATCGGGATTTCCGACTGCGTGCGCACCGGTCGCGCCGCCGCCGAACGGGCGTTGGGGGCCTCGTAGCTGAACCCTCACGACACCGCCGCCCGGTCGACCAATACCGGTCATCTACTTTCTTGATAAAGCCAACGATTGAAGCAATGGCACCGTCTGGACTTGTCTTCCGGCGTGCCCCTGCTAACATGGGTAGCGGTGCAAGGAGGGGGGAACTGGCGACAATCTTAAATGCTCTAAGCTCATCGTCGGTGCCCCCCTCACTTTAATTCGCAGTGGCTTCATCGCCAGCCAGCTCACTCGTTTCAATCCTGATTCAAGCACTCCGATTTTCTTCGGTATCGAATCACTGCCGTGGGTGACATCCGTCACATCTCTGTCGACACACTCAGCGAATAATACGATTGGACTGCGCTAAGGCCTGCCCCTACCGGGACATCAATCTGCCGTTTGAACACCGTAGACGGTTATTGTGGTAGGAGCGGCCCCGGTGGTCGCACAGAGCAAGCACAAAGCCTGCCCCTGCTTGGATATCAATCTGCCGTTTGGGCACCGCACTATGAGATCCGGCACGATAACCCAACCGCAAACCGAAGTTGGCGGCGGACCGGGCCTTGAGCCTCGTCCCAACGCCGGCGGTCCGGCCAGGGCCGGCGATGGAGGAACAAGGTCAAAGTCGCACCTCCCCGACGCCAAGGAAACCTATATCGCCTATCTGGCGACAGCCGGCATTCTCGTGCACTTGGTGCTGCGCTACGCCTTCCGCGCCCCGACGTTCGCTTCGATGATCCCTCTCTACGCCACCCTCGCCTTGGGGGGCTTGCCGCTGGTATTCGAACTGGCGCGCAAGATGACCAAACTCGAGTTCGGCTCCGACCTGCTCGCCGGCGCCTCGATCCTGACCTCAGTGGCGCTGGGAGAGTATCTCGTCGGTTCGATCGTCGTTCTGATGCTCTCGGGCGGGACCGCGCTCGAGCAGTACGCCAGCCGCCGCGCCTCCTCCGTTCTTGACGCGCTTGCCCGGCGCCTGCCGTCGGCGGCCCACCGCAAGACCGCCGCCGGGGTTTCCGCCGTCGCGCTGGATGACGTCGCCATCGGCGACACACTGGTCGTCTATCCCCACGAAGTCTGCCCGGTGGACGGCTCCGTGGTCGACGGACGCGGCGTCATGGACGAGGCTTATCTCACCGGAGAGCCCTTTCGCATATCCAAAGCGCCCGGCGCACAGGTGCTCTCGGGAGCCATCAACGGCGACACGGCGCTGACGATCGTGGCGGAGAAGCTGGCGGTCGACTCCCGCTACGCCCGGATCATGCGCGTGGTGCAGCAGTCGGAACAAAACCGGCCTCAACTGCGCCGCCTCGGGGACCGACTCGGGGCCTGGTATACCCCGGTAGCCGTGGGGCTGGCCGCGCTGAGCTGGTTCTTCAGCGGCGACCCCCGCCGTTTTCTGGCGGTCATGGTGGTGGCCACTCCGTGCCCCCTGCTGATCGCCATTCCCGTAGCAGTGATTGGCGCCATCTCGCTGTCCGCCCGGCGCGCCATCATCATTAAGAACCCGGCGGTCCTGGAGCAGGTCGATACCTGCCAGACGCTGATCTTCGACAAGACCGGAACTCTCACCTACGGCAGACCGTCGCTGACCGAAGTCCTCTGCGCGCCCGCCTTCGCCAGAGAGGAAGTCTTGAAGATGGCAGCGAGCCTCGAACTCTATTCCAAGCATCCGCTCGCGGGCGCCATCGTTTCCGCCGCCAATGAGGCCGGGGTACCGCTCGAAGCCGTCACCCAGATACGCGAGAAGCCCGGCGAGGGTCTGCGCGGAATCGTGGACGGTCACAGTGTCCTGATTACCGGTCGCAAGCACGTTGAGGAACGAAGGCTCGATCTTCCCGTTGTGGCCGCCGGCCTCGAGTGCCTCGTGTTCATCAATGACGCCTTCGCGGCCGCCCTCCGTTTTCGTGACGCCCCGCGCGATGAGAGCCCTTCGTTTGTGCGCCACCTGAGCCCGCACCATCGAGTCAGCAAGGTGATCCTGCTCTCCGGCGACCGCGAGGCCGAAGTGCGCTATTTGGCAGAGAGCGTAGGCATCCAGGAAGTGTATTTTGAGAAGAGCCCGGAAGAGAAGGTGGCTATCGTCAAAGAGGAATCACGGCAGAGCCGTACGCTGTTTGTGGGCGATGGCATCAACGACGCGCCCGGGTTGCTGGCTGCCACCGTCGGCGTGGCCTTTGGTCACAGCAGCGACATAACGGCAGAAGCCGCTGGCGCAGTCATCCTGGAAGCCTCGCTGCGCAAAATCGACGAACTCATCCACATCGGCCGCCGGATGCGCCGTATTGCCCTCCAAAGCGCCATTGGCGGCATGGGATTGAGTATCCTCGGCATGATCGCCGCCGCGCTTGGTCACCTGCCGCCGATCTCCGGCGCCGTCATGCAGGAACTGATTGACCTTGCCGCCGTGCTCAACGCCCTGCGTGTCGCGATACAGCCGGGCGACTTGACGGACTTCTGAGGCCTTAGTCCCTGGTCGGTTGGTCTCTAGCCTAACTAAAATCTAACTCTTGTGGAGAAGTTTTTTGGCCTGGCGCAGCATCGCCGTTTGTTCTTTGCTCAGCTTGGGGTAACTCAGCTTCAGGGACTCCAGCGTGGAAATGATGAAGTGGGCCACAGCCCCATGCGTGAACCATTTGTGGTCGGCCGGAATCACGTACCACGGCGCCCACTCGGTACTCGTATGATTCAACATCTCCTCATAAGCCGTCCGGTACTGATCCCAGAAGCCCCGCTCCTGGAGGTCGGCGGCGGAGTATTTCCAGTTCTTTTCGGGCCTGTCGATTCGATCCAGCAAACGCCGCTTCTGCTCCTGCTTCGAGAGGTTGAGAAAGAACTTCAGCACCACGAATCCGTTTCGCACCAGGTGGCGTTCCATGGCGTTGATGTCTTCGTAGCGATGCTTCCAGATCTCCTCGCTGGCCAGCGGGGCAGGCAGGCGCTCGGCCTCCAGAACCTCGGGATGAACGCGCACCACCAACACTTCCTCGTAGTAGGAACGGTTAAAGATGCCGATGCGACCGCGCGCCGGGAAGTCCTTATAATAGCGCCAGAGGTAGGAGTGGCTGCGCTCGTCGACCGAGGGCTGCTTGAAGCTGACCACCTGAACCCCTGCGGGGTTGACGCCCGACATCACATGTTTGATGACCCCGTCCTTCCCTGCCGTGTCCATGCCCTGCAAGAGGATGAGCAGACCGTAGTTGTCCTGGGCGTAGAGAAGGTCCTGCAACTCCTCGAGCCGAAGCAGATCCTTGCTCAGCTTGGCCTCTGCTTTCGATTTGTCTTTGAAGTGGCTGGTGGATCCCGGATCGAAGTCCGCCAGCGTAATCGCTTTGCCGGGTGGAACGAAGAAGTTTTCTTTGGTCATTTGTTGCCAGCTTTCTTCTTGCGCCCGGGCACGATGGGCGCCTCCCCGGCGGACCATCGGCCTAGCCTATACTGGCGGTTGTACCCGGCCGACAGGTTGGCGATGGTGACCGACACGACGCCGGTAGCGTCGCAGGCGTAGAGCTCCTTCACTTGCTGCTGCCGACTGGGGGGAACATGCGTCACCGGCACACGGCCCAGGTCGAGCCCGTTGTGCAGGCCGGGATCGAAGGGAAAACGGATGTCGTCCCAGAAGGTAATGTCGCCGTCGGGGAGGCCGTTCGGGCCGACGTGGCTGCACTCGAGATAGCGGAAGTGCCCGACGTTGTGGACGGCGGAATAGGAGCGCGAACTGGTGAGCGGCGGGTCCGACGGCCCAGGCAGCACCATGCCCTTGGCAAACAAGGGATCGAAGGTCACCGATCGGCCGCCGTCCGCTTCTCGCCACACCCCGAAATAGCGCATGAACCTTTCGCGCAGCACGTAGCCCGCCTGTTCGTCAGCCTGGATAGCGAGTCCGATGGCGGTAGCCGAACGGGTATAGGCGGAACGGCGTACGCGCCTGCCGAAGACCTCGCGCAGCATCCGCGCCACCAGTGGCAACTCGCTGCCGCCACCGGTAACGTAAAGCGCATCGAGCCGATCGGCAGGCTCGGAGTCGGCCGATGGACCCGGGGTCACGGGCGCGGCTAGGAGATCGTTGGTGGCGTGGAGGGTCTCTTCCACCAGCGGCCGGCAGCGCTCGTAGAAGGCGCTGACCGGAATCGACACCTCCTGCCAGTCGGTCTTCACCCGTCCGAGGTCCAGCGTGACGTTACGGGTGTTGGGGTGCAGGCCCTCCTTCTTCTCGCGACTCTCCTCGTGCAGGCGAAACATCTCGGCCTGCGTGAGACTGTCCCTTGCTTCCGCACTGACGCCGGCCACGTCGAGCGCCAACTCTGCCAGGGCGGCGTCAAAGTCGTCGCCGCCCAACGTCGAAATGCCCTCGGAGGCAATCACGTTGTGCTCGCGATCATCGAGCTCGACCAGCGAAGCGTCGAAGGTGCCGCCGCCCAAGTCGTAAACCAGGATTCGGACCTTCTCCCTGGTTTCTCGCGCCTGCCGCGCGCTGCGGTCGCGATGACCAAACTCGATCGACGCCGCCGAGGGCTCGTTCAACAGACCGAGGACGCGAAAGCCGGCCTCGCGGAACGCCTCCACGGTGAGGAAGCGCTGATTGCTGTTGGCGTTCGCCGGCACTCCCAGCATCACTTCGAGGGTTTCTCGCTTGCCGGGTGCGAGGCTGGAGCGCGCGATCAGTTCGGCATGCAAGGCCGAGATCATCTCGCCGAGCAACTGGCGCATGGGAAGCACCTGCTCGCCGATCTGCACCAGCGTTTGTGGGCCCGCGCCTTCCAGGGCGCGTTTCAGCGAGCGGACGATGGTCCACCCGGGCTCTTCCTGGGCCGCCCACGCATCCCAGCCGTAAACGCGGCGATCGCCCTTGGCTGCCACCAAAGGCGGGAACCAGTCACGCGGTGATTCGTCGGGCACGTCGAACGACACGACCGGGTAGTTGCCACGGTCGACCGTGGCCACCACGATGCGCGTTGTTCCGAAATCGATCCCGAGTCTCATGCCCCGCTCGAACCACAAATATGGTGAAGAGCAATTATAGCAGGGAGTGGGGGGCAGTGAGAGAAGTTGCCAAATGCCGGGTTTTGTAACGGTAGACAGTAGACGGCAGACGGCATATGGGCTTCCCCTTATTCCGTCTACCGCCTACCGTCTACAAAGGCGTCAATCACTCGTACCGCAGTGCTACCATGGGATCCACTCTGGTGGCGCGTCGCGCCGGAATGTAGCTTGCCACCAAACTGACGGCGACCGCGAAAAGAACTCCGCTGGCGAGAGCGACGGGGTCGGTGGGCTTCACTCCCCAGAGGATGCCGGACATGAGCCGGGTCACGGCCAGCGCCATCCCCACGCCAACAAAAACCCCACCCAGGACCAGGCCCAGGCTCTGTCTCAGCACCAACCTCGCCACGTCTGCTCGGCGGGCACCCAGCGCCATGCGGATGCCGATCTCGTGGATGCGCCGGCTGACAGCGTAGGAGATCACTCCGTAAAGGCCCACGGCAGCGAGGAAGATGCCGAGCAGGGCGAGGCTCCCCATCAGTCCCGCGGCCATCCGGTCCACGTAGAGCGCGTATTGCATGTGCTGTTTCAAAGTCATCGAACCGACGATAGGAACCTTCTCATTCACCGAACGGGCCTCCCGCATGATCGTGTCTATCACGCCGCGAGAGTCGCCTTCCGTCTCGACGAAAAGCGACGCCTCTCCGGAGAACATCTGGGCAAAGGGGAAGAACAGGTAGGGTTGCGAAGACTCGTGGATGGTAAGGTACTTCCCATCTTCCACCACGCCCACAACTTGGTATTGCTCTTTCCCGATTCGCAGCCACTGGCCGACGGGATCGCGCCGGGGCCAGAAGCGGCGGGCCATCGTCTGATTGATCAGCACCACCTTGGGGCTCGACGGACCGTCCTGTAGTTCGAATCCGCGTCCCCTGACGAGGTGAGTCCCCATGGTCGGCAGGTAATCCAGACTGACGATGTTATATCGGATACTGACACCGTGTTCGCCCTCACGCAGTGGTACACCAGGGAATGTGACTTCCTGAGTTTCTCCTCCTTCGTCATCGACGAGCAACGGCCTTCTGGCGTAACTGGCTCGTTTCACACCCGGAAGCGTGCGCAGCCGCTCCATCAGCGATTCGTAAAGCGCCGTCGCCTGATTATCGTTATAACCGTAGAGGAAGGGTGGCGCCATGTTAAGCATAACCACATTCTTGTTCGGATCGAATCCGGGGTTAATGGCCAGCGTACGCGCCAGACTTCGCAAGAGTAGAGCTGCTCCCGCCAGCAGGGTCACGGAGAGGGCAACCTCACCCACTACCAGTAATTTGCGGAGCGGAAGGCCACCCAGGCCCTTCCCGACATTTGACGCCTCACCCTTCAGGACGGGAACCAGGTCGCCTTTGGAGGCATGAAGAGCGGGAACCAATCCAAAGATAAGGGAGGTCGCCAGCGTGGCGACGATAGTGAAAGCCAGGACCCGCCCGTCCAGGCGAACATCCGGGCCCAGAGACTCCGGAGACGGAGGCATCAAAGCCGGAACAAGATCGATCAGCCACCAAGCGAGCCCCAACCCCAACAGTCCCCCCACCGGAGCCAGCAAGGCGCTTTCGGCGAGCAACTGCCGGGCCAGCCGCCAGGGTCCGGCGCCCAACGCCAGGCGCATCGCGATCTCCCTGCGGCGTCGTTCATTTTGCGCCAGCAGTAGGCCGGCGACGTTGGCGCAGGCAATCAACAGGACCAGACCAACAGCCGACATGAGAAGCAAAGGGGGACGCAGCGCCCGCAGTTCGTCGGCCGGCGTGGCGATCCCGAATCTTTTGTCCTTGTTGGTGACAGGGTAGGCCTGCGCGAGCCGACTCGAGAGCGTTTGCAACTGTGCCCGGACCTGCTCGGGATTGACGCCGGGGCGCACGCGCGCCACCAACTGAAACCAACGGCCGCCGCGTCCTCGAAACTCACCAAATTCGGGCTCCTCCACCAGGGTGCACCAGCCCCTTGGCGTCGCCCAGACATCCGTGGTCCCGAGCTTATCCAAACCGTGAAAATCGGCGGGCGCAATCCCCAGCAGCATGATGCTCTTCCCGTCGATTTGAATCGGCTTCCCCACCAAGGTGGGGTCACCGCCAAAAAGCCTTTGCCATAGGGCGTGGCTGATCACCACTCCGGATTCTTCGCTGCCCAGATCGGTGGGAGGGAGGAAGGCGCGGCCCAGCGCCGGCGTCACGCCCAAAACGGAGAAGAAATTGTCCGAAACCACGTCGATTGAAACCATCTCTCCCTGCCCCTTTGCACTCACGAAGGCGCCGCGCCCGCCGTGGGCCAAGACACCCATGAAGACCGTGCTCTGGTCGCGAACGTCGAGGTAATCCGGGTAGGATGTATCGCCCTCGGGCTCCTTCTCGCTACCGGTAAACACAACTACAAGCCGGTCGGGATCCTCCACAGGCAAGGGACGCAGAAACGCGCCATCAACAACGCTGAAAACCGCCGAGTTGGCGCCAATACCGAGCGCCAGCGAAAGCACCGCCACCGCAGTGAAGCCAGGGTTCTTCATGAGTATACGGAAGCCGTACTTCAGGTCCTGCAGCAAAGTGCTCATTGCGAACTCCTCAATTTGACTTCAGCCGTCAGCTATCAGCAATCAGCTCTCAGCAAGACACCCGGGCTTTCTTGCTGAAAGCTGATGGCTGACGGCTGATAGCTGGCGCCTGGCGGCTGAGAGCTACTCATATCTCAGCGCCACCATCGGATCCACTTTCGTCGCTCGCCGCGCGGGAATGTAACTGGCCAGCGCGGCGATGCTGGAGAGGAACAGTGCCGCGCCGAGGTAGATCATCGGGTCGGTGGCGCTCCCGCCCAGCAGCGCGCTGTTGCTCCCCATCGCCGAGGCGGCGACGGATACACCGGAAACACTCCGCGCCATGGCCAGCGCGAGTCCGACACCCACCAGCAGGCCGGCCAGCGTTAGGGACATTCCCTGCAGCACCACGAGGCCAAGCACATTGGCAGGTCGCGCGCCCAGTGCCATGCGGACACCGATTTCGTGCGTGCGCTGCGTCACCGAGTACGCCATCACACTATAGAGGCCCACCGCCGCCAGCACCAGCGCCAGAATTCCGAGCACGCTGAGCAGGCTCGCAGCGATCTTCTGCGGATACAGGCTGGCGCTGATGAATTCGGAGAGCGGCATGGCGCCAAAAACGGCGACGTTGGGGTCGATGCCACGGACTTCACGGCGCAGGGTGGCCACCGCGCCATTTAAGTCTCCGACGGTGCGAACGTAAAAGCCCAGGGCCATGTCGGCGCGATAGACCTGGCGGAAGGGCACATAGAAGTACGGAGTCGGGCCTTCGGTGAGGTAGTTGTATTTGCTATCCTTCACCTCACCGACTACGGTGAACCAGTCGCCCCAGCCATGCACGCGCCGGCCGATGGGGTTTCCGTCGCTGAAGAAGCGGTGCACGAAGGTCTGATTGACGATCATCACCGGCGTCGACTTTACGTCGTCCTGTTCGGTGAAGTCGCGCCCTTCCAGCAGCGGAATCCCCATCAGCTTGAGGTACCCGGGCGAAACCACGTTGCGGAAGATCTTCATATTCTCGCTGAGGCCCGGCACATAGCCTTCAACACGAAGGGGCTCCCACCAACTGGGCTCGAAGCCGAGCGGCACGCCGTCCGAGTAGGCAACATCAGTGACGCCCGGCGCCGACTCCAGCCTTTCGCGCAGCCGCACGCAGAACTGCTTGCGCTGGTCGAGATTGTAACCGCTGGTGTAGAGATAGAACTGTGATACCAGCACGTGGTTGGGATCAAAACCCGGGCTGATCCTTCGCGTGGCCTGGAAGCCGCGAACAAAAAGGCCGGCGCCGATCAGCGCCACCAGCGCCAGTGAGACCTCCGAGACCACCAGCAGGCCACGCAGGCGATGCGATTGCACTCCCGACATGCCGCCGCGCCCGCCCTCCTTGAGGCTCTCGTTCAAATCGGCGCGGGTGGACTGTACCGCGGGCGCGATGCCGGAAAGCAGGGCGGTGCCCACGCAAAGCAAGAGGGTGAAAGCCAGCACGTGGCTGTTAAGACCACTATCGCCGCGGGCAAAAGGAAGTTGGCTGCTCGGAACGAGGTACTGGAGGCCCCCCTTCATCCAGACGGCGAGGGCAACGCCCGCTACGGCGCCCGCCATCGCCAGCACCAGGCTCTCGGTGAGCACCTGTCGCGCCAACCGAGAGCGTCCGGCGCCCAACGCCAGCCGCACGCTGAATTCCTTCTGCCGGGCCGTAAAGCGTGCCAGGAGCAGGTTGGCCACATTCGCGCAAACGATCAGCAGCACCACGACGCAGACGCCCATCAAGATCTCCAGCGGGGCGAGGAGCAAGCTTTGCGCGCCGAAGTGCGACTTCCATACGGGCAGCACCGTGGCGCTGATGCCGGTGTTGGTGTCCGCATCCGCCTTGGCCATATAGCGGGCGAGTTCCTGGATTTCAGCCCGCGCCTGGGCGAGCGTCACTCCCGGCTTCAAACGCGCAGTGCAGATGAGGTTGCGCGTCTGGCGGTCGCTCAGCATCCACTCGCCCACCCCTTCCAGTTGGGGCTGCATCACGAAGGGGACCCAGAGGTCAAAGGCCAGGCCGGCCAGCGTCCCGTGAAAGTCCGGCGGCACCACGCCCACGACGGTCAGTTGGTAGCGGTTGACCCGGATCTTCTTGCCCACGATTGCGGGATCGGCATTGAAGTGGGAACGCCACAGCCGGGCGCTGATCACCGCCACGGGAAACGCGCCTGGCTTGTCGCCGTACTCCTCCGGCAGGAAGGCGCGGCCGAGAATCGGCTTCACTCCCAGCACCGCAAAGTAGTTTCCCGACACCAACTCGCCCCACACGCGCTCGGCATGCTCTGCTTCACCCACCGCCAGCGCCGCCGGCCGCGCCCCGGTCACCCCGGCCAGCAGCTTCAGGTGGTCGCGGTAATCCTGGTAATCCAGATAGGAAGTGGTGAGAGCATCGCCGTTGGGGGCGACCGTTTCGAACGACGCCAGTTGGCCAGGGTTCTCCACGCCGGGCAGCGGGCGCAGCAGGACGCCATCGACCCAACTGAAAACCGTGGTGCTGGCGCCGATGCCGAGGGCCAGAGTGAGAACTGCCACCAGGGTGAAGCCTGGATTCTTCACCAGCATTCGAAAGCCGTGCTTGAGGTCCTGCAGTAAAGTGCTCATTTGCGAGCTCCTTAATTAGCTATCAGCCGTCAGCTATCAGCCATCAGCCAGCAGTCGTCGGGTAGCTTGCAGCCTTTGCCAGAATGAGGTCAGCCGCACTCAGCTATCAGCTATCAGCAAGGCAACCGGGCTTTCTTGCTGAGCGCTGAGAGCTGACGGCTGAGAGCTACTCGTAGCGTAGCGCCACCATCGGATCCACTTTCGCTGCCCAGCGCGCCGGGACGTAGGCCGCCAGCGCCGCCACCACCGCCAGCAGCGCCGTGATGCCCGCGAAAGCCGGCAGATCCATGCGCACGACGCCAAGGAGCACGGTGGTGAGCAGGCGAGTCATGGCCAGTGCCCCCACCACCCCGATGCCCAGGCCGATGGCCGATAGTTTTGCGGCGTAGCCTATCACCAGTTTGAGCACGTCGGCCCGCCTGGCTCCGAGCGCCATGCGCACGCCGATTTCGTGTGTGCGCTGCAGAACGGAATACGCCATGACGGCGAAGATACCGGCCGCCGCCAGCACCAGGGCAAGAACCCCAAAAAGAGTCATCGTGCGCGCCGAGTACTCCACACCGCTGACATCGTCGGAGATGAGCTGTTCGAGCGAGCGTGGGTCGTAGGGAGGCTGCTCCGAATCGAGACTCAACACCTGGGAGCGCGTTGCCGCCACCAAGGCGAGAGGATCGCCCGGCGTGCGGACCACCACGCCGGTGGAGGCCTGCGGCGCCTGGGCCAGCGGGAAGTACGCTGTCAAGTCTGTCCGTTTGTCCCACGGTGACGGCCGGACGCTTCCCACCACGCCCACGACCGTTCGCCACGGCCCGTTATTCTCCGGCCGGCCAAACCTGAGGCGTTTGCCCATGGCCTCCTCATGAGGCCAGATTTGGCGCGCCAAGCCCTCGCTGATGTCCACTACCAGCGGCGCGTCCGGGCCGTCTTGCGGTGAAAGGAAGCGGCCCTTGATCAGGGACACCCGGAGGACGCGGAAAAAGCCGGGGGTGACGGATTGTTCGCCTGTCGAGCGGATCTCTCCGGGCGCAGCAGGAGGCTCGCCCTCGGCGCTATACGGCGTCGAGTCCCAGCCCCACCAGCCTCCTGGCACGGCGGTGACGGCCCCGGCCGACTCTACGCCGGGGAGCGACTCAAGCCTCGGGATCAACTGCTCGTAAAATCCTCTGACGCGATCCGGGTTGCTGTATTTCGACTCGGCCAGCGAAATGCGGAAGGTAAGCACATGACTGCGATCGAAACCCATCTCCTCCTTGGCCACATTGCGAAAGCCCGTGACCATAAGCCCTGCCGAGACCAGCAAAACCAAGGCCAGGGCTATTTCGGTGACGACCAGCAAGGATCTCAGACGGCGCCGGCCGGGGCTCGCAGTTCCGCCGCGCGTGCCTTCTTTCAGCACGTCGTTCAAGTTAGGGCGCGAAACATGCACGGCCGGCACGACCCCCGCCAGAATCCCGGCCAGCAAAGCCACCGCGATCGTGAACACCAGCACATGCCAATCCGGCTGAAGGTGCTTCAGCCCCGGCACGTGCTGCACAATGAAAGGTGGAATGCTGCTTTGGCTGAGGCCCACATACCAGTCGGCGAGGAGCAGCCCACCCACGCCGCCCAGCAAAGAAACCAGGGTGCTCTCCACCATCAATTGCCGGGTAACCCGCCAACGGCTGGCGCCGAGCGCTAAGCGGACGGCGATCTCCTTCTGGCGCCCGGTGACCCGCGCCAGAAGCAGGTTGGCCACGTTGGCGCAGGCCAGCAGAAGCACAAAACCGGCGGCACCCATCAAGACTCCGACAAACTGCTTGGAGCCGTACGTGAGGTCATCCACCAGGCCCACCACGCGCGCGCTGTGGCCGGCATTAGTCTCGGGGTACTCGTGGCCCAGCCGGGCGGCGATGGACTCGAGATCGTCTTGCGCCTTCGCCTTGGAGACTCCAGGCTTTAGCCGTCCAAAAACCTCCAGAGTGTGATTGGCCCGGTCGGACGCCTCTTTCACCGTGAAATCGAGGGGCGCCCAGGCGTCGGCCCCGACGGGAAAATCGAAGTCCGACGGCATGATTCCAATCACCGTGTACTTCTGGCCGCTCAGAAGCACGTTCTTGCCGACCATCGACGGGTCGCCACCGAGATGCCTCTGCCAGAACCCGTGGCTGAGGACAACTACGTTGCTGCGTCCTGTCCCAAAGTTATCAGCGGCAACGGTGCGGCCCAACTGGGCCGGTATACCCAGCAAAGGGAAGAAGTCGGCACTGACCTGAAACCCCTCGAGGCGCTCTGCCAAGTCCTCGCCCGTCAGATTGACGTTCCATCCTCGGAGGGCGGCAAGCACCTCGAATCCTTTCGCCTGCTCGTGCCAGTCGCGGAAATTGGCCGCGGCAACTGACATGTGATCCCGATTCTGTTTGGGTACCGTTTCCCAGACAGTTACGGCCCGGTCGAGGTCTTGAAACGCAAAGGGGTGCAGTAACATCGCGTTGATGGAGCTGTACATCGACGTGTTGGCGCCAATACCCAGCGCCAGCGCGACAATCGCCACCGCCGTGAAGCCGGGGCTCTTCTTCAACATTCGAAGGCCATACTTCAAGTCTTGCAACAGAGTTCCCATTGCTACCTCCCCTCAGGAAGTGGCCAGTGACAAGTGACGAGCCGAAGACCAGGAGGACGACAACATCAGGTGGTTTCTTAAACTCGTCACTTGCCACTCGTCACTCGTACCTAAGCGCCACCATCGGATCTACTTTTGCCGCCCGACGTCCCGGAATGTAGCTCGCTGCCAGGGTCACCAGGACCAGAACGGCTGGAATGCTTATGAACACGGTGACGTCGCGGGGACTAACGCCATAGAGCAGCGATCCGATGAATCGGGTAATGGCCAGCGCCGCCGGGATTCCCACCGCCACTCCCGCGCCCGCCAGCAACGCACCCCTGCTTACGACAAGCTCGAAAACGTCCCTACGGGATGCACCGAGGGCAACTCGGATACCGATTTCGTGCAGCCGCTGGGTGACCGAGTACGCGGTAATGCCGTAGATTCCGATAGCCGCCAGTACCAGTGCAAAGCCCGCAAAGCCGGCCAGGAATGCGGTCATCAGCCTCGACTGAGAGACTGAATCGGATACCACTTGACGCATGGTGCGCAGTTTCAAGATCGGGACGTCACGATCGAGCGTTTGCACCTGCCCGCGAACTATGGCCGCAAGTTTGGCCGGATCGCCCGTGGTCCGCAACGCCACCCACATCACACTCGCCGGCGACTGCGCGTGCGGACGGTAGACTCCGGGCATGGGGGGCTTCATCGGTTGTTGACTCTTATAGGAACCGACCACGCCGACGATCGTCCGCCAGTGGCCGTCGTACTCGTCCTTGAACCGGTGCCCGATCGGGTCCTCATGGGGAAAGAACTGCCGGGCAAGTGTGTGGTTGATCACCGCCACGGGCAACGCGGCGGCCGTATCACGCTCGTCGAAGTCGCGCCCACGCACCACCGGAATTCCCATGGCGCGGAAGAAACCTGGGGTCGAAGTATTGTACTGCACCAGGGTAGCCTGCCAATCCTCAGGCTTCGGACGGCCCTCAATCTCTAATTTGCCGCCGGTCATGCCGCCCGTCATGGGAAGCGTCATGACCGCAGCCGCCGCATCCACGCCCGGCGCCGTCCGTAAGTTGGCAAGCAGTTCCTGGTAAAACGCCGTGATCCGTGGCGACGTGGAGTACTTCGCGTAGGGAGGGTCAAGCGCAAACGTGAGCACGTGCTCGATGCGGAGCCCGGTGTCCAGACGGAGGACGAAGATCAGATCCTTGACGAGCAGTCCGGCGCCCACCAGCAGCACGAGCGACAAGGCCACCTCTCCGGCAACCAGGGAAGAGAGAATCCGCCGGCGCGAGCGCGCCCCGCTCCAGGCGTTGGCGTCACCTTTGAGTGCCGCGTTCAGGTCGGTCTTGGAGCCGTGCCACGCCGGAGTCAATCCAAACAGAATCCCGGTCAACAGCGATAGCGCCAGCGTGAAAGCGAGTACGTCGGTGTTGAGGCCCAGTGTAGCGTCCAGCGCCATTTCTGCCGGCGCGGCGGCACGGAGCACGCCCATGAGCCACTCGGCGAACAGCAGGCCGAGGCTGCCGCCGGCGACAGCAAGCAGTACGCTTTCCGTCAGCATCTGGCGCACAATCCGCCCACGACTGGCGCCGAGCGAGGCGCGAATGGCAATCTCCTTGGCCCGGCCCGAAGCTCGCGCCAACAGCAAGCCGGCCACATTCACGCACGCCAGCAGCAGCACAAAAGCCACCGCCGCAAAGAGCACGAGGATCGGCATCTGCGTCTGCTCGGCGATTGCCCGGCCAATCGGCATCACGGCCACGCCCCAGCCTTTGTTGCTCTCCGGATACTCCTGCGCGAGGCGGCCCGCAATGGTGGTCATGTCGGCTTGGGCACGCTCCACGGTGACCCCCGGCTTCAGGCGCGCAATCACGTCGTACATGTGTACGAAACGACCGACGCCCATTTGGTCCCCCAAAGGCGCGAGGAACTCGCAGGTTCTGATGCCGGGGAAAGCGAACCCGCTTGGAAGGACCCCGATGATCGTATAAGCTTGGCCGTCCAGGGCCATGGTGCGCCCGAGAACTTCCGAGTTTCCGGCGAAGCGCTGCTGCCAAGCCGCGTAGCTCAGCACAGCGACATGTGGTCCCCCCGGTTTGTTTTCTTCGGCCGTGAAGAATCGCCCCAGAACCGGCTGGACACCAAGCACCCGCAGAAAACCCTCGGTGGTCGTGCCGCCCTCAATGCGTTGCGGCTCACCTTGGCCGGTCAAGGTGTACGCGCCCTCCCACGGGACGATCGCCATCTCTTCGAACACCACATTTTGCTGCCGCCAGTCGGTGAAATCGGTATAACCGGTGCCGCTGTTGTTCCCGCTCACGTGGCGCGCCTCTACCCACAGGATGCGGTCCGGCTGCGGAAATGGATAGGGGCTGAGTAATAGGGCGTTGACAGCGCTGAAAATCGCCGTGTTGGCCCCAATTCCAAGGGCCAAAGTCAGGACCGCCACCAACGTGAAGCCGGGACTCTTGGCAAGCGTGCGGACACCGTAGCGGATATCTTGCAGCAGACTTCCCATGACCACCTCAGTTCTCGTACTCCCCTGAATGTCCTGGTTTGCACTTAGGACTCCGTTTTCTTCACCTATCTAACTTGCTGCGCTCGCTTGAGATAGGCGAGACCGAACAGGAAAATCGGCGAGGGCGTCTTGTCCGTTTGCGGAACGGAGTGTCCGCAGCCGGACATGCGCCAATATCACCACGGGGCCCGGGATTCGCAGAGGAAGATTGGGTTCTGGGATTTGTTCTGCGAACCCCGAAGCCTGAATCCCGAACCCCTCTTATCCTCATCGTATTTGTCAAATGCAGCTCTAACCTAGCCTTGACAGGAGCCGATAAAGTGCCTCAATCTGAGTATGGAAGAGAAGCAGTCTGGAGGCAATGCTGACTGTGGTAGAGCTTTAGCATCCGATGCAATCTATCAACTCACCAAGGCGTTGACTGGTCCAAAGGAACGATTGGGGAGGCATTCAGGGCAGCCTAAAACCGAGTTCGAATGCATCTTGAATGCTCGCCCTCGTCTTACCAACTGGAAAGGACAACTCCAATGCCGGCCGTGAAAGACCTTGCCAAAATCCTTGCCGACGTACCCCCTGGCGCGTGGGTCGCAATCTCCAGTGATGAGGAACGGGTACTGAGTTATGACGCGGATTTCAACGAGGCAATGAGGAAAGGGAAGGAGATGGGAGAAAAGGAACCCATCATGATACGTGTGCCAGAGAAAGACGCAACGCTGTTCCTCTAAAAGACTGCCGAAATGCCCCAATCTGTCGTTTTCCCTTACGTACCGTTTGCAATCGGTCCAAGCCCCGCCTTCCCTCAGGGTCGCACTGCGCTGAGACCGGTTGTACGGGTGACGCTTGCGAACGGACAGCAGAGAGTCGCTTGTTATGCGATTGTCGATTCGGGGGCCGACAACTGCGTTTTCCCTCTCCCATTTGTTCAACCCCTTGGCCTGAACCCGCTGTTGGCCTCCGCTGAGTCAACGTGCGGTGTCGGAAGTTATGCCGTCCCCACCTACTTCTGGGACATCGTAGTTCATTTGCACGGCACTTCCATCAGCTTCCCGGTGCGTGCCGGATTTACTGATGGACTCAATCGCATTGGGCTCGGCTTGCTCGGTCAAGATGGCTATTTCAATCGTTTCGGTGTGAGGTTTGACTTGTGCAGGTCTGCCACTTTTCAAATAGAAGGGTGATAGGTCCGTGCACGTTCTACCTTTCTGGTTTGCCTTCCTCCGCACTCTCATTCCTTTCCATCAGGGTCACCGAAAAGGTAAAATCCGCACGGTAGACCAACCGGGAGGACCCCATGTTAACGTGGCGCGCTCCGTGGTGGATGTATATGGTAGCGGCACTCTATGTGCTCACGTTCCTTTTCAATGCGCGGCAGGAGGCATGGGGGCCTGCCAATGCAGGATGGGTGCCTTCCTGGCCTACTTTGAAAGTCGCCGGCGTGACGCCAAGCCTAGCCATGGATACGGCAGGGGTAAGGCCAGGCGACGTGCTGGAAGCGGTCGATGGGCAACCCCTCACCGGGATGCCCGGCTGGTTTTTGGCGAGAGCGCACTTTGAGCGAGACAGTCCGATAGAGCTTCAGGTCCGGCGCGGCGACCAACACCTGCGGCTGCGGATGGTAATCGCTGCACCCTCTTGGCGCACTTGGGACGGAGCGCATTCTCTCGCCGTGGTGGCATTTTACTTTGCCCGCTTCGTCATGCTGCTGTTGGCGATCCTCGTCGCTTTCAGCCGTCCCGATCAGCTCAGCGCTCGTCTTGCCGCCCTCATGCTTGCCGTCGGAGCAGTAGCTGAGGGGTATCCAAGTCCGGGATGGGCGGCTGCGCTTCGTCACTTGCCCGTGGTGCTGGCCCTTCCTATCTGTTTGGCCACGGCCTCCTGCTTACTGGCATCGTTGATTTGGGTGGCCTTTTTTGCCAGCTTCCCCCGACCTCGACTTTGGCCGCGGCGGCGATGGGCGCTGGTGCTCTCGCCTCTGGTAATCCTGGCACCTCCGATCGTGGCCTCGGCCATCGCGCTTATCTACACGCCATCTCTTTTGGCTAGGCCTTGGCCGGTGACGCTTTCGGTGGCCGCAGTGCGCATAGTACAGGATATCGCCGGCGTCGCCCCGTTGTTGTACCTCAACGTACTGCCGCTCCCTCAGCCGATCATGCAGGCGAGGCTGCTGGAGGCATGGCTCGCGCTCAATGTGCTGTATTTCACCGCTGGCTTCCTGATGTTGACGGGGAGCCTTCGCGGCCTTGAGCCGCAGGCTCGGCGACGTGCGGGTGCGCTGTGGTTTGCGCTGGTCATTTTTGGAGTCATAACCGTCCGCAATGTCTTCATGAGAAACTGGACCAGTTGGTTCGGAAGCGCGCCGCCAATGTTGTTTTCAGATGCGAGCTTCGTGGAAGACGCGGTCAGGTTCCTGTTCCTGCTTGTGCCGCTGACGCTGGCGTATTGCGTTCTCTTCCAAGGGCGACGCGCCGCGAGTGGGCCGGCACGAGAGTCTACCAGCGGTCTCGGTCTTCACGCCAATGGAGCGAGATAAGCCAACCTTTCTCCACGTTCTCAGCCTTTCCGAAAGCACTGGCCTACGGCAGTCAATCCCACATGAAGATGTCTTTTGTTTCTTGACGTTTCCCATTTTCCTCTGCGCCTCTGCGCCTCTGTGTCTCTGTGTCTCTGTGTTGAAGCTCCTTCGCAATTATCTCACACCTTCTTGCGCCCTGGGCTACTCTCAGCCGGCCCTCCGGGCCTTGGGACACCCGCCCGCCGTCGAATCCGGCATGGAACTGCGTCTTCCAATCGTCAATCGTCAATCGTCAATCAGCAATCGTCAATGTTAGTCAGTGTGGTAACATGCCACACTTTTTCGATTTTTCGATGTTGGGGACTGTTTTTGTCATCCTAAGCCATTGATTCTATACGGCATAATAAAGTGTCTCATGTGTCTCATTTGTCTCCATTGTCTCATTTTGGGGTGCTAGCGTTGACTGGTAAGGCTCGAAACAGCACCGTTTTCGGTCTGCCATCGAGCCTCCAGTGGCGAGTGGCGAGTGACTAGTGACTAGTGACTAGTTCGTTGGGATGGCGTGCTGGCGTTGGACGGGACGCCACCGACCCCTGGGGACTAGCCACTAGCCACTAACCACTAGCCACTTCGAGTTAGAGGAGACATCATCATGAGAAGAACGAAGACTAGATCCAAGCCCTTAACAGATAGGGAGATGGAAGCACGACGGGAGAATGCACAGAAGTCGACCGGTCCCCGCACCGAGATGGGCAAGGAGCGCGTCCGCGCCAATGCTGTCAAGAGCGGCTATCACGCCGACAAGATCGCCTATCAGGCCATGATCGCCTTGGGCGAGGACCCGAAAGAGTATGCCGAAGCCTACGCCGTCGTGTACGAACAGATGTCGCCCCAGAACGGCGGGCAGGTGCTGATGGTGGAGGACGTGGCCGTTTTGCGATGGCAACAGAACCGCAACCAGCGGGGACAGGCGGGGCTGATCGGACTGCAGTTGGAGGATTTGACCCGGCGGCGCAACAAGCAGTGGCAGACCTACGAGCGGTCGTTGGACGACACCCCGCAGGAGCAGGTGGTCGCCCACGGCATCGCCTCCCTGCCCGACTCCAAGGGCAAATTGGAGCGGATCAACGACCTGCTGGAGACTCGCCTTCGAGCAGGCGAAGAAGGGGAAATACGACGACGCGGACGCGGTGCTGACGATGGTCTACGGCAAGGAAAGCGATTCCATGCACACGGCGAGGCTCCGCGGCCGGATTGAGGACTTGACGGAGAGCCCGGACGGGCCCACGGCGAAGGAGGAGAAGAAGTGTCTGCTGGACGAACTGAACGAGGAGCGGATGAAGTGGAACGCGGCCTGGCTGGAGCATTTGGAGAGCCTGCGGCCGCCCAGCCAAGCGGAGATTAACGCCTGCTTCGTGCCGCAAGGGAAGGCTTGGCGGGCGCTGACCCGGCAGGCGGCGTCGCTGGACCAGCGCATCGACAAGAAGATGCGGCTTTACTGGGAGACGCAGAAAAAGGACCGGGAGCGGATCGTGCGGCGGTACGAAGAGGAAAAGTTGGAGGCGACCCCGGAAGAGGCGGCAGCGGAGCAGGAGGCGAAGGAGTTCACTGAGAAGCTGATGGGGCTGATCCGGGAGATGAACGCGAAACTGAAGGCGACCGAGGAGGCCCTGGGTTGTAGTAAGGGATTCAATCGGAGCTGAGGAGGGTTTAGACGCGAAGAGAAGAGAAATCAAAAAGCAAAAAGCAAAAATGAGAAAGCAAGAATGAAGGCGCGTGACACGTCGAGAGGATTGGTGCGTCAACCAGCCTTCAGCTATCAGCGATCAGCTATCAGCAAGACCAAGCGGGGCTCTTCCTGAGAGCTGAAAGCTGAAAGCTGACGGGCTAAGGCCTGAGCTGACGGCTGATGGCTGGCACGTGCGGTGCCTTCCCCGTTTGTGGCGAGAAATCCGGACTCAAGCGACGCGGCCTGGGCGCCGATAAGTCAGCATGACTGGTCCCTCGCCAACTTTTGGCTTCGGGTCCGGCAGCGTTGAGAGATTTGCGATGCTTCATCGATTGATGGTAGGAATGGCCAAGCCCCTAACCCGTGCAGAAGCGGAACAGCGCGCGCGGCAGGCACTGACCCCGGCCGCGCCTCGGAGTGCGGTAGCGCAGCTACGGCCTTGGCGCTTGGCTTTGCCCTCGGCGCGAAAGGCGGCAGCCCCGCTGCCGCAATCCAAAAGGCAGCTATCGGGAACTGACGATTGTCGATTGCCGATTGCCGATTCGTTCGTTGTCCGTTGTCCGTCGTCCGTGGCCGCAACTGACAACGGACCACTGACCATGGACAGCCCGGTCCTGTTCCCTGTTCCCTGTTCCCTGTTCCCTATCCTGGCTGCCTTGCTGATTGGGATTACCTGCAGCGGAATGCTCGGTGCCCTCTCAGCGAAAGGCGCAGACCGCCTGCCCGTGCTCACCACCGCGGCTCAAATCCGCAAGCTGACTGCCGAGGAGGCCCAGCGCGGCTATCCCGTACGCTTGCGCGGAGTGATCACTTACACGTCGACGACGTGGGACGTCACTTTCATTCAGGACGAGACTGCCGGTGTTTTCATCCAGTCCGGTCAGCCAAAGATTGGAGTGAAGGCAGGTGATTGGGCGGAGGTCCGCGGCGAAACCGCCCCTGGGTGGTACGCGCCCCAGGTCGAGAAGCCCCAGTTTCGTGTGCTGGGCAGAAGGCCATTCCCTCCGGCGCGCCGCTTCGATGCGGACGATCTGCTCAGCGGCACGGAGGACAGCCAATGGGTCGAGGTAACCGGGGTGGTGCGATCCGCCGAGGTCGATCCGGACCTCGGGCTCTTGAACCTGGGAGTTGGGGCCGGAAACCACAGGTTCAGGGCATGGGTCACCAACTTCAACCCGGGCATGAGCTATGAGCAGTTGATCGACTCCGAGGTGAGCATCCGCGGCGCCTGCGGCGCCCGGTACAACGGCAAAAGGCAGATCATCGGCATCCAACTGTTTGTTCCATCCCCAGACCAAGTGCATGTGGCGCAAGCGGGGTCCTCGGACCCCTACGTCTTGCCGATTCGTCCCGCGGACAGCTTGTTGCGGTTCTCGCCGGAAATGGCGAGCGGACACCGAATACGCGTGCAAGGCGTGGTGACGCTGGCGCGACCGGGACAACTGATTTTCGTGCAGGACGCTTCGGGCGGAATTTCGGTTTCCACCATGCAGAAGGAGGCCGTAGCACCGGGGGACCGGGTTGACGTAGTCGGGTTCCCGGCAGCGGGCTCCTATGCGCCGGCTCTGGAAGACGGCCGATATCGGAAGATCGGATCCGCCGCTCTGCCGGCGCCCATCGACCTGACCCACGCCATAAATCTCAACGCGCCGGGACCGGACGGGAGTCCGTCCCTGAGCGCTGCCCGAGACGCTGAACTGGTCAAGATTGACGGAAAGCTGATCGACCAATCAATTTCGGACAAGGACTTGGTGCTGACTCTGAAAGCGGGGGATCTTACTTTTAAGGCGCTCCTGGGAAAGGCACTGGTGGATCAAGGGGTGCAGTCCCTCCCGGTAGGCGGCCTGCTGGACGTGACGGGCGTTTTGTCGGTGGAAACAGATGAATACCGCGAGCCCCTGGCGTTTCGGATCCTACTCCGGACCGCGCGCGATATTGTCGTGTTGGAACGCCCGTCGGCGTGGACCGCCCGCCGAGTCGCCGGCCTGCTGGCGGTAGTGGCGGGAATCCTCCTGGTGAGCGTGCTGTGCGTGGTGGCCCTGCGGAGGCGCGTCAACGAACAGACGGCTACCCTGCGCGCCACATTGGAGTCCACCGCCGATGGGATCCTGGTGGTCAATTCTTCCGGCGTAGTCGTGGCTTACAATCGCAAGTTCATGGAGATGTGGGGCCTTCCCGAAGCGGTACTGAAGTCGCGCCATCACAACATCGCGCTCAAGCTGGCGGCACCGCAGTTGAAGGACCCCGCGGCCTTCGTGGCGAGGATCCAGGAGGTTTACTCGGACCACGAAGCGCAAACCGACGACGTGATCGAACTCAAGGACGGGCGCGTGTTCGAGCGGCATTCCGAGCCCCAGCGAGCTAAAGGCAAGAGTATGGGGCGAGTGTGGGGGTACCGCGACGTCACCGAGCGCAAGCGGGTCGAAGCTGAGTTGCACCATTCGCGGCAGATGCTGCAACTGGTCCTGGACAACATTCCCCAACGCGTTTTCTGGAAGGATCGGAACTCCGTGTACCTCGGCTGTAATCGGGCCTTCGCGAATGATGCGGCATTATCCAGTCCGGCCGACGTGATTGGCAAGAATGATTTTGACCTTTCCTGGAAAGAGACGGCCGAGCTTTACCGCGCCGACGACAAGCTGGTGATGGAGCAGGAATCACCCAAGCTCAACTTCGAAGAACCCCAAAACCGACCGGATGGAACTCGTCTCTGGCTGCGGACCAGCAAATTGCCCATGCGCGACCGGGACGGCAAGGTGATCGGAGTCATCGGAACCTATGAGGACATCACCGAGCGCAAGCAGGTGGAGGCTGCCCTGATTGAGGAACGGCAACTGCTCCGCACCATCATGGACAACCTCCCCGACGTGATCTACTTCAAGGATCGCGAGAGCCATTTCACACGGATCAATAGCGCCCACGCAAGGCTATTTGGGCTAAGCGACCCTGCCGAAGCGATGGGGAAGACCGACTTCGACTTCTTCACCGCCGAACATGCCCAATCCGCCTTTGCCGACGAGCAGGAAATTATCAGAACCGGCCAGCCGGTGGTAGGCAAGGAGGAGAAAGAAACCTGGCCGGATGGCCGTGAGACCTGGGCCTCGACCACCAAGATGCCCCGGCGGGATGCCAACGGAAACATTATCGGAACCTTTGGCATCTCCCGCGACGTCACCGACCGGAAACGCGCTGAGAGGCAATTGGAGGAGCGCACCGCTTACTTGAACGCGCTGGTGGAAAACAGCCCGTTGGGCATCGTTGTGGTTGATCCTGAGAACCGCGTCCGGCTCTCGAATCCCGCGTTCGAGCAGCTCTTCCGGTATCGCCGGGACGACATCGCGGGGTCCGACATCAACGATCTGGTAGCCCCGCCTAACCTGCTCCAAGAGGCGCACGAATACACCGGGCAGGTTGCGGAGGGAGAATTCGTCCACGGCACGGCGGTGCGACGCCGAAGTGACGGCACCCTGGTGGATGTGGAGATTTATGGCGTCCCCCTGAAGTTGGGGGACCAGTTCGTCGGGTCTTTTGGCCTCTATCAGGACATCACCGAGCGCAAGCGAGCGGAGCAGGAGCTGGCTCAGGAGCGCAATCTGTTTCACGCCCTGATGGATTGCATTCCCGATACCATCTATTTTCAGGACACGGCCTGCCGTTTTATGAGAATCAATAAGGCCCAGGCCAAAATGCTGGGCGTGGCCGATCCGAGCGAGGCTATCGGAAAGACCGATTTCGATTTCTTCCCGGCCGACATCGCCCAGGACTTTTATGACAAAGAACAAAAACTGGTGCAGTCGGGTCAGCCCATCATTGACGCCATCCAAAAAATCACCAAACCCGACGGGCAAGTTGTGTGGCTTTCGGCCACCGAGGTTCCCATCCACGATGCCCAAGGCAAGATCATGGGCTACGTGGGCGTTTCCCGAGACATCACGGATCGCAAGCGAGCGGAGGTAGCCCTGCAGGCCTCAGAGCGACGCTATCGCCATTTTCTTGAACGAAACACTGCCGGCGTCCTTCGCTCCACCGTGGATGGCACAGTTCTTGATTGTAATGAATCCCTGGTCCGCATCCTCGGCTACGATTCCCTCGAAGAGATGAAAGCCCGAAGTATGCGTGAGTTCTATCTCGATCTTCCCGCCCGGGACACGATGATACGCCTCCTGCGGAAGGAGAAAGCCCTCACGGCGTACGAGCTCCGATTCAGGCGCAAGGACGGAGTGCCGATCTGGTGCCTCGCCAACATTAATCTGGCGGAGCAGGATGGCAGTGAAGTCCTCGAGGGAACAATGGTCGACATCACCGAGCGCAAGCAGGCCGAGGAGGCGAGGCGCCAAAGCGAAGCGCAGCTCGATGCACTGGTCAGGTCCCTTGACGACATCGTGTTCGAGTTTGACGCGGAAGGCACCTATCTCAATGTCTGGGCGGGTGATGAATCGCTCCTCGCCCGACCCAAGGCCGAGCTCATAGGGCATCGCATCTCGGAGGTCCTCGGCGAGGCTTCCGGGCTCAGGTACATCGAGCTCTTTAAGAGGGTGCTAGCCCGCGGGCGTCCGGAGGATTGCGAGTATCGGCTAGAGGTCCTTGGTGGTGTGCGCTGGTTCCTGGGGCGTATCAGTCCCATCTCTGCGGCTGACGGGTCTTATAAATCGGTTTGCATGCTATCGCGTGACATCACCGAGCGCAAGCGAGCGGAAGAAGAGTTAGAAAAGGCCAAAGAAGCTGCCGAGGCAGGCAGCCGGGCCAAGAGCGAATTCCTGGCTAACATGAGCCACGAAATCCGCACGCCGATGAACGGCGTCCTGGGCATGGTGGAGTTGGCGCTCGACACCGACTTGACCCGCGAGCAGCGCGACTACCTGGGGATGGTGAAGAGCTCAGCCGACGCCTTGCTCAGCGTCCTCAACGATGTGCTCGACTTCTCCAAGATCGAAGCCGGGAAGCTCGATCTGGATCCGATCGCCTTCAAACTGCGCGATCACGTGGCCCAGAGCATGAAGCCGCTGGCCTTACGCGCCCACCAGAAGGGTCTGGAGCTCGCCTACGACATCTGCCGCGAGGTACCCGATGAAGTGGTGGCCGATCCCAGCCGTTTGCGCCAGATCATCATCAATCTCACCGGGAACGCGATCAAGTTCACCGAGCGCGGCGAAATAGCGATCGTGGTTGAGGTGGAATCGCAGGGGCCGGACCGGGTCGAGTTGCACTTCCAGGTTCGGGACACCGGCGTGGGCATCGCACCGGAAAAACAGGCCCTGGTTTTCGACGCTTTCTCCCAGGCGGACGGTTCCACCGCGCGCAAGTTCGGAGGTACCGGGCTGGGGCTCACCATCTCGTCCCGCTTGGTGAAGATGATGGGCGGCCGCATCTGGCTGGAAAGCGAACTGGGGAAAGGCAGTTGCTTCCACTTTACGATTCCCGTACTGGTGGCCGCTACCACCGCCGTGCCTGAGCCCATCGAACAAAGCCGGTTGGCCGGACTGCGCGTGCTCGTGGTCGACGACAATCCCACCAACCGCCGCATCCTGGGCGAGATGCTCGAGCGGTGGGGCATGAAGCCGGTGCCGACCGAGAGCGGCGGCCAGGCGCTGGCAGCGCTCGAACGGGCCAGAGAAGCGGCGGCGCCGTTTGCCCTGCTGCTGGCCGACGTCAACATGCCCCAGATGGACGGCTTCACGCTGGTGGAAAGGATCCGTCAGCACGAGGACCTGCGCAAGACCACGATCATGATGCTGACCTCCGTCGGACAGCGGGGCGACGCGGCGCGCTGCCGTGAACTGGGCATCGCCGCTTACCTGATCAAACCCATCGGCCAGTCGCAGTTGCTGGACGCCATCCTGAACGTCCTCGGAACGAGGGCGCAAGCGGCCGATGCGCCTCGCCCAAATTTAGTCACTCGCCACTCTTTGCGCGAGGGCCAACGAAAGCTGCGGATCCTGCTGGCCGAGGATAACGCGGTGAATCAGAAACTGGCCTCCCGGCTCTTGGAGAAGCGCGGCCACACGGTGGTGGTCGCCGCCAATGGGCGCGAGGCCCTGAAAGCCCTGGAGAAAGAAGAGTTCGACCTCGTGTTGATGGACGTCTCGATGCCGGAAATGGATGGGCTGGAGGCCGCGCGGGCCATACGCGCCGCCGAGCAGACGACCGGGGCCCACCTTCCCATCATCGCCATGACCGCCCACGCGATGAAGGGCGATCGCGAACGGTGCCTCGCCGCCGGCATGGACGGCTACCTTGCCAAGCCGGTTCAAGCCCGAGAGCTTTTCGCAGTCGCTCAAGACGTGTTACACGCGCCTAGCGTGGTAGCCTACTAGCTTACGCCAGCGGCTTGGCGCACCGCTCCGGCAGGCCCAGAGCCGCCCACGCGCCGTAGCGCACCAGCCTCCCCTCGCACACGTTGCCAATGTAGCGCCCGGCGTGACTGAACTGCATGATCCGCTTTCCCTGGCGGGCCAGCTCCGCCCAGCGCGAGGCTGTCCGCGGGTTCTGTTCGATGCCGGTGAAACGGTGCGAGCCGCAGGTGAAGTCGACGGTCCGGAGGTTCTTCGCGGGCGTATGCTCCACCGGGTAGCGCTCGCCGCCCAGCTCGACGGCGGCCTTGCCTTCCACCAGAGCCTGCTGCCAGACAGCGATGAGGGTTTCGTCGAGAGTCATAAAGTTAATTGACGATTGACGATCAACGATTGGGAACGCAAACAGCTCTCAGCCGTCAGCCATCAGCTATCAGCTATCAGCAAGAACCAGACTTCCGTGCTGAGAGCTGACCGCTGATGGCTGAAAGCTGTTTCCAATCGTCAATCGTCAATCGACAATCGGCAATCTAGGAACGCCCGCATAGCTCGGTTCACCTCCATCGGCGCTTCCAGCGCGCTGAGATGGCCGGCGCGCGGAATCCGCACCAGGCGAGCCCCGGGAATGCAGCGCGCGATCCGCTCGGAACAGGCGGGAGGCGTGGCCTCGTCTTCCTCGCCCACGATCACCAGCGCGGGGCATGAAATGCGGGCGAGATCGCGAAGGATGGACTTGCGGTCCAGAATCCCGGCGCGAACGGCGTGCGCGAGGCCCTGCGGGTCCCACTGGCGAAACCGGGAGGCGAGGTCGGCCGCGATTTCCGGCTGCTCGCGGCGCGCCGTACGGCCGACCAGCGCTTTGATGACGGTTCGCTCGATGGTGTTGAGAAAACCGAAGCGGCGGAACAACAGCTCGAGCACTCGAATCCTCATGCTCTCAAGGCGGCGCTCGGCGTCGGCGGAAGTATCGATGAGGATGAGCGCCGCCACCCTCTCGGGAGCCTTGAGCGCCACGCGCATGAACGTCATACCGCCCCAGGAAAGCCCGGTCAGCACGGCGCGATCCAGGCCGGCGGCGTCGAGGATCTCCACCGTGGCGCGGGCGCAGTCGTCCAGCGTGAATGGCGTCCGGCGTGGTTCGCTCCGGCCGTGCCCCGGCCCGTCCACCAGCAGCAAGCGGTGGTCGCGCGCCAGTTCGTCCACTTGATAGCGCCACAGACTGGTGTCGCAGAAGAGGCTGGGCCACAGCACCATCGCCGGCCCCGCGCCCGCCTCTTCCACGTAAAGCCGTCCTACGGCTGTGTTGACGTATGCCATTCGCGAAGAAGTCGAAGGTCGAAAGTTGAAGGTCGAAGATAAGCAACGCTACCCCTTCGTTAGACCTTCGACCCTCGACTCTTCAACTCTTCAACTATTCCGTGTGCGACGCCAGCGCGTTACGAAACTCGTCCACGTTCTTGCCGTCGACCACCACTGTTCCCGTGTCGATCATCTCCGGCAGCGGCGAGGTCGGCGCGGTGCGCCAGTCCTTGAATTCGTGCACGCGGTTGTGGTGCAAGTCGTCCAGCAGTTGCAAACCGTAGAAGCCCATGGTGTACGGTTTTTGCGCCACCGTCGCGGCGATGACGCCTTTCAAGATCCCTTCCAGGGTCTCGCGATTGGCGTCCATGGCCACGATGGTGATCTTGCCCGACATTTCGAACTGCGCCACCGCTTTCGCGGCGCCCGGCCCACCCGAAGCTTCGAGGCAGAGAATGGCCTCCACCGGTTCCTTATTCTGGAGCATCGCGGCGATTTCGCTCCGGGCGGTTTCCGCATCGCCGTGATCGTCGGCGACCTTGTAGAAGCTCATATAGGGATATGGCTTCCACGCATCCTGGACGCCTCGCATCCGCTCGTCGAGATTGTTCTGGCCGTTAATCGTCAGCACAGCCACGCGTCCGTGCTCGTGCATGAGACTAGCCAGCAGTTTGCCGCTCTGGAGGCCGGCCCGGTAGTTGTCCGTACCGATGAAGAGAATGCGCTTCGAATCGGGCGCGTCCGAATCGACGGCGATCACGGGCACGCCGGCGGCGATGGCTTGGTTGATGGCCTCGGTGAACAACTTGGCTTGCCCGGGAGAGACAACGATGCCGCTGGGCTGGCTGGCCACCGCGTCTTGGAAGGTTTTCAGCTCCTGGTCGGGAGCGTAAGTGTTGGGCCCTTCAAAATCCGCCTGAACGCCGAGCATCTTGGCCGCCCCCAGGAAGCCGGCCTTGGCATCCTGCCAGTAAGGCAGGCCCACGTTGGTGGCGACGAACACGAAGCGTTCAGACTTTTCGTGGGCGGGCTTCCCGCACGAAGCGAGAAGCAGAATACAGACAAACAGCGCAAGCTTGTTCTTGGAATCGATTCTCATGGCGGGCGCCTCCTTAGGGAACAGGGAAGAGGGAACAGGAAACAGCGAGCAGAGGCCCGATCGGCGACTGCCACACGCGGCGTCCGTGTCCCCTACACTCTGCGACTCGTGCCCTGTGTGCTCCCTAACCAAAGCTTACCGTGCTTTACTATACTCTGTCCTTTGTTCCTTGTCCCCTGTTCCCTATTCCCTGTTCCCTGTCCCTTGGCGCTCCGCATTGACGGCGGCGCCGATCACGCCGATCTCGTCCCCGGTCGCGATGACCTCAAAGAAGCTGCCCTGCAAGGGGCTCATCATCACCATCTCCCGCAGAAAGATGTCGAGCAGCGCGAGGTCGATGAAGTGGGCGCTGGGCCCGGTGACGAAGAACTTGCCCGGCCCTTCCATATGAATGCAGGTAGCCGTAGCGGCAGCGAGGGCGCGATGCCACAGGTTGACGAAGTCCACGCAGCGAAGCTCACCTTGCTTGGCGCAGGCGAAGATTTCGTCTGGCTCCAGGTCGAGGAAGCGCAGGCGCATGGCGCGGTGTCCCATGATACCCTCGAGGTGGCCGCGTCCGCCACAGCCGCAGAGATTCTCCTTCGGGTCAAGCGTCACCACAGAGTGCCCGCCCTCCCAAGTACCCTCCTCCCACGGATACTGGCCGAAGCCGATGCCGTTGCCCAGGGTCCACACGCGAATGAACTTGTCCAGATGGCCGCGCGTGGCGGCGATGCCCGCCGCAGTGGCGTCGGCGTCGTTGGAGACGAACACCGGCGCGGCGATCCCCAGTGGGCGCAGAGCGGCCTCGAGCGCGGCCGCCAAATTGAAGCCCTTCATCTGATGCAAGTTGGGCGAGTCCTCAATGACCCCTTCACGGATAATCCCGGGAAAGCCGACGCCGACTGCTTCCGTTTCGCCGCCGGGTTGCGCCTTGGCGGTCCGCGCCACCAGTTCAGCAATGCTCTGGGTTATGCTTTCGGCCGGCGCTCCCTGCAACACGTCGCCCGGGCCTCCGGCCTGCCCCTCGATGGTGAGCCCACCCACCAGCTTGTTGCCTTCCACCAAACCGGCCGCGAGATGCTCCGCAGCCAGCACACCGATTGCTCTTGGCATTTTTGCTCCGTGCGGGGTAGACGGTAGATGGTAGACGGCATACGGGTGGTCTTCGCCATATGCCGTCTACCATCTACTGTCTACCCTCTTGAGTCCTATCTTCGATTTTCCAACTAAAGTCTGGCCAGCTTATTCAGTCCGTTGAACGCTGCCGCCTTGTAACACTCGGCCAGCGTCGGATAATTGAAAACGGTATCCACGAAGTACTGCACGGTTCCCTTGAGAATCACAACCGCTTGCCCGATGTGAAGCAACTCCGACGCGCCCTCACCGATGATGTGTACTCCCAGGATCTCCTTCGTCTCGCGGTGGAAGATCAGCTTCAGCCGGCCGGTGGTATCGCCGCGAATCTGGCCGCGCGCGATCTCACGGTAGTAGCCCACGCCCACCTCGTAAGGCACATCTTCATCGGTGAGCTGCTCTTCCGTCTTGCCGATGAAGGAAATCTCCGGGATGGTGTAAATGCCGTAAGGATAGTTCGCCGGATTCGACTTCGCCGGCAGACCCAGGGCGCGAGCCGCCGCCACGCGGCCCTGCTCCATGGAGACCGAGGCCAGGCTGGGGAATCCGATCACGTCTCCGGCGGCGTAAATGTTGGGCTGGCTTGTCTGATAGTCCTCGTTCACGGCGATCCGGCCGCGCTTGTCAGCTTCCAGGCCCGCCGCTGCCAGGTTCAGGTCGTCGACGTTGCCCTGGCGGCCCACGGCAAACAGCAGCGCGTCACCCGAGATTTTCTTCTTGCTCATCAGGTTGGCCACCACCTTGCCGTCCGGCGTGGCTTCCACACTTTCCACTTCCTCGTTCATGCGCAACGTCACGCGGCTGTCGCGCAGATGGTAGGAAAGCGCCTCGATGATCTCGGCGTCGGCGAACTCGAGCAGGCGGGGTCGCTTCTCGATCAGGATCACGCGCACGCCCAACGTCGCGAACATGCTGGTGTACTCCACTCCGATCACTCCGCCGCCCACCACGATCAGGGTCTTGGGGATTTCCGGGATGCTCAGAATGGCGTCGCTATCGACAATAGTGCGGCCGTTGAGCGGCACCTTAGGGGAAACCGCCGGCTTGGTGCCGGTGGCGATGATGATCTTGTCGGCCTCCAGATCGGATTGCCCGCGCGCGCTCTGCACGCGAACGTGAGTTGCGTCGACGAAGCTCGCTGTGCCGCTGATCACCTCGATGCCGTTGCGCGAAAGCTGCGCCTGGGTGACGTCGATCTCGGTCTTGATGACGTGCTGCACGCGGAACGCCAGGTCCGCCACCGTGATCTT
>Ga0209039_10000074_pt1 | contig 82935 bp, 94 predicted proteins | sample BogFormECP12_OM1_FD_188238 | JGI IMG/M metagenome (GOLD analysis project Ga0209039, IMG submission 188238) | Bog forest soil microbial communities from Calvert Island, British Columbia, Canada - ECP12_OM1 (SPAdes) (version 2) | ecosystem: Environmental > Aquatic > Freshwater > Wetlands > Bog ... | reverse complement strand
TGGCATATGACTAAGTTCGTTCTGGGAAATTTATCCGTTTCGATGTCACCGACAAAAATCAATGTTTCCGTCGATGAAGTGGGTAAGTGCTTTAGAAAAAATCAGTGCATATGGGTGGTATAGGCGTATTCGCGGTGAAGAAGCCAAGTTTTGCTTGGATCGAGGACACTGGAATATACTAAAGATCAGTCGACAAATATAGACTCGTGATCGTTGTAGAAGAGAAAATGATCTATACAAAATGATATCGTGTTAATCAGTAAAAAAATTAAATTAATTGTTCGAGATTTAATTCCAAAAACGCGACTGGAAACTCGAGATCAAAATTCACGAGTATTTCCGGGTGGATCTCACCTAGCGTGCCGATCCGCTTCTTCCCGATCAACACGTCAGCGGTTCGCCCGTCCATGCCGAAGGGACTCTTCGCCTCGACCACGTTGTATTTATCGATTCCGTGCATTTCCATGAACGCGTCAAGGACAGACCGTGCACTCGTGTACTCGGCATCTTTGTCGTACATGACGCAAGCCACGTGAATATCCCGTCGAGCACCGGTTTCCTCGTTTTTATCGAGAATGATCACGTCGCCGACCTCGAATATGTTGATGGGAAGGGACTCATGCTTGTTGTCCTGTAAATTCTGGAGCAAGCCCGACAGCAAGTCTTGTCGCGCCGTGTCATATTCCTTCGACACGGGATTTTTCAACACCACGCCCTCCTTCCACTTGCGCCGCGTTGCCGAGAAACTCTTTTCCTGGTTCGTGAGCACGAAGTTCACTACTTCCTGGAGGCCTAGCCCTATCATTATCTTCCGAACGAGTTGTTGCGCTATCAACTTTGGATGATACTGACCCGTGCCACCTTGGACCAGGGTCGTTGGCAAGTTCTGGTACCCGTAGCCAATGGCAACTTCTTCCGTTATGTCGACGGGGTGCATGAGATCCCCACGGAAGCACGGCACGAGTACGTCAAGCGAGCCTTTTTTCTTGCCGGCCTTGGCATCGAGCCGTGATTTTCGCAAGGTCTTGATGATCTCCGCTTCGCTCAGCTTCAAGCCAAGATAGCTATTGATGTATTCGATCGACACGTTCCATAGGACAGGCGAGAAGTCGGGCGTTATGCGAGGGCCATCGGGATAGAGATTCGATACTTTCTCGATCTTGCAACCCATGTCGGCAAGCATGGTACAGAGAACGTTAAGAGCATAAGTCACGGATTTCATGTCGGTGCCCGTCATGTCAATGAACAGGTTTTTCGTGTCATCAGTGACCATGGTAAGCGTGCCGTTGATGATGGGCGGGAAGGATATGACGTTGTTGTTGGCGTCAAAGATCATGGGATAGACCTCGGCATCCTTCAAGATGTGCGCGTACTCGATACCCTTGGGATGTTCCACGAGAATCTCGGCAGGCGTGAGCTGGTACCCCGGCATTTGCAAGGGTTCAAACTTGATGGCATCCGGCTTCACCGCGGTATACGTGAAGGGAGGCGTGATCTTGTCCAGGTCATGGACGCCGATCGCGACTTTCTTTCGACCCCTGCCGATGGCCCAGTGCAGGTCCTCTTGCACGTTCATGAGCGTGGCGACCTGGTCCTCGTCAAGATCAATGCCCCGAGCGATGGCTGTCGCTATGAAGGGACGGACCTCGTTGACTTCCGGATCAATCGTGATTTCATAATCACCGCCTTTCACCTCGAAGGTCGGGAGACCAAGTTCAACCTCGTAATATCCCTTGAGTGACCGTGCAATACCTTCCGGTGACGAGAAATCGGGACGATTAGGGTTGTATTCGACCTTGATCGACCCTTCATCCTCGTACACCTCATCGACATCGAGGCCGATCCATTGCAAATCCATCTCGAGGTCCTTAATCGTGATGTCATTTCCAAGGAGTTTTTGCATGCGTTTCAGCGTGATTTCGATACTTGGCATTGTATCATCATCCCTTCATAATCGTGGATACGGTGCTTTCCTGAGCCAGGAAAGCGGATTCTTGTACAAGTCCCGGATGTCGTTGCGCTTCAAGCTCAGCATCGCGATGCGTTCGAGACCTTGGCCCCAAGCTAACACTCTCACAGGTTCCTTGATCCCCCAAGGAGTGCAAACCTCGGGACGGAAGATGCCAGACCCGCCGATCTCCATCCATTTGCCAAGTTCCTTGGAGAACACGACGACTTCCATGCTTGGTTCCGTGTACGGGAAGAAGCTCGGGCGCGTGATGATCTTTTCGAAACCCATTTTATTATAGAATTCCGTGAGCGTCCCACGTAAATCTGCCAACGACAAGCGCTCGCCAATGATGATGCCTTCGACTTGCATGAACTCGGCGAGATGCTTGAAATCAACCTTTTCGTTACGAAACACGCGATCGATGGAAAATACCTTGAGCGGCAATTTCAAGCCATCTGCAACACTTTTACCGAGCTGGCGAACCGTGGTGGCGGTCGTGTGGGTACGCAACAATGTTTGTGTCGCGATTTCCCTGTTCCACTTGTAACCCCACCCCGTGGATCCCGTCTGGCCACCATTTTCGTGAACTTCAGCAATAGCCTTCACGAATTTCTCGGCAGGTAACTTGGCTTGGGCGGGATTCGATAGATAAAACGTGTCGTGCATTTCCCGGGCAGGATGATCTTGTGGCTGGTACAGCGCATCAAAATTGAAGAAGGCGCTCTCGACAATTGGACCACGAATCTCCGTGAAGCCCATGGAATAGAAAATCTCGCGAACCTTGTTGATGATCTCGACGAGGGGGTGTATTTTTCCTGCATTGATGTGGGCGCCAGGCTTGGTGACATCGTATGCCTTGAGCGTCAGTTCCTTCCACGAACCGCTCTTGATCATCTCGGGCGTGAGATGCGTGACCTCCTCTAGCGTGCTTATCTTGGAAGGATCGAGTTTCTTACCTTTATCGGTGAGATGCAGCGTCCGCTTCGTGTATTGCTTCTCGATGACGAGCCTCCGCTTCTTTAATGGCTCGATGAATTCTTTCAGATCCTCGGGAATACTCGCGATGTCGAACGGTGTATTTTCTGACAAGAGCACGAGCAATTGCTCTTCTTTTTTATCCTCGTATTCTTGCTTCAAGACGAGCACCTGAACCTTGCCTCCAACCTTGGCTTGGCTGGTCCAGCGTGCTTGCTTCAGGTACCCCAAGGTGAGGAAGAACACCTTCTCGTCCAATCCCAGCTCGTCAACGACCTTCTGCTTGAGTTCGTTGAGTTCAATCTGTCGAACGTTCAAGTCAACGAGTAACTTGAAAACTCTTGATTCGGGCAACTTGTTTTTAGCGTAATCGATGCCTTCGTCGGTCAAGGCGAGCTCGGTTGCCTGCTCTTCCTCGAAATACCCGAGATCATTGTCTGCAAGCTCGTTGATGGCGCCCATGATGACGACGTAATCTTGGCTAAGCTGGCTGGCAAGCGATGATGCCTCGATGCCATCTTGGTCCTTGAGGGCTCGCAAGATTTGTATCGTGAATGGCTTTAATGAAATGGTCATGGTTATACCCTTTGTTTTCTAGTTGCTTCAAATCTTTAGTATTTTTAAAGATTTTGTAAAAAGTGCCATTGTTTCACGCATGACCAAGTCTGGCCGGTTTCTTTTCTTGGATCACGGAAAAAAGCGATGATTCTCCTCGAAACGCGATGGAAAATTAGGAAAACGAGGCGTATCCAGAGACGAGTCCCCCGGGCCCAGTGGTGCTCGTTTAGTGCCCGGGGCAAGTAAAGGTGAATGTCGTGTTCGATGAAATCACGACAGCGCGCCGAGAGTTCATGGTATATCGGGTTTAACATAGGTGTGGATCAGTTAAAGTTTTTTCACCAACGTTGCCTATATGACCACCATGGAGAGATTGAATATTGGACTGATCGGGCCGGGTCTCATGGGAAGCACTCACGCCATGCTTTTAATGAGCGCCATCGAGGAAGGCTTGTTTTCAGGCACGGACGTGAGCATCAAGGGAATTGCCGATGTTGACGAAAGCAATTTGGCCATGCGCGGCGATCTATACAACGCGGATTTTCGCACTACTGATGGTCATGAACTCTGTGCAAATCCCGACATTGATGTCGTGTGGATTTGCACGCCTACCAGGTATCACGCCGAATTCTTCATCGATGCGGCCGAGCACGGCAAGCACGTGTTCCTCGAGAAACCTGCCGGGACTGCCGCGCAAGTTCAAGAGATGATGGAGGTCCGGGATCGCTCAGGTATCAAGACGCAAGTAGGACTCGTACTGCGCTACGAACCATTATTCTGGATGATCAAGAAACTCATTGTCGAGCACGCCGATGAATTTGGTCCATTGCAGAATGTCATCGTTCGCGACGATCAAGTGTACCCATACACGGGAACGGGGGCACACCCGTCGACCTGGCGTGCTGACAAGGACTTGGCTTATCATGGAACATTGTTCGAGCATAGTATTCATGACCTTGACGAGCTCTTATTCTTCTGCGGAGATGTGGAATCGCTTGCCGCGAGTGTAAAGTTTTTCAATCAAAAAGAGGACATCGAGGATTCTGTCTCCGCTTTGTTCAATTTCAAGAACGGTGCATCGGCGAGTCTCAACTCGATCTGGTACGCGGCCAACCGGGATTCCCGACGTGGCGAATTCTACTTCAAGAACGCGGTCATGGAATACGAGGCTGGCTCGTTTGGATCAGGCTCGTTATCCTACAAGATCCTCAACAGGAAAGTTATCAAGATAAGCGAAGAGGAAATGACCAAGACATTCCTTCAGGATTCGTTTCCGGATTTCAAAATGCCCGTGAGCCTCGCTTATTTCTACGAAGACGTCGCATTCTTGAAAGCTATCATCAATGACACCCCACCACACCCGTCACTCGAAGAGGCCCTTTTAGTGCATCAGCTCATCGAAAAGTGCTATGAATCATCCCGCGACGGAAAATTCATCACGTTTTAAGATGCATTTTATTTTCCTTTCACGATTCGCTTATATCACACTCGATTAAACATAGCAATATTTTTTGGTCAAAGCGCCTTCGTTCTAAGCATGAGGTCGTGGTTCGTTCATGAACAATGAAAAAGCAAGCAAGGGGCTCAAGATCGGCATCGCTGGAAAGGGTGGTGTCGGAAAAACTCTCATCGCATCGACATTGGCAAGACTTGCTGGCAGATCTGGCCGGTTCACGCAGGTGCTCGCGATCGACAATGATCCGTCGCTAAACCTCGGCATGGCCCTCGGCATTCCCGCGGACGAAATCGGCAGCCCGATCAGCGAGATGAAAGACTTGATCAAGGAGCGGACCGGGCGCGAGCCTGGCGAGAGCGGGGCATTCAAGCTCAATCCCGTTGTCAGTGATATCCCGGAAACCTTTGCAGTGCAAGGCCCCGACAACGTGCGGCTGCTCGTCATCGGCACGATCAAGGACCCTGGCAGCGGCTGCATGTGCAGTAGCAATGCCCTGGTTCGCGAATTGATTTATCACCTGGTCGTCCAGCGCGACGAGTTGGTCATCCTGGACTTCGAGGCGGGAATGGAATCCTCGATGGGCAGGGCAACATCGAAAGGCCTTGACGTGTTGCTCGTGGTCATCGAGCCAGGACAAAAATCGATACAAGTCGGGGAAAAGATCGCAAGCATGGCAAGAATGTTAGGCATCAAGAATGTTTTCCTCGTGTTGAACAAGGTCGATACGGACGATCAACAAGCCCTTGTTACTGAGCAGGTTACTAATGAGGGCTTTGAAATCTTCGGTAACATCCCTAAATCCATTGCCGTGCAGGAAGCAGACTTGCGTGGCGTGCCATTGCTGGATTATCAAGAAAACGATGCTGTAATTGGTAGTATTCAAGATATCCTGGATAAATTGCTATCAAAGTTTTATGCTTGAATGCTTATCTGGTTACGGTTGGAAAAAAGAAATAAAATCCTCGCCCAAGCCAATTAAGGATTTGCTTGAAAGATAAATCCAAGGATTCTAATTGTTATTCGTCCAAACGCGGGTATAGAGCAACGCAGTTGCGTTGAAAGCCCCTTGTGCACTTGCTAGCGTGTTGGAATATTGTACCTTGAGCTCATCTTGGAACATGTTGTTGCTAGCATTCTGGATAAGCTCGTACTTCATGTATATTGGCAAGGATCGTGACGTGTCGAAAAAGGCATTGAGACAATAAATGCCTGCTTGGAACGTGCCTTGCTCGGGATACATGTAACTTCCACCAATGGACGTGTAACCTGCGACCGTGCCCACGTTTTCTGAATCAGAGTAAACCCCTTGCATGGACGCGTTAAAGTTGGTCCCTGATTTCTTATCCTTGTAGAACGTGGCTGGATCGGTTTGATTGACGTTGATGATATCGAGAATTGCGCCGTTGAACGCGTAATACCCGTACTGATGATCCGATGCGGTCAGATTGAACCAGCCGGAATAATAGAACCAAGTCCCGAAGAGCGTGTTATTCTCGTTGATCGTGAAGTTCCGGTCAAGACGTCCTTCGGTATAGAGTCCAGATTGTTTCATCGCGTTATACTGGACTTGGTAATAGGAAGCAATCTGGGCTTGCACGGTGGATGTGAAATAATAGTATGGGTTCTTCCAATACAGGTTATCGTAAATCCCACCGCTGGCCGGGTAATTCTTGGAAGATGTATCCTAGATGGCAAAGTCGATCGCCTCGTTATTAGGCGTGTATCCAAAAATTGCATCTTTCGGCACGTGAACCGCAGTGATTTGCTGTCCAAAGGGATCCACCACGCTCGCATTATTGAAAGCGAGAACGAGAGATTGGTTGATGCACGCGTGGTCGAGGCACACGGTTATGTAATAACTCAAGTGGAGCTGGGCCTGGATATCGACATCAATGATGCTCCCGTTAATCGTGACCGTTTTATTTTCCCGGATGATTCCTAACGTCAAGTAACTGTCTACGGGCAAGGAAATCGGGGTAAACCGGTAAACATACATGTACCACTTGAAGGTCGCTGGCTCATGTCCATAATGAAAATAATTCGGATACACTTCGAAAAAGTCTGCGGATTGTTCGGTTTGCCCGTGCACGATGCCGTTTACCTTTGCTTGTTGAGCCGTAAGGTTATCGTCATCGAAAAGAATAGGGAGCGAAATTGGAAATCTATCGAGCTCGATTTTTGTGTAAGGAGGGGGTGGCACCGTTTCTTGATGATTACTTGTAGACCACCATGCGATACTGCCAACAATGATGCCGGCGATTGCAATAGCTGCTATGGTTATCCAGATACGGTTCCGTCTTTCTGGCATATTGGGCTTCATGATACAACCAGTACCCGTTAATTACCATTTCAAGCTGTCTATTATGAAAAAACGATATAGGCACAGGATAATCAATTATCTAATCAAGCGTCCATAAAAATAGCTAAAAAGTAAAGAAAATATTGTATGTTTAAGCCACGGCGACGACTTTCTTGATGACTTCATCACCGAGCATTTCTCGCAAGCTCTGCTCCACGAGATTCCGCAATGTAGCCTGAGCGTGCATGCAACCAGCACAATGACCTTGTAATCTTACTTCCACTTCTCCATCATTGTAGCTGACAAATTCGATGTCACCACCATCGACGCGCAAGTACTGGCGTACTTGATCAAGAGCCTCATTGATTTTAGATTCAATATCGACAGATTCTTCTTCAGTCATTCCGTTCGCCATTTTTTTTAGGAGATCTTGTTATAATTATTGTATCAAAGAAGGATTGATTAACGAAAAACTTGAAGATTACGGCATTAAAAATTTCGTAAATCGCCGAGTGAGAATATAAAAAATAACCTTGGCCGGGAAGGAAACTTGAGCGAGGAACAGTATTTACGCCGTTTTGTTTTAAATGAGCATCTGGATGTTGTCTTGGATAATGAAGGAAGAACGCTGATATTACTCGATGGCGAGGAATATGACATGTGCAAGCGGCTCGTGCTCAACATCAGCGTTGATGAAATTCCAGCGTATAATGAAATCTCGAGCATTGATGATGCCGCGCAGCGCCATGCCACGCTATTTAAAGGTAAAGGTTACGAACCCGAAGCGCAAGTGATAACTATTTCACCCGAAGAGGAATTTTTCGGTCACTGCAGCAACTTGCAAGCCTGGGTCGACCACGATTACGACACGCGCCTGCTTCACTCGAATCTCTCCTTTAACTTGCTACGTGGTCTTGCAGAAGCAGGGGACGTGAAAGCAACAAGGGTTTTAGATACAGAAATCGTGGAGCGTGCCCGCAATGCTTCAAAGATGACCGCAACCGTGATTTTGTTTACGTTCGCTGATAAGCAGTTATCCCCTTCCGTGTACAAAGCATTCGCCGAAAACAGCGATCCACAGGTTAGGTTCCTGATATCCAAGCAACCAAATCTTCCCGTCGAGGCGATTGCGCTCTTAGCCAAGGACGATGACGTGCTCGTGCGCCGTGCCATTGCAGAGCGAATCGACGTGCCTGACGACGCAGCTGCAAACTTATTAAAAGATGTTGACGCAATCGTTCGCCATTCCATTGTCAAGCGATCGGACCTTGTCAAGGAGATTGACATCGCGTACAGGGGAACGATTCTTGCCACAGTCCCTGCCTCTGTCGACCGTCTGGATTTGTCAAAGAACGGGATCGAATCAATTGCCGAAATCGAAGGCCTCGATAAGCTCTTGAAGCTAAAATCTCTTATACTCTCTGATAATAAAATATCAAAAATTGAGGGAATCGAGACACTCGTGAACTTGCAGAGACTTTCTCTTTCGAATAATTATATTACGAAAATTGAAGGTCTCGAATGCCTGGAAAAACTTGTAGAAGTCGGGCTATCTCGAAATAAAATCGCGAGGATCGAAGGCTTGGAGCATCTTGGCAATTTAGCCGAACTCAAGCTCTTCGGAAACCAAATTTCGATAATTGAAGGGTTGGATGCTCTTCACCATTTAGTTGTTCTAATCCTTTATGAAAACCAGATATCAAAAATCGAGGGGCTTGAAAATCTCTGGTACCTGCGAAGTCTTGTATTGTCTGATAATTACATCAAGAAAATTGAGGGCCTTGAATATTTGAAATATTTAGCCATCCTTGAATTGCCTAATAATCAGATTTCGAAGATCGAAGGCTTAAATTCGTGCCTCTATCTGCAAAAGCTGAATCTTTCCGGAAATCGAATCATGAAAATCGAAGGGCTTGATGAATTGAAATATTTGCACAGTCTAAATCTATCCGGTAACATGAACGGCTTTGCTCCAGATGGATGGATTGATTGGCGAAAAAAGATATTGAATTTCTAAATAACGAGCCAATGCCCTCTCACGCCCGACATTTTCGCGCCATGAACGGCGGGGTCTTGGAGGGCGGTTTGAATAAAATTTTTCTGCTAGTGACGCCATCAATCCATCAATATGAGCTTGATAGTGACCGATGGCATCGACGGTTCGGGAAAGTCAACGCAAGTGTCCCTTCTCGAGAAAAATTTGCTCGAAAACGGGTTTGATGTGTTGAAGATTGCCGAACCAACGAAATCTCCATTCGGTATCAAGATCCGAGAGGCAATGATGAATGCAAAAAAACGCCTGTCCTTCGAGGAGGAACTGGATCTGTTCATTCAAGACCGCCGATATAACGTCGATCACAACATCGAGCCTGCCCTCGCGGAAGGTAAAATCGTGATCCTCGACAGGTATTACTTTTCAACGGCCGCGTATCAAGGCGCTCGTGGTAAGTTGGCATGGCAAGACATCATCGCCATGAACGAGGCATTCGCTCCGGTCCCGGACATCGTGTTTTTCTTCTTCATGCCCGTTGATGTAGCGCTGAAGCGGATCGATAAAGACGCAACCGAGTCCAAGCGCGGCTCACGTTCCTACATGGAAAAAAGAGGGAACCTGGAAAAAGTGCAAGAAATCTTCCAGCAAATTCATGACTCGGGGGCGTACAATTCGATCTCGATCGATGCGACATCGTCGATCGATGAAATCCAATCGCAAATATGGAACATATGCGAAGCATTGTTATCAAACAAGAGCAACTCGTGAACAAACATGTCTGCAGACGAAGAAAAAAAGATGAAAAGCGAGATTATCTCCATCTCTCTCTCAAAAGCATTACTTGACAAGATCGACACGATTCAAGAGGACCGAAAATTCGCGAGCCGTTCCGAAGTCATACGCCACTGTCTCCAAACCTACTCGAAAGATTTGGAGGAAACGTCGCGTGTCGACGAATCGGTCGGCATTTATATCATTGGCATATCCTATTATTCCGCAAAGACAAAGCCAGGCGATATCCAGGACATCATCAAGGATTTCACGCATGATATTCTATCGTCGAACCGGATCAAGATCTCCCAGTCGATCAACATCCTGCTCTACATCATGAAAACAAATATCAACATGGCAAGCATCTTTTTCGAGAAATTATCGGCAATCAAGGGGCTTATCGATAAAAAACTTTTCTCGCTCAAGGTTTCGGTATGAACTCATTTCAAGGTGGTTGATCACGACGATCACGGTGGCGATACCAAATCACGACACGTTAAATCTTGATTTTCTCGTGCTAGACATGAATGGAACCATCGCGGTTGATGGCAAGATGGATATTACCTTGAAACAGCGATTTGCGATGTTGAAACCATCTTTGGAGATTTTCATGGTCTCTTGAAGAGCAAGGGGATTGAAAACATCTTGACGGACGTTGGATCGGGATGGCATGTCCAGATCGACTAACAAGATGTGGTTTTTCGACGTTGGAATCGTTCTGCAATTCATTCGGTGTTGTAATAGAAGTGATGAATGATAATCAATACACGACACCTCAAGAAGAACTCGTGCAAGACTTGATAATGATCATCGCGCATTTTTCGGGGAAGTTACATGGACTCCGGAGTCACGAGTCAAAAAAGATGATCAAGCCCATGAAGGATGTGAACAACGCGGAGGACGACGATTCGTGATCAAGACATTCATGTTGCCCGTCATGAACAGTTTCAATTTTGATAGAGTTGAGTCGTCATGAATCATCATCAATCTATTTTTCAGAAATTCCGTGCTCCAGGAGATTTATAAATTGCAGCGAGTATGGTAATTTCGCTCGTGAACTCTTGCCCCAACCCGCATGATTCGTGAATCGAAACACGATACACGCGGAGGATGATGCACCGTGATTAAAACTTACACGCTGCGCCACGACCTGCATCTCAATGCGTTCTTTTTGTCGTATAATCGCGTCCTCAATGCGATGATCGATGAAATATGGAGCAACATTCGGTGGATCGTGAGACAAAAGAAAAATAGCAAGCAAGAACGAATTTTCCCGTCGATTCCAACTTATGCATTCAAGAAAAAGATGCGCGATGAGTTTCTCGTGAATTGGGAGTACGCGGCACATTGGATCGACTCGGCGATCAAGACCGCGTTCTCGATCATGAATTCGTGGAAAAAGAATTACAACAAGGGACGGCGGAAACGCAACAAGCCGATCGTGAAACGATTTTTCGTTCGCGTAAAACAAACGCTCATGAAACTCGACGGAGAACGGCTACGAATCACGGTGAAACCGCGTAAATTCGTGTACATTGATCTGTCCAAGCGATACTTCTCGTTGAATGGAAAGATCGGCGAGCCGATCCTCACCGACAAGTGCATTCATCTTCCAATCACGATAGAAGATGATGAGATCGAGAACAGGGACGTTATCGGGTGGGATTCCAACAAATTTTCCATCGACGGGTTTTCCGAGACTCGTGGATGGATCAAGGTAGACCTCCAGCCACTGCACGAGTTGCACATCACGTACGACAACAAGTTCAGGAAAATCAACAAGATCTATTCCAAGAACAAGTGTCTTGGCAGGAAATTATATACCAAATATCGGAAAAGGTGCAAAAATAGAATAAAGAATTATCTTTGCCACGTTGCCAATCAAATGAATGAAATTCCAGCGATTCACGGTTTTGAATCGCTTGATAAGAAATACATGTTCAAGCAATCAAGGCACAAGTGGAATCGTGAATTAAATCACGCGGATTGGCGACAAATTTACCATCTCGTGAAGAACGATGCCGAAACGATCGAAGTAAACCCGGCGTGGACATCGAAACGTTGCAGTAGATGCGGGGCAACCAACAAATCCCTAAGAAGCGAAAAGACGTTCGAGTGTCCCTCGTGCGGGTTGAAGATCGACCGGCAATTCAACGCGAGCATCAACATCTACCTAAAGATGAGAGGAGTTTCTCCGGAAGTGTCGTGGTTCGATGCCACGGTGCTCCCGGCCGGGTTGCCCTTGATAGGGGCGGAGACGAGAGATGCCGATGAACTCGCGAGGCATCTCGATGAACTGATGAGGCCCCAAGTCTATGCAAGATTATCCTTGATTACATAGACTATAACCCATCTCTTGCCAAAGGTGAAACCGGAAGCCGAGGAAAAACGCGACTTCGTGAAATCGCTCGGACCGGAACGTGTCGTGGCCATTGGAAATGGCAACAATGACGTGCTAATGATTCAAGAAGCAGCGCTTGGCATCGGCGTGCTTGGCCATGAGGGAATCTCCGGTGGATGTATACAAGTTGCGGATGTCATCGTGCAAACTCCAAGGGATGGCCTCGATTTGCTGCTCAAGCCCTTGCGATTAGTTGCTACATTGCGAGGGTAAATGACATTCTTGAACAGAAGGGAAAGCAATAAAAAACAAGCGAATGGAGGGATGATGATCAGCAATGAAATTTATCATGCGATGCACGAATGCGCAGTGCAATTCCTTGTTCACGGACGAGGAAAACACGCCGTTCATATGCCCGAATTGCGAGAGCCCGCTCAACATCAACATCGTTCATGAAATGGTCGGCAAGATCGACATCGATTTTTTTCATGGCCGCACGCCAAGCATGTGGAAATTTCTTCCATTCTTGCCGTTGAGAAATGCCGCAAACATCATCACGCTCGGCGAGGGCGCCACTCCATTGTTGGAAGCAAGCAACTTGCTCGGTGACCTTAACATCAAGCAACTCTCGCTAAAAAACGAGACGATCAACCCAACCGGATCTTACATCGATCGGCAGATCTCCCTCGGGATATCGGTCGCCAAGGAACTCGGTTACGAGAAGGCCATTTCCTTGTCAACGGGCAATGTTGGCGCCTCGGTTGCTGCATATTCTGCTCGCGCTGGTTTCAAGAGCTTGTGCGTTCTCCCGAGCAATTACAAGCCCGGAAAGATCCAGCAGATCAAGCTTTACGGGGGTAATGCCATCCAGGTCACCAGCGATTCCGACAATGCCTTGATGGAGCTGGTCATCAAGGGTTGCAAGGAATTTTCGGCGGTTAACCTGGCGACGTCGTCGCAGCACAATGCGTTCACGAATCATGGTGCCAAGACCATCCTGTACGAGATATTCGAGCAGATGCACGCGGAATTACCGGACATCTTCATCGTGCCTACAGGTGGCGGCGCCTTGCTATCAGCCCTCATCCAAGCATGCCTTGAACTGAAGGAATTACATTTTATCGGGGAGATCCCGCGATTCCTGGTCGTGCAACCAGAGGGTTGCCACCCCTTCATCGATGCCATCGACCAGGATCTCACGCCCGAGGAAGTTTTCGCGCATCCCTGGGAAAGCGTGACGACGGAGATTTCTGCCTTGGCGTATGATGTTCCTTTTGATTACGGTTGGTTCTACTTGCTTAAAAAACAACTGAGACGCAACACCATAATCGGCATAACGGTGTCCGATGAAGAATCGCGAATCGCGCAAAAACTACTCTCCAAGCGGGAAGGCTTGTGCGTTGAAATGGCAAGTGCCACGACCATCGCCGCGATCAAGAAGATGATGGATGAAACACCCGATTTCGAGCAGGCCATCACGATCTGCGCGATCCTTACCGGCACGGGCATCATGGACGTTGACCAGGAAACCAAGGATGTGGCGACCCCGCCAGCCTATGAAGATTCATTCGACTGGCGCAAGGTCATGAAACCATATCTCTCTTAAAACTATCACGAACCAACCCGGATATATTTTCTTTTCCGCCCTTGTTTTATCACTTTAAGCCTTCCTTGCGTCACGAGATAATCTGCAACAAGATTCACCATGCCACGTGCAATCAAGTAGGTGCCGATACCACGCTGGCGATACGTCTGCCATGCAATATCGCCCACGGACTGCGGCTTGTTGGCGCATGTTTCCACGATCTGGTCCTCCCGCAACTGCCGGAATTTCAACAGCTGCAACGTGCGTTCCCGCGGGCGTTCGATGAGCTTTCCATGCGCTGGAATCATGACATTTAGATTCATCGCCGCGATTCGTTCCATAGATTGACGGTAACCTTCGTACGTGGAGTTAGGCGGGCCAAGCCACGTTGAAATTGATTGCAAGATCAGATCGCTCGTGATCAATATCCCGTGCTGCTCGTCGTGCAGTAGCAATTGGGATGGTGCATGCCCCGACGCGAGCAGCACCTTGAACTGATATACCCCGGCATCGATCATATCGCCATCATGCAGCACGCAATCGATTTTAAGGGAGGGTTGAACCCGCGTGGCACGATAAAACAAATTCATGATTAGAGTCAATACCATTTCCTTGGCCATCGCAATCCCCCGCTGCGGCTTGAGCAGGAAATCCGATTGATGCAACAGCAAAACCGCGGTGGCAGCAGACGCACAAGCCTTCGCGCGGGGAAAATAATGGCGGAGATACGGCAACCCGGACGCGTGATCGTGATGCTCGTGGGACACGATGATGAGGTTCACGACGTCGTGAAAAACGACATCGGCTCGTAATCGACCAGTTTTTTTCAAGTACTTGAATAGTTCGACGAAGCCAACAATAAAGTCGTTGAATGATCGTTTCATGGCATAACCAGCATCGTAAATCATGCCGCTCGCATCATTGAATAGAATGAAATACAAGTTGATGCTAGGCTGCCAGAACTGATGACTTTTTTCCCGAATTGAAAAAATGTCCGGGGCAACTTCCAACCATCCAACCTTGCCAGCCATGCTATACCTTCTGTCGACGATCTTGCTCGAAAAATGCTTCAATGAAGTTAAACGTAAAGGATTATTTTGCATCGCTCCGAATTTATACTAAATTCCAATTTATTACAGATAGCGGCATTCATGAAAACATTGCTTTTAACGCATTTTGACAGCACGTTCGGCCCTAAAATATTCTTGAAGGCGCCTGAAACGGTAAATGCCGATGATTTCCAACACATCCCGCCGCTGATGGATCTTTATAGGGAGGGGTTTTTTTATCACGAGTTTAACAAGGACAAGAGCGCCAATTTAAACATACAGGTGCCATCGAGATATGCACGTGGAAATTTTGAATTACTAATGATCAGTTATCTCGTTCGCGATGGCCAACTCAACCCTGATACCGCAAAGGAATATTTGATCAATTTTGCTGAAAAACTCAAGCAAATTGACGGTGCGTATAAAGCGTTCTATGTCGATTCGAGCAAGCACGCTGGTGATGCCCAAAAGTTCGAGGAAATCAAGGAGTTGTTTAATGCATTCTACGAGTCCATTCCTGCAGAGATCAACATGTTCCAGCCCAAGCAAGCCAAGATATTCGTGTTCGGCATCACTAAAGCAGGAAAAACGACCATCTTGCAAGCCGTGCAGAACCAGAATTTCAAGGAAAATAAGCCCAACACTTTCATCGACGTGTCGAAAATCCTCATCCCGAACACCGATGTCTCGATCATGGTCTATGATGCTCCTGGTCAGATCAAATATCGCACAATGTGGATCCCGAATCTTGCAGGGCAGAATGGTCTCGTTTTCGTCGTCGACGTCGCGGATAAGGACCGCTTTAGCGAGGCGAAAATCGTTTTACACGAGATTGCAACTAGGCCGGAAACGAAGCAACTCCCGCTCTTGATGCTCTTCAACAAGATCGACTTGAAGAAGCCAAAAGTGGACCAGCTCGTCAAGGAGCTCCAGCTCGATACCCTTGGTAAAAGGTCCATGAAATATTTCGAAACCAGCGCGATAACGGGAGAAGGAATTCTTGAGGCATTTAGCTGGCTCGCAAAGACAATGACGGATTCACGTTCTGGCTAATTTCTCACGAATAGAGAGATTTATAAAAAAAAGAATTAGGTTTCAGGTTTCCAAATCGGGTTAGATAGCATCGATTTTAGATTGTTGGGGTTTCTTCAGGGAATTCCCAAAGCTCGGTTGATAGATATCGTTCACCCGTGTCAGGAAGTAAAGCAAGCACGACCTGGCCATCGCTGAAGTCCCTTGCGACCTGGAGCGCTGCCCATGCCGCGGCACCAGAAGATATCCCAACAAATATCCCTTCAAGAGCTGCAAGATCCCTCGCGGTAGATTTTGCATCAGCATATTGGACTTGGACGATCTGGTCGTATATACTCGTATTCAAGATTTCAGGGATGAATCCGGCGCCAATGCCCTGAATTTTATGCGGGGACGGCTGCCCGCCCGATAGGACTGGAGAATCCGCGGGTTCAACCGCAACGATCCTCACCGAATCTCCAATTTCTTGCTTCAAGACTTCCCCCACACCCGTGATCGTTCCACCCGTGCCAACACCCGAAACAAAAGCATCGAGGTGTCCTTCCGTTGCGTCCAATATTTCCCGTGCGGTGGTACGACGATGAACCTCTGGATTAGCAAGGTTTTTGAATTGCTGGGGGATAAAAACACCATTTTCTTCTGTTGCAATCTCTTCAGCCCTCGCTATGGCACCTTTCATGCCTTTTTCTTTCGGAGTTAACACGAGATTTGCCCCGAATGCTCGCAATATCTTTCTCCTTTCAATGGTCATGCTTTCTGGCATCGTGAGAGTCAACTTGTATCCTTTCACGGCTGCTACCATCGCTAAGCCAATACCTGTATTACCACTTGTCGGCTCGACGATGTGACTTTCAGGCGTTAACATGCCTTCCTTTTCTGCTGCTTCTATCATCGCTAGGGCTATTCGATCTTTCACGCTCGCCCCAGGATTGCGTGATTCCAATTTCACTAACACGGTCGATGCGAGATCCGACCCCATACGATTTAATTTGACGACCGGGGTGTTTCCAATCGTTTCCAGAATATTGTTGTAGTACTTTCCCATGGCTTTTCATCTTGGTAAAAAATCATTTCTTTTTTTTCAGCTGAGTTTCAAGGCTCGTGATGCGATCCTCAAGCTGGGTTATTATCATCTGCACGGGATCGGGCAATTGATCGTGTTGCAAGTCAACATCGGGAATCTTATCGCCATTCCGCGAAGTGATCCGGCCAGGCACCCCAACAACAACCGCGTTATCAGGAACGTCGTGAATGACGACAGAATTAGCACCAACTTTCACGTTATTACCAAGGGTGATAGGGCCGATGATTTTCGCGCCGGCGCCGATCACGACGTTGTTTTTCAACGTGGGATGCCGCTTTTCCCGCTTGTCGCTGGTGCCGCCCAGCGTAACGCCTTGATAGAGCAAGCAATTGTCGCCGATCTCGGTCGTTTCTCCGATGACCACACCCCCGCCATGATCGATGAAAAAGTTTTTTCCGATAGTGGCGCCAGGGTGAATCTCGATGCCAGTTATCTGGCGAGATATATTTGATAGATACCGAGGTACGAAAGGCATACCAATGATCCAGAAGAAATGGGCAACACGATGCAGGAGAATTGCTTGCGTGCCCGGATATGATGTGAGCACTTCAATAATGCTTAACGCGGCAGGATCCTTTGTAAATGCCGTCGTGACATCTGACGCGAATGAATCGAGAATGAATTGTAACTCGTTTTTAACCATATCGAGATCGAGGTTCTCGAGATTCACGTCAAACTTGAGCACGCAACCTTCGCAAGCATTAGATCCTTCGGCCATGATAGAGCCGCAATCCTTGCACTTATCCACGAGCCGAAGTGGTCCCATCGGAACTTCTTTTTTAAATCGGTCACTCATTGTTGAAATCCTCGTCGTACGTTTTGTACTTATCCTTGTCTTCGCCTTCAGTACCAAGCGGTGGACGGTCATTTTTTTTCAAGTAATCGTCGATCGCTGCCTTCAAGCCATCGCTGGCGAGATTCGAGCAGTGCATTTTCTGCGCAGGCAAGCCACCCAGCTCATCCGCCACGTCTTGACGCGTGATCTGGTATGCCTCCTCGATGGTCTTCCCCATGGCCATATCCGTGGTGACGCTCGACGTCGCGATGGCCGCGGCGCAGCCAAAGGTCTGGAACTTGATGTCCTCGATGCGATCGTCATTTATCTTGATCATGATGCGCATCATGTCGCCGCAAACGGGATTCCCGACCTCGCCAACACCATCCGGGTTTTCCATCTCTCCGGCGTTGTGGGGATTCGAGAAATGCGCGATGGTTTTTGGACTATACATGGATGTTCTACAGAACTGTTATGGTGATGATTAATTTGACGCTTTGGTGACAAAGCCAAATCGCACTATAAGGTTATTGTTTATTATTAAAACTAGCAAAATCATTATGAAATTCTTCCTTGTTTCGAAAGCTGCACGGGAGACCCTTTTAGTGGCGGGGACCTTTAAGTGGCGGGAGAGAATTACCGGTGGGTGAATCCGTGATAGCGGAGGCAAATTCCAAGTCTGATAAAAATCCCAAAAATCCCGAAGTAAAGTCTGGCACGCCTGGAATAGGACTTACAAAAGGTTTATCGAAATTGAAAGCCGTGGATAATGAAATTAACAAGACTCCTAAAAAAAGAAAACAACAAGAAATCTAATACACGAACAAGAATAAGGGCTGACTTTTCAAACAAAGCTGGGATGAGAAACAGCCCGGGATCACGGAAATAAACATGATCGAGATCTCGGAAATACCTATTAGAAATCTGGTTTTTTTTCACAACGAAGTGATTTATTAAAAAAGGCGAGGATCACATAAGAAAGGTGATGATGATGAGTACAAACACGGGAGCGGATGTTTCGATTGTTCTCGCAGGTCAAGCAGGTCAAGGCATCGAGACCATTGAATCCGTGCTGGTTCGCATCGTGAAGCACGCGTGTTACAACGTGTTCGCGACCAAGGAATACATGAGTCGCGTGCGGCTTGGTGGAAATTCAACCGAAATCCGGATTGCCCACGACAGGAAAGTGAATTGTTACGTGAATCGTATCGACGTGCTGGTCGCGCTGGAAAAGTTTTCCTTGGAACGACTCACGCCTCGCATCGATGCTTCGACGATCGTGTTTTGCGATGCAAGCGTGTTCACAGGTTCTGGAAAATTCATTGAAGTTCCATTCGCCGCCATGGCCGAGGAGGTTGGTGGCAAGATATTTACGAATACCATTGCGATTGGTGTCATTTGTGGTATCCTGGGAATCAATCAGGATCTTGCAGCTGGCCACGTGAGAGACGAGTTTTCGGACAAGAAGGAAGACATCATCCAAAAAAACATGGTAGCGCTCGAAAAAGGGCTCGAGTTTGGTAAATCCTTGGCAGACAACGGCGAAGTTAATTTTGCCATCAGCACCGACGTCTGCGTAGCCGATCAAATTCTCGTGAACGGCGCCGAAGCCATCGCTCTCGGCGCAATAGCCGGCGGATGCAATTTTATAGCGTCATATCCCATGTCGCCGTCGACCGCCGTGCTCTCGTCGCTTGCCGAGAAATCTATGACCTTCGATATCATTGCTGAACAGGCCGAGGACGAGATTGCCGCGATCAACATGGCACTCGGGGCATGGTATACCGGTGCTCGAGGCATGGTCACCACATCTGGTGGCGGGTTCGCGCTCATGTGCGAGGGTGTCAGCCTCGCGGGCATGATCGAGAGCCCCATCGTTATTCATGTTGGCCAGCGTCCCGGCCCTGCGACAGGCCTGCCAACACGAACGGAACAAGGTGACTTGAACATGGTCTTGTATGCAGGTCATGGCGTGTTCCCGCGCATTGTCCTCGCACCCGGCACGATCGAGGATGGCTTTTACGTGACGCAGAAGGCATTCAATCTCGCGGACAAGTATCAAGTTCCTGTATTCATTCTCTCTGACCAGTATTACATCGATTCCTATTATAACATCGAGCCATTTAACCTCGATGACTTGAATAATGAAAGCTTCGTGGCGCAAACGACGAAGGAGTACAAGCGCTATGCCATCACTGAAAACGGCATTTCTCCGCGAGGCATCCCTGGCAATGGCGATGGTTTTGTCCTCGTGGATAGCGACGAGCATGATGAGGAAGGACACATCACGGAAGATTTTAACGTTCGAACGGCGATGGTCGACAAGCGATTGCGCAAGCTTCCGGGGTTTACCTATGATATGATATTACCGCGGTTTTCGGGCAATTCAGATTACAAGACGCTCGTGGTGAGCTGGGGGTCCACGTGCAACGCCATCAGCGAAGCACTCTCCGCCATCGCCGATGACACCATCGCGCATTTGCACTTTACGCAAGTGTACCCCCTGTTTCCGGGAACGAAGAAGTACCTCGATGATGCCGATAAAATCATCCTGATCGAGGGGAATGCGTCGGCACAGCTGGGACAGCTCATTCGCGAGCAGTTGTTGGTGGATATCCAAAACAAGATATTGAAATATAGCGGCGAGCCGTTCCACGTCGAGGAGCTCGTAGCACGCATCAAGGAGGAGGCGATGTAGATGGATCCGACCGACTTTGATGTGGGCAACATCGACATTCAATGGTGCCCCGGCTGTGGAAATTTTAACATCCTCAAGATCGTGAAGCGAGCCCTCGCTGAGCTCGAAATACCACCGGAGCAGCTGGTCTTCGTGTCTGGCATCGGCCAAGCAGCGAAGTTCCCGCATTATCTCAAGTGCAATTATTTCAACGGCTTGCACGGGCGCGCCGTGCCTGTCGCGCTGGCGATATCCTCCGTCAACCCCGAGCTCACGGTCATCTGCGAGAGTGGAGAGGGTTGCACGTATGGCGAAGGCGGTAACCATTTCATCCATAACATCAGGCGTAATCCCAAGTTTGTCCACATCGTTCATGATAACATGGTGTATGGCCTTACAAAGGGCCAGGCGTCGCCCACGAGCTTGAAAGGGATGATCACGCCCGTCCAGGTTGCCGGCGTAATCCTGGAGCCGTTCAACCCGCTCACGGTCGCCATCGCCCTGGATGCCTCCTTCGTGGCGCGGATTTATGCAGGCGACACGGAGCAGTCGGTCGGGATCGTGAAGCAAGCCATGCAGCACGAGGGATATGCATGCATCGACGTCTTGCAGCCGTGCCCATCGTTTAACAAGCTGAACACGTACCAGTGGTTCCAGGAACACGTGTACTATCTCGAAGAGTCGCACGACCCTGGCGATCGCGTGGAAGCCTTCAAGCGGGCGAGTGAAACGGAGATGCTGCCATTGGGCATTTTCTATCTCCACGAAAAGCCGCTGTTTCATGAGCAATTAGCAGCGTACAAGACTGCAAGCAGTCCACTCGTCAAGCGCGGGTTCCACGACGTGGAGAAGCTTCGGCAATTGATCGAATCGAGGAAGGAATGAGCAAGTCTTCATCATGCCCTCTTTTTCATGGTATAAGCCAAAGGTACGACTTGTTTTTTTTCAACTACCGGTACACAATTATATTCTTTCACCCGAGATAGCCACACCAAAGAAAAAAGATGAATGATCATGCCACAACCAAACATTGGCGATCCTGCACCAGAGTTCTCGCTGCAAGATCAAGATGGAACCGAACGAACCTTGGAGGATTTCAAGGGACAATGGCTCGTGTTGTATTTCTATCCCAAGGATGATACACCAGGATGCTGCGCGGAGGCCATTGGTTTCACAAATATTTTCGAGGAATTTCAAACGCTTGATGCGCAAATCGTTGGAATTTCCGCAGATACCGTCGCGAGCCATCGAAAATTCATCGACAAGTACGGGCTCAAGGTAACCTTGCTCAGCGACAAGCCATTCTCCGCGATAAAAGCGTACGGTGCTAACAAGTCGGATGGTGGCGGCATCAGCCGGGATACCGTGCTGGTGGATCCCTCGGGAAATGTCGCTTTCACCTGGAAAGCCGTGAAACCAAAAGATCATCCAGCAGAAGTCAAGGCGAAATTGGAAGAATTGAAAGCCTGAATTGTTTCTTTCCTTTTTTTTATAAAGGGTTTCTTGTATATTCATATAAATTTAGAACGAGTGGCTCAGCGTGAGCGGGGTCATCATTGTAAAAACTCAGCCCATTAAAATTTCTTCATTGCCATGCATAACTTAGCCCCGGGGATTTTGAAGTTTCCATGCTGCATACTTCAAGATGTTGTGATTTATTACCGGGCCAACGTTAGAAATATGGTTGCCATGATGAACGACGATTTGGCAAGAAAAATAACCCCGGCTGTCAATAACGCTCCGCACATGATTAATGTGGCGATTTTTTTGTATTTTCCCCTGTAACCGTTGAGCACTATAATCAAGATTAAGATTTCTAGTCCCATGCCGTAAAGCGTATTGAACCAAACGATGTTTCGGATAAATGGTTGTCCATATTCCCAGATTATTGTTCCGCTTGGAGAAACCTCTTCTACGACGTGGCTGAAATCGGAACCGAAAAGGATGTCCCCGTTCGGTAAATAATCCACAGCGTATACAGAATAAAAGTCACCCGTATAACTCCAGACCGTTGATTTGGTGGTGGTATTGATTATGCGAATTTCGTCGAAATGTGAAATGATCATGTTTCCATCAGGCAGGAGTGTCGCGCTTCTGGGCCAATTCAAGTCGCCCGGTTGGTATTCCCACATTTCCTTGCGGGTTGTATAATTGATTTCAACGATACGGTTATTATCGGAGTCACTTATGAGCACGTTGCCATCAGGCAAGTATACCGGATCATGCTGGTGGAAGAGAAGGGAGTGGTTGCCATAATCGCCGTAATACCAAACGATATTTGCTGCATTACTTGGCATGAGCAAATCCGCGGTAAAATTTACTTCCACGACCAGGTCAAAATTGCGAAGCGAAATTAAACAAGCAGTCCAAGATCCATAATTCTTCACGTGAACTTCATTCACGTGGGTCCAATCCGTTGCAATCGGCTTGTTATAATAATGACCAGGTCCCCACTCGGGATTTACCTGCGTCCAGTTGATCTTCGCGGGTTCCCACGACCAAACAATATCATGACTGGGATAATCGATGGCAACCACGCGATCATGTTCGGTGTCGGCGACGAATAAATACCCAGCTGCCAATAGTGCCTCGTGCGGGTTGAAAAACCCGCTTTGTGCCCAAGCGATCGTGCCGCTTGGCGTGACCTCGATCACCGAGTCTAGAGATGTATTATAGCTCGATTGAAAAACTAACCGATTTTCTTCCATCGCCAATCCCCCGGCTTCCGTTTCTGCGATGAGCGTGTCACCGTTGGGCAACCTGTGAGCCGAGTTATAGCTGTCTTGCCCGTTGTTGAAGACGGAACTGGTATATATGGACAAATTCGTGACGATGCACGCAACGATCAAGACAAGGCTGAGAGTTATCCAAAATCGCCTGGATTTTTTGTCGTGAAACAACGTTCTGAAGCGTTGCCTTAGGGATTGACGATTTATACGTGGCAATTGGTAAAACCTTCCATATGATTAACAATGATAGTTCGTGACCATGCGCAATGATGTGGATTTCGATCAAAGTAAGGAATCACGGCCATATGTCCGTATTGAACATATAAAAATATTGAGGTTACGTGAGAAAGGTTACATCATTACCTCAAAATTCTCTCTGCGGTGCCAGCTAGATCGTTTCTGGCAAAATTTTACGAATTATAATCAAAAAAGAGAAAAGGTCATTCCCATTTTTTCATGACAGTTCTCCCGCCCATGTAGGGCTGGAGTGCCTCGGGCACGCGCACTGAACCATCCTCTTCTTGATAATTTTCCAGGATGCAGCAGATCGTGCGTTCGGTAGCTATGGCGGTGGAATTCAACGTGTGCAAGGTGTCTATCTCGCCGCCGCGCTTGCCATATCGGATGTTGAGCTTTCTTGCCTGGTAATCGGTGCAATTCGAGCACGACACGAGCTCCCGGTACTTGTTCGAGCCCGGAAACCAGCCCTCGAGGTCATATTTCTTGGCGGCGTTGTCATTCATCTCGCCACTCGCGATGTTGACCACGTGGAACGGGATACCAAGCTTTTGGAAGATTTCCTTGGAATTGCCGATCATCTCCTCGTGTAAATTCCAGGAATCTTCCGGATCGCAATATACGAATTGCTCGATTTTCTCGAATTCGTGCACGCGGAAGATGCCGAGGGTGTCCTTGCCATGAGCTCCTGCCTCGCGACGGAAACAGGACGAGATACCGCAATAACGCAGCGGGAGTTTGTCCGAATCGATGACGTCGTTCTTATGTAACGCAGCCAAGGTCTGCTCCGACGTGGCGATCAAGAACAATCTTGGATCCTCACCCTTGATCTCGTACAAGGCTTGCTCGAAATCGGCGAGCTCGGCGGCAGCCTTGATCGTGTCGTAATTGATGAAAAACGGCGTCCACATTGGCGAGTAGCCTTTTGATACAAGGAAGTCCACACCGAAATGAATCAATGCGATGTTGAGTAACGTCAAATCGTTTTTCAAATAATAGAACCGTGACCCCGCGATTTCTTGCGCCTTCTCCAGGTTCACGCCATCGACCGTTCCAACGAGTTCCACGTGATTCTTTGGCTCGAACGAGAATTGTGGTGGCTCGCCCGTAGTGTACACTTCCACGTTGCCTTCTTCGGTCTCCGCGATCGGCACGGTGGAATGAAGAATGTTGCCAACCTTGTAACGATACTCATCACGGGTCTTCAAGGCTTCTTCTTCCTCGACGGCTTTCTGGTCGATCAGCGCTCCGATCTCCTTCGATTCAGCGGCAAGATCGGTGGTGTCCTCGCCGTTTTTCTTGAGCTTGCCAATATCTTTTGATAACTTGTTTCGTTTCGCGCGCAATTCATCCGCTTCTTTGCGGATATCACGCCATTTATTATCCCATTCAATGACCGTGTCCACCAACTCCGGATCCTTGAACCGGTCCCGTTGGGATTGCTTGATGATGTCCGGGTTTTCGCGGAACAACTTTATGTCGAGCATCCATTAATCACGCTGTAAGAATAAGGTAGAGACCCTATTAATGCCACTTTCCCCGTACCATAGCCATCCGGGATTATATTTCCAGCTGGATATTGATTTTTTGCTTGGATAATTCAAAGATTTCCTTCTCAAAGTTTTCCTTGAACGCCTTCATCTTGCTCAAGGAATTAACCACGTTTTCCTTCTCATGTTGAAGATCTGCTTCGGCATGATTTTTTTGCATGGTCATGTCCGAGATTTTTTGCTTGAGCACGGCGATTTTGCGGGATGTCCCTTTTTCCTGGATATCCAACACGCAAGCCTTTCGATTCTCGACGACCGCGAGATATGCTTCTATCAATGGTTTTAATGAGTATTCATCCTTCATGGCTTTGATGATGTCTTGCACTTTCTCCTTCTTGTCATCCTTCAGCTGGACTTCGTCTTGCAAGCTACCCAGGATGTTCTCCAGAATTCCCCTGAGTTTTGGATATTCCGGTCCATCAACGATCAAGCTTTCGAACAGATTCTTGAAATAGTCCTTGGTTTCCTTCTTCGAGACATAACGTGGCTCGGCAGGGCTGCTGTCTAGAACCTTTTCGAATTTCTTGATGCTTTTCTTGATTTTACTGAGTTCTTGCTGGATCTGCTGCTTCAAGGTATTCTCCTCGCGGAAGCAGCGATTTTGCTCCTCGACGAGGGGATCGTGCTCCAGTTCAAGCATTTGGTTCTCCAGATCTTCCAGTTCCCCCTTCAATTGCTCGATAGTCGCTGTCAACTCGTCGATTTTCTTGCGATCTTCATTATATTTCTCGATCATTTCATTAAGCTTCTCGATCTTGTCCGTCATATCCTCCGCGTTTTTCACGTCTCCGTATTTCGCACGGCTGAATCGATCCAGTTCTCCGTTGAGCCGGAACACGCGCATCACGGATGATTCGATCGTCTTGATCTCGAGCTTGTATTCCTCCCTGAACTTGGGAATCCATTTTTTGCCATTGTCGTTGTAATTATTGAACAAGCCTAGCAAAAAATCCAGGACTTTCTTCAGGTCTGCATATGTTACCTGGTTTCCCGACGGGAACTCGAAATCATTGATCTCGGTTTGCATGCCGGAAATGAACCGAGTCGCAGCCCTCGTCACGAGATCATCTTTATCGGGATTGATTTTCTTCCCCAAAGTGTCAAGCTGATCGTAAATGTACTTGATATCCTCGTGGATATCATCGAGCATCTTTTTCCCGATCTTTTTCAGTTTCTTGAACCTGTCAGCGATGATGTCGTCGAGAAACTTGCCAAGGTCTTCGAGGGGGATATCAACCATGAAATGCCATCGATCGATTTTTGTTTATAAGGATAAAAATATCTAAAATCTCGCCATTATTTATGTTTGAGGTTCATACGTTTATTAATAATGTTCGTTTGAAATTATCACTAGGAGTATTTCATCTTGAAAGCAACCCGGACCGACGCAGCACTATTGATCCCAGTAAAACGTTTCAAGCTCGCAAAATCACGGCTCGTTGAAGCGTTTCCGAAGGTAGCCCGGCCGTACATGCAAGAACAGATCGGTGTCGCGTTATTCGATGATTTAATTGATGTCATCGGAGCTTTCTTGAAAAGGAAAGGCGAGGGAAAGATAATGGCGATAATATGCAGCCCCGATCCAGCTGCCAAGGCCAAGGTGAAATTAGCCGGGAGCGGGTTCATATTTCTCGATGAAACGTCGATCCTGGCAGATGTTCCAGCACTGGAAGGCCTAACCGGCCTTGACCGGATCATCGCTGGAATGAACGATTACGCAACGCGCGTGCTTGGCGTTAAAGGCACGATCTTGCTCATGAGTGATCTTCCGCTCTTAAGCGTTCATGATTTGATCGGGTTGTTCAAGCACATCCAATTCAAGAACGGTTTCAAGAAAGTCTTGCTCTCGCCTTCCATGGGCAATGGCTGCAACATGATCGGCCGGTTTCCTCCTAACATCATCGAGACCCGATACTCCAGCAAGCACGGGCCTTCATTCATCGAGCATCTTTCGATCGCCAAGCAAAAAGCTGAAACCCTGGGCATCGTTGCTAAGAACTTCGTCCAGGTGTACAACAACCTAGAGTTTTATCTTGATCTCGACACGCCCGAGGATCTCATGAATCTCTACCCGCTCTTGAAAGAAGTTAAGCCTCATTCACGCCTTCTTGCCGTTCTTGATGGATTAGACATCCAAATTCAGAAAAATGATAGGGATGACACGCGTCACGTGAAACTCAAGGTTAACATGAACGACATCGATCCCGAGTGACATTGGATCAATCCATGAATGCTTCCGGGCTTTCATGCCCGTTAAGTTATTAAACCTTCTGCGTGGAGAATGACATCGAAAAATTGATTTCACGCCTCTTACGGAGAATGTACATCATGCTTGATACAGAACCTCAAGTTACAGCCGTGCTTGCGGAAGGGGAAATTTCGGATGAAGTGGATTATTCTGTTGCCATGTTCCTTGGTAATGAGAGAGGATTTGGCCTGACAGCTTGTAAGCCACGGCTCGTGCAAATCGATGATGGCACGCAATTGGTCATGATGAGCCTTGATTCCACTTTCCGCGGCGACGATAACAAGATATATGGCTATGGAGAAGTCGGGCGCATCTTTCTTGATCCTAACAACAACTTCGAGGTCATGTTTTGCAGCCCGACCGAGGAAATCGAGCAAAAACGCGATGAGTTGCTCGATACGGTAGAACCTGAAGAACGACCACGCGGCAAGTATTAATCACTTCTTTTTTCATTTCCAAGAATAACGAAATCTAATACCAAATGACATTGGTGTGTTGAACGAGTTGATTTCATGATCCACGAAGAAAATTTCATGAATTGGCCGGATCCAGGAACAGCCCTCATCACGGGCGCGTCGAGCGGGATCGGCGCAGCATATGCACGGCAGCTCGCCGCGCAAGGCTTCAATCTCATCCTCGTTGCACGACGCAAGGAACGGTTGGACGCATTGGCTTCTGAATTGCAAGAACAACATGGCATTACCGCAGAAATAATCATTGCAGATCTTACAAAAACGGAGGAAATCCAAGTGGTCGCTGCCCGTGCCAGTGAAATTGAAAACCTGGACGTTCTCGTTAGCAATGCTGGGTTTGGAACCATCGGTAAATTCATCGACATGGAGCTCCAACGACAGCTTGACATGTTAACCGTGCACAACGTGGCAGCGGTGCATTTATGCCACGCTACGATTCCGGGCATGCTCGCACGCGAAAGGGGCGTCATCATCATCGTGTCCTCGGTCATGGCCGTGAGCTTCATGCCCGGAAACACCATGTACAGCGCCACGAAAGCATTCTTGCGAGTGTTCGCGGAAAATCTAGCGCTGGAATTGAAAGGCACGCAAGTGAGGGTGCAAGCGCTGTGCCCGGGCTTCACGGACACGGAATTCCAACGGGTTGGGGACTACGAGGGCTGGGATAGGTCGGTGGTGCCCGAAAGCTTGTGGATGTCTTCGGACGAGGTCGTGTCCCTGTCGCTCGCGAACATCAAGGATGATGGCGACGTCGTTCTTGTCCCTGGTTCATCCAACCAGAAACTATTTCAATCCACTTTCGGGAAATTCGTGAAGCGCCGCACATCTTGAACCTCTGCCTTGAATGTTTTTTTATTTTTTTGTGAAGGTGACGTGAAACTTTTTAAATGCAAAATATATCTATGCTTTTCATGAAGGGGCGAATTTCTAAAATTAAAATGACTTCGAAAGCATGGACTATCATCGTCATAGCCTTAATAGGGCTGAACGGGTTTCAATTCTGCTTTTTCATGCTCACCAGGCCCGTGATCGACACGGAAAACACGCCCATGGATGCTACATCAGTAATGGGTGCGAATGCTGCAAATTATATTGGCAAGACCGTCACGGTCGATGGATTCATTGCTCAAGGTGGTTCCAACGAGAGCTGGCTGGTGGCAAGCATGGATGACGCACAACGGAATGGCGTTAATAAAAGCCACCTCTTGGAGATCACCGGCCCGGTTCCAGCGGATTTTCTCAAGAACGCGGGAGGCCGCGTCAGGATCAAGGGTGTCATAAACTGGGATACGCCTTGGGGCGTGCCAGAACTGAAATATGAAAGTCACGTGGTCCTAACCGCTCCTACGACCGCGAATATCGCGTTCCCGATTTCGATACGCTTGAATCTAACCCAAGCATTCACTTCTCTCAAGTATGCAGTATTGATCAGCGGTGGCATAAATTCTCACGAGGCCTATCTCCGTTACTGGAATGATATCGTGGCCGTGTATTCTGTTCTCGTGAACCATTACAAGTTTGACCCGAAAAATATCTACGTGTTCTACAAGGATGGTCATGGCGAGGATAATTCCATTCCGGTAAATGGCTCCGCAACAAAAAGCATTATTCAAGCAGGGTTCGATACTTTAAGGCCGAAATTGGTTAGTCTTAGCAACCTGTTATTCGTTTACACGACCAATCATGGCAATACTACTAACGGGTTAATCCTCTGGGGCGAAAATGATTTCGTAACCGACACGGACTTCAAGAATTTTTTGAGTACCTCCTTTGATGTTCCCATGGTAATCGTCATGGAACAATGCGCTTCCGGTGAATTCATTAAGGCGTTGAGTCGCACTAACCGCGTGATTATGACAGCGTGTAACATGGTTTGCGACTCGTATGAATCCCCGGTCGACTCATCCTATGATGAGTTCACGTTCACGTTCGTGAGCGCGATCAATGGCACCACGCCCAATGGCTATCCCGTATCAGGGGTTGACAGGAATGGTGACGGGCACATCTCGATGTTCGAAGCATTTTATTACGCCGACAGTTGGAACACGAAAGAATATCCATTGTACGATGATAACGGTGATGGCGTGGGCCAGCACGTGCCGTGGGCTGTTGGTTGGACGGAAAACGGCGTGGGAAGCACCACGTATCTCGATTCCTAAGCCAACGACGTTTTCACGATCTTAATTCACTCTTTTTTTGATCAGTGGGGCACGTCTTTCACGCGCAGTTTAAAAGCGAGCTTGTTCACGACGCGGTGGATGAACGGAGTGAGTACGAGGATCGTGACGAGATACTTGATGTCGAGTTGCAAGAAACTTGCTCCGACAGCGGTGAATAGCATTGAAAATAGCAAGACGCCAGCAATGAAATCGAGCTGGTCGAGCACGGGAGCTGGATCGCCACGCTGTATCTTCAAGCGGCGCTTGATGAACGAACCGAGCAGATCCCCGAGCATTGCACCCGGCGGAAAGATCACGGCACGCACGATGGACGGGACCGATGCACTGATATATTGCGTGATGTCCGAACTGGGTACGAGGAACGACCCGTAAAAATCATGCCACGCGAGACTTGGGGCGAGAAACAGTGGCGATACGAGCACTTGAACGAGCCCGCCTATACATCCAATTGCGCTGGCAAGCAAGAACCCCTCGATCGTTTTTCCATCGCCAAAGATGCGTTGGCCGAGAAGCATCTTTCCATTATCAATGGGATGAAAGTTGCGATTTTTTGATACAGGTACTGCAACCGCGTTCGCTAAATATGCTGGAAAAATGATCCACATCGATATGTAAAAGATGAACAGCAAATCCAGGAAGAACCGCAGCACGTCGAACATGATTACTGTCACCAAAGCATCGCTGGATGTTATTTATTATTGGTAGCAGCCGTAGCATTACTAAAGGATATTGCAAACAACAAGGCACGAATGATACGATTATGATTGATGAAACGGAGGTTTCGGCGCCGGATGTGGAAGCTCGCGTCGATGATTTATTGCAACAATTAACGTTGGACGAAAAGTTCTTGCTCCTTGCGGGGGTCACCAGTTGGTCGACCGCGCCCATTGAACGCCTTGGCATCAAGTCCTATTTCATGACAGACGGTCCACATGGTATTGGCCCGCACAGCAGTGGTGGCAAGGAATGCACGTATTTTCCGGTCGGTATTTGCAGGGCGTCCACGTGGAATCCAGACTTATCCTACGAGTTTGGCAAGGCATTGGGCGAGGAAGTCCGGGAAATCGGGTACCACATGATCCTCGGCCCCGGCATCAACATCCTCCGCACCCCGATGTGCGGCAGGAACTTCGAGTACCAAACCGAGGATCCCCACCTCAACGCGCGCATGATCGTTCCCGCGGTGAAGGGTATACAAAGTAATCGCATCGCCGCGTGCGTGAAGCATTACTTGTGCAACAATCAGGAGCAATGGCGAAACTGGGTTGACGTCATCGTGAGCCAGCGAGCGCTCGAGGAAATTTACTTGCCCGGGTTCAAGGCTGCCGCCGTGGAGGGTGGTGCATGGTCGTTCATGGCCAGCTATAACCGGATCCATGGCAAGTGGGCGTGTGAACAAGAGGATTTCGTCCGCGGCACGCTGCTGGATAAATGGGGATGGACCGGGTTCGTGGTCTCGGACTGGGGCGCCATGAATTTCATCGAGACCGCGGCTAATTGCATTCGCGCAGGCGTGAGCCTCGAAATGCCATCGCCGAACCGGTACACGCCAGAATGGTTGCAGAAGGATTTGGATGCCGGGAAGTTTACCGAGGACCAGCTGAACGATGATGTCCGGCGATTGCTGCGTGCTTTCATGCGCGTGGGGTTGCTCGATGATCCGGCGACGTTGCCAGAGGGTTGCAGAAACACGCCCGAGCATCAAGCTGTCGCGCGAAAAATTGCCGAGGAAGGCATCGTGCTGCTCAAAAACGCGGAGGGCTTGCTTCCTATCGATATTTCAAGCATTAAACGCATCGCGGTCATCGGACCAAATGCAGATGCCAAGATGGGTGAAGCGGGTGGTAGCTCGCAGGTGAAATCGCCGCATGAAGTAACGCTCTTGGCAGGTATCCAGCAACATTGCGAGGGTCAAGTTGAAATCGTGGATAACCCGGAGGAAGCGGACATCACGATCGCCGTGTGTGGATTGAGCCATAAGGATAACGGTGATAGCGAGGGAAATGATCGCGTTAATTTCGATTTATCTAAAGAGCAAGTCGATCTCGTCTTGCAATCGGTTGAAAAATGTCCGAAGACAGTGCTCGTGCTCGTCAATGGCACCCCGGTTGGTTTAAGTGACGAGCTCGTTGGCAGCGTTCCGGCGATCCTCGAAGCGTGGTATCCTGGAATGGAGGGTGGCAATGCGATAGCCTCTATCTTGTTTGGTGACGTTAACCCCTCGGGTAAATTGCCGGTAACGTTCCCGAAACGGCTTGAAGATGTTGCGGCTCATGCATCCGTGGAAACCTATCCCGGCGTCGATGACGAGGAAACAGGCCCCACCGTGCGATATGACGAAGGGATCTTCGTGGGATACCGGCATATCGATACCCAGGGCATCGACCCGCTGTTCCCGTTTGGCCATGGCCTTTCTTACACGACGTTTGACTTTGCCAACCTTGCTTTGAGCCTTGCGTGCATGCCCATGGAGGTCACGCTTGAGGTGACGTTTGATATCACCAACACGGGCAATCGTGCAGGTGCGGAAGTGACCCAGTTGTATGTTCAGGACGTGGAATCGAGCGTGCCCCGGCCGCTCAAGGGATTCAAGAAGGTATTTCTTGAACCAGGACAGCAAGAGACCATCAAGATGAGCCTTGATTGGAAAGACCTGGCATTCTTTGACGAGGAAAAGGGAGACTGGAACGCCGAGCCTGGCATGTTCAAGATTCTTGTGGGTGCATCGTCCCGTGATATCCGATTAAGCGAACACCTGGAGCTATTATCGTCTTGAATTTATTCTTCATTATTTAAAACCTTTTCAATCCATTCTCGTGGTTATCTCTTCCCTATTCTTGTTTCTTGCCCCGCCGAACACTCGATAATGTCCTGTAGACATCTCTTGATATTGATTTTTATTGCCATGATTTAACCGAGCAACCATGTGTCTTGAGCACCCAGAGCCACCGAGTTATATGCCAAGGAATGGGAAACAATCGATTCCCGTGAATATCAAGTTTCGTGAGACCTTTCAAATTCGTAATCGTCTCGGGGAGCGTATTGAGTTCATTCTCCCCGAGATCAAGCTCCTGGAGCAATGCCAGGTCACCGATCGATGCGGGGAGTGAATGCAATGGTTTCTTAGGATGAGTTATTCGAATCGCTGCCACGTGCCCTTCATCCTCGATGAAATAATTGCCTTTAACCAGGTTTCGCATTCCATTTGCAGTTGAATAAAACAAGCCGAAATGTGAAGCCCTCCGTTCTTTAAATTTGGTCACATGGCCATCGATCGATTTTTCTACCACGTTCCGGTGAATAGAAATGCCAGCCGCTCGTTCCAGTGCAAGCAGGATGTCAACCTCCTCGTCTGGAATGTGAGCCTTTGGATTCCGCTTGTACCACTTAGCTCGTGCATTTTTTTCCGGTCCATTGCCGATGGCACTCGATTCCTCGACAAGGTTTTCCGTCAAGTTAACGCCACCGCGCAAGAAGTTTTCGATGATTTTAATCAATTGTTTTGCCTGGGCTTCGTATCCTTGAAAGATCGGAAATGCGAGATTCTTGTTATCATCAAGATACAAGCAAGGAAAGTCGCTCCAGCTCAATTTCGCTTTTTTTCGACCGATGGTGAACTTTATTGATGGAGTAAACATGAAGTGCTTGCGCCGGAACGATCCGCGTGCTGGCGTGTCATTCACATAAATGCGGCAGGTTTCGACCTCGATCGTTTCCGTGTTCTTGCTAAAAGTCGTCAGGATCTGCCAGCTATTGGTAAAACTCCAGATTATCCAGAACATGACGCCTAAAAATGCAACAAGGATCACCAGGAGGACAATCGTAGCCCCAATCCCCGCATCTTCCAGTTGTTTTATCGAGGCCGGGGTGATCATCAGACCAACAAACATGAACGTCATGAACGCGAATAAAAGCATGCAACAGGCGCTTCCGGCGTGACCATAATAATCGCTGACGAAATACCGGCAACGGATGACGAGAGTTTCATCCGTGCATTCCACGATATCGTACCACGAACTTCCATTAGTCAAACCGTGCGCCACGATAACACATCTCCGAACCATAAACCTAAAAAGTTCATCTTATCAAGTGGCTGCATTCGCTCTGCACCCTCGTCTTGCCTTGATTATTTCCACGGGGAGAATGAACGCCACCACGATATCACTGGGCAAGGTGCGAAAAAGAAATCCCACGATCAGCCAGAACAAGAGAAAAACCAAAACGACAGCGAAGAGCTTGGCATTGGAAATGCCGGGGTCCATGTCCATGTGCTTGAACATGTTCCACGATAGTAGCACGGATATTAGTAATATCACGATTGCCACGACCTGCCCAAATATACCAGCCAGCGTGAAAACGGGAAAAGGCTTCGTCGGGTTGATGGCATATGCCAGCGTGTCGATGGACCCGGCCACCATGGCCAGTATCCCGAAGAATATCACGTCGATCAAGCTCTGCATCCGGTAACGACGAACCGTGATAATTGGTTCTTGTAAAACGGGTGTTTTTAATGTCCTCTTGATTGCAACCACCACGACGACCAATAATCCGAAGATGATCAGCACTTGAAGCACGTAGATCGACGGCGGGGGAAAGACTCCTGTCTCGAGATTGTAATTGATAAGGCCCGCGTACGCGATGGCTAACACGACCAAAAGCACTTCATGCTGCCATTTTTTCAAGAATGGCCTCGCGACGCGCCCGGGCCATGCCAGCCGCATGGCGATGATGGTCATCCACGTGGTGATTACCGACTGGAATGCCAGGGCGAAGAACGCGTATGCTATGTTGAAATTAAAAACCCGAAGGAGCAAGGTGGTGTACACGAGCTTCGTATTTTCAAAAGTACCGCTTCCCATGCCTTCCATGACGAGGGTGAACACGAATCCCAACAGGAAGATCGCCCGATAGCTAAGTTGATACCGGGCTGCTAGATCAGCGAGAATCGCGACCTGAAACCCGTAAAGCACTATACCCGTGATCGCCACGATAGGATTGAAAATGAAGAGCTCGATCGGGTTCGAGCCCGTGAGGATTTCGGCGTTGAACGGCACGAACACCATGAAAAGGAGCAACGTGCGGAACGTGGAAGGGGATTTCACGCCATTTGCCATGATAAATTCGCCCGTGATACACGAGTATCTGGTTCGTGCTGTGTTAGTAATGAAACAATGGAATTTAAATCACGAGACCGTGTTCTAGAATTGTCCACCCGGAAAGTTCAGAGGCGCTTGTTTCGCATGGCTGACGAGACCAAGACCATAACTATCGAATGCCCCAATTGTCAAAAAGCATATCGGATTGACGTGCCAGTCGAAAAGTTCGAGAAAAGCAAGCAGAAAGGCATCGTGACGATCGCTCTCGTTGCCCCGTGCGGCCACGCTTGTCAAATCTTCGTCGATCCAAAGTGGAAATTCAGGGGCGGGCAAGCTGCTGATATCTTGCTCGAATCGAGCCAGATTACCTCCATTGAAGGCGATGCCAGTGCATCCCCCATCTCCGACGAGAAAGCGGACTTGATGCATAAAGTGGCATCCGACGTCATCATCACGGATGCACGGGATTACGCGTGGATAAAATCGCTTGGGGCCGAGGAAAAAATCGATATCGCCGAGCTCGCGTTGTTGACCGGCGACAAGGACGCGGCACGATGCGTTTTCTCGGACCTTGCTGAATTTGCTGCCAGCATCGACGACGAGGAATTCGCGAATTCGATGAAGGAGCGCATTACCAAGGTTGGTTTGCTCTTTAACCCGGATGAAACCATCGATTACGATGCCGTGCTAACCGAAGTGGAAGCTGCTGCGAATGGCGATCAATCAAGTGATAGCATGGCAAGACGCATCGATCGTTTTGATTCGGTGCTCGTGAACTTGAAACTCGCCAATGTCACCGGTGACATTTCCAACGCCGAACACGACTACAAAAGGGCCCGGTTGCTCGAGATAAAGGAAAAATTAGCCTAGATCTTACGGTTCAATTGAGGAGGAATGCATGTTTTTATCTCTCATCGCCATTCTAGTCGAATTCATCGTGTTTCTCGTTTTCTTGGTGCTCTTCGTTGCTGCATGCATCATGTATTATTACAACATGCGCACGAAATGGCAATATAGCGACGATGATTTCCACTGGCGATTTCCCGTCCAAGAAATCACGAGCGTGCATTATAACGTGCTCCTGGATCAGCACGTGCATACGATTTACAAGGGTGGTAACCTTACTATACGCCAAAATATCCGGTGGCACGTCGCGAATGGATACAATGCCCTCTTCCTAACCGAGCATAACTGCATCCAACCCGAGGCAGAATTCGAGGCTATTATCCAGGAATTCGCAGGACAAGTCGTGATCTTGCAAGGAATGGAATGGACGACAGAACGCATTCACATGAATTTTCTCGGCATCAAGGAATGGACGGCGCCAATTCCCGAACACCCGAGCGACCAGGATATCCAAGAAGCCATCCAAGCAGCCCACGATCAAGAGGCTCTCGTCGTGGTGAATCATCCGCACGAACAAGCGAAAAAGGCTGCGGATCATCCTTCATTTTCTGACCTGGCATCGTGGGGTGTTGATTACATCGAGATCGCCAGCCAGGGTTTTTTCGACGCGAAGGCAGCACGCTTGTGCGGCAAGGATCCTGGCAGCAAGTTCGGGGCAATTGCAGGCACTGACATTCATTTCCCGATTCCGGTCAATTGCTGGACCGCATTAAACGTGGCAAGTTTCACGAGGGAAGCAATCATGGATGAATTGCGGGCAAAACTAACGGAGGTCATCTATTACGAGAAAGGCACGCCGGATTTCACCACGCGGCTAATCCCCCGGAAGATGCATAAGATGGCGTTGTTCATGTCCATAGGCAAGATATTTTGCACGGTGAACCGCTCTCAGTTGGAGATTCATTGGAACATGGCTGGCAAGGTTTTGTTACTCCTGGCGGGTCTCTTTTGGCTCTTGCAAGTGCTCGCTGCATTCATCTTGATCTTTTTCTAACCATGAGCATGATGCTGTATCGTTTTTAAAAAGAAAAGAAAAATGATGATCGTTTTGGCGTTTCAATACCAGCCCAGCGTGCCTTCTTTCTTGGACCGGTTGAGCCCCCACGTGAAAATCTTGTATCCCGCGGGAAACAAGACGACCGCGAATGCCGCCCCTGCCAGGATTTCGAGCCAGAAAATCGGATCCATCAATGACGGGTTCGATAGCATGGAAAGCCGGCACAAGTGATATACCCAGGTCTGCGGTAGAAGCCAGGAAACCAGCGATGCCCCGGGAAACAAGATGACGTCCAGATAAATGACGGGAAACACGGAACCGGAAAACAGGCTCTGGAGCGTGTTCAACACGTACGTGACGGGATCGGTGGACTTCGTCACGATCCTCAGTCCCGTGGAAATCATGGCCAGGCCGACCAGGATAGCCGCTGAAATCACGAACGCGAGGATCAAGGCGATATAGTTGATGTCAAGGTGCACGTGAAAGAAGAGTATCCCGATAAACAAGTACGGGACGAACGTGATCATGGAGAATATGTACGTCCACATGATTTGACCGAGGATGAAGACGGTCGTGTTCACGCCGGTCATCAAGATCGTCTCGAGCGTCCAGGGGTTCAACTGGGACACGCCTTGCACCAGGGGCATGAGCAAGTTGCTAATGGCAACGCTGACGAAGAGGAAGGAAATGTAATCCGTGTTATACATGATCGTGACAGGTTTATTTACGTACGATGCGCCAATGCCCCATGACAACACGGCGACGAAGATGTTGATGATCGAGATGACCGCCGCGGTCTTGTACGTGGCCCAACTGATCGCGTCTCGCTTGGTAAACGCCATGATTTGTTTAACGGAAATAGGCATTTGCATGGTTCAACCTGACCTACTTTTTCTTCGATTGGGTGGCCCGCTCGGTTTCTCAATGAAGGTATCTGGGCCGCCGTGCCCGTGAAATCCGCCCGGCATCCACGGCGGCATGCCGGGCACGTTTGGAAGGCCCTGGGGAAACTCGGGTGCTTGTTTCGTGATGGTCTTGAACGCGTCCTCGAGGGTTGGCTCGATGCTGTTGATTGCCTTGATTTTCAAGCCGCATTTCAGTATCGTGTCCAACACGTATGACAAGTCCATGTCCTTGTCGAGGTAGAGGGAAATTCCCCGCAAGTTCTGCTCGAAATCAACGTCGGGCGTCGCGGAATGAACGCCGATCGTCTTTTCCAGGTCGCTCACCAGCGCCTGGCACGCCTCGTCGTACGCTGTTCCTTCACCGAACGAGATCTGGTGCTGGATTCCCTCGGTTTTCGTGTAGCGGATGTTGTCTGGCGTATCGAGGGCCGTGATTTGCCCGTGGTCGAGGATAGCAATGCGATCGCAAATACTCTGTGCCTCTTCCAGGTTGTGCGTGCTGAACAAGATGGTCTTTCCTTCTTCACGGGCTAACTTGTCATGCAGCATGGTCCTGAATTCTGCACCAGCACGAGGATCGAGGCCCGCGGTTGGCTCATCGAACAATAACACGGGCGTGTTGCGGAGCAATGCCCGGCAAAGCAACAATTTTCGCTGCATGCCCGTCGAATATCGCTGGTAGCCGTCCTCGGCTCGTTCTTCCAGCCCGGTAAATTCAAGAAGGTACTTGATGCGCGCGGCGGCTTCGGCATCTTGCAAGCCATAGAGCAAGGCGTAAAACTCGAGATTTTGCCGCCCCGACAGCCGCCAGTTGAACCCGCGACTCTCGGGTAAGACAGCCTGCAGCATTTTTAACACTTTCCGGGGTTCTTTTTTCACGTCGATCCCGCACACGTAAACTTCTCCCTCGTCATGAATCACGAGGGTGCACAGGATCTTGATCAGCGTCGTCTTGCCCGCGCCGTTCGGGCCAAGAATTCCGAGAATCTCGCCTTTCTTTACCTGGAGATTGACGCCTCGCAATGCCTCGATGAATGGCCCTCGCGAGCCTTTCAACAAGGCGAAAAATCCGCCCATCATCGGTGGACCATGGAACCCCATTCCGCCAGCCGGTGGACCAGGAGGTGGCGGGCCAGGAGGCGGGTGACCGCGCTCCTGCAACCTTCGCGATGATGTCGGGTATCGCTTGATCAAATTGATCGTTTCGATTGCGAATTCGGCCATAATCATATGATCGTTTTGGACACGTATAAAAATTGCGCCTAAAACCCATTCACGAGAAACCTTGTCGTTATTGGCTCATGAGGCTTTCCATGGACCCATTGACACTGATGAAAAATAGTCCGCGGTTACCTTCTACATGGATAAAGGCACATTTGTCCTGCATGATTGCCTCAACGACGTCCATCGGATCGTGCGCGAAGGCCGGGAGATGGCTTTTGGAGCTTGAATCAATCAGTTTTTTTTTCATTCTTCGATACGAGAATAGCTCTTGGGATCTCACGATTGATGCCATCATGAATCAGATGACCATCGTTTCACGATACGCCAAGTGTCCCGACCGTTGCTATGCTTATTTGCCTTCGATTTCGCTTCAAGATGCCACCATCAAAATGGCTCATGTATTGCCACCGCGAGATTTATAAACAAATTTGAGATACCATCAATCATGAAAATTAGCATAATTGGAACAGGAAATGTTGGCGGGGCCCTCGGGCAAGTTTGGGCAAATCAAGGTCACGAGATCTTGTTCGGATCCCGCAATGCTGAAGACGACAGGGTACAAACCCTTCTGGAGAAGGTTAGCAACGGCGCCTGCGCGGGCACGATACAAGAAGCGGCGGAATTCGGAGAAGTCGTGGTATTGGCAGTCCCGTGGCACGCGGCACAAGAAATTGTCGAGTCGATCTCTGAACAATTAAACGATAAGATTCTCATCGAATGTAGCAATCCATTGAAGCCGGACATGTCCGGCCTTGCCGTCGATGCAGATACTTCTGCTGCAGAAATGGTTGCGAACTGGGCGCCTGGGGCGAAAGTGATCAAGGCCTTCAACAGTACCGGCGCAGGAAACAACTTGAACCCGGTCTATGGAGCAGAACCCATAAGCATGTTCATCTGCGGGGATGACGCCGGCGCAAAAGCAACGGTGAGCGACCTCACCGCTCAGATCGGGTACGATGTTGTCGATTGCGGCCCTTTATCCGCCGCCCGGCTGCTTGAATCCCTCGCCATGCTCTGGATAAGCCTCGCTTACCGGCAACAATTGGGACCGAACATAGGATTCAAGCTAGTGCGCCGCTGAGCGATTTGCGAATGATGGAATGAACGATGTTTTTATCATCTGCTATTTTTTTCCCCACGTTTTTCCCATTTGATAGAAAAATCGGAATGTAGTTGCCGGACAAACGAGATAGTTTTAGGTCGCGCGAGGCTTCAAACAGATCATACCCGGGCTTGTAATATTCGGAGAAAATGTTATATACGGTAATTGTGATCTTAATCACGTGGGTTAGTGTTATCACCACGTGGGTTGTTGAAATATTAACGGACAAACAATGGAGGATTGACCGCCAGACATACTGGTTAATGGAGATATTGGGTCGAGCCGAAATCGAGAAAGAAAATAATCTACCCTTGTCTAAACCATGGAGGAATCGGGGAACAAAAAGACGTGGGCCCGCGCTTAGCGCTTTATTTCCCACAGATTAGATTATTTTCCCACTCAGATTTTGGGTTATTACTCGATTAAATTTCCCACTTCGCTTCTTCCACCCAGAGAAGCAACTCCAACAACCAATTAACCGGACTGGATGGCCTGGACGGCACAACTTCCTTTTACCCACGATCTTTCCCCGTTCCTCCACCCTTTTCTTATCCTTTTCATCCTTTCCCTTGCATCGTTCATAGATTTCGGGCAGTATCTCGGAATTAGGGTGTCACTCGCGTGAAAATTGCAGGCGAGGATTTCGAGATCGATATCCTTATCTTCAATTAAATCGAAGTTTCTACAGAATTTTCAACCAGGATATTTAAACGGAAAGAAAACTGCAAGCCTGCGCACGGATCGGCATGTTCTCGCACGCCGGGCGGGGTGAAACGAGGGAACAACGATGAGGCGAGTTGCCAGCGTGGCAGCCATTTCCATTTTTATATCGCGGTGTGAGGCGCTCGTCACACTTTTCAAAGGGTGACATCGTGCTCAGAGATGACCGACTCATGTTTGCCGATTTGAACGATGTTCCAGAGTAATCTTGAATCCAAGGTTGCGGGCGCAAGATTCGAGGGAGAAAAGTCCCAAAGTGAATTAGCGTTGTATAATTTCCAAAGGAGCTAGATTTATAAATCAATCACGAGCTATTTACGCATTTAATTGCACGGATAGTAAAGACCATGGCGAAGTACGAAGTACCGTTTGTGGGTATATTTACAACGAGGATGATGGTGATCCCGACAACGGCATCACCCCGGGAACGGCATGGGAAGATGTTCCCGATTCGTGGGTATGTCCCGTTTGCGGAGCATCAAAAGACTTGTTTAACAAGGTCGACTAAACCACTAATTCCATGGACAGACTTGGGGAAATGAAGATTGATGTCCGATCGAGAATTCCAGCGCCAAATTTACGAAGCCTTCTTGCATGACAGGATCAATTATTGTTACCAGTGCAACCGTTGCGATGATAATTGCCCCGTACACGCGGAAACGAGAGATTTTAGCCCGCGACAATTGATCCTCACGGCCACGATTGTTGGCATGAATATAATTTCAGAGGAAAATCGCTTGAAATTTTTCGGCTGCACGGATTGCGACACGTGCGATGAGGTGTGTCCCGTTCACATACCGATCACGCACGTCATTCACGTCCACAAGAACTTGGCAACGGCGCAAGATATCTGTCCTGACAGTTTCAAAGGCGAGGGTAAATCCATCCACGATACAGGCACCAGCGTTCCCATCAGCCCGGCAATGACCAGGCGCCGCCTGGCTCTGGGCTTGCCGGAGAAATACGATTTACCAATCAATGAAGTGAAAGCAATAACGCAAGCAACGGGTTTCGAGAGCTTGTTAAGCAAAATCGCATGTAATACCAAGAATAAAGGTGCGGATGATGTCGATTCATGAATAATGTACATGTATTGCACTATGTGATTGAAACCTTGAAAAAGCTGTTCATGAGAATTGAAATTGGAGATGCTGATCGAAAATGACTTATGAAGTGAGGCAAGAACATGAAGATTGCACCGGGTGCGAACTCTGCGTGACCTTGTGCCCCGATCACTGGACAATGGCGGATGATGGCAAAAGCCGTGTTGTTGGAGCATTACCGCTCGAAGATAATCAAGGTTGGGAACACGCAACATTTGAAGATGAAGGCTTGGAGTGTGATAAAGAAGCCGAAGCCAGATGTCCCGTGAGCGTGATTCATGTCATCGAGTAATGCGTGACAATCTCAAATTATATCTTTGATACAAACTTGCTTGCCAAAGAGAATATAAGATTGATAAAGATTTGACGAAAATCAAGGTAATTAAATGGCTCTCAATTCGCGTGGAACGGTCGTGAGAATGGTAGGGCCGTTATCGCCGATGACGATCGTGTCCTCGATCCGCACACCCCAAGGTCCCGTGTAGATGCCACAGTTGCCGATAGCAATCACGGTATTCGCTTCTAACGGGAGTGGTGGTTTTTCCCCGTGGAATGACGCATGAGCAGATGGCAGCGGAGCCTCTTCGAAATTGATGCCGACGCCGTGGATCGTCGGCCCGAAGATGTGATCCGCGTGACCGGCGTCGTTGAACATCCCGTGCATGGCGTCCTCTAGATCGCTCATCTCGACACCGGTCTTTGCCTTTTCGAACGCTGCTTCGAGGGCTTTCTGGTACAAGTCATGAGCATCTTGCTGCTCCGGGGTTGGCGTCCCGATGCAAGCCATGCGGCATGTATCCGAAGAATAGTTATCAACAATGGGATGAATGTCGATCATGACGAGATCACCACCTTGAATCTTCCGGTTGGTTGGAATGCCGTGAGCAAGGTTCGTGCGACCGCCGCAAGCCACGTAGGTGCGCCAGAATTCCTCGGCACCAGCCTGTCGCATTGCATTCTCCGCAGCAGCGGCAACCTGGCTCTCGGTGATCCCTTCCTTCACGGCATCGAGAGCAGCGCGCATGCCTTCATCGGCGACCTTACCTGCCTGGATCAGGAGTTGGATTTCTCCGGGTTCCTTCACGATGCGCAATTCCGACATGACATGCGTGCAATCATCAACGGTTACTTTCTCGGGTTTGCCGTGCGGGTGCGTGAGCATGCCCAGCATCGATTTGGTAACCCAGGTGTATTCAAGCCCCAACACGCCCTTGATGATGCCAAAATGCTTGAAATGATGCGCGATCGAGTGGATCATGCCAACCTCGTCGTCAAAACCGGTGATCACGTCAGCCCTTGCTAGCTGGTTCACGTCGGCCTCGTCAGTTTTTGGCACGCCGATCGCAACTTGTCCCTTGTTCGTGATCATTGCATACGAGCACAAGCGCCCGTCGCCGCAAAGATAAAACATGTTCGATGGCTTGGTCAAGATGAGCACGTCGAGATTTGCTTCCTTCATGTGCTCGCAACAACGTTCAATCCTTCGTTCTAGGATGTCAGTATCCATGTTGATCATCTCGTGATTTACTTACCTTTCGACAAAAGTTTATTTAAGCAATTCCTATGGTCGTTCAATATTTCGAAAAGGTAGATAGTATAATGTTACCAGTTGCACCGCTGATGATCGAACATCGGTTAATAGAACGCATTATTGCCGTGCTGAGATATGAGGTTAATCGCGCTCGTGAGACGCGTATGATAGACATTTTCTGCATTGATAATGCCGTCGATTTCATACGGACGTACGCGGATCAGACGCATCACGGTAAGGAAGAGGATATCTTGTTTCGGGAACTGAAGAATAAGGAGCTGAGCGATGAGCACGCGACGATCATGGCTGAATTGATACAAGAGCACGCCACCGCACGGTCAACCACGAAGGTTCTCGTTGCAGCAAAAGAACGATTCGTCGCCGGGGATGACGCTGGTCTCGATGAAATGCTAGAAAACCTGGATTTTCTCGTGAATTTTTACCCGAACCACATCGAGAAAGAAGACAAGCGTTTTTTCGTTCAAGTCATGAAATATTTCACCGCCACGGAACAAGAGGCCATGCTCATGGAGGGCCGCGAGTATGATCGCAAGATGATTCACCGGAGATATGAGCGAACGGTCATCGAACATGAGAAAGAACGCGGTATAACGGATGTGAAAATGAAGAGCAATTGGTTAGATTATATCTAACCGGTTTTCAACCCCTATTCCCGTGAATTAGTATCTTACTCATAAACAACAACAATGCGCCCCGAGTTGATCACGAAAAGCCAATGTGAACTTGGACAACGTGATTCCATGCCATTACTCGTTGCAAGGTGGATCAGTCGTGCCCACCATCCATTCTATCATCATAGCTCATCCCCTGATGTGTCGTGACTCATGCTATTTCTAGGACTCGAGCAAGTCATTATCCGGAGAGGATCACGGTCGAATAGGTATGCAATGATACCACCCATCAGTTCCACGCGTGGCAGTCGCGATTATCATCATCGATTTTCCTTTATTTTCTCGCACCGGACGATCGATGCGAACCAAATCGATCACGACCACGGGTGCACGATCACGATAAAGCAACCTCAACGCACGACCTTGTTAAAATTGCGGGACATCGCACAAGCACGCGAGAACAAGAAGGGAAGCATCGAGGCCCTGGCCAAGCGCTTCCACGCGTCGACCAGCACGGTCAGCAAGGCCATCCAACGACCCGTCGCCGAGTGGCAAGCCGAGATCGACCGTGCCACGAGGGGAGAGCTTCGAAAATGGGAGTATATCGCGGCGACGCTCGAACCGATCCACAGCGATCCTGCTGACCGCATCGTGGCGTATGCCGTGCAGCTCGAGGGACAGGCGACCATGATCCGCGTCGACGGGCCATCCATCGTGCCCGCTGCGAACCAGCTCGGTTCTTTGCTCCGTAATCCATTCTTGAATAGAACCTCTTACCATCGTTGCGGGTTTCGATTTTAACGAGGTTCCTTTTGATGTTCACGTATATTTTAAACGAAAAAATTCGGTGAAATACATAGTAAAGTCATCCTTGCATATACACCAGAAATAAGGGGTTAATAAAATTTAAAGTGAGTTGAAAAAGCTTTAAAATGGCTCATTCAGAACCACGCGTGGAAGGTAAAAAAATAGTAAATGTCGTTCCGAGGCCTTCAGCACTTTCGACATTGATTTCCCCCCCGTGTTTATCAACAATATCCTTTACCAGGGCAAGGCCAAGGCCGATCCCCGATTTCTTGGTCGTGAACAAGGGCTCGAAGAGTTTCTGAATGTTTTCAGGTGGTATTCCAACCCCTGAATCCTTGAATTTCACGATTACCTGTTCTCCATCCAAATCAATCGTGATATATAAGCTTCCACCTTGAGGCATGGCTTGAATGGCATTCGTAATGATGTTGATGAAAGCTTGTTGGATCAGGTCGGAGTCGATATCCATTTGGAGATCGCCCGCATTATCTATCGTCTGTATCGTGATCCCATCTGGAACCGTCACGTGGTTCAAAGCATTGCTCATCACGACCATTATATTCGCCGTGGTAAATTTTGGTTGCTTTATCCGGGTATAATCAAGCAATTTGGTGATGATCTGGCGGGAGCGATCTACCTCGGCCTGGATTAACTCGATATGTCTTCGTATCTTCTCGTCTGCATTTCCAAGTTTCATGTTCAAGTAATAAATGGAGTTACTGATGGCTGCTAGCGGATTGCGCAGTTCATGGCTTATGGTGCTCGATATTTTGCCCGCTGCAGCGAGCTTTTCTTGCCTGATCAATCTTTCTTTAGCTAACTCGAGATCACCGGTGCGTTCGTTCACGCGCTGCTCGAGTTCCTGGTTAAATTGCATCAATTCTTCCTTCATTTTCTTGCTTTCAGAAATATCCCTGGATATGAGTAGTGCCCATTTTTTTCCATCTTTATCCACGAATGTTTTGCCCTTCATGTCAAACCAAATGTAATGGCCATCCTTGTGACTTATTCGAAATTCTCCGGATCCTTCCCCGAGCTCGAAACCCTTTTTGAATGTTTCAATAGCGATTGCTAGATCGTCTGGATGAATGCGATCAAATGCAAGTGCTGATTTTCCGATCAGTTCTTGTTTTTCAAATCCTAGTAACTTTGCTTCATTCTCATTGATATATTCTATTTTCATGTTTTCATCGAGCAATGAAATTACGTCGCTCGCATTCTCGAGCATGATCCGGTATCGCTCCTCCATTTCATGAAATTTATTTTGCATCTCTTTGAGGTGCGTGATGTCGGTGATGCTCAGGATAACCTTGTTCAATTGCTCTGGTTTGTCGGGATAACGGATTTTAATAAAAACATTGAGTATCCTTCCTCCAAGTGTCTGGTTGATACCTTCACCTTCAAAATATGGCTTTCCTTCCACGAATGCAATGATAGCATCCTTGAATGTTGTTAGACTTTCTTGAGTGAATACCTTTTCAAGGGATCCTAGCATTTCAGTCTTATCACGTGCCTCGTACATCATGATCGTGTATTCATTAACGTCGACCACGTGTATCGTGCGAATTACGTCGAAAATACGATCAGGATGTTCCGAAAAATATTCATTGAAATCTGAAACACTATTTGCTTGGAGATCATCAAGAAACACCTTCAATTCGGAAAAATCATCTACCCAGATCGAGACAGGAACGAGTTGAAACAGTTCAGTATATCGGGATTCTAGATCCTCGGTTGAATTTGCATCATCTACCATGAACGATCACTCTTATTAATCGTTAATCTCCATTTTTCACAGTGATATTTATAACCCAGCGCTTCCATATAACTTGGATGGCGGGATCCATAATTTTTTCTACAGAAAACGAATGATGATACGAGAATTAGCGACACCGTACCGACAACGTTCTCGGCGTTCATCTTAGGCCTGATCTCGGCTGTGGCCCTCGCTAACCCGACCACGACAGGTTCTTTGTTCATTTTTTTGCCGTTGATTGCTATATAGTTCGCGTTAGAAAGCCACCAGGTATTCAAGTGTCCACGCGGATAATCCAGAAGGGTACGTTATTTGCAGCTGTCGATCATGCGCTTGGCGATAAGGAAATGGGTGCAAGATCTTCATGATATCTAAACGGGAAACAATTCCTTCAGCGTGTGCACGTTGTGAATCTTGTTCACACCGTACAGAATGAGAGAGCGAGCGGCGTTGACTTGCCCAGGCAAGTTCCAGAGCAAGACACCGCGTAATTGCCCGCTTGCCAGGTAATGGATATGCACGTTCGGCATGCCTTTCTATGAGTTCCCGCCTTTTGATGTGCTCAAGCAGGAGATCACGGACTGGATTGCAGACTCCTTGAATAAGGGACCGGTCGTGCTACATGGTAATTCGCTCGGGAGGAATCAAGAATTGCTTTCATTGCTCGAGCCATTTTCCCAGGATTGCACTATTATTGCCGATGAGGAAACGTGCATGGTTTCGGACTTGTACAAGGAAACCAATATAACGCTTCCGGCGCACGATCCGTATAAAAAATACAGCAGGAGTAAATCGTGCAGTTTCAAAAAAAGTACACTTTGAAAGTGCACATCGTGCACTTTCAAAAAAAGTACGGAATATCTCCCAAATGGGGTACGTGCTCATCGTGTATGCAGGATATTACGTCTTAATCCTATTGAACATCGCAGGTATTATTCCGGGTATTTTTAATTTCTTGCTAGAAGCCATTTTCTTCTTAATTATGGTTCAACTTGTCATTTTTACCAAGGAGACATTTTACAAAAACCGAGGCAAGATACCATTTATTTGTTATCTCCTTATCATTTTGGTATTAGGAGGTATTTGTTGTGTACTCGCGGAATTAGGAGATTTGTCAGAGCCATACAGTGGCATTTTCGATAATTATGATGAATGGCGTTATATCATTGATGATTTCATTGTTGGACCACTCGTCTTCGTGTCAATCGCCATGTCAAGTGCCCGAGCATATCGTAAAGTCAATGATAGCATGCCAACCGTGAAGCGGCGCCTGCTTTACATAGTCCTTAGCGAGGTGTCGTTTCTTGCCTTGTGGATCTTGAACTTTTTTACATCGTATTTTTCAGGTATTATGTACCCGATATATTTCGTTGCAATCGTGGTAGTTGTCGGATTCATCGTTTATGGAATGTATATTGGATGGCTTTCCAAGGAAACGTCGATTCAACAGATTATTGACCTTTCCACAATATCATTACCAGATTCCAATCAACTGAAAGATAAAGAACATGTTCGTATAAAGACGGATATCGCCGCGTATCGGATACTGGAGATTCTTGGTAATGAGCTCGCATCAATCATCAAATAAAGTCCCGACTCTTGCAAGGGTTTGATGATACTAGTGGACCTATCCATTAATTTTGCATGGCGAAATTATCGATCTTGAAAATTTCCTTTGCTTTTTCCTTGGTGAATGTCCAATTTATTTTTATGCGTTGATCATCTCGATTCTTCGTCCAAGCGTGAACTTCTCGATCCATTTCTGTATCCGTTCCAATTCGGCGATTCAAGCACTGGCGTTCCAAGACACCTATGTCAAGCTCCGCTGGATTGAGCCAACTACCATGCACTGGTGTTGGATGGAACTCGATCCGGTCAAGAATCGAAGGATCTGGCAAAGTTGCCTTGAGATTCTCCAAGTTATGAGTTGAATAATTGTCACGCACGACGTGAATGCGCTTGGCATCGGGATATTTCACGGTCACGAGATTTGCAATGAATGCTGCATATTCCACATGCGTTTTTCGTTCCTCGATGCTGGTGAAATGGCGTCCACCTTTCGGTTCGACGGCCAAGAAAATATTGCGAGTGCCATTCCGCTTGTAATGATAATCAACCCGTTGATATTGGCCACGTGACATTGGAATCGGTTCTCGTAAATGATCGAGTAATTGCGTTGTTTTCTCGTCAATACAAAGGACCGGCTCGTCAGGATCATATGGACGCTGGAATAAGTCCAGCAGGTCAAACATGCGCGTGATGAAAGTTGGAGTTAATTTTGGGATGCACCACATCTTTTTTTCCAAGGCTTTAACTCATTTCTTGCAAGAGTTCGCTGAATTGTTCCCCATCCAAGATCAATCGCAAATTTTCCTCCTAAATTTTGCTTGATAACTTGGATAGACACGCAATTTCTTCCCTCTGGAGGTGCTTCGCATGCCAACGCCGTGATCTTCGCTTCCACGTCCGCTGTCACCTTTTTTGGCCGGCCCGGACGTGGTTTTTCGGTCAAGCATGCATCCAATCCATCCTGCACGAATCGTTTTTTAGTATCGGTGATCATGCGGTCGCTGACATCGATTTGTTGCTTGATCGTGGCGTAATCCAAGCCTTCGCTGCATTTCAAGAGGATCATCGCATGTTTCATGATTCGCGCTTTGCTCGTACCACTTTTCGTGATCCTCTGCAAACGTTCACGTTGCTGGTCATCCAAGATTGTTTGATATTGTTCCATATATCTCTCCGATCCAGGCGAGGGATTTCACGGGAGTACGTTGTTTTGTCGGAAATAATGACCGGAACACTCCGCGCGTGTGCTAGACCTGAAAAAACATAACGGAAGGACGGATTTATATTTGCGTGGCTATGATGGAGAGATCAATAGCGCATGTTTCACTTTGATCAACATGCAAAATTAACGGGTTAGAACACTAGTCATTTTGCGACAATTGGGAGAAGGAGCGCTATCCAGGATCGATATTAACCAGATACCAATCGTGTTAAAGGGCGAATTACGCTCGATCTTGCAAGAATTGGGAGAAGAGAACGTGGATCTCGTGATTTCGTCATTGGAAGAGTATTTCTACAAGAATTACGACGTGTTCTCCTTCGGAGCATATTGAGAATTGACAATAACATGCTGTGCCTCGGTCCTGCCCCTTTATGGGCAGGCTAAGTCCTATACATGTCCTCGGTCTCGGGGCGGGAATCATGATGATTGCGGGAAGTATCATTTTTCTTGTGATTTGGTTTAGAATAAACAAGCATGACAAGAAATATTTTAATGCAAGTAGCGATAGAGTGTTATTACGTAATTCGCCCTCTTGTAATAGAGTGTTATTACGTAGCCAATCTTCAAACAATTTTCTTGATGCGGTCCTACACATGCAAGAATGAATGAATGTCATGGTAAATAAATCCGAATTCCGCCGTATCTCCGAAGCTAAGCTCAATTCCATCAAGCAGCGTCGAATAATCTACCCCGCCGCTCCTATATCCATCCCCGAGCTTGTAAGAGAAATCGCGAAGGTTGTGGAGAAAGAATTGGACGATAGGACGCGAGAATTTTTAGAGCGCGATAAAGTTGACCTCGAGGATGTTACTCGCTGGGAATCTCATGGCATTCCTAGGTATGTTATCCAATACAAACCTGTCGAGGAAGCTTGGATCGTTAAATTCGACCTGGAAAACACGATCATAAGCAAACCGTCAGAAAACCGGCCATCAACTACGCAAGAGTATCCAAAAGGGCACCTCATGGGATTCAACACGCTAGAAAATGACGTGTCGTTTCTCGGTTTCCTCGCTGGAGGCGACTGGGAAAGCGGAGTTCATGGAATTATTTACTGGGATGGGACGACATTGCGGGGATATTTCCCGATCGAAGGCAATCCGTTCAATCGTTTCACGATGCAAGCATACGGCAATAGTGAATATGACCTTGATGATTTAGCGCTTCGCTTCATAGATGCCGGGATGAATCCCTCTGAATTGCTCCACGAAGATACCAACATCGCCGAATTATCACTCAAGTTTGTTGACGTCAAGAAAATTATTGATGAAGTCAGTGAAGTCCTGGGTGTCACGAAACCATGATTGAACATGGATTTGCGTGGTTATGATGGATAGATAAATCGTGCGCGATTCCTCATGCAAAATTAACGGGTTCGACCACTAGAACTCTTCTCGTTTCCAGGCATCAAGGTTTATGGACGAGTCGATAGTGCCCCATAATAATGCTGGTGCCGTGGCTATGAGGAAGACACCGATTAAACTAAGGATTCCAATGATTGGATCGACGGTATCTGGTGAATTCCGATAGGTTCCCAATCCTATTGAAAGGCCGATGATGCCAAGCAAGAGCACGATTGCATCAATTGACAAGAGAACTCGGAATCGCCGCTTCCACTTTTTCAACCTGTCATTTTTACCAGGCATGTACTGTCCATGAATATTAACAACACGAGAGCCTCCTTTCACCTCCATTCCAAATGAGATCCCGTTTGTCTTGCACCAAAATTCGACTTTTGATGCGAAGGAATCGAATTTTCTATGCACGAGAAAACGATTGATCGAGCCATTCCTCCCTCTCCGTAGTTGTAGAAGCCATAGACAACGCGTGTTGCCTCTTCAGCCCTTGTTAAAGCTCTTAATTTCCCGTTCTTGAAGAACCGAATTGCATCACTGTCAATTTCGACTTTGCGAGGTATCTTGCTTTCTACAACGAGATAAATGCCGAAGATCACGCCACTTATTAATATGATAAGACTAAGCATGATGAATTGGGGCATGATCAAGACCGAGATTAAAATTGTCAAGTAGAATACGCACATGGATCCGATCTTGAACTCGGATTCACGGTATTCGAAAATGTCCACGAAGATCACCCCAGCAGCAAAAAGAGAAGATTTCAATTAGGCAAATGAAAAAATTAATTCTTCTCTCTATCGTGAATAATGATGTTCTTGGATATTAGGATTATCTTCCTTTTGCCCACGATCTTTCCCCGTTCCTCCACTCCTTTCTTAATCTTTTCATTCTTTCCCTTGTATCGTTAATGGAAGGACGGATTTATATTTGCGTAGCTACAATGGATAGATTAATCGTGCGTGATTCATCATGCAAAATTAACGGGTTCGACCACTAGAAGGAGATTTAAACCGTGTACCCGCAAAAAACTAAGTTCGGACGAATGGAAAAACTTCTTACATACTTTCTTCTCATAATGGCGGTTATCTCTATCGTGATAGCTCTATTCTTTTACGTGGTTTCAATCCAACTCATTTTTGGAGTGATGGCGCTTCTGGATATTTTCGTATTAATAATGATATTTAGACTTCATTTTGTCAATGATGGACGAATAAAAAAGGAAAAGAAGCGTTTTTTCAATACACGCTCTCGAAAAATCCCGCCAAAAAGTAAATCCCGTAATGATGAAATGATCGAATCGAATTTTCTAGCCAAGATCGAGAATTTGAACGGGGAGGAAAGGGATGCACTTGCAACAATCGCAAAGCAAATTGGCGGAGGCTTTCCGAATGCCGATAAGATTGAATGCGATTCTTTTAGCTTCTCGATGGCGGAGGGACACTTGGTAGGACTCGGCCTCTACAAGCAAGGATTGACTTCTTTCCCTGATGCAATCGGGAATCTCGTCAGCCTTAAGCAATTAAGCCTTTCCGATAACGAGTTATCTTCCGTCCCCGATATTATGGGCAATCTCAAGACATTGGAAACGCTATATCTTACCAATAACGCTTTGACCTCCATCCCTGAAATTTTCACGCTGATGACACGTCTCAAGGTGCTTGACTTGAGCGAAAATGAATTTTTTTCCGTTCCTGAGAGTCTAGGTAATTTACTATCATTGGATAAGCTGGATCTCAGTAGCAACAGGCTATCTTCCATTCCCGAGACCATTGGGAATCTCGTTAACTTGAGGGAACTGGATCTCAGCGAAAACCAACTATTCAGCCTCCCCGATACCATGGGAAACTTGAAATCTCTCAATATCCTCGTTCTACGAGATAACAAGTTATCATTTTTTCCCGATGTCATTCCACGAATGACGCAACTCCAAGAGCTTGATTTAGATTCGAACCAATTATCATCTATACCAGAGACAATCGGGCAACTTTCAGATCTTCAGAAGCTTTTGTTATTGAACAATCAATTATCCCAACTTCCAGACGCGATCGGAGAGTTGACAACGCTCAAGGAACTTCGATTGGATAATAATGCGCTCACCTTCCTTCCGGAAACAATCGTGACATTGAAATCCCTCCAAATTCTCGATTTAAGATTCAACCAATTAACGACTCTTTCAAGAACGATCAGGCAATGGATTAAGGATCTCGAGAAAAATGGATGCACGGTCCTCGAATGACTTGTTTCAGTAGAAAGCTCTTTATTATATCTGCATAATAATGCCTGGCATCTTATAGCCGGCATTCCACTCTCGCAGACACATCATGCCTTGGGATCAGCTCAAGGAAATAAAACTCGTCAATGTTTACCAACACGCGAGCCTCGGCAACATCCAAATTAACATTGCCGAGCTCTAACACGCATCGTGAATGCCTTGAATCTTGATCAAGAATGCCTTGTCGTGTTTCGTACCCCTTTTTTCACCAGGAACACTTCATACTCCGTGCTCACGTCCACGAGCCCATTCCGCACGTAGACGCGGGGAATCCAGAAGATGTAATCCGTGCCCATTTTCGCGGGCCTGCGGGTGAACTTGACGATGCCTTGCTCGATGCCGGGTAAGGCAAGCGGTTCCCTGGCGGGTTCTGTTGCTGACTCACTTCTTGGTTTCTCGACTCGGGGCGTGCTTGCAGGTGCGGTATCGAGCATGGCTCGCCATTCGGTCGCGGTCTTCGCCATTGCTGAATCAACCATTTGTTGCATCACGCCAAACTGTCGGCGTAAATCAGCATGGGTCACGGCGGGATTTGCCTCGTAGGCCGTGCGAATGGCAATGCGGGTCTCGATTCCCTCGCGAGTGAATGGACGTGGCATGGCAAGTCATCATTGACGGGTATGTATAAATTTCTTGATATTAAGTGATCCGGGGTCGGATTGCCCCCCGTTTCACGATTTCTGAATGTATCGATCGCCACAAATTGAAAACGTGGGTCAATCAGCGGCGCGGCCAGCCTCCATCTTGCTCGATGGAAAAAAAATAAAATAATCATGCAAGTGTGAATTGGAGATAATTTGCTCGCACGGGGGCGTAAACGAACTTCTCCGTGCCCGGATGCTCGGGATCGGGCACGCTTACGCATCTTTCGGCGTACTTTATGGGTACGAGTTCGTGGGATTGAAGCGTGGTTAGGAAATTTTAGTAGAGGGCAATGGTGCCGCGTACGTCATCCGCGCCCTGGAGCAAGCGTCCCGCTCGCACGACAGCAGCTAGCTGTCGTGTGGAACTGGTTTTGTATCTTTGCCATTACTACATCATCTCTCTACTCGTTATATACATAATTCGCCACTCCGGGTAGCATCGCCTAAGATAATTTATCAAGCTCGGCAGTATAACGTGTTGTCTATCGCTGGCTGTCGGACTCGATCGCTGCCCGGGTGATACGCACGAAGGCATCTTCCACGTTGTCTCCAGTTTTCGCGCTGGTCTCGATCGCGCCGATGGCTCCTATTGCTGTCGCACACGCCTCGACATCCTCGGGTGTCGTGTCCCGATTCAGATCGTTCTTGTTGGCAATAAGCATTACTGGAACGTCATTGCCAGCATATTGGCGTAAATCTGGCACCCACACCGTGGCTATTGCATCAAAGGTGGATTTTTGCGTCAAGTCCCCGACGACCAAGGCGGCATTGCTTCCCTTGTAATACAGCGACCTGACATGTTTCCATTTTTCCTGGCCTGCAATATCCCAGAAAATCAAGTTCACGCTGGTATCGTCAATGGCAATTTGCTTGATGGAAATGTTCGTCCCGAGAGTCGGGCGATAATCATCATTAAAGGTCTGCTGGATGTACCGGTCGATGAGACTCGTCTTTCCCGTGCCAAATTCACCGACAACAACGATCTTGAGGACATAATCGACTTCCATGGTGTGCCAGCACCTCAGATAAATTCATTACGCGCGTTGAATGATCCATCACGTTGATTATTAACTTGATGGGGATTTTTCCATAATGTTAGGGGAAAACTCACGCGGTCAATAACAAGACTTGCCGCGGCATCCTGGAATCTTGCTCCTTAATCCGCGGCGATCGCGAGAGCGAGCCTTGCGAACTTGTTTATATCCATCTTTTCTAGCCGAGCATCGTCCGCGGGGGAAATATCCGCATTGCTCGCCGTGGTTTCTGCTTATTGCTATGCATATCTGATTTGGCAATAACTAAACTGATGTAACACTTGTCGCGTGTTAACCGAGCCTGCTCGATAGCTGTTGAAATACCAACCGACAACGCATAATGGCAAGTTAACTGAGCTGGCCAGCAGTGAGGGGGATAAACTTACCATTAGATAAAGGTTTCTACTGCTGGACGCCAAGCGCTTGATCAATAGCCACAAACAAGGCATCGATAGAGAATGGCTTGGACAAGATGGCGTCGACCTCGGCATCGATCGACTGGCGTGTGCCGGTCATCGCGATGATTTTTACATCATTCCCATGGGTTTCTCGTAGTGCTCGGCACAAGGCATTTCCATCGAGCCGCGGCATCGCGATGTCCGTGATCACGATTGCTGGTAATATCCCCTTGCCGATGATGTCTAGGGCTTCCGAGCCATCGCGTGCCATGCGAACGACAATATTCGGGTAATGCACGTTGACCATAATGGCGATGAAATGCAAGAAGTCGTCGTCATCATCGACGATCAAGATATTGTTCAACATGGGTGAAACCATAGGACCCGCCATAGACCTAAAAAGATTGCGGCTTTCATGCCTTTGATTGACCAATATTGACTGGGACTTTTCTTTGTTCAAATTCATCGAACAATGACATAATTCATGACACGATTCAGCGAACAATGGCATATCTCTTTGGTAATAACCTTATATAATCAAGTCTTGACAATATCCTTAGAATGCGCAAGCTAAAAGTCGGTGTCATACAATCGCGTATCACACCCTACCGCATCGAGGAAAACCTGGCACGGTATGATTCCATCCTGGACGAGTGTTCGCGGCAAGACGTGGATTTCGTCTTGTTACCCGAATTTTTCCCCACCGGTAATACCCTTGAACCTGAACTGCTTAAATATGCCATCGCTACTTTTCCGATGGTGGATAACTGGCTGGCATCAAGATCCAGGGAGCATGGCATCACGATCGCTGGCGCATGCCTTGTATCCGATGCCGGTGATGTCTGGAATCGATGCTGCATACAAGAACCAGATGGAACACGGGTGTATCACACGAAAATCGAGAGTCCCGCGCCCGAGGCCATATATTATCGAATCCGAGAGCACGATGATCCCGTGTTGAGTACTCGCATTGGGAAAATTGGCACGATAATCTGCGCAGAATCGTTCAATCCAGAAATAAATGGCACAGATTTCTCGGATTGCGCCATGATCTTGATGATGTTCGCGATCCCTAACACGTTCGGGAGAGCAAGACCCGTCTATAATCGGATGACGCGATTCCCGTTGCAACTGAGCAAGCACCACGGCGTTCCCGTCCTGGTCTCCAGCATTGGTGGACCGTTCCATTCTGCTGGATCCACCGTCTTTCCTGTACATTTCAAGTTGAACGGCTACTATGCGGGACAGAGTGGAATATATACACCCGAAGGACCGGTAGCTGGGCCGATCCCGGGAGACGAGGAAAAGGTTCTAATCGCAAATCTCGATCTTGGTCCAGAGGTGGCGCTTCCAGACGTCTCAGTCGAAATCAAGACCGGCATGCCGAAAATTATCGCCATCCCCAATTTTCTCTTCTTAAAAAAGGCGCGGAGGATATATACTCGAAATTTAAAAGATTGTTTATAGGCAGCGTCCTAAATAATATGGAAGGTCGAGCTTTAATATACGAAATAGAAGAGATGCATGTCAAATGACAACAACCAACGCCTCGAATCCCCCGGCTGCGAGTAATAGCGGAGCACTTGGTCATCGACTCATATATTTAATGTTGGTGTTCTCGCCCGTAGTGTTCATGGCAATTCTTTTCATGCTCCAAAGCCGGGAAAAAATAGGGACAGCGGGCATCCCTCAATCAATCGAAGCTTTGCTTTGGCTATTTGGCCTGGTTGTACCTTTGGCTTCTATCATCTTCTTGTACAGTTTCTTGATCCCTGCCATCAAGAGAAAGCGGATGCCCACGGATTTCGGTTCGTGTATCCTGATCATTGCCACTGGTGATGTTGTTCTTGGCACGGTAGCCGTGATGATCGGTATAATTCAAATTCAATATGCGAGTATCATCGCCTGGGTGCCTATTCTTGTCCTCATCATTGGCGGTGTGTGCCACGGGTTCTATTTGTACCTCGTTAAGGTGGTGCCGATGGAGGAGCAAATAATTAATCAAGAAAATGATCAGACCGATTAAATAAGCATCACTTATCCCGCAAGACCTCGAGGGGGTCGATCCCCCCTGCCGAACCTGCACCATCGCCGGTCTCGGTTGCATCATCAAGGATATCCTCCTCATCAGATCGCCGTCGAGGTGCCCTTGCATCGTGGATAGGCAAGTGCTCGCGTGGCTCGGGAGCATTGACTTTCGCGGAAGCTGGCGTGTCCGGTTCCACCTTCGTTTTCGCTGCAAGCGCGTGCAGCTCGCTGAACGCCTTGCTCGTTGCGGGTTTCTTCGTTGTATCATCTTGCCGGAACACGACCTCGGTTGCCTCGTCGATGGCCGTGCCATCGAGGTCCTGGCAGAAAGCTGCCTTGAAGCGCGGGAACAGTGCTTTGCCGATACGCCGCGCCGCGGGCACGATATCTTCCCACCCGGGCACGATGAGGAAGGGCGTGCGTGCCGTAACTGCGAGCGCGCGGGCGCCGATGGCCCGGCTCACGCGAAAATCGAGCCCATGATAGACGTACCCCAGCACCAGCAACCCGCTGACGAGCCCGGCGACGAGCACGTACCAATATTGCAAGATGGTGACCGTCGTCGCGATCGGAAGCCACTGGCAGCTCGCCAGGATGCCCGCGATGGCAATTGTAAAAACGAGGATAGCAATCCCGCGACCCGCGATGTTTGTTTGCTTAATATCGCGGGTAACCGTGATCACGTGCGCGGCCTCGGCGTCGGCCATCCGCGGCCCGAGCACGCGGAGCGCGTTCATGATGAACCCATCGAACGTATCGATCTCGCCCGCCACGACGAGGAAATACCCGCGCGTGCCGCTCATCACGGGCTCGATCCAGCAAAATGGCATGTCGCCGTCGGCACCCTTGATGGCGTGACGCACGAGCACGATCGGCACGGTCACAGGCTTCAATGCCCTGTCTTGATGAACGCGTCCATACAGCTTCCCGCGAAACAGCACTTCCTCGGACGCCGGCAAGTGATCGTGTAGCACGTCGCTCGTCTCGGGGCGATGCACCTCGATGGTCGCACGGTCGTCGCCCGCGTAGCATGAGCCGTCGATGACGTGGATGACCGGAAATGGAAGGAACGCCGCGCGGAAGGAATATGCGAGCGCGATGAGCCCACCCTTGCCAGGTTCGAGCTCGACGAGCCGTAACGCCGTCGCTTCGAGCGTGGTTTTGTCGACCTTGACCGAGTTGCCGCTGCGCTGGAGCTTGCCGAGCACGTCGATGATGGCAGGCTCGATGGGTTTTGCGGGTGGGAGTTGCTTGCCCGGAACGGTAGAGGATTGGGTAGCTGGTGCGTCATTTGAATCCATGCTCGTCGGTCGAGCGGGAAGTAGCCGAATGGGAACTGGCGCTTGAGTTTCCTCGTCGTCACCGGGAATCGCTTTCTCCGGTTCTGCTGGTGTCGTGGTAAAAGCCTCGGGTTCGTCTTCCACTCGCTCTTCTTGCTCGGGCTTGGCGTACTTGCGTGGTTCATTCTTTGATCGTGACGACTTGGGTTCGGGTGCTGGTTCGATTGTCTTCTGCTCAAGTTCACTCTCGGCAGGCGCACCTCTGGAAACCTCTAGTGCTTCAGCGATGCTCGAGATGTCGACATTAGGGAAGGGTCGCTCCGGCAGAACCTCTCGTGATTTTTCCACGATACCCCAGATTGACCGGCGCAACTCGGTGAGATACATTAGCCAGCGGGACTTGGCGACGTCGAAATTGTCCCGCATGCGGATGGCTTCCTCAGCGAGCGCCACGTCGTCGTGCCAGCATACAGCGGTTTGTGCAAGGAGCTCACGAATGGTCACTCGCAGCACGTCGATGGCGAGGTCATGATAGGCCACAATGAGCAACCATACCTCGCCGCCGCGGACCGCGGGATCGGCGATGCTGAATTTCACCATAAGCCGCCCGAGATCGCCCGATGACATGTCGCACGTGTTGCCGGGGGCGAGCACGTCGATCATGCGCGTGCTGGCGTCGAGCTCGTCGGCGGGGATGGACACCAAGAGGTCCGCATCACCGACCATCATTGCGGTGACGGGGCCAAGTTTCGTGTCCCAGACCGAGAGTTGCATGACGATGGGCATACCGTCATCCATCGTGAAGGTCTTGATGGGGCTTTCGACGCATTTCTTGACGCGGGATTCGATCTCGGCATAATGTTGTTCATAATTCTCCTTCAAGCCCTTAACCACGGCGAGCACCCGCTCGGTCGCGTCGGTATCCACCACGGGAGCCTTCTCGGCATCGGTAAAATCGAGCAATCCCTTGTCATTGCTTGATTTAGCGTGATTGGCTCGCTTTGCTTTCGTTACAGGTAATGTCATCGTGAGTGACCTCGATAATAGTCTCCAAGGCACTCATCACATAAACCATCCCTTTAAAGAAAAATCAGTCCAGAGAATCTAGAATTTTTAGTCACCTTTTTACTCATCACTTTGAACCTATTTTTTGTTGCAATTTCAGAATTATTCACCCAAAGGTCGAACTATTTCACCCGAAAGTCGAATTTGCAGATACCAATATAAGGAATGCCCACAAGACGATACTTGAGGTAAATAATAACTTGGAAGAGGGGCCTGGAAAACCGTGAACTTCACGATTACTGTGATATTCTCCTTCACTGGGACAATTGCCTATATCTACGGTTTCGTGGTATCAGTAAATCAGCTTCGGAAGGAATTTAACTACCGGTTTTATTGGTTTTCCGCCATGGCGTGGTTTTTCAGCACCGTTTACTTTATTTTAATGGGCGTTGCCATTATCTTGCTCTCAGTCGAAGTTGTTAGAGTTGCTTTCATTATCGGTTTATTAAGTATTTTATTTGTGAATTTAAAGGCAGATACCTTGAAGCGAGAGCAGGTTGAACCGTTCAAGCTGGCTGCATTTCTTGTGCTATTCGTACTGTTTACCATTTCAATGTACGTCGTACCAAATGCCATGCTCTTCTCCCCGGATTTATTTGGTGGCGAAAGCCCTTCCTTTAACCCATACGTCGGCCTGCTTGGAATAACAGCAAGCGGGATCGCTTTCGGATATTATTGTCATTGCACCTTCCTTGTTAACAAGCGAGCGCCGATTGCGCTGAAGCGGTTCTCGCGTTTATATTTTGCAGGGACTTTCTTATGCACAGCCGGTATAGTTTCGCTATCGTCTATGTCGATGGATTTCTATTTCATTTTAGTGAGCATCGGGGCTCCCATGATGGCTTACGCGTATTCGCGTGAGCCCAAGCTGCTCTTTGTCTTGCCCTTCACGGCAATACGCTTGACGGTGCTGGAAACGGCGGGTGGCATCCCCTTGTTCACGCACACGTGGAATCGGCAAGAAAAGCTCGCGGATGAGAATCTCTTCTCGGGCTTCCTTCAAGCGATCAGCGAGTTCCTCCAGGAATCGCTGCAGAGCGGGGCAATGCAAGAGATTCGCGTGGCTGAGGCTGTCATCCTCACGCAACGGAGCCCCGACTACCCTGTTGCGTGCGTTCTTGTAGCCACGCGCCCCACGCGGAGCTTGCGGGACGGATTGAAGTCATTCTCCGACCGATTTTGCGGCGAATTCAATGCATGCTTTGTAACACTGAACGATACTAGCCAATTCAACGAGGCGGAAAAACTGGTAACCGCGTGCTTTCCCCACGTCCCCGTCTATGATTAGCTTGGAGATCGCAAGAGAGTTACAAAGGCATTAATGATCTAGCAAAGCACTAATATCGCTCCACGTGGCGATTTCATTTAACTCGAGCACCTCCACGAAACATGCCGAGCAATAAATCGTCGTGAACTCGCCGTTGACATCCGATCCATGTTCCAGCTTGTCGATGGCAATGATGTCCTCGCAGATGGCTTCATGCCGGGCTGCTATTGGGTCGCCACAGCACGCGCATGCATGCGTGAAGAGCGATGTCAGGCTGTCGAAGATGTCGACGTTGGTCATGCGTCCAGTGCCACCTCGCTCGTGAACGACACCATGATCTCGCCCCCGCGCAGTTCATCCACCCGCCGCCCTGCTTCGACCGCCTTGATGCGTCTGGCGATGGCCATCACTCGGGCATTGCGCTCCTGCGTGTCGAAAAAAATGCCGGTGATGCTCTCGTCCCTCACGATGTCGTGCAGGTACTTCTGCGCGTGGAGCATGGCGGCCGTGCCGAGGCCAGCATTGCGGTACTTGGGCCGAATGACGGCGCCGATGATGGCTTTGCCGGGCATGGACGGCGATGTCGAGAATGAGAGCCAGCCGAGCAGCGTGTCGCCGGGGAAAAACAAGCCGACGAAGCGCGGGTTGCAAACCGCTGGATAGATCATGGACAACCAACGCAAGGGGTTCTTGCACTTGTACCGGGCAGTCGTATGAATGTCGCCGGCCTGATGTGCGGCCATAATATCAGATAAGATTTCGTGCGCGGCGGTCTCGGTCGTCGCGTCAATCTCGTGGGCGACAACATGCTGCCCAAGGTTCACGCCTTCAGAAAACACGAGAGGCTTGGCGTGGCCTCCAAACACGAGGGGGATTTGCCATATCAACCCGCCACCAACCAGTTCTTGCCATGTGAAGTCGCGTGATGCGTCGTTGTTCATGTTTTCTTCTGCGGATTGAAGCATAAAAGGTACAATGTTAGCGCGCATTCCACCTCCATCGCCACGATCCCAAATTTTCGATAAAATTACGATATAAGAATTGGTGCTGATGATGGATTCATGTCAAAAAATTAATAAGACTTGATGGTAAACCATTTCCGGTTGTTGATGCTTTCGACTCGTGAATGATTATTCATGAACATGCTATCTGGTGGTGATCTTGCCACTTCCCATTCGGTAAATGAAGAGAAATCGACTGATGCGGGAGATCGCCTCGTCGCCATCGACTATCTCAAGGGAATTGCCGTCATATGGTTCACGATAGGCCACAACATCATGAATTGGGAGGACCACACCTGGCGAAGCCTCGCGAGCATCGTTGCATTGTCGCTGGATTGGACTGGTCCTTGCTTGTTCATCGCCTTCACGGTGCTGGGTACGATGATCTCTATACGTCGCCGCACGATGACGGGGAACACGCGCGGGATGTTCAAAAACGCGTGCATCAAGTCAAGTTTCCTTCTCATGGTTGGCGAAATCTTGAACCTGGCAATCAATACAATGAGCGGGAACAGCCTGGGAATCTGGCACCTGTTCGGCGCAAACATGATCACGGACGTGGCACTTGCCCAGCTATTAACCTTCGGCCTCGTCAAGATGTCGCTCAAGTTGCGTGCTCTCTTGCTCATCGTGCTTTGCGTGGCATATCCCATCTTGCTCGTCGCGTGCTTGAATGGTATCGGGTATAACGGCAGCGGTTCGATCGTCATCACCACGACCGCCTTGAATAACCCCGCGTATCTCGCGTATTACTTGCTGTTTTACATGGATGCCATGTCCCCGACGATGTCGTGGCTCATAACGGCGGTCCTTGCATCAATTTTATTTGAAGGCTTTACGAAATATTACACCACCTCCATTGGCAAGAAACCAGATGTTCAGGCGCAAAAACGTCATGCCGAAAGGCTCATCATGCTCGGGTGTTGCACCATCGTGATTGCCATTCTCGTGGGTGGCTTCGTGATCTTTCGAGGTCTCGGGATGAGTGGCTGGTTATATGATTTCCTCGTGACGAGCGATCCGTTCCGCTTTTACTCGTTGAGCGGCCTTCCGCTGATCCTGGTGCGACACGTACCGCAATGCCTTGCCTTTAACGCTGGAATCCTTTTGATCGCATTCGGATTGCTCTATTACCGTTCCGTCGTGCAAAAGAAAAAGTTGGCATGGCAAGCGAGCATGTCCCGCCTAGGCAAGTATTCCTTTTCCATTTTTCTCTATGGCTATGCCTTCGCCCTCATTCCAGTGAAACTTCCGCTCTACCTGTTCGTTCCTGCAAACGTGGCTATCATTGCCATGATCTTCCTCGTGTTCAAATTTTGGGATGCGCACGCGCATTGTATCGGGTCAGTGGAGTGGATCCTCGGCAAATACGTCATCTACGTGACAGCGGGATTGAGCTCAAGGAATCACCAAAAAGCTTTCCGCCAGACACGGTGAACCAAGCACCCGCTGGCACGGCGATCGCGCTAGAATCTCGGCGCCATCGAACACGAATACCTGCCAGATGTGCTTCGTGAGCAATTAGTGCATGCGGTACATGAACCCGCGCAAGTGGTTGATGAACTGGCACGTCTTGTCGATCAGCACGAGCCACCTTGCGCGCCCTTGTTATCGGTCAAAGTGACCTTGAGAAACTAGTGCAGCCACGCGGCGCCATCGATGGCGACCGCTTCGCCTGCCAACTCGCGCTCGTGTATCTCGACAGTTTGGATGATCTCGTGAAAGGTTGATCCATTGATACCTCTCTATCAGAATTTCTTTTAAAAGCTAAAAAGAATCCTAATATGCCCTGGAGCGACGGGAGGGAAAAATATACAAGCTTAAATTCGCATGTTTGAAGCAATTATTAACCATAAATTTTTCATAATGAAACGACGTTATATTACAGAGATGGGGTTGTGATAATGGATCCAGGCACGTTAATGACAATAATTCTCGTAATTATCTTCACTGCCATAGTTGCCTTCTTAACCGTGTTCGTAACCCGAAAACGCAACGATATTTCCAAGAGCGTGACATCACGGAAGTATATATTTGGTAGCTTAGTGTATTCAAGTCTCGGCTTTACCTTGGCTTCCCTTATTTTGTTAACGCGATTTGGTCTAATTCTCAATAATTTCGCACCTGGCTTCAACGGTGACTTGCTCTTTCAACCGTACATGATGCAGTGCATGCCCATCGTGTTATTATATGTGTTTTCCTTGGTGTTCTTTTTTGGCACCGGCTTGCCGCTTTTCCGAGATGGAAAAAGTCCTAATAGCGCAATCTTCGGGCATCTGGGAACGACGATCGTCGTGGCATTGATCAACACCTGGTTCATTATGGTAATGATCGGTGCGTGGACAGCAATTTCTGCTGTGGCACAAAATGATTATGTGTATCGCACGCTGTTTTGGGACGATCAATCCATCAACCTCGCGTTGCCGATATTCATTGCAGGCGCAGGTGCTTTTTACGTGGCATTTTCCTGGATTCCTTGCTGGCACCAAATTCGAGCTCTGAAAGACAAATCTCCCGAAATTTGTTCAGTTTGCCAACAAAAAATAAGCTCACTCCCCTTTAGCAGCTCGCGAAAGTGCATCGCATGCGAGCAAAAGGTATGCAAGCAATGTTTTTCAACAAATTTGTGCAAGCCTGATAAAGATAGATTGAATTCGGAGCAGAAAGCCCTGGTTCTTCGATGGGATCGATGGCGGGGCGTTATATGGCGCATCATCTACGTTGTTTTGTATCTTGGTTCTTTTATTATTCTTTTGACTTCCAGCAGCAACATCGGGACTCTACTCATCGAGGAAATCGATTGGTTACTAATTTCCGTCCCCCTATCCATCGTCGTCGTTCTAGGTAACAAATTTATAAAGCAAAAAATCAAGGTTATCGTTGTAAATTCGTGGGCGTCTTAATTTGGAAAAGCTGACGGAATAAATAGGAGAGAAATCCTTTATTCATTCAATATCGTCAAGCATTTGGCTCGCCATTTTGCATGCTACTTTGCATAATGACCCAGAGCAATGAGAAGAAATTCCTGTTCCTTTTCTCCACGAGATTAACCCTGGTGATGAGCCGCCGGGTGTCGACACCGGTAGACGACATGGTATACCAATAGCGTAAAGCAGGGGCGGGGCGCTGCTTCAAGGTACGAATGAGCAGGCGATGGTTGATGCGGGGATTCAAGGGCAATCTTTGCCAAGTATATTTTTTTGAGCTAACATGCAAGTTTTCCATTTCTAGTTGGATGAAACCGAGCTTTAAAGATTCAAGAGCTCAGCCTTGTTTTTCTTCAACAATATCGCGACATCGGCCAAGTCCTCCCACCCAAGCTCGCTGCCACTCGCCACCAGGAAACCCCGGTATTCCATGCCCCGCATCCTCTCGATGAAGGCTTTTTTCTTGAGAAAATCATCGACTTTTTTCACATCGCGGAGGACCGATGTGATTTCAACGATGACAGGTGGATCATCAGAGATTCCATCGATCTCGACCTCCTTCGTGGACGGAAAGACATCTCCATTTTCATCAGTAAGTTTGACCTTGTCCAGCTTTACCGCGGGATATCCTTCCCCTTCCAGAATCCTGCTCACGACGTTGCGCGCGAATTGCTCGAACGGTGCACCAAATGACCGCTTGAGGTCGGATAACGATTCCGAGATGGTTTTTAATTGGGATTGGACGCCATTGAATTTATCGTCCATTTGTTGTTGCGCGGCTTTGAACCGCTCGTCCATTTGTTGTTGCGCGGCTTTGAACCGCTCGTCCATTTGTTGCTGCACGGCATTAAAACGCTCGTCCATCTCGCGTATCAAGTCGCGAATATCGTCCCTCGTCGCCACCACGCCTGTTAGCGCAGTAAGGATGGCGCCCTTGACGGTGTCATTTTCGCGGACGAGCTTGGGCAGGATCTTGACAAGCTCATCAATGTCAATCTTTGGCATGGCTATCATTGATTCCGGACGAATCCTTATAAATCTCTTTAAACAGGTCTATCCCGTCGAATTCTTGAAGTTATTGCACAGAAAAAAGGAATAAACTACTGCAATTAATGCGACGATGATTTAACGATCGATTATTACGACGATGATTTATTTATTTAAATTTATTTATACAAAGCGGGCCTATGCAACGCTTATGCAGCGAAGAAGTGACGGGAATCAAGTAAATCGTGTGAGTATTAGCACCTCGGAATTACAATTGAGGGGAAATCATAAGTCATAAATCAATGTCAGGATATTGCCATGATCAAATATATCTTCAATTGTCATAATTTCGTGTTAAAAGCCATAACGAATAGGAACAAGCGAGTTGTTGGGGTCGAGAGGATAAGGTTTGAATGCACGGTGGCAAAGTGTTCCATGGTGACAAACCATGTCGGAAAACCCACTCCCAGCATATGCAGAAATTGATCCGGAAACTCTCGAACTCGTCCAGAAAATAGATGAATCCACTTTCACCGATGGTGCCTTGTCAGCTAAGGTCAAGCTGCTCATCGCGATGGCGCTTGATGCCTCGCACGGAATACCAGCAGGCGTGCGGGGACTTGCGATGCGAGCCAAGGCTGAAGGCGCGACCAAGGCGGAGATCGCAGAGGCGCTTCGTGTTGCATTCGCCATTTACGGTTCGGGTTGCATCTACATAGCGAGCACGGCGTTCAAGGATCTTGACCTTGGCGAATAAAATTTTCACCTTTTTTTTCCTGGTAATATATAGCCGTCGTAACATGCATTATCTTGAATGGGATTGCTGAAACTCTTTTCGATCTATCGTTTTTTTAGAGATTTTAGATTTGCTTTCTTCTTTTGGAGGATTTTCCCCTTTCTTATCCTTGATTTCTTTCTTTGATGTTGATTGACGTTCTTTTAAGTCGACAAAAGCCTTGAATGGCATTTTTACATCTCCGGAAAGATTCGTGATTTGTGGTAAGCGTTGACGGCCCCGTCGATATAGTTATTGGTCTTCAATGCGACCCGAGATTACACCACGCTTTCGCAATTCTCTGGTTGATCGAGATTGCCTTGTGGAATGCCTCGATAGCGCCGCCGATATCGTTCTTGGCCATCAATACAACCCAAAGATTATTCCAGGAATTCACGTAATCGGGGTAGACCTTGAGCACCTATCTGTAGATTTCGATGGCCCCGGCAAGATCGTTCTTAACCTTCAACATAACGCCGAGATTAAACCAAGTCTTAGCATTTTTCCTCGGTGACATCAATATCCACCCACGCATCGAATCAATACTTTCTGTATTCTTTTGTTAACTTATTATTTATTAGCCTTGCCGAGCGCCACGAATGTTTGTAATATTCGAACTCTCCTTAGAGTGCAATATTTGAATACCTTGGACTTTCTTGAGCTTCAATAATAATATTTCTCTCGTGAAGGTCAATTAACGAAACTCAAAATGTGAATCTTTTAATAGTTCTTCGGGTGCATTTTTACTTGAAATACTCGGTATTTCATAATAATAGAGGAGAAAAATATGGCACAAGAAGATATCAATGCAAAATTCGATGCAAAAATCCAGGAATTGGAAGAGAGATTGCCGCAGGTACCGCTCTATGACTGCGCTGAGGAAACGTTGACCACCGTGCTGGACGTCCTTGGAATCGACAATTATTTGTTCCATAATCTTGCAATGCCATTTGGCGGCGGGACAGGTGGTTACAATTCCGCGAGTGGATGGCGAGGCGCGTGCGGGGCAGTCATCGGTGGCTGCGCGGCGATAGGCGTGATCCTTGGCGGGCATGAAAAAATGGATATTCACGACATCATGAAACCCATGTCCCGTGCTGCAAAATATGCCGGGGAATTCGAAAAAGAATTCGGGACAGTTGTTTGTAACGAGCTTTGCGGTTATGATTTTAGCAATCCCGCCGACGTGAAAGGTTATTTGCAAAGCGGAAAGGGATCGACCACGTGTTACAAGTACGTTGTCTGGGCGGTAGACATGGTTCGGAAATTAACTGAAGACGAATTAAAAAGTAACTGGGAAGAATGGACAGAGAAATCCGGGGAGTCGGAAAGTATTAATGAAAATCAAGATGCAAGCGAGGAATGACCCAAGAACTAAACTGGTACTATAATTGGTACAAGTTGTACTAGGACTTGAACTAGGATAAGGCCTGATGGGCTATCCTAGCGAAGTACAAAGCCGGAGGAAGGAACTTCACGGTGAATAAGTGGTGTTTAGGGAGAAAACGATTAGGAGTTTGATGGTTTTAGCCTTGTCATTCTCCTCGTCTCTGGATTCTCGATCCTCATCATCTTCCTTTTCCGAGTTCATGGTTTTTCACGGACTTAATTTGTAAGTTCATGGTTGAAGTCAGGATTGATTTCTCGTGGCAGTAATTACTGGTTGGTGGCAGTAATTGCCAGAATCGAAACTAGGAAACTACGAAATTTTGAAAATAAATAAGTCGTTTTTCTAACAAATACTCTACCAGAGGTATTTTCATTTAGAAAATAAAGCTATCATTTTGATAGAACATGAGCATTTTTTCGATCATTGTTTCGATGAAACGAGCAATTCATGAAATCACGCTTATCCAGGAAGGAAGTGACACATGATGAGTACAAAAAGCAAACCCAAGGGCTTCAGACAGGCTCAGCGAGGCGATGAAAAGAGTGATTCGCAGGAGGTGGAATCTGCATCTCGACTGATAGACACGAGAATCCAGGAGCTAGGCGACTGGCGCGGAGAGATGCTTTCCCGCCTCCGCGCTTTGATCAAGCAAGCCGACCCTAAAGTCGTCGAGGAATGGAAGTGGGAGAAACCATCGCATCCAGGGACACCTGTGTGGTCCCACGACGGGTTGATCTGCACCGGCGAGACCTACAAGAATGTCGTAAAGATGACATTCGCCAGGGGCGCCTCGTTGGATGACCACTCAGGTCTCTTCAATTCCAGTCTCGAGGGTAGAGTGAGACGTGCCATCGACTTCCACGAAGGCGACAAGGTTAACGAGGAGGCTCTGAAAACTCTTATTCGCGCCGCCGTGGCCAAGAACACGTCCTCGGCTTCAGATGGCTGAGGGAATTCAACCACGGCTAGTTCACGAACTTTCACTAGAACAATGATCTTTTCATTATTTAGGAAGCGGCTCCGTGGTCATGGGCGTCGGCGGCGATAACTACAGCGGCAGGTATGGGAGGTAAACGATCACCTTCACCATTCATCTTATTGTTCCTTGATCGCGTGGAACACCCGCGCTCATTCCTCAGGCCAGGGTAAAATAACAATTTTACCGTAAGCCCCCGGTTTCATGATTTCCTCGAGGGAAAAGGCGGCATCGTCGAGCGCAAACTCCTTTCCCACAACAGGTCGAAGTGTATTATTCATCAATCCTGCCTGAAGGGCTGAATTAATTTCATTTATTTCGTCGGCTGACGCCAGGTTGAGCATGACCCCGATGATAATGCCCCTTTTTGACATGAGATCCCTCGGGTTGACCAGGATATCCTCCCCCCGGCTCCCGATAACGGCAATCCTGCCGCCCCTTGCTATCATCTTCATGTCGCCTGCAAGGTTCACGTTTGCAAGCATTTCAAGTATTATATCAACCCCCCTGTCTCCGGTTGCCGATATTATATCATCGTTGCAGTTCGGCATGTTATGGTTGAAAACAAAAGCTGCCCCTTCTGCTGAAGCAAGCTCGAGCCAGTTTTCGCTTCCCGCGGTGCCTATGACTTTAATCCCGTGTGAAACACCCAACTGGATAGCTGCAGTTCCAACGCTGCCGCTTGCCCCATGTACGAGCATTGTTTCTCCCGCTTTAGCCCGGGCCTGGTGGAAGATCGCATGATAAGCCGTGCGGTAAGGCACCCCGATGGCAGCCCCTTGTTCGTAAGACAGACTTTCAGGCAGGGGAAATAAATCTTTTTCATCTGCGATGGCAAACTCTGCAAAAGTTCCTGTTACGCTCCGTGAGAGGAAAACCCTGTCGCCTGCGGCAAACCTTGTAATACCGCCGCCTGCCTTGTCAACAATACCTGCCCCGTCTGAACCCGGGATGTAAGGCAAATCGATTTTCCTGTAATTTCCCGATAGAGTATAGGCATCAAGAGGGTTTACGCCGGCGGCCATTATTTTTATCCTGACCTGGCCCTTTCTCGGTTCTACAATATCCACGTTTTCAACATGAAGGACATCCGGACCGCCTGTTTTCCGTGCTAATACGGCTCTCATTTTTCATCCCTATGTACTGAAAGAATTACGATATTATTGTAATGTTAATGTATAGCGGATAAAACCCTCTAATTTCTAAGCTTTTTTCCCATAATTTGGAGCATAAAAACAAACTCCTCTTCTAAAAAAATAAAAATAGGGTCAAATTTCATGTCACCGCAGAAAGTTTCTTAGACTTGCGAGCGGGCTTGGCCAGAGTTGCCCTGACGAGCATGATCAAGATCACGGCGAGCAGCACGATTGCGACGGCGGCCATCGAATCTAACAAGCCCCACGTTGTGGCGGTGCTCACGGTTACCATGACCTTGCTCGCCACCTGCGCGCCGAAGCCATCCGCGGCGACAATGACGAAATTGTAGGTGCCCGCAGTAAAGTTATCCACGGGAACGATGATATCTTGGCCGGATACCCAGGTCCCGCTGGCAAAAGGCAAACCATTGCAGAAGACCGTGTATGGCCCGGCGTTTACCGTGGCACAAGACACGAGCCACGTGATGGTGTGCCCAGTCGTGCCCTCGGCGTACGCCACGTGGCCCGGGGTCGTCACGGTGAAGTGGATGTCCCACGCGATGAGAAGGAGAACGGTGCCCGGCGGACCACCCGTGTTCGTGGACCCGGCAGTGTAAAGCTGCGTGCCGTCTCCCCACGTGCAGTATGCTGCGTCGTCTAAAGGCGTGCCCCATGTGGTGCTGTAGAGAAAGGCGCCATTAATCGGGTTCCATGCAACAACCGCAACATCACTATTACCCGCACCAAAGCTGTACGTTCGTCCGACGGTGTAGAGCCTGGTGCCGTCCCCCCACAAGCCGAATGCCTCGTCTTGGCTCGCTCCACCCCATGTCGACACCCACAAGCGGGTGCCAGCCGAAGGGTCCCATGCGACCACCGCAAAATCATCCCCGCCAGAACCATAGCTGTACGTTAATCCGGCAGTGTAAATCCTGTTGCCATCACCCCAGACTGCAGTCGCTGTGTCCGTGGCAACGCCGCCCCAGGTCGCATTCCACAATCTCGCTCCGGTCGCAGGGTCCCACGCGACGAGGGCGAAATCGTTAGACCCAACACCGAAACTCGCGGTCCAGCCGGCGGTAAAAAGCCGCGTGCCGTCGCCCCACACCGCATTCGCACCTTCGCTGAGGGGTCCGCCCCATTCTGATGTCCAGAGCCGGTGGCCAGTTGCCGGGTCCCACGCAACGACCGCGAAATCGTATCCCCCAACGCCAAAACTGTTCGTCTGGCCCGCCGTGTAGATTCTGATGCCGTCACCCCACACGCCATAAGCAAATTCATTGAGCGGCCCACCCCATGTCTCGTTCCATATGCGGGTTCCAGTCGTCTCATTCCACGCGATGAGAAGGAGATCGTAGTTCAAAGCCCCATAACTGGTCGTGTAGCCAGCGGTGTAGACCCGTTTACCATCGCCCCACACGGCAGTTCCAGCGTCGGTACCTGCCCCGCCCCACGTCACGTTCCAGAGCCGTGTTCCGGTTCCCGGATTCCACGCAATGAGATTGAGATCATAGCCCGAAGCACCGTCATCCTGGTAACCGGTTGTGTAGAGCCGCATGCCGTCACCCCATGTGCCAAAAGCAACATTATAGTTGGTACCCCATGTCACGTTCCAAGCGATCGGTGGCGCTTTCAATACCGCGCTCGGGACAGGATGCGCAATGATCGCGCCCGGGACGTTTGATGGACTTGCGATAGGTGTGATGGAATTTTGGTTGCCAATTGCCTTCTGGCCAGGCTTGGAAATTTCAGCGTTGGATTGACATCCAGCGAGGATTGCCACGGCCATGAAAACGACAAAAATCATGCCTATTCGTTTCATTTTAAACAAAATGATATTTGAATAAAAAAAGCTAGTTCCATTAACAGAAAAGAGGCTACTTCAAGTCCAATTGGATTTTCATAAATGACAATCCATGAACGATCCCCAGATGTCCAGGGGCATCAATGGAAAAAGTATTTTTTTCATGATGGATTAATGGAACAGGCAAGATGCGGGATTATAAGTGAAAAAGGGATATATGGTATCTTGTTATTGCATTCATGGGTTTTCCAGGCTTTCCCCGCAATAAGGACAGAAGAATTTCTTCGAGTTCCACGAATATTTATTGCCACAGCGAGGACACGTTATGCTTGAAGGTTCACCCGCTAGTTGGTTGGATTGATCCTCTTTTAAACCTACACCAGTCATCCGTGGTGAAGCCAGGAATTCTTCCACGGTCGTTTTTAGTGCTTGCACTTGTTCTGATCGTGGATCGAAATATATATCGATCCAAGACTCTTGGACATCACCCGGGTAACGCCCGGGCTGCTTGGTTGTCATCGAATACATGCCCTTGTATATTCCCCAGTTAACCATGTACATTTCCAGGCTATTCAATGCATCCAGGGGGTAGATAAATCGTAGAGGAAACTGAGGCATGAGAATCCGTCGCTTTGGGTATTTGGTTGTAATCGAGAAGGTGTTGGAAGGCTTGTCTAGCACGATAGAGGTTATGCAAATTGTATTCATTGGAATGATTGCGAGCACCCAAGCCATCCCGGCGATACCAACGAGCAGGATAAGGAGATAGTAAATGAGGTCCTGTGAGAATGGCTCGTGAGCAAGAAGCCTGACTAATAATAATATCGCGAAGGATACAATCAAGATTCCTTCAAAAATGTCTAATGCCAAGACACGGCTTTTCATAAGGATCGTTACATCCTTTGTCACATCAAACGCGAGTTGTTCTGTCGTTTTTTTTGTTATCGTGTAAGATGAAATGATAGGACGGTCGATCATTCGCCTTCACCTCTCGATTGCAAGTATCTTATTGTGAACTCGTGATGTGGGAATAAAAAACAAAACAGGTCCGATTTTGGTTTATATGAAAGCCACGCACGATGTTGATGAGGTGCCTATCTCACGGTCATGGCGTTCATGAAACAAGAAGAACCAGCCATCAGGGTGGACGATTCGGCAAATTCCGCATCAATGCTGGCAACTTCGACAAATGCGGCTATTTCAAGTCATAGAACTTCAAGATCACGAATCCCAAGACCGGCAAGCAGATTCCCGGTCACGTCACGAAGGACGGATTCAAGATCAACGACGGCGATTGTCCATTCTACGCCTTGCTCAAGGCCAAGGGCGACGCCAAGGAAGCCAAGGATACAGACGTGCCGCCCAAGACAACACCCGGGCCTGCCATGGTAAAGGTGGTCAGGCCATCGCGATCTACTACTCCTATCCCCGAGACCAAGCTCGGTTTCTCGGTCAATGGCGATTCGATCATCGCCACGATCGGCGCGTGCCCGGCGACGATGTCGAAGCAGGACGCGATCAAGGCGTACCACATTTTGTTCTCACTGTTGATAGAGTGAAAGGTCAATTTTTTCAATTTACTTTTTTTTCTTGATGCGAGTCCTTGATAACGCTCAATTATGATTAAAGTTAATTGTTGTGGGGATTTAGGGCTGGGTGGGGATGAATATTCAAATCTCGATCAAAATATTGAAATATTTCAGACTTTCTATGAAGATTAGAGGGCATGATACCGTGGAAAAAACAAATTCTGCGTGGAATTCCACGGATTTTGCCGATATTAAAGGAATCTTCGAATTGTTTAAGGCCGCGGGATATATCGTAGGAGGTGTAAATCCCGTGGACGAAGATCTAATGGAAATTTACAAGGTGGTTGACGAGCTAAAACAGAACTTTCACGTTTGGGTTATCGTTGCTGCCGAAGCAATGCACAATAAAGATTGGCGCCGTGCTATCACAGAGAGGATTGCGCAAAGCAGTGGAGATTATGTCATATTCTACACCACCACTAGCTATTCCACATATTACCTGGCAATAATTTGCGATATTGGTATTTGCGAGGTAAAATTTTTTCCTTCAAATCCAGCTGCAGCCCCCCGTTTTATCCTGAATATCGTGCTTAGCAAGCGTCCTCTTACTGAGATTTCGACTTCCAGGCAAGTTAAATGGCGTAAAACTATAAATAACTCTAACGTTGATTTCGATATTGACGATCACGTCGATTTCGACATTGATGGAGACGTGGATTTCGCAGTTAACGATGATATTGATTTCGACGTTGACGATGACGTCGATGTCGACATTAATGATTCTAGTTTCGATTCCGAGGCTACTTCGATAAATTCTCCTGGGACCTTTCGATGCCCCAAATGTAGCAATGAATTTTCACGAGGCCCGAATGTCTCCTTCTGTCCTTATTGCGGGGAAGAATTGAAGTCCGAATTCGACCTTCCTTGTTAATGATATATGAATTTCGTCTTTATTCTGGAGATGCACTTGCCATCATTGGCTATATTCAAGCTCTTGGCCATGGTTAAGCACCGGGTATCCTTCACGATCCCCCTGCTCATTGGCACGATTTCCCGCAGACACGCACCTATATCGACCTTGGATAACGACCCTTCAACTTCGATGCCAATATGCAATTTTATTTTTTTCCTTTTTGCCATTAGGAAGTGCTTTTATCGGTGATCGCCGGAAGCTAGCAATGCAGACCGAAACTCATTGTTGTTGTCGAGCACGTGACGGATCGAGTCGATGAGATTCTCTCCATCGGTTCCGTTTGAACCATGGATGAGTCCATCATCCATTAACTCGTGTATGAAGTCCTCGATATAGACATGGAGGATCTCGTTCTTGTTTAGCCCCGTTAGATCACCGTGCCTTCCATCACAGTTCATGCCGATTTTCTCGGGCTTCAGTTTCCCGTGCATTTCCATCAATTCCCGCTCGATGCCGATCGGTTCAACCGTGATATTGAATAAATGAATTGTCAGATCATCCCGATTTTGATATTCCTCATCATTTTCGACGTACTTGCAGAAACGGGGCAGTAATCCCCTCTCGTACATTTTCTCGACCGACGTGCACGTCGATCCGGTTGCTATCGTGACATCATGACGTTTTTCATAAACTGTGCATAGTTTCGTGACCGGATCCTGATATTCGCACGGGAGATCGTCGATAAGACGAATCCCGCCGACCCAAACCTCGAACGAGCAACAGATGCCGGGCGCGGGGCATTCGAGGCATATCGTGTTATCATCAAACCCGTTCATGCTCGATCCCCCTGGAAAATGGTTTGCAGTAGGTTGCCGGCGACGCAGCTCATGATCAGATTAACTTCTCCTGATAGATATGTCTCTCGTCCCCGAGCCGGTTCCTTGCCATATGCATTTATGTTAACGGTGGAAAAATCTCGGACCTCACGATGAACAGATGGCCTCGAAACCGTCCTATCATTGCAATTTTTTTTCGGACGCTCAAGGTGAAGATAGTTAAAAAAGGAACCCCCTACCCGCCGACAAGTGGTACTAATTTCACGAATGCGACCTTAGTATCTGGCGTCACAAGGACTTCTTCGTCAAGAGATTCCACTTGCCTTGCATTAATCAGCACCAGAAAGCCGTTTCGTTCAAAGGCATCGAGCGCCGCTTCGATTTGGACTGGACAATTAATTCGGTTGCGCGGGTTCATTCGAAAGCCATTAAGCATCTGTTCTGATTTGGTCGGTTGGATTAGACCGTTAAAATTCCCCGTTCGAGCCTTGTTATAGTTTTCGACCTCTTGAGTTACCCTTGACTGGATAATCTCGCGTACGGTCACCCGGCTGGATTGCATGGTGAGAGGAAATTGCGTGAGCAATTCTCCAGTCAACAACTCATCAACGACGTTTATGATAACGGACATGCGACTTTGCGCCTCCTAATCATGATTTACGTAGAATTTGACTCAATATGGTTGTATCCGTAATCTTGCTATCTTCTGCAAGGAGTAATGCTTTGCTGATGATGATTGATAACAAGTTATCTCCCTCGAACGGGAGAAAAAGATTTCTCTTAAGCGGCGTATCGCGGCGTTCGGCACCATGACCACCTTGTTGAGGCACGATGCACAAGTACTGGTCGTTTGGCTCCATAAGAATGTTACCGCTCCCGATATGAATTTTATATGCTCGGAGATCTCCTTTCACGGAAAGGAATTTATCACTAAACGAGCATCGATCCTTGATTTTCAAGCGAGGCACGATTTGCTCCAGAACCTCCTTCCGCGTTTTCGCGGTGGTGGAAAGCTCGCCAAAGGAATAACCCGTCCAATAAGTCCGGTACCGCCCCTCCGGACCGCCGTCGAACCAGTTCGGATCGTTACCAACGCTCGCCACACCAATGAACAGGTCAACATCACGCATGGCTTCGGAAAACACGAGAGGCGGGATATCTTGCAGTGGAATCGCGTCATGTTGAGCGTCATCCAGCGGTAAGAAGAAAACTTGATCAGTAATGAGGTATAAATATGTGCCCGTATCGTTCGTGTCAGTACCAAAATCGTCCCCGGCACCTTCCGTCCAAAATTCAACCCGCAATCCCCACTCGGGTAATGAAAGGGACGTTGGAGGATACAAGCCATCGTAGATCAACCTTAGTGTACTGTTCCATCTCCGCACCCCTGCGAGGGAATGAAATTGGTGTTGCTTGATCACGTGGGCCGCATAGCGATTCGAATATATTGCTGTTTCACGTTCCGCGTCGGTCAAGATGTACACTTCCCGGTGTGCCTGCTTGAATGGTTGTTGCACTTCATGTCGTTCCAGCCACTCACGCCACGCGAGCACGTCATCCACGGAATGATCGATCGGGTGCCACAATGCCACGGTGGTTTGATCGCCCAATCCTTCAATGAGTTGGTCGTAAACATCCACTACATGCCCTTCCAAGTAGATTCCGGCCTTTATAGCGGTTCCCGTGGTGAATGTCCAGATGATCCGACGTGCCAGATAACCCATCAAGGGGTGATCAAGGTACCGATCCCTCCACGTCGTGTAGGCCCACGAATGCCGGGAAATGAACAGCCGGTCTAGCCGGTCACGCTGGGAGGGGAGCATTTTCTGGATGTCTTTCATTGCTGCCTGGAATTCTTTTAAGTCCTCGCCATGCTGTTCCTTGACTGACGCAGGGACGGAATTTTGCGGTTTCCCGCCGGATTTTTCCCAATGGACTTCCATGGAGTGTGTGCTGGTGACACGTGCATCCGCGATGAAGTCCCCCATCGTTTCCCGGAGCACCCCGACCTCTGTCATGCCATAACTCGGAATGCCGATCTCTTCCAGCTCGTCCGCGGAGATCCCAAGTCGCTCGGCTGTAGCGTGTAGAGCCTTTTCAACGCCTTTTATCGCTGATTTTGTTCGCACTTTGGTCTTGAGTATTGCCAATTGGTCCACGCCGGTCATCCCCGGCAACTCTCCAAGAGCATAGAGACACGCATTGCCGACTTTAGGAGCTCGGGCGCCAATATTCGGAATTTTCCGGTATGTACTCAAGGCTAATGCGGTCAAAGCGCGGGCAAGCTCATGGTTATCGATTATACTGGCAAAACAAACAAGACGCTTGAGAACTTCCATGTTTTGTGGATGGATTGCGAGGATCTGATCTTCATTTGTCTTTTGAACCATGTCAATGATAAATTGGGAGACATTGTTTGGGAGCTTCGGTTCATGTAAAGGGCGAGTTCGTGGTTTGTTGACGAGGGGAAACCACCAGAGAATAATTGCCATGAATTTTTCACGTCCCAACTCGTCAAGGATACTAGACGCGAGTTTCAGCCACTTGCCACTTGGCTTGCTTCCCGAAAGACTCTGGCCATGCTGAAAAAGTCGTGTCCAGATTTCATGGTCCTTTTCTGGCATTTCTTCAAAATCTGCGAGTGCTTGATCGGACCACGCTTCTCCCGCGATGGGAAACGGGGATGAGTTTGCCTTTACGGGACTCATTTAACCATCTATCCTCGATCTATATCTTCTTAAAATAATATGGCTTCACGGAATAAAAAGTCTTGAAACAATGCGCTCATTTCCGTCAACGGCGAAAGCAAGATGGAAATTGGGCTTCCTTTCAAGCCGAAGCCGAACACATTGATGCTAGAACGAGATATTGACAAGAACCCAAGTTCGATCTTTTCGCGGGCAAGGTCACTACCATGTATCTCGAACACGAATCGATACAATGATGATGCAAGCGATGAGGATTCCCAGATCGATAAACAATCCTATCAATCCTTCTCCCAATCCGCAGATATCCCCTTGTAAATACGCCTCAGGACTCCCGGGCCGACAATTAAACCTGCCAATCATGCCGGCAATCACGATCACGACGATCATGGCAACGCATCAAAGGCCACAAATGATCCCATTCCCTAATGAAGTATTCATATAGAGAACTCACCTTTATTGACCCGCTTATCATCTCAATCCTTGAAAAATTTTTCTTCGAGATTCTTTTTACCCAGACTTGACCGGAACCTTCTCGACGTGATAAAGACCATTCCCACGATACTAATGCCAAGCCCGAGCAATGTAACAGCCACGGGAAATCCGGGCGTAGAAGTATTCGAAGTGCCTCCTGGTGGTGGTACCGAGTGATACGGAATAAGTAAGGAATAATAATTAGCAGGAGCGTTAGCAGGCGAGCAAACAGATCTACCGAGGGTGTCGGTTGCATTCACGTAATAGCTTATGTTATCATTAGCCTTGAAATATCCTACCGTGGCGATAAATACTCCCCCGACGAGGCTCATTGCCGAGGTCTTCCACGATGCAGCACTTGAATTTTGGTAGAATAGAATTACAGACGCTATTCCGGAGTCTGCGGTAACGTTAATCGTTAAAGAAACGTTAATGTGGTCTTGATCAGAACCAAGAGCATTAAATCCTTCGATTTTAGGAATGCCCAGGATAGGCGGATTTCCGCTAGTGTTTGCTATTACGGGCAATTGTTGATTACTCACGTGGTCTGCGTAAATGCAACCTTGATTCAAGATGATCAATAGGAAACAAACCAAGATAAAACACGATATCGTGACACAAGCTTTCCTCCGTTCCATTTTGCTTTTTCACCTATTCTATTTGATTTGTATTAAACATCGATAAACGTGCATATAAGATTCCTATCCGGAACGAGGCTCCGCTCGATGGCGAATGCGGGTATCTTTGACCTCGCAAGATTACTTCTTTTTTCTTTTTACCTCTTTTGCCGGCTTTACTTTCTTTACCGGCTTTTCCTTTTTTGCTGGCTTTTCTTCTTTCGCTTGTTTGACCACGATAAATTTGCCAGTGTTCATGGCAATCACGAGTGCACCGATGCCTTGACTCGGGTTATCAAATAGTAGCCCAAGCTGCGCTTCGTTGGCTTTATCATTGAAGAACTTGCGCATAGCTTCTATTTTTTCCGCGCCTGACAAGTGTCTCACGCGATTTGCTTGCGGTGAATCCGCCGCGACCATCCCCAAGCTGAATGCGGATTCGACCGATTTATTCCCGTTCCGAATCTCTATCACGTGTTCATTTTTGACCAATCCCATCTGCTCGTTGGTCGATCTTCGATATTTCGTTTCCACGATCGTGATTGGGTTGATGATATGAAAGCCTTTTAACGAATCAAACTGTAAAACCAACGGGCTTTTATCGGCGTAGTTCTTCCAGGCTTGTTCTTGCACGTTCATGATCTGCCCTTTTTTCGAGCGGTCTTCTCAACAAGTAATCAGTAGCAAGAAGAGTTTGTCGTTTAAATACATCCTTGACCTTCTTCCAGTGCACTTATAGTCGAGGTAATTCGAAGTGCCGGAAAAAAAAGACGACGTAGCGACCAATTATCCAGGAACCATTCCCAACGTGCGACCTGAAGACCAAGCATATGCCATTAGGAGCAAAAAAAATGGCAAGTATAACGCGTTGTGGTGCGTCCTCTTTGCTGCCATCGGAATCGTCCTTATAATGGAGCTTGTCTTTTGATTAATATCTTGGAGCATCTTTCGTTTCGTCATAATACTGCTCGACGCCGACTTCTTGCATGCGCCGGTTAATATTTTCCATCCTGATTCTGAGATTTTGGTCAAATCCGGTGTTATTACAAGGAAATTCTGGGCATTGAAAGCAAAAATCGACTTCCTTTTCCACGTGGCAATCTTTTACCTTGCACCCAGAAAATAGGCGACAAGCCTCGCTCCTGCAGCCATCACACGATGCTGACGTAAAATATTCTAGCATAGCTTTGAAGTCCGGGTATTTTTCGAAAATGGGCTCTTGCAATAGCGTCACGAAGCGTTGCGCATACATGTCAAAGTTTCCCAGGCTTTTACTGAGTTGTGCTGCATGCTTCTTTATCGGACCTTTGGAAAATGCGAAGCATTTCTCGCAGTTTAACCCGCATGGCCCAAGCTTGTCCAGTATGTCTTGATAACGTGATTCCGGGTTCACAAGTATCATCATTTATACGTGTCATTGATGAATCTCAATGATTCATGCTCTCCGATTAGTCTTGAATCCTCATAGGCTATAAAGCCGCCCGATGATTGCTTCGGCCTCGGCCATGACGCGGTCGAAAAGCTCTTGCACCGGGATGATGTCCTTTGCGAGACCGACGCTCTGGCTGCATGCGACGATGCCTGCAGTGATATCACCCTCGTCGTACATGAGCTTGGATTTTGCACCAGCTGCAGCTTCGAAAATCTCGCCTTGCCCGCTCTGGGTTTGCTCCAATTCAAGTACATGCTTGGCAGCCTCGTTATTCCACACGCGATGCGTCGCGTCCACGGATCGCATCACGATCGTCGTGTCGTAGATGGAACTCTTGACGAGGGCTTGTTTCAGGTTATCGTGGATCGGGCACTCGGTGGTCATCATAAGGCGCGTGCCCATCAACCCCGCTTGGGCACCCAAGGCTAAGACCGCTACGAGGCCCCGCCCATCAGCAATGCCACCGCCGGCAATCACGGGGATTTTCAGCGCGTCCACCGTCGCGGCCGCCAGGACTAGGGTGCCGATGTCAAACTTGCCCGTGGCACCTCCATTTTCCCAGCCCACCACTTCCACGATGTCGGCGCCCAGCTTTTCGGCCTTAAGCGCATAACGCACGCCCGCGCACTTGTGGATCCAGAGCACGTCGTTCTGCTTGAACATGGGAATGAATTTTTCCGGCGCCTCGTGGCCGCTCGTCTCGATGATTTTCACGCCTTCATCGATCATGACCTGGATGAGCTGGTCTTGCTTGACCGGGCGTAACATTGGAAATAAGTTAACGTTGACGGCAAATGGCTGGCTCGTCAAGGACTGGAGCTGGCGAATCGCTTCCCGCAGCGGCTCCGCGGTCCGGTACATGACTGATGCCATGATTCCCAAGCCGCCCGCGTTGGAACACGCGGCCACGAACTCGGGCTTAGAAATGTTCATCATGTTGCCGGCAATGATCGGGTATTTTATCTGCAGCATTTCCGTGACGTTGGTTTTCATGCTGGTTCATCTCGCTCTCGTTATGAAACGTGGGGGCGCTTCGGAAAATCGTCCATCCACGAATATAAATAGCACGATTAGTATAAAAGCGAATTCATGTATCCAAACTCGAAGCAACGCGGTTTCATGAAACATCGTGATTACATGAGAAGAGACTAGCAAAGTCGCGATATGGAAGCCGCATGGAAGTGGATCCTACGATCGCTCCCCGTTCCTCCACCCGTTTCTTATCCTACCTTATTTCGATTTGATCGCGGCGGCATGGCGTGATGATCCTTGCTTGGATGTGCACGAAAATTTCTTTTCTAGTGAATGTAAGGCGTCAACCCATTCTGAAATAATATCACGTAAGTACTAAGTCATATGATCCAACAATTTTACTAGAAGATTCATGAATTTTATAAATATCGTTCCGTTATAGGCACGCGTGCAACCCGAGCTCTTGTTTCCTGTTGTCATCATGATAATGATGGCGTTCACCTTTTTTTTGAAGAAACTCAAGCGATACATTACTCGTGGCATGGATGATGCAGTCCACGTTACACCCGTTCAACCGTTGCACGTCACCCCGCCGTCCCTTGACCAGGAGCCGATTCTGGAACATGTTCCTCCAGTTCCCGCCGAGACTTCAAGTCCTACAACAGCAGCACCAGAAAAGGATGTTCTCGTCCAGCGGGTAAAAGAATTGGAAGAAGAAACGGTGAAATTGAAACAAAAGAACATGGCAATGCAAGACAAGAACCGCAAGATGAAGGAAAACATCGACGCATACCATGCCAAGCACAAGCAAGCACGCCGTGCCACCGGGACGAAACGCATCGATGCGGGCTCGACACGCGACGTGCCAGCGAAGAACAAGCGCAGCGGCAAGCCGCGTGGCAAGAAAGGTGGCGGGTTCAAGGTGCCATCCACGATCGACCGGGTCGTCGAGTGGCCACTGGACACGTGCCCGCGGTGTGGCGCGTCGTTGAAAGAATGCAACCCGCTCGATCACCGGGAACACGTCATCATCGACGCCAAGACGCTCGATCGCGGGACGCAAATCGAGCACGTGAAGCACGTGATATATCGATATCGTTGTCCCGGTTGTCATCAGCTCGTGGCAAAACATTTCGGGAAATTGAACCATGCGCATTACGGATTGGGCATCATCTCGTTGGCGATGGAAGAGCGTGTCGCCCGGCATGGTTCGTGGGAAGAGATACGGTGGACGTTCGTCCGGTTTTTCCACGACCCCGATAACTTGACGAGCATCCCGACGATCGAGGCGTTCCTCGATTGGATGGAAAAATGGGAGCCAGAGATCCGCGTGGTGTATGATGCGTTCGTCGCCGCGGTGCGGGGCACGGAATTTGCGAACGTGGACGAGACCGGGTTACCTTTGGATGGAAGCAATTGGTGGTTGTGGGTCGTGGTGACGGCGAACGTGGTGCTATTCAAGGCGAGCGAGAGTCGCGGGCACGACACGATAAAGGAGATGTTCGAGGGGTACAAGGGGATCTTGATATCAGACTTTTGGAGCGCGTATAACAAGTTATCCGCGGAGCAACAGAAGTGCTTG
>Ga0209039_10000073_pt1 | contig 83320 bp, 61 predicted proteins | sample BogFormECP12_OM1_FD_188238 | JGI IMG/M metagenome (GOLD analysis project Ga0209039, IMG submission 188238) | Bog forest soil microbial communities from Calvert Island, British Columbia, Canada - ECP12_OM1 (SPAdes) (version 2) | ecosystem: Environmental > Aquatic > Freshwater > Wetlands > Bog ... | reverse complement strand
TTGCCAAAGCACCACGGCGGCCGCCACCACTGCCGTCAAAGCGCCCGCGGTAACAATGAGCCAGGTCCGCCGCCGAACCGGCCGGGTAGCGTGACCGGCCTCGCGCAACGCCATTCCGCCTTGCTCCAGCCACTTCTGGAGTTCGTCGGAATAGGCGAAGACACGCGCCTTCCGGCCGCCGCCCTGGCGATACACCGGCAGACCCGCCTGTTTTTCCCACCGCTCGACCGAGCGGACTGTTACGCCCAGGCACTCGGCGATCTCCTTCCAGGTGCGAAGGAGTCTGCGCTTAGGGACTTCCTTGAGTACTGCCAAACGCGCTCCTTTATGGCCGATCGGGCCAAAAAGACTTTTCTATCGCTTTATACCATATTGGTGGGATGAAGCACGGAAATCGGGCGAGTCACGCCCGCATCGCCCCACTTACTGGCGCCGCCCAATCCAATCCCGCGTGTGCCGCCAATCCCGCCGCAGTTTTCGCCGCTGCTTCCGCCGGAAACGGCGCCGTCTTGCGCTTCTCCAGATCGGCAAATGCGTTGATGCATTCCAGCGTTGCCGCCAGCTTCCCCCGAGTGTCGTCCACCAGAAACATCAGGTAATGGAGCCGCTTGGACGAAGATCCCACAAATCGCACGTATGCCGTGACAACGTCTCCCGGCATGACTTCATTCAAGTAGTGAATGTGGTGTTCCAGGTCCATCGTGCCGGTGTGATGGGCGGTGTAGTTCTCCGGCGTGAGTCCCATCCACTCGTGCAGAGTATCGCTCGCGTCGTCGAACAGCGCCAGGTACCAGCGCACGTTCATGTGCCCGTTGCTGTCGCGGTACGCTTCCGGAACCGCCGCCCGAAGGCACACCGGTTCGAGCGCCGTAATCTTCTCCAATGCGATCTGCGGCGGCTTCAAAGCTTCGCGGGCCTGCCGCCAGGCGTACCAATCTTGCGCCGCCCAACTAATCCGAGCGCCGCCAGCGCCGTGCCCGCCAGCACCAGCGTGGAGGCCTCCGGCAGCGGAGCCGGCCCGCCATCATGCTGGAATTCCGGGCCCTCCAACATCTGCGCCGGATTGCCGTTCCCCAGATTCACATTCACGTATACGAAGGCGTCGTTGGTGGTATTGCCCGGAGTGAGAGCTAGACCTTCATAATACTCGGCCCAGCTCAGCACGGTGGGGTCCGTGGTCTCCGTCCCGGTTGCCGCTTGCACCTCTCCCGTCGAGAAGCTGCCCCCGCCGTCCACCGTAAGTTTCCAGATCGCCAGTTGCAGTCCCGCGCCCTGTGCCGGCGACGGCGCCGCCAGGATTCCCGGCAGCTCATTATCCAACAGCCACGACACCTCGTCCAGGCTCCCGCCTCCCGCTTGGTTCGGCGTCATGACGGTCGTTCCGTACGTCGTCCCTATGTAAATGTCGATAAACAATTGCACGCACATGGTGTCGCGGAAGAACTGGTAGCCCTGCGAGTCAGTAAGCGTGATATCGATCACTCCCGCATAATACGTATCTACGTTCGTGCCCTGCTGGTCAATCCAGACATTGTATTCCCCGGCATTTGCATTTACGCCGGTTGCCACAATCGTATCGGCCGCTGCAATCCCGCATAGCAGCGTCGCGGATATAACCAGTCCTGGGGCCCAGCGCATAACCTTCAATATGTTCTTCACGATTTCCAGTTTAAGTTTTCACCAATTGCGGGAAAAGTCATGCCCGGCCCATGGTGTCTACTCCCGTGTACCTCTCTTGCATTTCCAGAGTTACACTGTCGGTTTGTCGATCTCAATCAGAATCATAAAGATAGCGGCTTGATTAACCTTAAGTAATTGCCCTGAGTACTTCGCTTTCGGTAATGTACACCCAGCGGGGTTATCAGGTATTCCCCCAAGTTAAACCCGAGCTAAGTTAGCATCCCCGACCCGCCCCCTGCTACAATCGCCCTTCCCTGAAGCATCCGCTGATCGGGCCCCTGGCTGCCATTGCCTCAGGGATCCTGGCTGCCAGTTTCGTACCCTTTCACCAATCCGAATTGCTCGCGGCCGCCAGCGCCTTCTTCTTGCTCGGGTTGCTGGCGCTCGCCCGCAAGTCCCGTGCGCTTGCCGGAGTCTGCTGCCTGCTCGCCCTGTTCTTCTCCGGCTCGCTCATCGCCCTTCTCCACCAGCCCGGCCCGCCGCCGGAAATCGACGCCGAAGCCCGCGAAATCGTCATCCTCGGCGGCTGCGTCGTCGAGCCCCCGGCCATCTCCGGCGAACGCGAACGCTTCCTCCTCGAAATCGAGCCCCACACCCGCGCCCAGGTCACGCTCTATACCAAAGATGACGCGCCGCTTCCCCCGCTCCGCTACGGCCAGAACATCGAGCTCGACGCCCGCGTCCGCAAGCCCCGCAACTACGGCAACCCCGGCGCCTTCGATTACGCCCGCTCGCTCGCCCGCCAGGACATCTTCTGGACCGCTTCCGGCGACGCCGCCACTGTCCGCGTTCTCCCCGGCCACTGCGGTTCTCCGCTCCAGCAATTCGCCATGGATCTTCGCGCCACCATTCTCCGCCGTACCGAGCGCCTCTACCACGGCAACGATTACCAGACCGGCATGATGCAGGCCCTCTTGATCGGTCAGAATTTCCAGCTCCAGAAAGTCTGGACCGAGCAATACCGCAACACCGGCACCTTCCACGTCATCGTCATCTCCGGCACGCACGTCGCGATTCTTGCCGCCTTTTTCCTCTTTTTCCTGCGCGTCTGCTGCGTCTCTGAGAATCTCGCCATGCTGCTCACCGTGATGGCCGCCTGGCTCTATGCGCTCGTCACCGGCTGGGGCGCCCCCTGCGTCCGCTCCGCTGCCGGCCTCACCCTGTTCATGGTCTGCGGTTATTTCTACCGAAAGCGCCGGCCGCTCAACCTCCTGGCCGCGGTGGCGCTCGCCTTCCTGGTCTGCGATCCCGATCAGCTCTTCGACTCGAGCTTCCAGCTCACGTTCCTGGCCGTAGCCTTCCTGGGCGCCTTCGCTACGCCTCTCATCCAGGCCACTTCCGGACCGCTGGCCCGCGGCCTCACGGACCTCCACGATACCGGCCGCGACTTGCACCTTCTGCCGCGCGCCGCCCAGTTCCGCGTCGAGTTGCGCCTGCTGGTGGAAACCCTCCAGCGCGTTGCCCGCCTGCCCCTGCGCGCCGCTACTCTGCTGGTGACGATTCCCGCCCGGCTGCTCTTTTTCTTCTATGACGTGGCCATAGTCTCCGCCGTGATTCAACTCGGCCTCGCGCTCCCCATGGTGGTCTACTTCCACCGCCTCGGCCTCTCCGGCCTCTCTGCCAACGCCTTCGCCGTCCCCATCATGGGACTCCTCGTCCCCGTCGGCTTCGTGGCCGTCGCCACCGGCTGGACCTGGGTTGCCGCGCTCGGCGGCTGGCTGCTCTGGCTCTCCCGCGTGATCGTCGGCTGGCACGCCGCCATCGAACCCAACTGGCGCATCCCCACCCCGCCCGTATGGCTCGGCATCGCTTTTTCGGCCGCGCTGCTCGCCTTCGCCCTCGCGCGAGGACGTTGGTCCCGCGCCGCTTCGGGCGCCGTGGTCACTGCCTTTCTCGCGCTCCTGGTCTGGCACCCGTTTCCACCCGAGCTGCACCGCGGCCAGTTGGAAATGAGCGTCATCGATGTCGGTCAGGGCGATAGCATCCTGCTCGTTCTGCCCGATGGCAAACGCCTGCTCGTCGATGGCGGCGGCATCCCCGCCTTCGGCCACCAGCCCCACTCCCAGCTCGATATCGGGGAAGACGTCGTCGCGCCCTATCTCTGGAACCGCGGCATTTCAACCCTCGATGCTGTGGCTCTCACCCACGCCCACGAAGATCACATCGGCGGCCTTCCCGCCATCGTGTCCGATTTTCACCCGCGGCAGTTGTGGACCGGCGCCACTTCCTCAAATCCCGCCTGGACCAATCTCCGCGACCGCGCCACCCGCAGCGGCGTCCAGATCGTCCCCTTCACCGCCCCCGCTCACTTCACTTTCGGCGGCGCCGAATTCGACGTCCTCGCCCCGCTCCCCGATTACGTCGCGGTCGACACCCCTCACAACAACGACTCCCTGGTCCTGCGCGTCCGCTACGGCGCGCGCTCTTTCCTGCTGACCGGCGACGTCGAGCGCCCCATCGAACGCCAGATGCTCGCCGAAGATGAGATCCCCGTGACCGACGTCCTCAAGGTCGCGCATCATGGCAGCCGCACTTCCTCCACCGACGACTTCCTGGATGCCGCCCACCCCGCCTTCGCGCTGATCTCCGCCGGACTCGACAACAGTTACGGCCATCCCAACCGCGACGTGCTGGCCCGTCTGGCCGACCATCACACTGAAGTCTTCCGCACCGATCGGCAGGGGCTTATCACCGTTTTGACCGACGGGCGGCATCTCAGCGTCGAGCCCTTCCACTGGTAGTCTCTTGCCTTTAACTGAGAGATCCAAACTGGTCATCTGACCTGTTGGAGGGTTCGGGAAAACCGCCCAATCCGCCTGCCCGTCGGTCTCCCTCGCCTACTTCCCTTTCGGCAGCACTTTGATATTTCCCGGCAACTCGAACAAATTGTCTTTCAGATTCCGGTTGATCCGCACGTCGTCGGAGAACATCTCGAAGATCTTCTCCCCGTTCCGCTCGCGCCGGATGTTGCAGGGCCACTTTACCCCGCCGCCCATGTCCCGGTACAGCCCGAACATGGTCACTTCAGTGTCGAAGTCCTTGAACTCTTCGTTGCGGCGCCGGAACGTTTGCCGCGTCGGCAGCTTGTTCAACTGGTCGAAATACACCGTCACTGTCGCGTTGCGCGCGTCCGTGATGTCCACAATCTCCACCGGCCGGTTTTCGAAAAAATCCGCCCCGCGCGAATAAAACTCCAACCCCGGCTCTTTCAGGCGCTGCCGCAGAATGTAGAGGATGTTCCGCAGCGTGCTGTCCTGGTAGGTCGCGTAGCGCTTGTCGTCGAACGGCCGCGCCCCGCGGAACGTCACCTCCCACGCCCCCGTCTCCGTCAGCAGCACCGCGCTGTCTTCGTGCAGGCCGAACGCTTCCCGCTCCCGCACGGCCGGCACTCCCGGCGTCGGCGCCAGGTACCGCGTGTAGATTGTCGCGATTGCCAGGCCGCTGATCTGCGACCGGTAGAAGCTATACGCCCGCCCCGATTCCACCCGGTCGTTCATCTGCAGGAACGCATTCCCGCCCAGCGCCGCCAGACCCTCGTCCACGACCCGTTTGCCGCGTTCGGCGGGAGTCTCCGCCGCCGACAGGATCGCCGACACTGCCGCCGAGAGCGCCAACCCCGCCGCCAGCCATCGCGCACCGTTAGTTGCCTGACCACGAGGGCGGCGCGCGCCTCGTGGCCATTTTGATATCCACGGCCTTCTCACGCGCCTCGCGACGAAACCTGGCGAGAAAAGCCGGCTAGTCATGGCTGCTTTTCCAGGTCTTTCACCTGGAGCCCCGTGTTCGCCTGGAAGCTCTTCACCGTGACCTCCGCGTAGTTCCGCCCTCCCGCCATAATCGAGATGTGGAACGGCAGCTTCAGCCCTCCTACCTCGCGGTAGTCCGAGTACGTCTCGGTCACCGCAACCTCTCCCGTGGCCGTCACGGTGCTGTACAGCGCGCTGCGCGGCAATCCCGTCTCGGGGTCTGTCACCAGCGTCACCACCTGCCCGCTCTTGTCGCTGATCTCCACCGCGCCATCGTCCACCGCCTTCACCGCCCGCCCCACCATCCGGTCGCTGAGCAGCATCGGGAAGAACGCCCGGAATTCGTCGCCCTGTACTTGTTTCAACTGCACGCCCGACAGCGCCCCGGTTGCCTGCGGCGTCGCGATCCATCCGCTCTCGCCGTCGATATACGCCGAAATCCTGCCCGACGGCGTCACGCTGTCCTGCCGGAAATGGCTCGGCGCCATCCACCGGTCTGTCTCCGTCACCTCGATCCCGCCCGCGCTGGCGTCGAATTGGAAGCTCGTTTCCAGCGTATAATCCCTCAGCGCCGCCAGTTTTTCGGTCCCGCCCGCCGCAGCCTGCGCCCGCACCAGAAGATCCTTGCCCCGCTGCCGGTCCGCTTCGTCCGCCGCCGCCGGTTTCGGCGCAACCATCGTCAGATCGATCGGCGTCACTGGCGCGCCCAGCCGCTCCAGCGGCTCATCGAAAGTGATCGGGTTCCCTACCACCACCAGCGTCCACTTGTCCGGATCCACCCGCTCTTTCGCCACCCGCAGCACGTCCGCCCGCGTCACCCCCTCGAGCGCCTTCTGGTATTGCTGCGTGAAATCCCGCGGATACCCGAAGTATTCATACGTCATCACCCGCTCGATGGCTTTCGCTTTCGTGTCGAATGCGTACACCAGCCGGTCGAGCAGCCGCTCCTTCGCCGCCTTCAACTCCTCATCGCTCACTTCCGCCGACCGGATGCCCGCCATCTCTGCCCGCGCCGCCCGCACCGCCTTCACCGTCTGCGACGCCGGCACGCTGCCGGAAATCTGAAACAGCCCCGGATGGTCGAAACTCGCCGCCCAGTTCGCCGAGGCGGTTCCGCCGGTCTCCTGCTTCAGCCGTCGCGCCAGCCGGCTGGTCGCTCCACCCCCCAGCACCTCCGCCATCGCTTCCAGCGCCGCGAAATCCCGGTCCCGGAAATCCCCGCCCAGCGCTCCCATGGTGAATTGCGTCAGCGTCGGTTCGCCCTTCTTCACCAGGAAGGTCCCCGCCGCGGCCGCGCCGCTCACTTTCGGGAAATCCGCAACCGGCGCTTGCTCTGCCGTCCAGCCGGCAAACAATTTCTCGATCTTGGCTTTCATCTGCGCCGCGTCGAAATCGCCCCACACCGCCACCATGGTGTTCTTCGGAAAGTAGTAGCCCTGGTAAAAACTCTGCAGGTCGCCGCGCGTAATCCGGTCCACGCCCGCAAATTCCACCGGCCACCCATACGGCGTATCCTTGCCGTAAACCGTGTTCGCAAACTCGCGCCGCAGAACCAACGCCGCGTCCCCGTTCCCCCGCACTAAGGTCGCGCGCAACTGCTGCTTGGCCTGTTCCACCTTGTCCTGGCGGAACTCCGGCTCCGTCAGCACTTCCCAGAACGCTCCCAGCAGCGCATCCGCGTTCTCCTCCAGGCCCGAAAACGAAACCGTCCCCCAACTCTCTCCGATACCCGAGTCCAGCGTCGCCGCCACGTTCTCCAGCAGCAAGTTCAATTGCTCCGCCGTCCGCGTCCGCGTGCCGCCCGCCCGCATCGTCTGCCCCGTCAAAGCAGCCAGCCCCACCCGGTCCTTCGGATCGAACAGGTTCCCCGTCCGCACCACCGCCATCCCATTGATCAGCGCCGCGTCATGGTCTTCCACCACGAAAACCCGCATCCCGTTGGCCAGCGTCAACGGCTCCATCGCCGGCGTCACAATCGGCTTCACCGGTGGATATTTCAAATCCTGATACGACGACGCCGTCGCCGCCGCCTTGGGCGCAGCCGCTTTAGTGGCCGGCGCCGCCTTCCGCGCCGGCGCCGTCGCAGGCGGCGGCACAATCTGCGCCATCGCCATCGCTACCGCGACTCCGAGCCCAGCCACGGCTTTCTTCATTGTTGGCCTCCCGTCCTGCCTGGCAGCGTTCCGCCGCGACTCTCCGCCGCCAGGTAGACCACCGTGCGATTCTCCGGCGTGAAGTATTGAATCGCCGCTCGCTCCACCGCCTCCGCCGTCACTTTGCTCGAATCGTCCAGCTCCCGAAACAGTCTCCGCCAGTCTCCGTATCCCGCGTAATAACTCGGCAGCAGCGCCGCCAGGTCCGCGTTGTTCTCGAGCCGCCGCAACGCCCCCACGCGGATTTGCGCCTTCGCCCGCGCCAGAGTCTCCGCGTTCACCCCCTTGGTTTGCAACTGCCCCAGGATTCCGTTCAACACCCTTTGCACATCGTCGAGCGTGTGCCCCGGCGCGGGCGCCAGCAGGAACAGGAACAGGTTGGGGTCGCGCCCGGCCGGAAAAGTCGCCTGCACCGCCGCCATCTGCGCGGTCCCCTTCTCCACCATCTCCCCTTGCAGAATCCCCGTCCGCCCCGACAGCAGCGTTTGAATCACGTCCAACGCCGCGTCGTCCCGGCTGCGCTCGCTGGGCCTCTTGTAGCCGATCGCCATCAGCCCTTGCGGCGATGCCCCCACCACGGCCGATTTCATTCCCATCTGCGGCGGTTCCTCCGTATGCAGCCTTGGCGGCGCTGGCCGGGCCGGAATCTCGCCAAAGTATTTGTCCGCCAGCAGCCTCGCGCCCGAGGGATATATATCGCCTACAATCGCGATCACCATATTCTCCGGCACATAGTATTTCGCGAAGAAAGCCTGCGCTTCCGCCATCCCCAGGTTCGCCACGTCGCTGGGCCATCCATCCGGCGGATTGCGGTACGGGTGCGCCTCGAAGGCCGTCGCCAGGAGCGCCGCTTCCACTCGTGGCAGCGGCCTCCTTTCCACATTCGTCCGGTGCGCTTCCAATACCATGTCGCGCTCTTTATAAAACTCCCGGAAGACCGGGTGCATCAGCCGCTGCGATTCCAGCAGAAACCATAGCTCCGCCTTGTTGGAGGGCAGCGTGTAGCCATACTCCGTCGCGTCCGGCAGTGCCCTCAGGCTCAAATTCGTCCCTCCGCTGTCCTGAATCACTCGCGAATAGGCATTCGGATCCACCCACGATTGCGCCGTTTCGAGCGCCATCCTCCATTGCGTCTCCAGCACCCCGGCCTTGCCGGCGTCCGCCATCACACCCTTGTTGCGCTCCGCCTGCAACCGCCCGTACGCCTGTTCCGCTGCGTCCAGCGCCCTCTTTTCCGCTTCCCATCCTCGCGTCCCCAGGCTCTCGGTGCCCTTCATCATCACGCGCGAGACCAGGTTCGCCAATCCCGTCTGCCCCGCCGGATCGTCTACCGACCCCGCTTTTACATACGTGTGAAACGCGATCACCGCCGCATCATGCCGCTCCATCAGAATGAAGTGCAGTCCATTCGGCAGCGTGAACTCGGTCACTTTCTTCTCGAATTCACTCGGATTCTGCGCCGGAAGCCAAGCGGCTCCCAAACATAAAAGGACACCCAAACCAATTACTTTCACGGTCTTTCCGCACTCCTTCGCCGTCTTTAAAGGATAGCAGGACCCGTCTCTTTAGCCATCACCGGAATAGCCCTTCAGCAGTTTCCTTAACGCGGCAAGTACCCCTCAAGTACCAGCATTACTGTCCTTGCGTTGGCCACTCTTCCATACTGGGTTTGCTTTAGAAAAACAAGGAGACCGGGAGGAGACCGGATGGAATCGATGAACGAGTGGGACGAACAGCTCAAGACACTGGAAGGAATCGCGGGTGATCGCCGCAGCGATCGCCGCTATGATCTGAAGTTGGACCTGCGCTGGAAGCTGATCCGTCGGCAGCGCGTTCTCGACAGTGGATCCGGCATCAGCGTCGATCTCTCGAGCGGTGGCATCCTCTTCGACGCCGGCCGGCCCCTGCCTTGCGGCTTCAACGTCGAGCTCTCCGTCGCCTGGCCGGTCCTCCTGCGCGACATCGCCCCGCTCCAACTGATCGTTTCCGGCCGTATCATGCGCGCCTTCGGCACCTGCGCCGCCATTCAAATGGTGCAGCACGAGTTCCGTACCGTAGCCCAGCCCGCCGAACAGCGTTCGGCGGCATTGCACCCCAACGGCCGGACCCTCCTGGCCGGTGCCGGCTCCCGCTCAGCTTCGGCAAGTTCCAGCCTAATGTCATGACCGTCTGATTCCCGTGGAGCGGGCCTCCGGGCCCGTAACGCCGGCTCTCCAGCCGGCGTACGGAGTTTGGACATCCCGCCGAAACCGCATCAAGTGGGACCGGCCTCCTGGCCGGTCGATGACCGGCCGCAAGGCTGCCCGAAGTCCTGTCCCACGCCTACTCCCCGCACGCCCGCCGCAGCGCCTCGCCCATGGCTGCTTCCTGCTCCCCCGTCAGCTTCCTTCCCCCAACCGTCACATAGAACACGTCGATCGCCTGGTGCGCCCGCGTGTCGGTCAGCACCACTTCGATATTCCCGCCCTGCGCCAAAATCGCCGACGCCAGATCGTACAACAGCCCCGGCCGGTCCGCCGCCACAATCTCCACCAGCGTCGCCGTGCTCCCTGCTTCCCCGTCGAACCGCACCCGCGTCCCCACCCGCTGCTTGCGGCTTGGCGGCTTCGGCTTCGGCCGGTTCCGCAGCAGATCCCGCACGTCCAGTTTCCCCCCGAGTGCCCGCTCCGCCGTCACCCGCAGCCGATCCACTTCCGTCGGATTCAACTCCAGCGTACGGTTCGGATCCTCAAACACCAACGTGTCCAGCACCAGGCCCCAACGGTTGGAAAAAGCCTCCGCTCGCAGGATGTTCATGCCAAATCCCGCCAGTGTCCCCGCCAGCACCGCGAACAGCCCCAGCCGGTCCCGTGCGATCGCCGTCAACTGCCACGCCGATTCCCGCCGCTCGATCTCCACCACCAGCCCGCGCCCGCGGCTCCGCTCTTCGAGCGCCACGTGTTCCGCAATCTCCGCCTCCGTGTGCGTCCGCAAGTACCGCACCGGAAAGCCTTCCAGCAGTTCCACCGGCGCGCCCGCAATCCGCTCCGTCTCCAGCTCGCGCGTCAGCTCGTGGTGCACCTTGAGGTACAGCCGCCACAATTGTTCTGCCCGCCAGGCCGTCATCGCCGCCGGGTTCACTGCGCTGATGTCCGCATAAGTCACCAATGTCAGCGCCTTCAACCGCTCCACCGTTCCCACCTGGTGCGCCACTTCCTCCATCGACCGCGGGTCCGCCAGATCCCGCCCCCGCATCGCCGCCGAAAGCTCCAGATGGTGGCCGATCAGGAACCGCACCGTTTCCCGGTCCGCCTCCGGCATCTTCACTCGCCGCATCGCCGCGTCCGCCAGCCGCAAGGACCACGCCACGTGGCCCTCTTCCGCTTCCGCGCCGCCCGGCCGCCCCTTGCCCGCATCGTGAAACAGCAGGGCGAACAGCAGCAGCGCCGGCTGCTCCACTTCCCGAAGCAGGTCCCCGTACCCTCCGTTGGCCTTCCACAGATTCTCGAGCGCCACCAGCGTGTGCTCATCCACCGTGTAGCGGTGGTAGAAGTCCCGCACCACCAGGCACTCCATCCCTTCCAGCTCCGGGAACAGCGCCGTCAACACGCCCGTCTCGTGCATCCACCGCACCGCCGCCGGCGCGTGCCCGGTGGAAAAGATCCGCTTCAACGCTTCCCACGCCGTCCGTGGCTCCTCAAAATATTCCCGCAGCGCCTTCAGGCGCGCCGCCATCTGCTGCGCCGCTTCCGCCGAAGGCTTCAGCTCATGGCGCCCCGCGAATTCGAACATTTCCAGCATCAGCTCCGGCCGCTGCTCCATCTCGTGCTGCGACCGGAAATGCACTCGCTCCCGATGCACCGCGAAATCCCGGTTTGAAAGCCGCGTCCGCCAGTCGCGGAATTGCGCGAACAGACCGCTCGATTGCGCTTCCGCGTTCTCCAGCCTCTCCTCCGCCGCCCGGTAAACCGCCCGCGCCTGCCGGTAGTATTCCCGCATCCACGCCGCCGCGTCGCTCCCGCCCATGGCGTCCTGCGCCTCGAACGTCAGCCGGTTGTTGTCGCGCCCCGATTGCCGATGCAGAAACCACCGTAGCCGCGCCAGAAACCGGAAGGCTTGCCGCAACTCCGCCGGCGCATCCGGCTGCGCCACCCGCGCCCCATCGGCTTCCCGCAGTTGCGCCATCCAGTGGACAAGTTGATAGTCCCGCAACCCGCCGGGCGTTTCTTTGACGTCCGGCTCCAGGTGGTAGAAAGTCCCGGCGTACTTGGCATGCCGCTCGCGCGTCAGCCGCGCCAGGTTCCGCATGAGATCGTCGCGATGGTTCTCGACGAACCGTGGAAACTTCTGCCCCAACCCCGCATACAGCGCCCGGTCGCCCGTCAGGAACCGCTGATCCAGCAGGCTGATATTCAGCTCCGCGTTGCGGTCGTGGACTTCCAGGCATTCCTCCGGCGTCCGCACCTGCTGGCTCACCCGCATCCCGCCATCCCACAGGCGCTGCAGAAACTCCGAGATGGCCTGCTGCTGTTTCTCACCCACGCGGTCGCCCGCCGACAGCAGCAGCAGGTCTACGTCCGAATGCGGAAAGAGCTGGCGCCGTCCGTATCCCCCTATAGCCACCAGCGCCAGCCCCGCCGGGATGGCGGGAAGCAGAGTGCCCTCGGCCGCCTCCGTGACCGCATGGTCCACTCGGCCCGACCGCTCCGCCAGCGAAATCAGTGCATCCTCCAGCCAGGCTCGCTCGACGGTCCCCATCATCGCCCCGTCCCGTCGCTACAGCGCCGCGTCGCCCCGGTCGTCGTTGCGGATCCGCACCGCTTCCACCACCTCGTACACGAAGATCTTCCCATCCCCGATCTTCCCCGTCCGTGCCGCCGCCGCCAACCCCCGAATCGCTTCATCCGCCAACCCCGAAGGCACCACCATTTCAATCTTGATCTTCGGCAGCAGGTCCACGTTGTACTCTTGTCCCCGGTACACTTCCTTGTGTCCCTTCTGCCGCCCGTGCCCGCGCACTTCCGTGATGGTCATCCCATCCACGCCCAGGGCCTCCAGCGCGGTTTTCACTTCATCCAGCTTGAACGGTTGAATAATGGCTTCAATTTTCTTCATGGAGTCTCCCGGCCCTGTCCCCGATCCCGAGCGCCAACGCCGCTGCTCCGCCAGAACTTTCGTGGTCTGCTCCCACAACCGGGTGGGAGTAGACGGGAGAGGTAGGATCGTAACCCTTTTATGAGGTTGTCATTGGGCTGTTTGGCCCATTGTCTAACACTGGCCTCCCGTCCCCAAGATGGAACTTTCTATTGGCGGCATCGGATTTCCTTATTGCGCCTGAAAATAGCGTCGTGAGCACGCGTCGCCGCAAACCGGGGACTGCTACCAATTCCCGCCTTTGGAATTGGATAGCTGTACCCGGTTTGCCCCTCGGTGATACATTGGTATGGTATTTCCATTCCTCTTCGTTTTCGTAAGTCACCGGGTTTTCAGGGCGGTTAGCTCAGTCGGTTAGAGCGTCTGGTTTACACCCAGAAGGTCCGCGGTTCGAGCCCGCGACCGCCCACCACCCCATTTTCCGGATATCGACCCTCTTCGGAAGAACTGCCGCACCAGCGTCGAACAGTGGCTGGCTAAATCATCATGACATGAGGCATTGGAATGACTGTCATTACGGAGTGTCAGCACGACATGTCACTTTCCGGGCGAGATACTGATATGGGGATAGATTCAGATGGTACTTGAGTTGCACTGTGGTTCGTGGCAAAGCGATTGACAAACGAGAGTGATACCGCATGCCCGACCAAAAAGCTGATGTCCCATGCTGGAGTCGTGATGTTGCTGAGCTGAGCGCTGCTCTCGGCTCGGGCTCCGCGGGCTTGTCGTCCGAAAATGCCGCCGCGAAGCTTCGCCAGGTTGGCCCCAACAGCGTGAAGGACGCGGGCCAACTGAGCGCTCTGCGCCTGCTGCTGCGGCAATTCGAAAACCCGCTCGTGCTCATTCTCATCTTCGGCGCCCTGGTTTCGATGGTGCTGAAGGACTGGGTGGACGCAATCATCATTCTGGCGATCGTGCTCGGCAGCGCGCTGCTCGGTTTCTCGGAGGAGTACCGGGCTTCGGCCGCGGTCGAAGAGCTCAAGCGCCGTCTGGAGTTGACATGTCGTGTGGTACGCAGCGGCACTGAACAGACAGTGCCTGTAAGCAACGTCGTGCCCGGCGATGTCATCGTGCTCTCGGCAGGCAACCTCATTCCCGCCGATGGGCTCCTGATCGAGGCCACGGACTTCCTGGTCAACGAAGCCAGCCTGACCGGCGAATCCTTCCCCGTCGAGAAGCAGCCCGGGATCGTTCCGCCGGAGACGCCCGTCGCGGGGCGTACCAACGCAGTCTACCTCGGCGCGTCGGTCCAGAGTGGCAAGGCGAAGATGCTGGCGGTGGAAACGGGGAGCCGGACCGCCTTCGGCGCGATCGTAGACCAGCTCAAGGCACGCCCGCCCGAGACGGAGTTCGAGCGCGGCATTCGGCAGTTCGGCTATCTCCTGATCCGGGTGATGTTCGTCGTCGTGCTGTTTGTGCTGACCGTAAACCTGCTTCTTCACCGGCCGTTAATCGAATCGCTGCTATTTGCGGTAGCGCTCGCTGTGGGTCTATCGCCGGAGTTGCTGCCCGCCATTATCAGCGTGACGCTGTCCGCCGGCGCACGCGCGATGGCCAAGCAGGGGGTCATCGTCCGCCGCCTGGATTCGATCGAGAACCTCGGCAGCATGGATATATTCTGTACGGACAAGACCGGCACGCTGACCGAGGGCGTCATCGTTCTTCAGGACGCCACGGACGCAGATGGCCGGACATCGACCGAGGTCAGGCAATTCGCCTTTCTCAACGCGACCTTCGAGACCGGCATCGACAACCCGCTCGACCTGGCCCTCGTGGCTGTCGGCAAAAGCGCCGGGTTGACGACCCAAGGTTACCGCAAGATCGATGAAATCCCATACGATTTCCAGCGCAAACGGCTCACGATCGTCCTGGCGGTGGACGGCGATGCATCGCAGCACCTGATCGTCACCAAGGGCGCTTTCGACAATGTGCTTGCCATCTGTACCTCGGTGGACCACGACGGTGTGAATGTTCCTCTCACGTCGGACGCGCACGACCGGCTTGAGGCGTTCTACCGGGCCAAGGGTGAGGCAGGATTCCGGGTCCTGGCCGTGGCGACACGCAAGACCGCCGCCAAAGACCGTTACGCCTATGACGATGAAGCAGGGATGGCATTTGCCGGATTTCTGATCTTCTTCGATCCGCCCAAATCGGATGTGCAGCAAACCATCCACGATCTCACCAACCTCGGCATCGGCGTCAGGGTCATCAGCGGCGACAATCGCCACGTCACGGCGCATCTGGCGAAAGCGGTGGGACTTGATCCGAAGGCGATGATTGCCGGCGACGAACTGGCGAAGCTCAACGACGAGGCGCTCTGGCAGCGCGCGGCACAGACGGATCTCTTCGTCGAGGTCGATCCCCAGCAGAAGGAGCGTATTATCCGCGCCTTGCAGCGGACCGGACATGCCGTCGGGTATCTCGGCGATGGCATCAACGATGCCTCAGCACTGCATGCGGCCGATGTCGGCATCTCGGTCGACCAGGCGGTGGACGTCGCCCGCGAAAGCGCCGACATCGTCCTCTCCAAGCCCGATCTGGACGTCCTGCGCCACGGCGTGGAGGACGGCCGCCGCACCTTTGCCAACACGCTTAAATACATCAACATTACGACCAGCGCGAGTTTCGGCAACATGGTCAGCATGGCGTTGGCAACCCTGCTGCTCCCGTTCCTCCCGATGACCGCCACGCAAATCCTGCTTGAAAATTTCCTCTCAGACCTGCCGTCGGTTACGATCTCGACCGACAACGTCGATCCGGAGACCGTAAAAAGCCCTGAGCGCTGGCAGATCAAGGACGTGAAGCGCTTCATGATCGTCTTTGGGCTGATCAGCTCCGTCTTCGATCTGCTGACGTTCGCTGTTCTGCTGCTGGTCTTTCATGCCGATGTAGCAGTTTTCCAGACGACTTGGTTCGTCATTTCGCTATTGACCGAACTCGCCGTGGTCCTGGTCCTTCGAACGCGCGGACCCGCGTTCCGCAGCAAGCCGAGCGCCACGCTGCTGTGGTCTACTGTCGCCGTGAGTGTCCTCGCCTTCGCAATCCCCTACCTCGGGCCCCTTACCTCTGCGTTCGGCTTTGTGCCGCTGTCGGCGCCCCAGATGGTCGCCGTTGTCGTCATCGTCGCTGCCTACATCGCAGCGACAGAGGGAGCGAAGGCGTGGTTCTACAAACCGCGAAAGACAAGCCAGCCGGTTGTTGTCGCATAACCTTGCTAGGCGTCGCTCGAAGCGTCACGTCCAAATCCCCTTACGCCGCCGCGCCCCGCAGCTCGATCACGTAGTAGCGGCAAGGCGTCGTACCGGAATTGTGGGCGTTGTGCAGCACGTTGCAAGCGAGATACACAATCGAACCGGCTTCGGCCGTTTCCGATTTGCCATCCACGTGCATTTCGAGCGAACCCGACACAATGATCAGCATTTCTTCGTGCTCGTGTTTGTGCGGAGCGTGCGTATCCATGCCGGCGCCGAGAATCGTCTCGTGCACTTCCAGGTTGAAGCCGGTGTGCGTGGTTCCCAGAAAGAACCGGCGCCCTTTCTTCTCATCGGCGCCGGTGTAAGGGATCTGCGCGGAATGGTAGATCTTGCCCGGCAGCACGCTGGGCGCCTGGGTCTGTTGCGCGGCGGCGCGGACTGCCAGCGCGGGAAGCAATGCCGCCAGGTCACGGCGCGAAAACGTCATCATCGGTCTCCTCCCGTATAGTCTACGGCACCATCATCGCATGTCGGCGACGCGCAGCAGGAACGCCAGCGCGAGCGGCTTGCCAGATTCGAGCGTGGAAACTCGCGTATCTTGATTGGCGCATCAGGGTCCGCCGAGCCAGATAGCAGAACAGCGGTTGCTCGATGGAATATAATCTTTGCATGTCGAGCAGCATAAATGATGTTGAAATTCTGCAAGCGGCATTAGTCGGCTTGCAGCACCGGGCCACTGAAATCGATGCAAGAATGGCCGAGATTCGCGCAACAATCGGCGGGAGGCAACCCTCTTCCGCTCCTGAAAGCACGCCCGCCGGTAAGCGCGTCTTAAGCGCAGCCGCGCGACGCAGAATGGCGGCAGCCCAACGGAAGAGATGGGCAACTTACCGGAAGGATGAGAACGCGCCTGTATTGGCGCCGAAGGCCTCCCCGGCCAAGCCCGCCGGCAAGAAGCGCAAGCTGAGTCCGGCTGGCAAGAAGCGGATCGCGGAAGCCAACAAAAAGCGTTGGGCCGCATTTCGCGCCGCCCAGGCTACTCCGGCGAAAAAAGCTGCACCGGCAAAAAAGAAGACGGTTCAGGCAAAGGTCGGTCCGGCCAGGATTAAGTCCAGGAAGCCTGTCGCCAGGAAGAGCGCCGCTCCCCAGGCCACGCGAACCGCGGCGCCGCCGGAGCAGACGAACACCGCGTAGGCCGGGTAGGCGATGTGGGCGGGCACTCCCGCCCGCAGCCGGCTTTCTTTGCCCTTGCTCCTCTCGGAGCAGCCAGTCGATCGGCGATGTGGCCGAAGACCGTCGCGCTGAAGGCAGGCCGAGGTGCGTCCCGGCCACTCCTCACTTCTGACTCCTGACTTCCAAATCCCGTAGGGATTTCAAGGGCGAAGCCCTTGCGGCTTCATTTGCACGAAGCTCACCCCGCATACCGGTCGCCCCTCGATCGTTCCGTCAGCCTGCTTCTCGATCACCATCAGTTCCTGGCTCCTCATCGGTCCTAGTGGAGCCACCAGCCGGCCTCCGCTGGACAATTGAGCGATCAAAGCCTCGGGCAGTTCCGGTGGCGCCGCCGTCAACACAATACGGTCAAAAGGCGCGCGCTCCGGCCAGCCTTGGTAGCCGTCACCCTGCCTCACGGTGATGTTGGTGTATCCCAGTTCGCGTAGCGTCTTAGCCGCGGATCGAGCCAGCTCCGGCGAAATCTCAACCGTATAGACCTCGGCCGCCAGTTGCCCCAGTATCGCCGCCTGATACCCCGAGCCGGTGCCAATCTCCAGGACCCGGTCCTGCTTCGCCGGCGCCAGCAGTTCGGTCATGAGCGCCACGATATACGGCTGCGAAATGGTAGCCCCGTGGCCGACGGGAAGGGGGCGGTCCTCATACGCCTCGCTTCGAACATTGGTGGGGACGAACAGGTGGCGCGGAATCGAGCGCATCACCCGCAAGATATCCGGGTTGCGGATCCCACGGCTCTCAATCTGATCCGCCACCATGCGCTCGCGTTGCCACGCGGCCTGGTCGTTTGCAACCAGCATACCCTAATTATAAGTGAACCAGAGTCTGAAATCCGATACACGCCGCCCCAGGGCACTGATGGGCAGGTGATTCTTGTGGGGCAGGCGCTTTCGCCAGGCGGTCCCGCCTGTCATTCCAACTTCCTCGACTTCTGACTTCCTGACTCCCCCACATCGACAGCCTTCTTGCCGATGTTGGCGCCGAGGCGTCTGCAAGGTCCCCTCACACCCCGCCGTAGTGTGCCCGCACGCGGCGGGCCGCGGCGCGTCCCGCCACTACCGCTAACTGCTCCTCGGTGGCCGCCCGCACCATCTCGGAGCTGCCGAATTGTTTCAAAAGTCTCTGCACGGTTTTTGCGCCCACTCCGGGAATCGAGTCGAGCTCCGAAGTGAGCTGGCGGGCATTGCGCCGCGAGCGGTGAAACGTCACCGCAAACCGGTGGGCTTCGTCGCGGATAGATTGCACCAGGTGCAGGATGGGCGAAAAACGGTCGAGCACGATGGGCTCGTCCTCCTGCCCGTACACGTAGATGATTTCCTCGCGCTTGGCGATGGAGGCCAGCGGCTGGTCGCTGATGCCGAGCGCTTCCAGGGCTTGCGCGGCGGCGTGCAACTGTCCGATGCCGCCATCGATTAGCACCAGACCGGGCATGGGCCGCTTCTCTTCCTGGAGCCGCGCGTAGCGCCGCCCCACCACTTCGCGCATGCTGGCGAAATCGTCGTTGCCTTCCACCGTCCGAATGATGAACTTGCGGTAGTCGGCCTTCTTCATGCGGCCCTCTTCCCAAACCACCATGCTGGCCACCTTGTCGGTCCCCTGGATGTGGGAAACGTCGAAGCATTCGATGCGGCTGGGCGGCCCCGGCAGGTTCAGCGCGTCTTCGAGCGCCTGCTGGATAGCCTTCGACGAAGGCTTCAGCACGCGGAACCGCGCCTCGAAGCTGTGTTTGGCGTTGGTATCCACCAGGTCGAGCATGGCCTTCTTCTGCCCGCGCTGCGGAGTGTGGATCTCCACGCGGCGCGCCCGTTTTTCCGAGAGCAGCTCTTCCAGCGCCTCGCGGTCTTCGAAGTCCACCGGCACATGGATGGCCGCGGGAATATACTGCTGGTCGAGATAGAGCTGCTTCAGCAGGGAAGAGAAGAACTGCGGCTCGTCGAATTCGGCCTGGTCTTCCCAAAAAAGCTCGCGCCGGTCTACGATCTGCCCATGGCGCAGGTGAAAGACGTTGAGCGCCACCAGCGGCGGCTCGGCGTAGCAGGCCAGGATGTCGATATCGTCGCCCTTGGCGGCCGACATTTTCTGCCGCTCCTCAATCTCCTCGACCGTGGTGAGCAGGTCGCGCAGCGCGGCCGCCTCTTCATAGCGCGTTGCCTCCGAGGCCTCTTCAATGCGCGCGCGGAGCCCGCGAGCCAGGTCGGAGTGGCGGCCTTCCAGAAACAGTTTCACGTCGCGCGCCGCGCCGGCATAAGCCGCGTCGGTGGTCAAACCCTCCGCGCACGGGCCCAGGCAGCGGTGGATGTGGTATTGCAGGCACGGCTTGGGATGGAAGCGCGTCAGGTCCACCTTGCAGGATGGCACTTTGAAATGGCGGTGGATAAAATGCACCAGGCGGTGAGCCAGGTTGGCGGGAAAATAGGGGCCGAAGTAAGTGGCGCCGTCTTTGCGCAAGCGGCGCGTCACGTAGACGCGCGGATATTTTTCAGCCGTCAGCTTGATGTATGGATACGTCTTGTCGTCGCGCAGCAGGATGTTGAAGCGCGGCTTGTACTGCTTGATCAGGTTGTTCTCGAGCGCCAGCGCTTCCTTTTCGTTATCCACCTCGATGTACTCGATGTCGCGAGCTTCGGAAATGAGCGTGCCGGTCTTGATGTCGGCCAGCTTGTCTTCCGAGAAGTAGCTGCGGACGCGATTGCGCAGGATCTTGGCCTTGCCTACGTAGATGACCCGGCCGGCGCCGTCTTTGTATAGATACACTCCGGGCGAGAAAGGAAGCTGGGATACCTTGTCGCGGAGTTCCATCGAGGGGAAGCTATAATTCAATTATGTCACGCTGGATTCCGATACTGTTGCTGGCCGGCCTGGCGCCGCTTGCCGCACAGGACCAGACGAATCCCCCGACAGCCCCGCCGGACAAGCCGGGAGAACTGAAGGACCGGCCCAAGCCCAAGACTTCCGGCAAGCAGATGGTGCCGCCGGAAGAAGACAAGACGTTTGCAAATGAGGACTACAGCTTCAACCCGCTGGAATCGCAGAAATGGGTGGATCGCGGGGACTTCTATTGGAAGAAAGGCAAATATACGGCCGCCGCCGGCCGTTACGATGGCGCCACCAAGTTAAACGACGGCAACGCCGAGGCCTGGCTGAAACTGGCGAAGGCGGATGAGAAACTGAAGGACACGGCCGGCGCCAAGGCAGCCTATACCAAATACCTGGAACTGGCTCCCGAAGCCAAGGACGCCGCCGAGATCCGCAAGAAGCTTCAGCGGATGAAGTAGCCGGGTGCGATTGCCGCCTCCGCGCGGCTTCTGGTATAATCGGTCTTTCGATCCCAGCAGGAGATTTCTGTCTTATGGCACAGATTTGCGATGTATGCGGCCGCGGGCCCAAGTTCGGCAACCGCATCAGTCACGCCCACAACGTCACCAAGCGGCGCTGGAACTTGAACTTGCAGTCGGTTCGCGTGCTGGTGAACGGCGCCGGGCGCCGCATTCGCGTGTGCGCGTCGTGCATCCGCTCCAATAAAGTCCAGAAGGTCGCTTAACCCGCGATCGAGTACCGCTTCATCTTATTGATCAGCCCCTGGCGGCTCAGACCCAGAAGGCGTGCGGCTTGCTGCTGATTGTTGCGCGTGCTTTCGAGCGCGCCGGCGATCATGCGCTTTTCCAGGTCGGCCACGGCCTTCTTAAGCGATACCTCTTTGCGCACCGCCGGCAATGCCGGTTCACCGGGCGGCGGCGCGGGTAAGTCCTCCCACAGATCGTCCTCCGGAATGACGTTCTGGCGGGTGATGGCGGCAAGACGCATCACCTCATTGCGCAACTGGCGCACATTGCCCGGCCAGGGAGCCGTCAACAGGCGGCGCAGCACGCCTTGCGAGAATTCCATCGCGCCGCGATTGGTTTCGCGGCAATACTCTTCCAGAAAACGATTGGCCAGGAGCGGAATTTCCTCGCGGATCTCGCGCAGCGGCGGCATGTGGATGTGGATCACCTTGATGCGGTAGTAGAGGTCTTCGCGGAAACCACCGCGCGCGATTTCGGCTTCCAGGTCTTTGTTGGTGGCGGCCAGCAGCCGCACGTCCACCGGAATGGGGGCGCGGCCGCCGACGCGTTCGAACACGCGCTCCTGGAGCACGCGCAGAATTTTGGCCTGAGCGGCCGGGCTGAGGTCCCCGATCTCATCCAGAAAAAGGGTTCCGCTGTCGGCTTTCTGGAACAGGCCGGCGCGCGATTCCACTCCGGTGGCGACGCCTTTTTCGATGCCGAACAGCTCGCTTTCGATCAATGTTTCCGGCAGCGCCGCGCAGTTCAGCGCCACGAAGGGCCGCCGCGCGCGTGGGCTGGAATAGTGAATGGCTTTGGCGACCAGCTCTTTGCCCGTGCCGCTTTCCCCGGTGATCAGAACATTGACCAGGCTGTCGCGAATGCGTTCGATCAGACGGACCACCTGCTGAATCCTCACCCCGGCGCCGATGATGCCGTGGACCGAGAACTTGCTCACGACCTCGCGCATCAGGTTGGCGTTCTGCTCGGCCAACTGGTCCTGGCTGCGGCGCAACTCGCCGATCAATTGGGCGTTCTCAATGGCGATGGCGGCGTGGGAAGCCAGGGCATCCAGGGCCGCTTCATCGCGCGCGCCGAACACGCCGGTGTTCTTGTTGAGGGCTTCGAACGCGCCGACGATTTCGCCGCGCTGGTTGCGGACGGCCACCGCCAGCACGTTGCGGGTACGGTAGCCGGTTTCGCCGTCGATGGCGTTATAGAACTCGGGATGGCTGTAGGCGTCTCTGACGTTGACCACCTCGCCGCTTAAAACGGCCTTGCCTGCAATTCCCATGCGGGCGTCGAAGCGCAGGATCTCATCGGAGCCGAGCGCGACCTTGGACCAGAGCTGGTTGTGTTCACGGTCCAGCAGGAAGATGCTGGCGCGATCGCAATCGAGCAGATGGGTGGCTTCGCGAACCATAAGGTCAAGCAGGGCGCCGAGGTCCCGCTCGGAGTTCATCTTCTGGCAGATGGCGAGCAGGGCGGCCAGTTTCTCCTGCAATTCCGTTTGCATTGGCCCCATGGAGATTCAGTCTACGCCATGCGAATGATAGTGTCTACTAAGTTGACAAATCGAAGGATAGTTTACACACCTCAAAGAATTGTACAGCTTCAAAATGATTCGCCGACTGAAAACAAGCAGCTTGTCCTTCCTTTTGGTTTGGCATGGCGGATGCATTAACAAGTAGCGTTGGCTAACCCTTGGGTGGGGATCGGACGAGTGATCGGAGGACCGCTCGTTCAGTCCCCGTCCAGGTCTATCCAAGCATGAAGCACGCCCCATAGAGCCTGCAAAACGGAGGATGGAAACGGGCCACAAGCATCCTCTGCCCACTACCGGCCCGCGCAGACGACCCCCTGGGGGCCTGTGCCATTTGCGAGAATGGCATGGGCCTCTTCTTCCTCGCATAAGTCAGGAATATCCGATGGTCTCTTAGTAATATCCCAGCGTCTCTCAGGCACTTTAGAGCTAGACAGGTGTCAGAATACTCCCCACTCTTGCCCCATTCAGCACTGACAGCAGCGCCACAGGCGCTCTCAGTGACTCACTTAGTTCTTCCTAATGCTTTTAGAGTTAATTCGTACTAGTATCGTGACTGTCTGAACATAACTTCTAAAACATGTTTTATGTAGAATGTTTTGGTCGTATCCTGAGACATGCCAGCGGATCGGGCGTTGTATGAGCGTCCACGGCATGTCGCCAGGCACACGTTGAACCGCAACCGGGCCACAGCGAATCATCGCGAGCGCCGTGACGTATGCGCCAACCAGTCTGACGGATTCGTTCAACGTGTCCTCAGATTGCCGTTGCATCTAAGGGAGATAGAAACAGGAAGAAATGATGAAGAAGCTATCGATTTTGATGTGCTTCGCGTGCATGGTCGCCGGGGCAAGCACCCTGGACACAATTGATTTCACTTCGGTCTCGGGCCTGACAGGTACTGCGCCTATCGCTGGCATTTACGTCGGCTACGACTTCGCGGACGTCATCTCCGGAACCGGTCCCGCTCTCGGCAACATCGCAGTGCTGTGCGACGATTTCACGGACCAGACGTCCTTCCCGAGCGGCCCGTTCGATTATTCCGAGTCCACCTTCAGCAACCCGACGCTGCCGTCCATCTCCACGAGCGGGATGAATCTCAAGTTCACCAGCGGATACTACGACCCGTCCTCGATCACTTCACAACTGGCGGCCTATGAGGTTGCCGCCATCCTGCTGTACAACTATAATGGCCTCTATAGTAATGGCCCTGGCAAGGACCCGAACTACAACACCGACACGGCGGCCTACGGCCTCGCCCTGTGGGGCTTGTTCGACCCGTCCCTGCTGGCCGGCGCTTTAAACACCCTCCAGACCGCCGCGGTAAACTATCTGACCGCCGCGATGACGCAACAGGCTAAAGGCGTGGGTGCAAATTCCGCCGCCTACTCTGGGCTCGTTGTGCTCACGGCCACGGACACCAGCAACCAGGAATTCCTCACCTACGTATCGGACACACCGGCGCGAACTCCCGAACCCGCATCCCTGTCGGTTGTCGGACTGGCCTTGTTTGGCCTGGGCATCTTATGCAGACACAGGGCATCCCGGGTGGCATAGCGGGGCCGCAAACCGGCCTACTCGATCACGTGGATGTTCTTCTTCGCGCACATTTCCTTGAGGACTTTGGGCCATACGGTGGCGCTGACCTCGCCTAAGTGCGCTTTGCGAAGGAGCATCATGAGGGTTCGCGACTGGCCGATGCCGCCACCAATGCTGAGGGGGATCTGGTGGTTGACGATGGCCTGGTGATAGGGGTACTTCAGAAAATCGAGCTGATTGGTGAGAGTGAGTTGCTGGCGAAGCGTTTCCGCGTTGACCCGGATGCCCATGGATGACAGCTCATGGCGGCGCTTGGTCACGGGGTTCCAAACCAGGATGTCGCCGTTCAATCCGTGCATCGTGCGGCCCTCGGGCGAGCGGGTTTCGGTGACCCAATCGTCGTAATCGGCGGCTCGCATTTCGTGCGGATAGCCATCGGCCAGAGTCCATCCGATACCGATGATGAAGACGGCGGGATACTTTTGCAGGATGGCGGTCTCGCGCTGCTTGCGGGGGAGATCCGGATAGAGGTCGAGGATCTCTTCGGCGTGCAGGAAAGTGAGTTGCTCGGGAAGGTTGGGATAGCGCGGGTCCTTGAGTTGGGGGAACAATTCCTGGACGTGCTTTTCAGCCCCCACCAGGACCTTCCAGATGCCATTGACTATCTGCTTGAGGAAGTCGAGGTTGCGCTGGTCGGGAGTGATGGCGCGCTCCCAATCCCACTGATCGACATAGGCGCTGTGGTCGTGGTCGAGGAAATAATCCTTGCGGACCGCGCGCATATCGGTGCAGAGTCCTTCGCCCGGCTGCATGCCGAAGCGTTCCAGGGCGACGCGTTTCCACTTAGTGGCGGCCTGCACCACCTGGGCGTCGATGGGGTGCAGATCGCGGTCGTTCGAAATGTGGAACTGGATCGGCGTGCGGGAGCCATCGCGGTCGAGATAATCGTTTACACCGCTATCGACATCGACGATCAACGGGACGGTGACCATCATAAGGTTGAGCTCTTGGCAGAGGTTTCGCTCGATGTAATTCTTGGCGGCGAAGATGGCCTTTTGGGTGTCCTTGGGGTTCAGCAAGGAGGAATAATCCCGCGGAAGGACTTTTTCGAGTTCGACGTAATCGCCAATACCGGGTCCAGCCAGGTCCGCCTTTTTGTCGGCCGGGGGATTCATATAATCACCTCTGGAGATACTATAACCGATAGCGTTTGCCGAAGGGACGCTGATGCGCGCCGGCGGCGTGCGACACGGAAGTGGAGATCCGGGAAGGCTGCGAGCCAAAGCTCGCAAGAGCGGAAGAACATAGCCCACGGCGCAAGCAGTGGGGGAGCCGCGAGATTCACGAAGCCCCGGAACGGGGCGGAAGATTGCGGCGGCCCGCTATTGAGGCTCCGGAGCCTTGTGTTGCCTGGCGAAAAAGTCGAGCACCGGGGCGATTCGAAGGGATCAGCCTGACGTCGGCTGCGCGCGGGGACTTGTAGAGCGGCGTGAGCGTGACCGTGACGTGCGCGCCGGGTTCTATGATGGCGTGATCGAGTTTGCCAGGTAGCGATGAGGCGAACTCGAGAGCCGGCGTCCACGGCACGTTCCGCATCACCGCCAGGCCCTGACATAAGAACCGGAGCGCATCGCCATACTGGCCGGCCCGGTTGACTTGCTGGGCCTGGCGGCTGAGATCGTCCGCCTGGCTGCGCTGGTCGCCGGTGAGCGGGAGAGTGGCTTTCTCAGTATTGTAGGCTACCGAGGGGCGCAGGACCATGCCGGCGTCCTGCGCGGAAAGCACCAGTCCGAAGGCAAGGACCAGCGGGAGGGCGGCGGGCAGCAGGGAGCGTTTTCATGAGGGTGATGGCGTTAGCCGTAGTATATCGCCCGGGCAAGAACGCCGGGCCGCTCCCATTCCAGGATGCATGGGGTTAAGCTCGTGTCTTCTGGTATCGACGCTGAAGGAGAGGTTTGTATGTCCAGGAGCACGGCTGTAATGGCATTTCGAATTTGGGGGCTGGCGGCACTTTGTCTGGTGGCCGCCGCGACCCATGCGGGAGCGCAGGGGCGTAACGGAGCGAGCCAGGCGCCGGCTGGGCCCTGGATGAACCAGGATCTGTCACCGGACCAGCGCGCCGATCTGGTGCTCGAACAGATGACGCTGGACGAAAAGATTCAACTCGTGCACGGCGGTGGAGGCGGCGGGCCGGCCGCCGGCGGGCAGCAGCAACCCAACCGCTCCAATGGCGGGGCCGGCTGGATCCCGGGGATTCAGCGCCTGGGTATCCCGGACTTGAACATGGCCGATTCGGCCGTGGGCGTCACCCGCGGAGCGGCGCGCAGCCGCTACTCGACGGGGCTGCCGTCCACCATTGCCGAAGCCGCGTCGTGGGACTTGAAGCTGGCCTATCTGTACGGGACGGTGATCGGACGGGAACTCCGCGACCAGGGCTATAACATGTCGATCGGCGGCGGCGTCGACATTACGCGTGAGCCGCGGAATGGGCGCAATTTCGAATACCAGGGCGAAGACCCGATTCTGGCGGGGAGGATGGTCGGGCAGCTCATGAAAGGCGTCCAGGATCGCCACATCCTGGGCGACATGAAGCACTTCGCGCTGAACGACCAGGAGACCGGGCGCAATATCGGGAACGCCATCCTGGATAAACGCGCCATGCGCGAAAGCGATCTGCTGGCTTTCGAGATCGGGCTGCGCGATTCGCAGGCTGCCTGCGTGATGTGTTCCTACAACAAAGTGAACGGCGACTGGTCCTGCCAGAACGACTACCTGCTGAACCAGGTCTTGAAGAAGGATTTCGGATTCAAGGGCTGGGTGCTTTCCGACTGGGGCGGGACGCACAGCACCGCCAAGGCCGCGCTGGCGGGGCTCGACCAGGAAATGCCGGGCAGCACTTATTTTGGAGATGCGCTCAAGAAGGCCGTGGAAAGCGGCGAGGTGCCGGCCGCGCGCGTCAACGACATGGTGCACCGGATTCTGCGCTCCATGTTCGCGGCTGGCGTGATCGACAATCCGCCGGTCGAAAAAGTGGTGGATGTGTTCAAGGGCCTGGATGACGCTCAGCACATCGCCGAAGAGAGCGTGGTGCTGCTGAAGAATGCGAATCGCCAGTTGCCGCTGAACGCCGCCATGATTCGCTCGATTGCGGTAATCGGCTCGCACGCGGATGTCGGCGTGATCTCCGGAGGCGGCTCGGCGCAGGTCGATCCGCCGGGAGGAAACGCCGTGATTGCCGCGCCGGCGGTGGCGGGGCGTGGCGGACGCGGCGGGCGCGGTCCGGTTTACTACCCTTCTTCACCGCTGCAAGCCATTCGCGCCAAGGCCTCTCAGGCGAAGGTCGAGTACGATTCCGGCGGTGACCCGGCCGCCGCGGCGGCCCTGGCCAAGAGGTCCGATGTGGCTATCGTGTTCGTCACCCAGCCAGCCAGCGAAGGGCGGGACGCCGCCAGTTTGTCGCTGCCCGGCAATCAGGACGATCTGGCCGGCGCCGTGGCCGCCGCCAATCCGCATACCATCGTGGTGCTGGAGACAGGCGGCGCGGTGAGCATGCCGTGGATCGATAACGTGGCGGGCGTCCTGGAAAGCTGGTATCCGGGCATCGCCGGCGCGCAGGCGATTGCCAACATTCTGTTCGGCGACGTGAATCCGTCGGCGAAGCTGCCGGTAACATTTGCGCGGAGCGATGCGGACCTGCCCCATCCGGTGATCGCGGGAACCAACGTGCAGCCCCAGGCTCCCGCGCCAGACGCCGCTTCTGCCGAAGGTGGACGCGGCGGGCGAGGCGGTCTGCCGCCCTTCGATATCCCTTACAACGAGGGGCTGAAGGTGGGCTACAAGTGGTTTGACGCCGAAGCCAAAGAGCCGCTGTTCCCGTTCGGCTTTGGGCTCTCTTACACCACCTTCGCGTATTCGGGGATGGCGGCGGCCATGAACGGCGGAAACCTGGGCGTCAGCTTCACCGTGAAAAACACGGGCCAGCGCGCCGGCGCCGAAATCGCGCAAGTCTACGTGGCGCTGCCGGCCGGGACGGGCGAGCCGCCCAAGCGGCTGGTGGGCTGGGAGAGAATTCAACTGGCCCCCGGCGAAAGTCAGACCGTTACGGTGAGCATCGAACCGTTATTCCTGTCGATCTTTGACGTGGAGAAGGATGGCTGGCGGCTGACGCCGGGCGATTACAAAGTGATGGTGGGCGGATCGTCCAGGAGCTTACCGCTGAGCGGCGGGGTGAAAATCTTGGGGCAATAAAAGCCCCTTCATGCGCGCAGCCAGAGCGTAAGAAGTTCAGCTCGCAGCCAATCGCGCTGATCACCGAATGAATGGGCCCGGGGTCAGGGGTGCGCGGCAACCAGCCGATGGGTCAGCACTTCGGCGCGCAGGGCGGCCTGGTCAGTCACCATCAGGCGCTCGACGGGAATGTCGTGCTGGAAGTGCGATTGCACGATCTCGGGCACATCGGACGGTTTCACGCCGGAATACCAGATGCCTTCGGGGTAGACGATCATGTTGGGTCCGTGGGCGCACAGGCCGAGCGAACCGCAAACCGTTATCTGGACTTCATCCTCGAGAGCATGAGTGGCAATCTCGCGGCGCAACGCGTCGATGACTTGGGCCGAGCCATGACAGGAGCAGCACGGCGCGTCCTGGAACTTCTTCTGGTCGCAGACAAACACGTGAAGACGGAAGGGCTCCATTTTTGGGTCTCCGGTAGACAGAGTATCAGACTTGCAGGTCCGATTCGAAGGGGGTCCCTGGCGAGATTACAATGGAACGTTCCATGAAGATACTGGTTGCCAATATCGGCAGTACCTCCTTTAAATACCGGCTGTTCGATATGAACGAAATGGTGGTGATGGCGCAGGGACGCATCGAACGGATCGGACAGGCAGGGAGCGCATGCCCGAACTATGAAGCGGCGCTGACGGAGTGCCTGGAGCAAATCGTGGGGCCGGGGAGGGCGCTCGCCAACCTGGCGCACCTGGCGGGGATCGGATTCAAAGCAGTGCATGCGGGGCCGCTGGGCGGGGCGCGGCTGGTGGATGAGAGCGTGCTTCGGGCGATGGAGGAATACGCGTTCCTGGCGCCGGCGCACAATCCGCCGTACATCGCGGCGGTGCGGGCGTTTCACCACAGGCTGCCGGAGATGCCGCTGGTGGCGCTGTTCGAAACGGCGTTTTTCGATTCGTTGGATGAAGCGACGGTGACGTATGCGGTGCCGTACGCGTGGAAAGAGGAAGACGGCGTGCGGCGTTATGGCTTTCACGGGGCGAGCCACCGGGCAGCCAGCCTGCGCGCGCGCGAACTCGTCGGCGGCGAGCGAGACGCGCGGGGCATCAGTCTACGCCACATCAGTTGCCATCTGGGCGGAAGCTCCAGCCTGGCGGCGATTCGCGGCGGCGTGGCCGTGGACACGAGCTTTGGGATGTCGCCGCAATCGGGGCTGCCGCAAAACAACCGGACAGGCGACCTGGATGTTTTCGCGGTCCTTCACATGATGGAGAAGCACGGGATCGGTGCGCAGGAAATGGCGCGGAAGCTGGCGAGCGAATCGGGACTGGCGGGGATTGCGGGAGGCACGGGAGACATACGCGACCTGACGGCCGCAGCGGCGGCAGGCGACAAGCGGGCCCGCCTGGCGCTGGACGTTTATATACGTGCGGTGCGGCACTATCTGGGGGCGTTCCTGGTGGAGTTGGGCGGCGTAGACTTGGTGACGTTCAGTGGAGGCATCGGAGAAAACAGCGCGGAAGTGCGGGCGGGAGTGTGCGCGGGCTTGGCGCAGTTGGGGATTGTGCTGGATAAGGAGCGCAACCGTACGGTGAAGGGCGAAGGGAAAATTTCCGCCGATGGGTCCAAGGCGGCGGTGTGGGTGCTGCCGGCGGATGAGGAGATTGTGGTGGCAAGGGCGGTTGCGGCAGTGCTGCGGAGTGGAAGGTAGCGAGGCTAAAGCGATACAATGGCGTCTCATAAAGCTGGAGATCGAAGTCAACCTGGCCGACGACGCTGCCGACAAGGTCGAGTACCAGGAACACCTGCGCAAGAAAGCGATCTTGGCCCTTTTCGCTGATCGCAAGATCACGGCCGGCAAGGCCGCCCACGAGCTCGGCTTGGAACGGCTGCATTCATGGACCTGCTGAAGCAGCGCGGCATCCCCTACATCATCTACACTGCGGAAGACTGGGAAGCGGACGCCAACGCCATCGGCGAATTCGAAAGACGACGCAAGATCGGGTACCCTTTGTCGTCTCCAACACCAGCCCTCTCGTGTATCTTGCCGCTCGAACGCCGCAGGATTTCGACTTGCGGCACAAATGAGCGCACGATGAAGTTCCCCGGTACCGGTCCAAGATCCCCGTCAAGCGAATTGCCTCCGGTCGACAACACCACCTGCCAGGGCGTGTCTGCCAACTCTTCCAGGCACATCCGAAAGAATTGCAGTTGGTTCCCATACACGGTGCCCAGAGAAACCAAAACCAGCGGCCGGCCATCGAGCAGTTCGAAGGGGAAAGGCGGAGTGGCGTATTCCGCGCGGCACTCGAAGCACGCCCTACAAATTGAAACCGGTGCCCATCGAAGGCTTCGACCATAGGCTGAAACAAGCGGGACGTGTACACCACGTTCAAATCGTCATAGGTCTGCAACAGTTGTGGAGGCGAGGGAAGCTCGCGGAGACCGTAAGGGAGCAGGGAAGCGCGGCAGAGCGACCGAAACGAGCGATACCACTGCGGAGTCAAACGCGGATCATGGAGTTCGATCCGGGCTTCGACCCCGGATCGGACCCATAGTGCGCATCGATATCGCTGTTGACCAGAATGCTGGGGACGGAGGCCACGGTGGGGAGCCGCAAGACTTGCGCAACAAGTCCCCCCATGGCGTGAAACTGTCATACATGATGTGCGTGGGACGCAGCATTCGCACCTGTTCCAGGTGATGGTCGAGAATCGCGCGGCTGAACCCGAGCAGGGTCTCCAGCGTTGTCGATACCTGGGCGAATGGTCCTGGCCCCTGCTCCGGCATACAGAACTCGGTGGAGGAGGGGCGGAACTGCGCGCCGGTATCCCGGATGAACTGCCGAAACTGCTCTGTGCTGTAATAAACCACCTGCTGTTCGCGGCGGACCAATTCCCGAATCACCGCCAGCGTGGGATTGATATGACCGTGCGCGGGCAAGCTGAAATAGACAATGCGTCCCATTTTTCGAAGCCGTCTGTGGACCGCGATGGATCGCTCGGCGCCAGCGTTAACTTGTCAAGTCAAATAGCGAATTGGCAAGGCCGCTGGTTGTTCCGGTACCGAACAACGCTCGGGTCTCCGCCGCCTGCAAGACCGCCTGGTAATTGGCGAGCTGTACCGCCGAAGACGCGGCCGGCTGGCCGTTTGCAGCCGTCGCCGCCGCTGTGGAAGCCGCCCCGGCCGATCCGGTCGCCAGATCCTCCAGGTTCGCCGGAATACTGCTCGGGCCGGTATTGCAGCCATCCGGGATTCCGAACATCGCATCCACGCCCTCCAACTGCGTGGCCGCCATGCTCAGTTGGACGATGTCGGCGGGCGGGGCCGTCTCCAATGCGGACGTCACCACCGGCGACGACAGCACCGGTGAATTGAGATTGGAAAGAGTTTGCAGCAGATTCTGCAAGCCAGGATTAGCCGAAGAGACGGAGCCCATTCATACACCTCCACCCGTCATATCGGCAACGACCGCGATTGTCTTTAGGCTTTTGGCTGGCCATTCCCAAGAAAACCTGCTGCAACAATTCCCTGGTCCTGAGATTGAGGGCCGCCACCGTTGCACTTCTGACTTCTGACTTCTGGCTCCTGACTCCCCGTCTCCCAAAATTCCGGGGATTTCAAGGGCGAACCTGGATCGTTCGCAAAATCCAGGTATAAAGATTCCCACTTCACCGGCCGATGTGTTTCTTGTGTGCCGAAGCAGCACGCCGCAGACGGAAACATAGGTTGCCAGGAAGTGCTGTCTCAACGCAGCAAACGTCTAGGTACCAGAGTCTCTTGGAGCCCATAAAGGACAGAGCATGCTAGATCAGGACGTGATTCGTGAATTCCTCGTCGAGAGTCATGAAAACCTCTCGCGCCTGGATCAGGAGCTAGTCGAACTCGAGAAGCACCCGAAGGACGCGGCGCTGCTGGCCAGCATCTTCCGCACCATTCATACCATCAAGGGCACGTGCGGCTTCCTCTCGTTTTCGACCCTGGAAGGGATCACCCATCAGGCCGAGAGCTTCCTGAGCCAGTTACGCGATGGTCAACGGGAGCTCACTCCGTCCCTGGTGTCCCTGATTTTGGAGACGGTCGACGCCACTCGAAGGGTGTTGGCCTCCATCGAAGCGAGCGGGGAGGAAGGTCCGGACCGCTTTGAGGACTTGACCGAGCGTCTGCGCGTCGCGGTGCGGTTGACCGGCCCCCAGAGCGAGTGCGGTCCCGGCCAGCCCGGTCCAGGCGGGTTGTCTGGCCCCGCGCCGGAACCTTCCGAAGACGGCGCCTCCCCCGAGCCTGCCGAGAACAAGAATCCCGGCGAGGACGCCGTGAAGCCTTCCGCCGTGGCGGATGCGAACATCCGTGTGGGCGTCGGTTTGCTGGACAAACTCATGGATCTGGTGGGGGAGCTGGTACTGACCCGCAATCAGATCCTCCAGTTCAACACCGAGCGCGAGGATGCCGCCCTCAACGCGACCTCACAGCGGCTGAACCTGATTACCACCGAGCTGCAGGAGGGCGTCATGAAGACGCGCATGCAGCCCATCGGGATGGTCTGGAACAAGCTGCCGCGTGTGGTGCGCGACATGGCGGTGACCCTCGGCAAGCAGATCCGGCTGGAGATGGACGGCGCCGAGACGGAGCTCGACAGGACCATCATCGAGGCCATCAAGGACCCGCTGGTTCATCTGGTCCGGAACTCCTGCGACCACGGCATCGAGCCGCCGGAGGTCCGCGCGCGAATCGGCAAGCCGTCACAAGGCAGGCTGACCCTTCGCGCCTATCACGAAGGCGGCCAAGTCAACATCGAAATCGGCGACGACGGGGCGGGGATTGACATCGCCCGTGTCAAACAGAAGGCCCTCGAGAAGGGGCTTCTGCGGCCCGAACAAGCCGAGAGGCTGAGCGATCGGGAGGCCTTGAACCTGATCTTCCTGCCCGGCTTCTCCCTGGCGGAAACCGTCACCAACGTTTCGGGACGCGGGGTCGGCATGGATGTGGTGAAGTCTCACATCGAGAAAATCGGCGGCGTTGTCGACCTGTTCAGCCGGCCCGGCGAAGGCGCCACGGTCAAGATCAAAATCCCACTCACGCTGGCTATCATTCCCGGCCTGGTGATCTCGAGCGGTGGCGAACGATTCGTGATCCCCCAGGTCAGCCTGCTCGAACTGATCCGTCTGGAGGGAGATTCGTCGGAAAAGCACATCGAGTATGTGCAAGGCACACCGGTATACCGCCGGCGTGGGAGTCTTTTGCCGATCGCCCACCTGAATCAAGTGCTCGGCCTCGAATCGGCCGAGCGGGCCGAGGCGGTCAGCATGGTGGTCCTGCAAGCCGAAGACCGGCAGTTCGGACTGGTGGTGGACGGCATCAACGACACCCAGGAAATCGTGGTCAAGCCTTTGGGCAAGCAATTGAAAGGGCTCACCGTATACGCCGGCGCGACCATCATGGGCGACGGCCGCGTAGCCCTCATCCTCGACGTGCTCGGTATCGGCCAAAGTTCCGGGGTGCTGGCCGAATCCCGCGATCAGGCGCGCGCGGCGGCGGAACACAAGACGCAATCGGGCATCGAGCAACAGCGGCTGCTCCTGTTCCGGGCCGGTTCGTTCGAGCGCCTGGCCGTTCCGCTTTCTCTGGTCGCCAGGCTCGAGGAGTTCCCGCAGTCGGCCATCGAGCATGCGGGCGGCGGCCAGGTAGTGCAATACCGGAACCGCATTCTCCCATTGGTTTCTCTCCGGGCCGTACTGGAATCTGACGTCGGAGGCCAGGACCAGACCGCCGATCCCGTGCAGGTGATCGTGTTCAACGATGGCGAGCGCAGCCTGGGCGTGGTGGTCGACCAGATCCTGGATGTCGCGGAAGACGCCGTCACGGTACGCCAGACGACTAGCCGCCAGGGCCTTCTCGGCTCGGCGGTGGTGGGCAAGCAAGTCGCGGATTTCCTCGATCTCAACCAGGTCATTCATGCGGCCGCGGCGGATTGGTTCCAGGGCACGGGCGGGTCCGCAAACGGCAAGCGGATCCTCGTCGCCGATCGCTCGACGTTCTCGCGGGGTCTGATCCGGAGCGGCCTGGACATGGCCGGCTACCGGGTCCTCGAGGCCGCAAACCTGGACGAGGTGATTCGCGGGCTGGAGCAGCAGCCGGTGGACCTCGTGGTAACGGCGCTCGATCTTCCGCCCGACGGCAGCTCCGCGCTGCTCGCCGCCATGCGCCGGCGGCCGGAGTGGCAGGCGATCCCGGTCCTGGCGCTGGCTGATTCGGCGCAGCAGGTCCAGGCAGGAGCCGGCCAGGCGGCGGGTTTCCAGGACTGCCAGCCGAAGTTCGACCGGGAAGCGATGCTCGAATCGGTCGCCCGGCTGGCCTCGGGGCTCAATTCCGCCGAGACGGCGCCGGTCGCCGCAGGACGCCCGTGACCGCAGACGCTCGTGACCGCAGACGCTCGTGACCGCAGAAACGAAGAGATAATCCATGACAACCCCTACCGCGACCCTCAAATCCGAACTGGCGCTGACCAGCGGACAGTTCTCCACGTTCTTCGTGGCGGACCTGTTTTTCGGCGTGGATGTTCTCCGCGTCCAGGAAGTGTTGCGCTTCCAGCACATGACCCGCGTGCCTCAAGCCCCGGAAGTCATCGAGGGGTTGATCAACTTGCGCGGTCAGATCGTCACCGCCATCGATATGCGGCGGCGGCTTCGCTTGCCGCCCCGCGCCGGCAACCAGACGCCCATGAACATGGTGGTCCGCACCGAGGATGGCGCCGTCAGTTTGCTGGTCGACGAAATCGGAGACGTGCTGGATGTGGATGCCGCCACCTACGAACGGCCGCCGGAGAACCTCGATCCCGCGGCGCGCGAGCTCATCCGCGGCGTTTACAAGCTGAAGGACCGGTTACTGCTGGTCCTCGATGCCGAGCGAACCGTGGATCTGGCTGTCGGGAGGGCCGCCTAGTGTCCCGTCCCGCCGAATGCCTGACCACGCGCAGTTTCTTCGATCTCCGCGAAGATTCTTGTTGCCCTCGTTGGGCGGGGCCCTTGATCTGCAACCTGACCTACCGGCCGGGCTTGGCCGCGTCAGCGGCCCTTCTCGTCATCAGCCGCCAATTTTTCGTTCACAAAAACTTCAATCTTAATCTCCCCTTATTTCATTCACTTACAGTTTCGAATTTCAGGCTCCACCCCTCGGGCCAGCTATCGTGGAATCGCATGAAAGGTCTTTCATCCCAACCAGATTGCCCTATGCCTCTACAGTACTCGGCTCCATTCTGCAATCAAAAGAAAAATAGCCAGTTACAGAAAATTGGCTTCGTTTGGTCAAACCGCCAGTGGGACGTCCGACCGAGCGTTACCCGCGCCGCCAGCCCGCCTGCCGCTCTGCCTCCCTGCCCTTGCAGGAATTGGCTTCGTTTCGTCAAACGCAGCCAAATCCAGACGCCTAACCAAAAGAAAAACAATCATTTCCAGAGAATTGGCTTCGTTTGGTCAGGCGGCGCTAGTAAAGGCCTCTTGGCCTATCCATTCCGGCGGGTTTTGGCCGCGTCGCCAATCCATCGGCCTTTCCGCCTTCCAGCCAGCTTCCAGGAATTGGCTTCGTTTCGCCAGTTGCGCCCACTTTCCAAACCGGAAGAAAAATCGCGAGTTACAAAGAATTGGCTTCGTTTGGTCAAACCGCGGCCGATAACAACATGGCTCAGTTTTTTCGACCGCTGCGAAGATCTTAGTTGCCAGCAGGAGCGGGCTTTCCAACCTGCAACGCCGCCGCTATGCGGCTCTGTGGGGCAGACGCCCTCGTCTGCGCGCGACCCCCTGGTCGCGCTCTTGCAATCACCATCAACTCTTAATAGATATAGGACGCCAGCGCCGGCGAAGTGTTCTCGACCGCCAGGAAAAGCCATCGGACAAACGGCGCCACGCCGGCCTGCGGGGAGGCTCTAAAGTTGGCCTTCACTTTCTTTTTCCGGGACCAGCAAGTGCTGGAGCGAGTGGCGGAACACGTCATCCCCGCCCTGTCGGGCCGAAGCCATCCCCGCATCTGGGACGCTGGCGCGGCCATGGGGCAAGAGCCTTATACGCTTTCCATCATGTTTGCCGAGCGCATGGGACACTTCGCCTTCGACAATCTTCGCATCGATGCGACGGACGTCGAAGCCACAGGCCAGTTTGCCCGGATGATCGAGGCGGGCCTGTATCCGAAAGACGAGCTGTCCCGGCTGCCCGAGGGCATCCTCGAGAAGTACTTCGAACCCAACGGCAAGCCCGGGTACTTTCGCGTGATCGACGGCATCCGGCGGCGGGTCGCCTATCAGCAGCACGATCTGCTGTCGTTCCAGGAAATCGGTCACGGATATTCGCTGGTCCTGTGCAAAAATGTGCTGCTCCACTTCCAGCCGCACGAGAGGATCGAAGTGCTCCGGATGTTCCACCGGGCGCTCGGGCCCGGAGGCTTCTTCGCCACCGAGCAGACGCAGGAGATGCCACAGGAACTCGCCTCGCTGTTCCAGCGGGTGACTTCCGACGGACCAGTGTTCCGCAAACTGGAGGACGGCTCGTGCGGATCGTGATGCTGGAGAACACTGGCCAGGTCTATACTTCGCAGGTCTACTTGGTGCTCGGCAGTGCCAGCCGGCTGGAAGACGTCAACACGCTGGTGGATGTGGGCCAGGACCCGGCCATCCTGGCAAGCATCGAGCGGGCGCCCACCGGGGTCGGCAAATGGCCCGTGGAACAGGTGGTTCTGACGCACGGCCATTCCGATCACTGCGCGTTGCTGCCGCAGGTCCGCGAGGCGTTCCACCCCCAAGTGTTCGCGTTCTCGCCGAACATCCATGGCGTCGATGGCCTGCTGCGCGATGGGGACACCGTCAAGATGGGCGATGGCTACTTCGAGGTGATCCATACGCCCGGTCACAGCAGCGATTCGATCTGCCTTTACAGCCAGGCAGAGGGCGTGCTCTTCGCTGGCGACTCCCCCTTGCTGATCACCTCGCCAACAGGAACTTATGAAACCGGATTTCTCGCGGCGTTGGAGAAGCTGTGCGCCCGCGATGTCCGGCGCATCTACTTTGGGCACGGCGCTTCGCTGACGGAGCGCTGCAACCAGAGGCTGCGGGAATCGCAGAGAATGGCCGCCGGCAATTTGGTGGCTATCGGAAGGCATTAACGGATCAGGAATCAAGCGTCGGTGACGCATCGTAAATAACGCAAGGAATACAAAGGAGAAAAGAAAATGGCAAGACAAGGAAATGATGGCCGGCACGTTCGTCCCGACCAAAACCAGTCCATCGGCGCGGCCGTTCTGGACCGTCCGTTGCATGATGCGCAGGAGACGCAAACCAAATACCTGCTACAGGAGGAAGTCTTCCGGTTGGTGGAAGCCTCGCGCGCAGGCCGCCTCGGCGAGCGCGGGAGGGCCGAGCAATTCGAAGGCAACGACCGCAAACTGATCGAGGGTGTGAATGCAATGCTCGATGCGATCCTGCTGCCCATCGGGGAGGGCAATCGTGTCCTGGCGCAGATCAGCGCGGGCAAGATCGACGAGTTGATCACCCAGACCTACAGCGGCGACCACGAGAAGATGAAGCAGGCCGTGAATGACGTCGCCCTGGTGCTGCAAGGGTTGCAGAAGGAGCTGGGGCGGCTGACGGTGGCATCGCGCGAAGGGCTGCTCTCGGAACGCGGCAAACCCGACCAGTTTCAGGGCGCCTACGCGGGCATCGTGAAAGGCGTCAACGAGATGCTGGATGCGATCCTGCTGCCCATCGGGGAGGGCAATCGTGTCCTGGCGCAGATCTCGGGCGGCAGGATCGACGAACTGATCGCGCAAACCTACAAGGGCGACCACGAGAAGATGAAGCAGGCGGTCAACAACGTGGCCGCGGCGCTGCAAAACATGGCGAAGGATACCGGCGTGCTGGTGAAGGCGGCGGTGGAAGGCAAACTGGCCACCCGCGCCGATGCCACCAAGCACCAGGGCGAGTATCGCAAAATCGTCGAAGGCGTGAACCAGACCCTCGACGCGGTGATCGGACCGTTGAACGTCTCTGCCGAGTATGTGGACCGCATCTCGAAAGGTAACATCCCGCCGAAGATTACCGATAGCTACAACGGCGACTTCAACGAAATCAAGAACAACCTGAACAACTGCATCGACAACATCACCGCGCTGGTGACGGAAGCCGGTATGCTGGCGAAGGCGGCGGTGGAAGGCAAACTGGCCACCCGCGCCGACGCCACGAAGCACCAGGGCGAGTTTCGCAAAATCGTCGAAGGCGTGAACCAGACCCTCGACGCGGTGATCGGACCGTTGAACGTATCCGCCGAGTACGTGGACCGCATCTCGAAGGGCAACATCCCGCCGAAGATTACCGACAGCTACAACGGCGACTTCAACGAGATCAAGAACAACCTGAACAACTGTATCGACAACATCACTGCGCTGGTGACCGAAGCCGGTATGCTGGGGAGGGCGGCGGTGGAAGGCAAACTGGCCACTCGCGCCGATGCTACCAAGCACCAGGGCGACTATCGCAAGATCGTCGAAGGTGTCAACAACACGCTGGACGCGGTGATCGGACCGTTGAACGTGTCCGCCGAGTACGTGGACCGCATCTCGAAAGGCGACATCCCGCCCAAGATCACCGACAGCTACAACGGCGATTTCAACGAGATCAAGAACAACCTCAACAACTGCATCGAGGCCGTCCGGGCGCTGGTGGCCGAGACCGGCTTGCTGATCAAGGCGTCAGCGGAAGGCAAACTGGCCACCCGCGGCGATGCCACCAAGCACCAGGGCGACTACCGCAAGATCGTCGAGGGCGTCAACGAAATGCTGGATGCCATCCTGCTGCCCATCGGCGAAGGCAACCGCATTCTGGCCCAGGTTTCCAATGGAAAGATCGACGAGTTGATCGCGCAAACCTACAAGGGCGACCACGAGAAGATGAAGCAGGCGGTCAACAACGTGGCCGTAGTCCTGCAAAGCTTGCAGAAGGAGCTGGGCCGGCTGACGGAGGCATCGCGCGACGGGCTGCTCTCGGAACGCGGCAAACCCGACCAGTTCCAGGGCGCCTATGCGGGCGTCGTGAAAGGCGTCAACGAAATGCTGGACGCCATCCTGCTGCCCATCGGCGAAGGCAATCGCATTCTGGGCCTGGTCCGTGGCGGCAACCTGCGGGAGAAAGTCGAGATTGTCTGCAAGGGCGACCACGAGAAGATGAAACAGGCCATCAATGGTGTGCATGACTGGCTGAGCGATCTGATTGCGTATGTAACCAAGATCGCCAACGGCGACATGACGGCGTCCATGGCCAAGGCTTCCGATAAGGACCAGATTCACGAGTGGCTGATGCTGTTGAAGAATAGCATCAACGCGCTGGTGGCCGACGCCACGCTGCTCGCCAAAGCGGCCGCCGACGGCCGGGTGGGTACGCGTGCCGACACCGCCAAGCACCAGGGCGCTTACCGCACCGTCGTCGAGGGCATGAACCAGACGCTTCAGGCCATCGTCGAGCCACTCAAAATCACGGCGCAAAACGCCGCCACGCTGGCCTCTTCCTCCGAGGAGCTGACGGCCGTCAGCCAGCAGATGGCGGGCAACGCCGAGGAGACTGCCACGCAGGCCAACGTGGTGTCGGCGGCCTCTGAGCAGGTCTCGAAGAATGTCGGCTCGGTCGCTTCAGCCTCCGAGCAGATGCAGTCCTCCATCCGCGAGATCTCCAAGAACGCCAACGAATCGGCTCGCGTGGCCAAGAATGCCGTCAGCGTGGCGCATTCCACCAACGAGACCGTGAAGAAGCTGGGCGAGTCCAGCCAGGAGATCGGTAACGTAATCAAGGTGATTACTTCGATCGCGCAGCAAACCAACCTGCTGGCCCTCAATGCCACCATTGAGGCCGCGCGCGCCGGCGAAGCCGGTAAGGGTTTCGCGGTGGTGGCGAACGAAGTCAAGGAACTCGCCAAGCAGACCGCCAAGGCCACCGAGGAGATCGGTCAGAAGATCGAGGCGATCCAGGGCGATACCAAGGGCTCCGTCAAGGCGATCGAAGAGATCGGCACCATTATCAACCAGATCAACGACATCTCAAACAGCATCGCCTCAGCGGTGGAAGAACAGACGGTGACCACCAATGAGATCGGCCGCAGCGTGGCCGAAGCTGCCAAAGGGGTCGCCGACATCGCTAAGAACATCGGCGGCGTGGCCCTGGCGGCGAAGAATACCACACAGGGCGCCAACGACACGCAGAAGGCGTCGCAAGAGTTGAGCCAGATGGCGGCCCGGCTCCAGACGGTCACCTCGAAGTTTACGTTCTGACCGCCTCAACACAGTTAGGGACGCGGCCAGGCGGCTCGAATTCATCCGCCAGGCCGCGTCCCTGCGCCCACTCAACGAATACAGGTGAAATGATGGCCAAAGCGCTAGTTGTGGACGACTCCAAGGCAGTTCGCATGATCCTCGCCAGGACCTTGAAGGAACTTGGGTTCGAGGTTCGCGAGGCAGCCAATGGACGAGAAGCCCTGGAGGTGATCGAAGCCGAGAAGACCACCGTGACGCTGGTTCTGGCTGACTGGAACATGCCCGAGATCAATGGGCTGGATCTGCTCAAACGGTTGCGCCAGAACCCGGACCTTTCTCGCCTGGTGGTGATCATGGTCACCACCGAGACCGAACTGGACCAGATGGCGGCAGCCCTGGAGGCGGGCGCGAACGAGTACGTCATGAAGCCATTCACAAAAGAGATCCTCGTCGAGAAGCTCCAGCTTGTGGGGATCCATCCTTGAGGAAGGAACAGGAATGGCCGCGCTGACCAAGCGATTGCTCCAACCCGGAGAGCGGATTCGCGTGCTGGTGGTGGACGACTCGGTGGTCATCCGGCGCCTGGTCACGCATGCCCTCGAGCAGGATCCCGCGCTGGAGATGGTGGGGGCGGCATCGAACGGCGTGATCGCACTGCAGCGCATCCCGCAGTTCAATCCCGATGTCCTCACGCTGGATATCGAGATGCCGGAGATGGATGGCCTGGAAACGTTGCGCCGCGTCCGCCGCGAGTATCCCCAACTGCGCGTCATCATGTTCAGCACGCTCACCGAGCGCGGCGCGGCGGTGACTCTGGAGGCCTTGACCCTTGGCGCCGACGACTACGTGGCCAAAGCCTCGAACGTTGGATCGCTCGATCGCTCCATGACGCGCCTGAGGGAAGAGCTGGTCCCCAAGATCAAACAGTTCTTCCACAGGGCGTCGCCAAACCACGCCGCGGCCCGGCCGGAACCGGCGCACGCGCCGGCGGCCCAGCCGGCCTGGCAGCGCACGCCAGTCTGGCAGAGCACCAAGCTGCGGCCCAAAGTGGTGGTGATCGGAGTCTCCACCGGAGGACCGACCGCGCTGGGCGCCATCCTGCCCGAGTTGCCGGCTAGCTTCCCATTGCCGGTCCTGGTAGTTCAGCACATGCCGCCTCTCTTCACCCGCTTGCTCGCCGAGCGTCTCCACTCCGCCTGCCGGCTGCCAGTCGAAGAAGCCGGCCAGGGTAAACCCGTGGAGGCCGGCAAGATTCTGATTGCGCCCGGAGACTTTCATTTCAAGGTGGCTTCCAATGGCGGCGGAGTGCGCGTCTTTCTGGATCAGTCGCCGCCGCAGAACTCCTGCCGTCCGGCCGTTGACGCGCTGTTTACTTCCATCGGCGAGGTGTATGGCGGCGCAGTCATCGCCGCGATTCTGACCGGCATGGGGCAGGATGGGTTGCGCGGCGCGGAGATTCTCAAGGCGCAGGGAGCCAGCGTCCTGGCGCAGGATGAGGCTTCGAGCGTCGTTTGGGGAATGCCCGGCGCCGTGGTGAATGCCGGCCTCGCTGACCGCGTGCTGCCCCTCGATCAAGTCGTGCCCGAGATCCTGCGGATGGCGGGCCGAGCGTAAACAGGGGAACCGGATGCCTGGCCCAACTTCAATCGCGGAGATCCACTCGGAAAACTACCGGTTCCTTCAGCAGCATGTTTATTCCCAAGCGGGCATCGTACTCGAAGAGGATAAGCATTACCTGTTCGAAAGCCGCCTCACGCCCATTGTCAGGCAACTCGGCCTCGGTTCGATCAACGACTTGTGCGCGCTCATCCAGGCCACTCGCGAGTCGGAGGTCGGCCTTCGGGTGGTCGAGGCCATGACCACTAACGAAACCTATTTCTTCCGCGATCCGGCCCATTATGAGGCCATACGAACTGTTTTATTGCCCCGGCTGAAGGAAGCCCGGCGGGAAACCAGAAAATTGAGGTTCTGGTCGGCTGCCTCTTCCACCGGGCAGGAAGCTTACAGCCTGGCCATGCTTCTCTTGGACGACGCGTTCGGTGACTGGAACATTCAAATCCTGGGCACCGACTTTTCCTCGCAGGTCCTGGAACGCGCCCGGTCCGGTAAGTACCAGCAGATTGAGGTGAACCGCGGTTTGCCGGCGGCCCTCCTGGTCAAGTATTTCCGCCGTTCCGGCATGGACTGGCAGTTGAGCGAGCCGGTGCGTCGCATGGCCCGTTTTGAGACCATTGACCTGCGCAAGAGCATGCGCGCCCTCGGACCCTTCGATCTGGTGTTCTGCCGCAATGTCCTTATTTACTTCGACGCTGCGACCAGGAAGGAAATCCTGAAGGAACTCCATGGCACGCTGTTTCGAGGCGGCTGGCTGCTGCTCGGCGGCGCCGAGACGGCCTTCGGCGTCGAGGAGTGGTTTGAAAGACAGACCGTGGGAAGCGCGACCGTCTACGTCGCCCGCTGAGAGGAAACCGATGCCCACCGAATTCAGCACAGAGACCCTAACCGGCGCACTGGCGCAGATCGTGGAGTCCGTATTCGAGACCATGATGAGCCTGCAAGTGGCCGAATGCGGCACGCCCTGGTTCCCCAGCGGCGATCGCTTGACATCCGCTCTCCACCTGACCGGCGATTGGAACGGAGCGGTGCTGCTCGAGTGCGACCGGCGCCAGGCTTGCCGCTTCGCCGGCCGCTTCCTCTCCATCGATCCGCCCGAGACCGTTGACGATGTCGTGCGCGACGTGCTCGGCGAGCTGGCCAACATGATCGGCGGCAACCTGAAGTGTGTGTTGACGCCGGGGATCCGGCTTTCCATGCCCTCCATCGTGGATGGAACCGACTACAGCCTGCGGGTCTGCGGGGCCGAAGTCCGGGAGCGGCTCGCCTTTCAATGCGCCGAGGGTCCCTTTTGGATCACCGTCCTGACTAGGCGATCCTGAAAGTGGAGACGCCCTCTTCAGATCGCTCTCAGCTTAGTTGTTAAGGATATCCAGACCTTTTCGTCGAATTCTCAGGTCGCGGCCGCGGGCGGATTCCTGTGCCTCTATACTGGGAGAATTCGGATTATCCATGCGCCGATTTATTGACCAACAGATACACCGCCGGTTCTTCGCCCTCGTGACCATCGGCGTCCTCGCATGGTTCGGCGGAAGACTTTTCCACGCAAACGCCGTCTCCGCTACTTCGGCCTCGACGGGACCGCCATTCGTCGAATTTGAAAGCGGACAGGTCCGGCCGATCGCGACATCGCCCGACGGGAACACCCTGTTTGCCGTCAATACGCCCAATGGCACGCTGGAAGTCTTTGACCTCACCTCCGGATTGCCCACGTTCGAGTTTCGCGTTCCGGTGGGCCTCGAACCAGTGGCCGTCGCAGCCCGCAACAATGCGGAAGTCTGGGTCGCGAACCTGCTCTCGGACAGCGTGAGCATCGTCAGCCTGACAGGCACGCCGCACGTGGTTCGTACGCTGCTGGTGGGCGATGAACCGCGCGATATCGTCTTCGCCGGCGCCGCGTCGCGCGCTTTCATCACCACCGCTCATCGCGGGCAGCAGCGCAGCGATCCATCCATCGCCAGCGTGCCGGGCGCCGGCGACCCGCAAATGACCACGCCCGGCATTCCACGCGCGGACGTCTGGGTATTCGACCCGGCCAACCTGGGGACGACGCTGGGTGGAACGCCGGCGCGGATTCTGAGCTTCTTCACGGATACCCCGCGAGCCCTGGCCGTCAGCCCGGACAAGAACACGGTTTATGTGGCCGGTTTCAAGACCGGCAATCAGACCACCACTGTGTCTCAGGGTCGCGTTTGTATCGGATTCCAGCCCGCCAAGCCGTGCACGCTCGCCGATGGCACCGTGAGCCCCGGCGGCAATCCGGGTCCGGCAACCGATTCCCGGAATGAGCCGGCGCCGGAAGTTGGCCTGATCGTGAAATACAACAACGGCACGGGCCACTGGGAAGACGAGCTGAACCGCGTTTGGGATGGTTCCGTCAGGTTGAATCTGCCCGATACCGACGTGTTTGCGGTGGACGCCAACAGCCTCGCCCAGACTGCTTCGTTCGCCCACGTTGGCACCACTCTGTTCAACATGGCTACCAATCCCGTCAGCGGCACGTTGTATGTTTCAAACACCGATGCCATCAACAACGTCCGTTTCGAAGGACCGGGAACCTATGCCGGCCACACCGTGCAGGGCCATCTGGCCGAAGCGCGCATCACCGTGATCTCCGGCTCGACGGTGGCGCCTCGCCACTTGAACAAACAAATCGATTACACCAAACTGGCGGGCTCGCCCGGCTTCGATCCCACCGCCAAGAACTACAGCTTATCCATGCCGCTCGATATGGCGGTGACCAGCGACGGCAAAACCTTGTACGTCGCCGCGTTCGGTTCGAGCAAGATCGGCGTGTTCGATACCGGCCAGCTCGAAAACGACACGTTCGACCCGGTGGCGGCCAGCGCCAATTACATCACCGTCAGCGGAGGCGGCGTGAGCGGATTATCGCTGGATGAAGCGCGCGGCCTGCTCTATGCCATGACGCGCTTCGACGACGCCGTCAAAGTGATCGACCTGCGTTCGAATCTGGAGGTCGTTCGGCTGCCCCTGCCCAACCCTGAACCCCGCTCGGTGGTGGCTGGCCGGCCAATGTTGTACGACGCGACGCGATTCTCCGGCAATGGCGAAGCCTCTTGCGCCAGTTGCCACATTTTCGGCGACAAGGACGACCTCGCCTGGGATCTCGGCAATCCCGATAACGCTGTCACCCAAAGCCCCATCCCTATCGATTTGAGTGGCCTGTTTTCGCTTCTCCTGGAGGCAAACGCGACCGGCCTTCCCGCTTCCCTCAACGGCAGCAACAAGATCACCGACTTCCATCCCATGAAAGGGCCCATGACCACGCAGACGTTGCGCGGGCTGCGGAACTCCGGGGCGATGCATTGGCGCGGCGATCGCTCCACGGGGCCAATGGGCACCTCCGCGTTCGATTCCAATATCTCCTTCAACAACTTTGTCGTGGCGTTCCAAAGCTTGGTCGGCAGCCCGGACGAGCCCTCGCCCACCGAGATGCAGACCTTCGCCAACTTCCAGTTGCAGGTGATGCCGCCGCCCAACCCGGTGCGCAATCTCGACAACTCGCTAACCGCCGCGCAGCAGAGCGGACAGGCATTTTTTTCAGGCACGCGTCCCTCTGATGGCGTCAACTCGCCGCTCCTGGACGCGCTGGTGGGGCAGTCGTCCTTCACATGCAACGGCTGCCACGTGCTGGACCCCTCCAACGGTTTCTTTGGCGCCGGCGGCAATCAAAGTTTCGAAGGCCTGACGCAGACCGTGAAGATCCCGCATTTGCGCAACGTGTACGACAAGATCGGTATGTTCGGTACCCCGGCGGTGAGCTTCTTCGGCGCACCGGACAGCGGGCCGGCCGGCGATCAAATCCGCGGCTTCGGTTTCACCAATGATGGATCGACGGATACTTTGTTCCGTTTCTTGAGCGCAACCGTTTTCAATCCGACCGCCAACTCGGGCTTCCCGCAAGCCAATCCGGATGCCACGCGCCGCGATGTAGAGCAATACTTGCTTGCCTTCGATAGCGATCTGGCGCCCATTGTCGGCCAGCAGATTACCTTGACCGGCGACAATGGCAGCGCCGTGGGCCCGCGCATCGATCTGCTGATCCAGCGCGCCTCCACTCCCTTCACCTCAAAGGCGCTGAATGGCGCCGTGACGGAGTGCGACTTGGTCGCGAACGCGGTGCGGAATGGCCGCATCATGGGATACCTGTACGATCCCGTCGCCAACAACTTCATTCCGGATGATGAATCGGCGCGCCTCTCCGACGCATCCCTCCGGGCCCTTGCGGCAACTCCCGGCCAGGAAGTGACATACACCGCGGCCACGCCCGGGTCGGGAGCGCGGCTTGCGTTTAGCCGCTACCCGACCAGAAGAGCGCCCAGAACGCGGATGTGAAACCGCATCTAAACATCACCCAGACAAGACAATTCACCTTCACCAATTCTGCAAGTCTTCAGTTTTTCGGTGGGGCCGGCGGTTCCGCCTGCCATTCTAAATTCGTCGATTTCTGACTCCTGACTTCTCAACATCGACAGCTTCTTGTCGATGTTGTTTTACAGCTTATAGCCTTCCCAGCGGGCCACCACGGCGCTGGCCAGACAGTTGCCCAGGACGTTGATGCCCGTGCGGGCCATGTCGAGGACAGCGTCGACGCCTAGCAGAACGGCCACGCCTTCCATGGGCAACTGAAACGTGGCCAGCGTGCCGGCCAGGACTACCAGAGCGGAGCGAGGGACGCCAGCCACGCCTTTGCTGGTGAGCATCAGGGTCAGCATGATGGCCAGTTGCTTGCCGATCGTGAGGTGCTCGCCGCCGGCTTGCGCCACGAAGATGGCGGCAAGCGAAAGATACAGCGCGCTGCCCACCAGGTTGAAACTGTAGCCGGTGGGAATCACGAAGCCGACAATCTGCTTGGGCACGCCGAATTGTTCCATGTTCTCGAGCGCCAGCGGCAGAGCGGCCTCGCTCGATGCGGTGGAAAAGCCGATCAGGAAAGGCTCGCGCACGGCGCGGTAGAACTTGCCCAGGGGGATGCGGAAGAGGAGAAGCCCGGGCAGAAGCACGAGGAGAATGCAGAGGATGGCGGAGACGTACATCGCGAGGATCAGCTTGCCGAGGCCGAACAGCACACCGATGCCCTTGCTGCCGATGGTGACGGCGATGGCAGCGCCCACGCCGAGCGGGGCGAGGTACATCACGTACCTGGTGAAGCGGAACATCACCTCGGCCAGCGAGCCGCAGAATTTGAGGACGGGGTCGGCCTTGGCCCCGATGGCGGCGCACGCGGCGCCGAACAAGAAGGCGAAGACCACGATCTGAAGCGCGTCGTTGCGCGCCAGCGCGTCGAAGATACTGGTGGGGACAATATTTTCCAGTTTGAAGACGCTCTGCGCCGCGGGGACAGCGGCTTCCGCGGCGGTGCGGGTGATGGGGACACCCTCGCCGGGGCGCGCCAGGTTGACGACGGCCAGGCCGAGAAACAACGCCAGAGTGGTGACGATTTCAAAATAGACGATGGCCTTGAGGCCGATGCGTCCCATTTGTTTGAGGTCGCCCGAGCCGGCGATGCCGTAGACCAGAGTGGCGAAGATCAGTGGCGCAATAATGGAACGGATGAGGCGCAGGAAAATGTGGCTGACCGGTTCCAGGTGCTGTGCGAAGGCGGGCGCGGCTGCGCCCACGGCCACGCCGGCGGCCATGCCGATGAAGATCCAGGCAGTCAGCGAGGGGCGTTTCATCTTTCTCCCCATTTGAGCTTCTGGCGCAGTACGTCGAAGAACATCTGTCGCGGCGGGCGGATGAGGTGCAGGCTGTATTGAGTGCTATGGCAGACCAGCGTATCGTCCTGGCGGATGGGCGCGCCCACCTGGCCGTCAATGGTGAGGAAGACGCTGTTATCGGGGCCGCGGGAGATGACGCGAATGACGCTGGTTTCGGGCACGAGCACGGGCCGGTTGGTGAGCATGTGGGGACAGATGGGGGTGAGGCAAATGGTGGGAACGGAAGGGAAAATAATGGGGCCGCCGGCGGAAAGCGAATAAGCCGTGGAGCCGGTGGGCGTGGAGATGATGAGGCCGTCGGCTTTGTAGGTGCACATGAATTGCTCGTCGACGTAAACGTCCAGGTCGATCATGCGGGCGATGTCGAACTTGCTGAGCACGGCGTCATTCAGGGCGTCATAAGAAGAGACCACCTGCTTGCCGCGGTGGACTTCGGTATTCAAGAGGCGGCGTTTGGCGACGCGATGCTCGCCGCGCAAGGCGCGTTCCAGTTCGGGAAAGAGCTCGTCGATGGTGATGGCGGTGAGGAAGCCAAGGCCGCCGAGGTTGACGGGGAAGAGCGGGATTTCGCGGCGGCCGATGGCGCGGGCCGCGGAAAGCAAGGTGCCATCGCCGCCGAGCACGATGACCAGGTCGCAGCCCTCGGGGACTTCATGGCGCGGCATGCCGGGGGTGACGGCGTAGACCGCGGTCTCCTGATCGATGCGGGCGGCTATGCCGCGCGCGCGCAGCCATTCAAGCAGCTTGGACACCAGCTCCACGGCGGCTTGGGCGTTGGGCTTGGAGATGACTCCGACGGTCTTAATGATGGGCATAGAGGAGAAACTCCTGGTTCCCTTCGGCGCCGAGGATGGGGCTGGCCATGATACCGGTTTGGAATCCGAATTCCCGCACGGCTTGGGTGACGCGTTCACAGGCGGCCTGGTGGAGTTGCGGGTCCCGAACGATGCCGCCCTTGCCAACCTGGCCCTTGCCGACCTCGAACTGCGGCTTGATCAGTATAACCATTTGCCCGGCGGAGCGTAACAGAGGGACGGCGGCGGGAAGGATGAGAGTGACGGAAATGAAGCTGACGTCGCAGCACAGGAAGTCGACGGGCTCGCCGATGTCGTCGGACCGGAGATGGCGGGCGTTGATGCCTTCGTGGAGGGCGACGCGGGGATCGGTGCGGAGCTGCCAGGCGAGCTGGCCGGCGCCGACATCGACGGCGTGGACGCGAGCTGCGCCGGCTTTCAACAGGACGTCGGTGAAGCCGCCGGTGGAGGAGCCGATGTCGAGACAAGTCTTGCCGGCGACGTCAATGGCGAAGTGCGCCAGCGCGGCGGCGAGCTTGAGGCCGCCGCGGCTGACGTAGGGCGGCCGGGCAAGGACTTCGAGGGCGGCATCGTCGGCGACGGGCTGGCCCGGCTTGGAGGCTTTCTGGCCGGCGACCAGGACTTCTCCAGCCATAATCAGCGCCTGGGCTTTTTCGCGGGATTCGGCGAGTCCGCGCGAGACCAGCAGACGGTCGAGGCGGAGCTTCATGCGCCGATCAACTTTATCGCCTGAGCTTGAGGCGCCGTAGATCCTCCTCCATCCAGCGTGCTTACCTCTGGCATATTCTTCAGGGTTTTGCGTGTGAAGGTATCGCTCGGGGCGTGAAACGTGACGGTAACCCTGCGGCCGTCCGGATGATAGTAGACCTGATGGGAGCCTGCCCCACGATCGAGTGCGAATCCGTCGCGAATCAAAGCCGAAATGATCTCACGGGCACTCAGATTGCGCAGTTGCGCATAGTCCATAAATCAGACAGTAACCGTGATGTGCGGGTCATCCACGGTCACCTCAACGTCATCAGTGGACTTGTCGGGCAGAAGCTCCCCGTGTTCCGTCATACTGCCCACTACTAACTGGACCACTTCGTTGATGTTTCTGAGCGCCTCCGCTTCGGTTCTGCCTGAAGTAGCCGCGCCCTGCCGCTCCAACTCTGGGCAGTACGCGTGCCACGCGGGATTGCCCTGGGCATCCTCGTCCGGTTCCACCACGACTCTAAAGCTGTAGGTCTTCATGGCCATGATTACGAATCAGGCTCGATTTTCGCTTTTAGTGTAGGGTACCACCTGCTCTCTCGTCAACGAGCTCGGACTCGGCTACCTGCACAAGCCCCACTCATGACTTGCGCTGGACGATCAGATCGGCCAGTTCGTGCAGGCGCGTGGCGCGGTCGCCGAAGAGCTCGAGGACCTGGTGGGCACGGGCACATTCCTCTTCGGCGATGTGGCGCGAGTTTTCCAGACCGTACACGGCGGGGAAAGTGATCTTGTGCTGCGCGGCGTCCTTGCCGGCGGTCTTGCCGAGGCCTTCGGACGATTCTTCAACGTCGAGAATGTCGTCCACAATCTGGAAGGCGAGGCCGATGTGCTCGCCATAGCAGGAAAGCGTGACGTATTGCGCATCGGAAGCGGAAGCGTAAATGGCGCCCATGCGCAGGCTGGCGCGCAGCAGGGCGCCGGTCTTGGCGCGGTGGATGGTCTCGAGCAGTTGGGCATCGGGAGGTTTGCCTTCGCCCTCGAGATCGGCCACCTGTCCGCCGATCATGCCGCCGACTGTGCCGGAGGCCGTGGAGAGCTCGGCGATGAGGCGGGTCTTGCGATCGTCGGAGATGGGGAGCTGGGCCAGCACCTGGAAGGCGATGGTGAGCAGGGCGTCGCCGGCGAGGATGGCCATAGCATCGCCGAATACTTTGTGGTTGGTGAGTTTGCCGCGGCGGTAGTCGTCGTTATCGAGCGCCGGGAGATCGTCGTGGATCAACGAGTAAGTGTGGATGAGCTCGAGCGAGCAGGCGCAGGCGGCCACTCCATCGATAGCCGGCGAAACGGCGCGCGCAGCTTCCATGCAAAGGATGGGGCGGATGCGCTTGCCGCCGGCGAAGAGGCTATAGCGCATGGCGCGGTGAATGGTTGCGGGCGGCGTGGTCGCCGGCGGGACGAGGCGGTCGAGCTCGGCGTCGATCAGTTTCTGATGCTGGGCGAGCGATTCGCGCAGATTCATGCGTTCTCGGTTTTTTCGGGGCTGAACGGCTCGGCGGCGATCTTGCCCTCTTTGCGGATCAGCATCTCGACGCGTGTTTCGGCCTCTTCGAGTTGTTTGCGGCAAGCATCGCTGAGGCTCACGCCGCGCTCAAAGAGCTGGATGGAGCGCTCCAGCGAGAGGTCGCCGGCTTCGAGCTCCTTGACGACTTTTTCGAGCTCGTCGAGGGAAGTTTCGAAGGACTCAGCCGACCTCGAGCCAGTGTCTTGATCCGCCATGGAGCCATTCTAACAGGGGTTGTGAGAAAACTACCGCACCGCCGCGCTCGCCAGTGCCGGGATGGAAAGCTCGGCGGTGGTGGTCTGGGGGCCGAAGGATAGCTGCAGGCCGGAGGCGGAGCCGTAACAGATTTCCAGCCGGCGGCGGACATTTTGCAGGCCGACGCCGGCGCCGGTGATGCGGCTGGGCCCTGCGGGCGCGGAGCTGTTTTCCACGGTGACGCACAGATCGCCATTCTGGAGCGTGGCGCGGATGCGGATATAGCCGGGGTCGGTGCGTTGCGCCACGCCGTGCTTGATGGCGTTCTCCACCAGAGGCTGAATCGAGAGCACGGGGATGACTACCGACAGGGCAGCGTCCTCGACGTGGATTTCGACCGAGAGGCGGTCGCCGAGGCGGCCCTGTTCGACTTCGAGGTACGCGCGCACAATCTGCATTTCCTCGGCGAGCGGGACAAACGTTTTGTCGGTCTGGAGGAAGTAGCGGAAGATATCCGCCAGGTTCAGGACCATGCGGCGCCCGGCCGTGGATTCGCGGGGGATGGTGCCGTAGAGCGTGTTGAGCGCGTTGAAAAGGAAGTGGGGATTCATCTGCGATTGCAGCGCGCGCAGCTCGGCCTGACTCACCAGCCGGTTCATTTCCTGGCGGCGCAAGGACTCGACCTGTTCGGAGATTTCGGCGGCGGCAATGGCCAGGGCGTCCAGATCCTCACCCAGGTAGCGCTGGCCGCCCTGGCGGCGGCCCAGGAGGATCAGCTTGGAATTGCCTTGTCCCAATCGTACCGGGACGACGGCTTCGGCCCAATTCCACTGAGCGGCGGAACTCACGGCGGGCAGGCTGGCGGCGATCGTGGGGGCATGTAACGCGACGGCGGGATCGGCTTCGGACTGGCCGATGGCGGCGAAGTCCTTGGTCTTGACGGCCGCGGCCATAGTGGAAACGGCCCAATCGAGGTATTGCTCCTCGCTCGAGAAAGCCGGTGAATCTTTGAGGCGCGCGGCCAGGTGTGAGACGGTGTCCTGGCGAAACACGGCGTGGGTGAGCCAGGCCTGCACGCGATTGCGAAGCCAGGCGAAGAGGATCAGGAAAAGGCAGACGCTGATCAGCAGCAAGGCTTCGGGGAGCGGCGCGGGCGAGACTCGTTCCACCAGCACCAGGCGGAAGGCGGCCTCAATCACCAGCCAGGTGAGCACGCCGGCCAGCAGCGCGTTGGCCAGAAAACGCACGAAGGCGTCCAGCAGCACGAAGCGGTAATCCTGCAGGAGCACAAACAAGGCTAGCGGAATGCCGGCGTGGTGGACGATGAGTTCGCTTGACCAGGCCAAACCCGCGTGGCCCGATCCGAAGTGGACGAAAGACATGGCGAACAGCGCCAGGCACATGGATGCGGCAATGCGCGCGCCGCCCGGCCGCCGGTGGCCGCCACGGGAGAACGCGGTATCGGCCACCGCCACCGCGGTGAGCAGCAGGAAACCGACAGTGATGAGCAGCAGCGCGGCCTGGTGGAGCGCCGGGCCGTTGCCGCGAATCTCCCAGAAGTGCATACCCACGGCGATGGCGCTGAGCGCATAGCCAAAAGCCACCAGCGCCGGGCGGGTATTTTTCACCGAGACGTGCAGCAGCACCGCCGGCAGCAGGCTGAGCGCGGAGAAACTGACGGCCACCACCAGATTGAGGGCCAGAGGTGGAAGGTTGGGGCAGACCAGGACGACCAGCGAGCCGAGGTTCCAGACAAGTGCGAGACCAGCGGCCAGGCCGGAGAGATAACGGCCGCGCAGACCGGACCATCCACGCTCGCTGAACAGCAAAAAGAGAAAGATGGCGAAGATCAGCGCACCGGCGGCGTGGCCCAGAATGTTGATGAGCAGCGGCTGATCGAGTCCGAGCATGATCAAAGCGCGACGGCGCGCCTGGAGACCATTGTCGCGCCAACACGGGCCATTTGCCCACACGCCGCGGCGAAGCAAAGCGCCAGCTCAATAACAGGCCTTATGGCAGGCGCAGAGACGGCCGGGGAACCAGGCGGGCGGAGTTCAGAATGAAAGTCATCTCAGAGGCGACGTGTATGATAGCCGCGAGCAATGGGCTGAGGACGCCGACGGCGGCGAGGCCGACACCCAGAGCGTCGACGGCGAGGGTGCCGGCAAAGTTGAACAGTATGATGCGGCGGCAGCGGCGGGCGATTTGCAGCAGGCCTGCGCAATCGAGGAGGTCGTTGCCGAGAAGCAGAACGCTGGCGGTCTGGCGGGCCAGGTCGGTGCCGGAGCCCATGGCGATGCCGACGGTTGCCTCGGCGAGCGCGGGTGCGTCGTTGATTCCATCGCCCACCATGGCCACCCGCTTGCCGGCGCTTATGAGCTGCCGCACCCGCGCCAATTTTTGTTCGGGGAGCATCTCGGCCTCGAAATCGGGGACCGCCAACTGGCGGGCCACCTTTTCGGCAACGGCGCGGCCGTCGCCAGTGAGGAGGAGCACGTCGAGGCCCATGGCGCGGAGAACAGAGACGGCCTCTACAGCCTCGGGGCGGAGCATGTCTTCGACCAGGAGAGAGCCGGCGAGGAGGCCGCGATAAGCCACCAGGACGCTGCCGGGAACCGCCGGTAAGGTCCGCAGTTGGACGTCCAACGATTCGATGGACCGCAGCAGACCGGCGTTGCCGACCAGGAGTTCACCGCCATTCCAGGTGCAACGGACGCCCTGGCCGGGGAGATATTCGAAAGTCTCGGGTTCGCGCGTGGGCAGGTCGAGTTGGGCCGCTTTTTTGAGGATGGCCTTGGCCAGCGGATGTTCGGAAGGGCGCTCGGCAATGGCGGCCAGTTCGACCACGCGCTGGTAATCCACTCCAGGACAGGTAGTGATCCGCACGACGTAGGGCTCGCCAAAGGTGAGGGTGCCAGTCTTGTCGAGGACCACGGTATCGACGGCGCCAAGGGCTTCCATGTAACGGCCTCCTTTGACGATGGCGCCGGAGCGGGCTGCCCGGCCGATGGCCCCCAGGAGGGCGAGCGGTGTCCCAGCGGCGATGCCACACGCGCCAGCCACGATGATGACGGCGATCGAGGAGCGGATGTTGTGGGTGATGGCAAGGGTGAGAACCGCGGCAGCCAGCGCAAAGTAGACCAGCCAGGCGGAGAGCCGGTCGGCCAGTTTCTGGACGGGAGCGCGCGACTTTTCGGCCTTCTCCACGGCGTCTATGACACGGCCGAAGGCGGTGTCCAGCCCGAGCCGTTCGGTGCGGACGTCGAGCGTGCCGGCATGATTGTGCGTGCCGGCAAACACCGTGGCGCCGGGCAGTTTATCGACGAGGATGGATTCTCCCGTGATGCTGGACTGATCCACCATGGAGCGGCCGGATAAGACCACGCCATCGACGGGGATTTCGGCAGCGGGCCGGATGACAACTACGTCGCCGGGGCGAAGCTCGGAGGTGGACACCTCTTCCACGCCGTAGCCACGCCGCCGCCATGCGGTCTTGGGAAGCAGGTCGAGCAGGTTCTGGATGGCCCGGCGGCCGCGGCTCACGGTGAGATGTTCGAGCATTTCCGCGCCGAGGACGAAGAAGAGAATGAAAAGCGCGGTGGAAAACTCCTTGATGGCCAAGGCCGCCGTAAGGGCGAGGGTCATGGAGAGCTCCATGGTCATGCGACGGGCCGCCAGGCTGTCCACGGCTTCGCGGAAGACGGGGTAGCCTCCCACCAGCGCAGCGGCGAGGGACAGCGGCTCGAAACCATCGAAGCGAGGAGAGACGCCGGTCCAACTGGCAGCGGCGGCGGTGCCGACCAGCGCGAAGCGGACCAGATCCGCTATGGCGACCGGGTGGTGCTCAGCCGAAGCCTGACTCTCCGTAGAGACTGAGTTTGGGACCCCTGTGACGGATTTTGCAGCAATAGCCATGGTGACCGCGATTATCGGGCAATCTCCGCAGGACCGCACGAAGAAACTCACGGGCGGGCGCAGGCCGGGCGCCAGCGGTCGGAACGGACGGCATTCGGAATGGTGAGCCGGCGCACCGGACGGCAGGAACCACAAGCGCCCAACAGGGCCGTGCGTGCTGGTTTTCAGCCTGCTCCCGGCAGATTTCAGCCCGCTTGTGAGAAATGGCTCAGGCTTCGGGCGCCTGCCTCCCGATACTGGATGCCATGAAGAAAACTCTCGCTTCTTGCGTGTCTGTAGTGGTGTGCTTCGCTGCGTTGGGCTATGGGCAATCCGGCGGTAGCTCCGGAACCGTGCGAGGTTCGGTTCTGGATCCTTCGGGGGCGGTAATCGTAGGTGTCGCGGTGGAGATTCGGAATCCGGTGTCGCACTACGACCGGACGGCGGTAACCGACAGCCAGGGGAAATTTCAGTTCGATAACATCCCGTACAACAACTACCACGTCACAGCCGCCGCCCCGAAGTTCCAGCCGGCCGAGCAGGACGTGGACGTGCGAACGCCCATTCCCTTGGACGTCAAGTTCAATATGGCGATCGGAACTGCCAGCACTACCGTGGAAGTCACGGCCGATGCGAAAGATTTGCTGGAAGTCACCTCCATGACGCACACCGACGTGGACCGCGCGCTCTTCGATACGCTGCCGCTGGAGAGTCAATCTTCGTCGTTGAGCTCGCTGGTGACGCTGTCGGCGCCGGGAATCTCGGCGGACTCCAACGGTCTGTTTCACGGCATGGGCGATCACGCGGAGAATTCGTTTTCGGTGGACGGCCAGAAGATCACGGACCAGCAAAGCAAGGTTTTCTCGAACCAGATTCCGCTGGATTCGGTGCAGTCAATGGAGGTGATCCAAGGCGCGCCTCCGGCGGAATACGGTGACAAGACCAGCCTGGTGATTGTGGTGACCACGCGCTCGGGCCTGGGCCAGACGCAGCCGCACGGGGAATTGACGGGCACGTTCGGCAGTTTTGCCTCGGCCGGAGGCGGGTTCAATCTGGCAACCGGCGGAAAATCCTTCGGGAATTTCATTTCCGTAAACGGAATGGATACCAGCCGGTTTCTGGACGGGCCGGAATTCACCGTGATGCACGATCATGGCAATCAGCAGAACGCCTTCGACCGGATTGACTTCAAGCCTTCCCAATCCAATACCATCAGCTTGAATCTGGGGTTTACACGGTCCTGGTTCCAGACTCCCAATTCGTTCGACGGCCAAAACGCTACGGCCTGGTCGGGACAAGTGGTGGACAACAACGGCCTCGACCCGAATGGCCAGGTGGTCGGCCCCACGGATCAGCGTTCCAAAATCCGGACGTTCAATCTATCGGGGACTTGGACGCTATTGATCAACACCCACACGGTGTTGACGGTGGGCGGCTTCGTGCGTCAGGACCAATACAATTACTACCCCAGCAGGAACCCCTTTTCCGATCTGACGCCGGATCTGCAGGACGAAACCGTGGGCCAGAACCGCTCGCTCACCAACGCCGGAGGACACGTGGATGTGTCGTACGTGAGCGGCATTCACAACATGAAGATGGGAATCCAGTACGACCGCACTTTCCTGACCGAGAACGACACCTTCGGGATCGTCAATCCCACGCTCAACCCGGTTTGTCTGAATTCCGACGGGAGCCCCTACACCAGCGCATTGATCACCGATCCGGCGCAATGCTCCGGGCAGCTCTCACCGAATCCCGCATTCAATCCGTTGCTGGGCTGCGTCGACCTGACCAGAACCGCAAGCTTGCCCGGCTCCGACGGATGCCCAACATCGCACGGCAGTCTTTACACCTTTAACGGCTCGGGGGACATCCGGGAAACAGCGCTCTTCTACCAGGACACCATGACGGTGAAAAACTGGAGCTTCAACCTGGGAGTGCGGCTGGATACCTACAATGGCATCTCGCAGTCAACGCTCCTGGAGCCGCGCCTCGGCATTGCATACAACATCAAACCGACCAACACGGTGTTACGGGTCTCCTATGCCCGCACCATGGAAACGCCATTCAACGAGAACCTGGTTCTTGCCAGCCTGGGATGCAACGATCCGGTGGTGAACGCCATCATGTCGACTTTAGGCGCCTGCAACCCCGTGCCGCTGATTTCGGGTCGGCGCAATGAGTTCCACGCGGGCGTGCAGCAGGCCTTTGGGCGGTACCTGGTGGTGGACGGGGAGTACATCTGGAAGTACACGCACCGCGCATACGACTTCAGCATACTCGGCAGCACACCTATTACGTTTCCGGTCGAGTGGGCCAGTTCGAAGATTCCGGGCTACGCGATTCGCGCCAGCATCCCGAACTTTCACGGTCTTTCGGCCTTCGTGGTGATGTCGAGTGTGGCGGCGCGGTTCTTCACGCCGCAGGTGGCCGGCATCGGCGCCGCTCCGGGCGGCAGCGCGGTATTCCGCATCGATCACGATGAGGTCTTCAACCAGACCACTCACCTGCAATACCAGCCTTGGAAGAACGGGCCGTGGTTCGGATTCAACTGGCGGTACGATAGCGGCCTGGTGGCCGGACCGGTGCCCTGCGCGGGAGGCAATTGCAACAACGGACCGAATGGGACGGATACCACCGTGGACGTTTCAAACCTGTCGCCCGACCAGCAATACCAGGCCGGTCTGTTCTGCGGCGCGGTGCGTGCGACGCCGACCACCCCCATCAGCGCGACGGGCTTGTGTCCGGCATCGCAGTATGGGTCGACCTTCCTCAAGATACCCGCGGCCGGAACGGAAGACGACGACCACAACCCGCCGCGCGTCGCTCCGCGCAACCTGTTCGATGTCGCGGTGGGCGACGACAACCTTTTCAAGGGCGAGCGGAAGAAGGTCAGCCTGCGCCTGGCGATAGTGAACGTGACCAACCGGACGGCGCTATACAATTTCCTTTCCACCTTCAGCGGCACGCACTACGTGACGCCGCGGGCGCTAACGGTGACGGTCGGATTCCACTTTTAGACGGCAAGGGGAGGCCTAGTTCACCGGCTATCGAAGCCCGAAGGCGTATTCGAACCGCGATTTGTAGACCAGCCGGTTGCCGGCTGCAGTGAGCCCGATACCGACGCCGAAGCTCCATACCAGGTTCCTGGTGAGCTTCACGTCGGCGCCCGGCAGGATTTGGTGGACTTGTTCGCGGAGCGGCAGTAACGACGGCAGCGCACCCCACTCGCCGTAGTATTCCAGGCTGGGAGCGAAACGGTCGCTGACTTCGTAGCCGACTCGCCCAGCGGGCTCGAAGTTCCACCCGCCGCTGGTTCCCGGCCCATGGAGAGCGCGCTCGAAGACGGGGTTGAAGTCGGCTTGAAACATGCCCGCGCTCTTTTCCAGGATGGGACGGACTTCGACGCGCCTCGAGTTCTCCTCGTAGGTGGTCTTCTGAAAAGAGAATTCCGTCACCAGGCCCAGATCCACCGGCAGATGCCAGGACTTCGGTACGTAGAAGTGCGGCAGGACCCGCCAGCCGGCATACTGCATTACGATGCCAGGGCGGTGGGCGTTCAACTGCATGAAGCCGAGGGACATCCAGTCGGTTAGCCCGCCGGTCAATTCAAACGTCATGTGGAACTGATCCTGGGATGGGGCGACAGCTCCGTCGAAGGTCTTGCTCCCGCTGCCGACAAAGTTCAGATGTGTTTCGAAGGTGAAGTCGCCGCGGCGGAGACTCTCGTATTCATAGACGTGGATTTCAAATGGGTCCTGGGCGCGTAGGGAGCTTGCCAGGAGCAGGCCGGCTGCGACGGCCAGGAGTTTCGGCGGCAAGAGACGCTGGCGACCGCGCGGAGCCCTCGGCTTCACCACTGAAGCATCTGCCGGACGTTGCGGGCCAGGCGCTTGCTGACGATGAACTCCTGGGCGTTGGAAAGCGTCAGCAGCCAGCGCTGGCTGCTGAGCGGCGTCATTTTACGGACGTGATTGACGTTGATGAGCGCACTGCGGTGGACGCGGTGGAAGACCGAACCGCGCAGGCGCTCATCGATCCCGCGGAGCGTTTGAGTGGCCATGTAGCGCTGGCGGGCGGTAATGATCCAGACGATTTCGCGCTCGGCTTGAAAGGCCAGCACGTCGTCGAGATCGAGCAGAAAGTATTCCTGGCCGGAGCGGCCGACTACTTTGCGGCCGCGCGCGGTGGGCGGCGGTTCAGGGACTGCGCTGAGGCGGGCCAGGGACTCGGCCGTCTCGCGCGGCCGGGCGCGGAGGGCGCGGGCGCGCTCAAGGGCCTTTTCCAGGCGTTCGCGGCTGACCGGTTTCAGCAGGTAATCCAGAGCGCCGGCTTCGAAGGCGTGGATGGCGTACTGGTCGTAGGCGGTGACAATGATGATGACCGGCTGGATGCCCGACGGCAGACTGCGAATCACGTCGAATCCGCCCATTTGGGGCATCTGCAGATCCAGAAAGACGAGATCGGGCTGAAGAAGGGCGATGTCGCGGAGGGCGTCGTTGCCATTGGCCGCCTCACCTACAATCTCGACGCCCGAGAGAGCCGCGAGTTCGTCGCGCAGCACTTCGCGGGCCACGGGCTCGTCATCCACGATCAGGGTGCGGAGCGGCGAAGGAGGCATCATCAAGGAGTTAGCGCAAAAGCCGGCAGTGCCGCACGGAAAAGTCATGATCGGAGGAAATCCGGCTCCAGCCGGGCTAAGTTCGGCTACCGGCGGACCTGCATCCGTTGAACCTATTCTAATTTTATTGTACGCGCGGCCGGCGACGATTATTGGACGACTTCGCGGCCGACGGCGAGATTGAGTTGGCTCGCCGCACTGAGGTAAGACCCCACCAGGTTGAGGTAGGCCACGTAAGTGGCGCGATAGTCGCGCTGCGCGTCCAGGTAATCGAGCAGCGCCGCCTGGCCGCGCTGGTAGGAAAACTCCATGGTGTCGCGCACGTCCTTGGCCATTTTCAGGTATTTGTCGCGGTAGGGCTTGAGCAACTCGATGTTGCTGAGGACGGTGACGTAGGCGGAATCGACATCGCCGTAGACCTGCGCCTCAATGAGGTCGCGCGAGCGTTCGGCGTGGGTGATGTCAAGCTGCGTGCGGAGTTTTTCGCCCTGGTTGCGGTCGAAGATGCGCAGCGGGATGCTGACGCTGAATCCGATATAGGCGGTGAACGGCGGGTTGTGGCCGGCATCGACGGCAAAGGTGGGGTCGGTAGAGCCGTTGGCGACGGCCAGCTTGTGATCGGTCTTGGCCTTCTCGACGGCCTGCAGCGTGGCTTTGAGATCAGGCCGGGCTGCGGACGCCTGGGCGTGGAACTCTTCGAGGGGCATAAGGCGGTCGGAGAAATCGAACGGCCCGGTGACGTCAAACTGATCGACGGGCGTGCGGTCGTCAAGCAATTGCAGAAGCTGGATTTTGGCGGTGCGCATATTGACCAGGGCGGTCTGGAGGTCCGATTCGTACTGCACGCGCTGCAACTCGAGGCGGTTCATATCGAGTCGGGCGATGTCGCCGGCGCGCAGGCGGTCGCGGGAGATGGCCAGTTCTTTGTCGAAATAATCCAGGTTATCCTTCGCCAGAGCGAACACGGCCTTGGCTTGCAGGGTTTGAACAAAAGCGTTGCGCAAGCCGAACATGAGGGTGCGCACCATGTCTTCCTGCTGCGAAATAGCGATGGAGGTGCCCTGCTTAGCGCTATCGAGCCGCAACTCGCGCTTGTGTTCCCGTTCGTGCAGGTAGTTCACGGAAATCAGCGGAAACGCGCCGGTGAGCGGCTGGTAGGGGTTGAAGCTGAAAGGCTGCAACTGATCGAGGCTGGCGGTGAAGCCGGGATTGGGGCGCATATATGCCGTGATTTCCTGGGCTCTGGCCTCATCGATATTGATCAAGCCGGCGCGCAAGGCCGGGTTGGCTGCCTGGAAGCGCGCCTCCACCTGCTGCCAGTCGAGGGCCGTCTGGGCGCGCGCGCACACCGTCGCGCATGCCGCCGTTGCGAGTATCCAAACGAATCGCCGCATTTGATCTCCTTGAGTCATGTCACACCTGCAAGGTATCGCCATCGCGGGCCACCAGCGCGTACAGCACGGGGGCGAGGAAGACCGAGAGCAGCAGCCGCGAGGCGAGACCGCCCACAATTACGATGGCGAAGGGTTTTTGCGAATCGCTGCCGATGCCCGTCGACATGGCCGCCGGCAGCAGGCCGAAGCAGGCCACCAGCGCGGTCATCATGATAGGCCGCAGCCTCAAGACGGAAGCTTCCAGGGTGGCTTGCATGATGGGCTTGCCCTCCAGGCGCAACTTATTGATGAACGAATAAAGAATGACGCTGGTCTGCACCGCGACACCCATCAAAGCAACAAACCCGAGCATGGAGGACACGCTGAAATTGGTATGCGTGAGCCGCAGCGCCAGCAGGCCTCCCACCGGTTCGGTGATCAGCACGCTGAAGAAGATGATGATGGGGAATTTGAAGTTGCCGTAGAGCGCGAACAGAATCGCCAACACCAGGACGACGGTGAGGGGCAGGATGATTTTCATCTGCGCCTGGGATGCCAGGTAATCCTTGTATTCGCCGCCCCATTCGAACTTGTAGCCGATGGGGAGACTGATGGCATCGTCCACTTTCTTCCGCGCCTCGCCGACGGCGCTGGCCAGGTCGCGGCCCTCGACGCTGAACTGAATGCCGATGTAGCGCGAGTTAGACTCGCGATAGATGAAGGACGCGCCGCTCTCCACTTTGACCTCGCAGAATTGGCTCAAGGGCAGATACTGGCCGTCGGGCGTCGAGACCAGCAGGTTGCGGATGGCGTTTTCGTCATTGCGGAAACGCTCCTGCATGCGCAGGACGAGATCGAACTGGCGCTCGCCCTGAATCACCTGGGTGGCGGCCTGCCCGCCCATGGCGGTGCCGATCAGGGTATTGATGTCGCTGACGTTCAATCCGTAGCGCGCGAGCTTAGCGCGATCGGGTGTGATGATCAGGCTGGGCTGTCCGGTTTCGCTTACCACCGTGATCTCCGTGATGCCGGGGATCTTGGTGAGGATGTCCTTTACCTGCTTGGCCTTGTCCGCCAGCAGGTTGAGATCGGGGCCGTAGATCTTGACGGCCAGGGCGCTCTTGAGGCCGGTCTCCGCCTCATCCACGGCGTCCTCGGCCGGTTGGGTGTAATTGAAAATGATTCCAGGGAAGGCGGAGAGCTTTTTCTGCACGGCCCCGATGAGCTCCGGCTTGGAGTGGATTTCCCCTTTCCAGGTGGCATCGTTGTAGGGCTTCAGGCCGACGTAGAATTCGTTGTTGAAGAACCCGGTGGGGTCAGTGCCGTCATCCGGGCGCCCCAATTCGTTGGCTACTGTGGTGACCTGCGGAAAGCTCATGAGGATGTTGCGGATCTGCGGGGAAAGGGCGGAAGCTTCCTCGAAAGAAATGGTATAGGGAGTGGTGGCGCGCACCCAAAGGGCGCCTTCATCGAGGTGCGGCATGAACTCGCCGCCAATGGATGGAATCAGCAGGAGCGACGAGGCGAACACCAGCAGCACCAGACACACCGTGACCATGCGGTGGCGCAGGCACCAGCCGAGCGATCTTCTATACTGCCGGCGCACCCAGTCGTAGAGCCTGACTTTGGGTTCGTGGATCCGGCCGCGCAGGAAGTAGGAGCAGAGCACGGGCAACACGGTGAGGGCGCAGAGCAGCGCGCCCAGCAGGGCGAACGACATTGTGTCGGCCATGGGCTGGAACAGTCGTCCGGCGGGGCCGGTGAGGACGTAAATGGGCAGGTAGCCGGCGATGATGACCGCGATGGCGAAAAAGATGGGCCGTTCGACATCGTGCGCCGCGGTGCGAATCACTTCCACGAGACTGTATTTCTGCCCCTCTCGCGAGGCCAGCTCGCGGAAGATGTTTTCGACCATGACGACGGAACCGTCCACAATGATTCCGAAATCGATGGCGCCGATGGAGAGCAGGTTGGCGGGGATGTGGCGCCAGTCGAGGCAGATGAAGGCAAACAGCAGCGCGAAGGGAATGGTGACGGCCACAATCAGCGCGGCGCGCGGGCTGAAGAGGAAGATCCCCAGGATGACCAGGACGAGCAGCATGCCGCGCACCAGGTTGGCCTCCACGGTCTTGGTAGTCTCTTGGATGAGACTCTGGCGGTCGTAGTACGGAACCACCTTCACGTCGGGCGGGAGCACGTGCTCGTTCAATTCCTTGGTCATGGCCTCCACGCGCTTCAGGATGACTTGCGCCTGCTCGCCCACGCGCATCAGGATGACGCCTTCCACGGCTTCATCCTGCTTCATGTAGCCGAACTGGCCGAGGCGCGGCGCGTAGCCAATCTCCGTTTGGGCGAGATCCTTGACGCGCACGGGGATGCCATTTTTCTCCTGCACGATGATGTTGCCGATGTCGGCGATGTCGCGCACCAGGCCCAGGCCGCGGATGTAATAGAACTGCCCGCCCTGGGAATAGAAGCCGCCCCCCGAGTTGGCGTTGTTGTTTGCCAACTGCTGGAAGATTTGCGGGACCGAAACGCCATAGGCGAAGAGCTTGTTGGGATCGAGCAGCACCTGGTATTGCATGGTGGTGCCGCCCATGCCGGAATCGTCGGCCACTCCCTGAATGGAGCGGTAATGGCGCTCCAGCACCCAGTCTTCGATGGTCTTCAAATCCTGCGGCGAACGGTCGGGGCTCTCGACCACGTAGCGGTAGATGAGGCCGCTGGGGCTGAACATGGGGGAAAGGCTGGGCGACACTCCGGAAGGCATCTGGGCGTTGGGCATGCGCTCAAAGGCCTGCTCGCGGACGAAATACTGGTCGACCCCATACTCGAAGTTCATGGCGATAAACGAGAGGCCGTACCGCGAAATGGAGCGAAGCGTATCCAGCCGTGGAATGCCGTTGAGCTCGATTTCGAGCGGGATGGTGACCAGGCGCTCGATTTCTTCGGGGGCATGGCCGGGCCATTGGGTGATGAGCTCGACGTGCGGCGGCGAGAGATCGGGATAGGCGTCGATGGGGAGCTTCTGGAACGACCATGCGCCCCACACCATCACGGCGAGGGCCGCCACAATGATCAAGAAAGGCTGTCTGAGTGCGAAGGAAACGAGTCTGGCGATCATGGGGTCAGCCTTATTGGATACTGGTGGCGAACTGCACGAAGAGGCTGCCGTCGGCCAGCACGTTCTCGCCTTTTTGCAATCCGGCGGTGATCGCGATCATGCCGTCCTGGAGCGTGCCGATGGTGACGGAGCGCTGGGCGAACTTGCCGGGCTCAACCTGGACGTAGACGATGGGCTCGTTCTTGTCGTCGCGCAGCACGGCCGCCGCGGGCACCGCCAACACGCCCGACTGCGAACCGGTGTGAATGGCGGCTTCCACGAACATGTCCTTCTTGAGGATGCCCTCGGGGTTTTGGGTGACGATGCGCACGGGGGTGGTGCGGGTGGCCGGGTCGACGAAGGATCCGACATAGTTGACTACGCCGTGAAAGGTGCGGGCGGCGGCGGGGTTGGTCTCCTCGACGGAATCGCCGATGCGGACGAAGGGAAGGTCGCGGTCGAAGATGTGGCCCTGCACCCAGACGGTGGAGGTGTCGCTCAACACGAAGCAGACGGTGGCGCCGGCCTGGATCAGCATGCCGGGCGAGACGAGCTTCTGCACCACCACGCCAGCGATGGGCGCGCGTACGGCCAATTCGGTGCTGATGGCGGTGCCTTGCTGCTGGGCCTGATCGATTTCCTGCTGGGTAATGCCGAAGATGCGGAGAGCCTGGAGGCTGGTCTGGACGTCGGTGCGGGCGTCGTTGTAGTCGGCGTCAGCGCTCTCCGCGTCCTTGGAGGCGACGGCGCCGCGGACTAGCAATTCATTCATGCGATCCACGATGCGCTTGGCGAGCACCTCGCGGTTGCGGGCCTTACGATAGGCGGAGATGGCGTTGGCGACATCGGGGCTGGAGACGTAGAGCAGCGGGTCGCCTTCCTTGACCTTGGCGCCGGTGTCGACCAGGATGCGCGAAATGGGCCCGTTCACCTGGGTGATGGCCTGGGTGGTGTGATCGGCGTCCCAATCCACCGTGCCGCTGGTCAGAATAGTGGTCTGCCAAACCTTGGTTCCCACGGTGACCACCTTGAGGTGCGCCATTTGTTCGGCGGCCACGGTGAAGAATCCGGCCTGGGGCGCCTTGGTCTGCTCGGCGGCGGCGGCGGGGGCCTTCCCATTCCCGCAGGCGCATTGAAAGATCGCGAGCCCGAGCAGCGCGCCCGCGGGAAAACGGCGCGGCATCAACAAATACATAGTCGGCATAGAATTACAGCCTCTCCTCTTCATTCCTGGTTTTGGCAAATCAAAAACGCGGAACCGCGCCGTTTCGGGCGCACGGACCGCGAGGTTGCGCTGAAGAAAACTAAGCTGGAGGGGCTCGGGAAGAACGGGCGGCGGGACGACCGTCATGCGTGGCTTCGAAATCCGGCGGAGATTCCAGCCAGGCAATGCGCAAAACCGGGGCCAGAGGCGCACCGCTAGACGATTGCAGGAACGGCAGCGAGCCGGCGAAGCAGACCAGGCAGCCATGATCCTGCGCCTGGTGCCGCTCGTGCGCGGACGTGAGCGCCGCGGATTGACCGGCGGTAACGGCGCAGAGCAGGAGCAGCACCAGCACATACTGAATCCGGCGGTGTGCCCTGCTCCTCATGGTTAACCAGTATACTCCCGGGAATTCGAGAGCGCCCGCTCATGGATCAGTTTAGCCCGCTCCCGGCTTGATTCCGCCCGCCCGTCCGAATGAAATAGGCCGCTCCCCGCTCGCAACTCGATACTCCATATTATGAAGGACTCTCGCTCCCTGGGTTCCGCATTTGCCGTGCTTCTGCTGTTACTGGCTTTCGCCGGTTTGATGCAAGCGCAATCCAGCAGCGGCACTTCCGGCACGGTTCGCGGTTGGGTCCTCGATCCGTCGGGAGCGGCCATCGTGGGTGCGGCGGTGGATATCCAGAATCCGGTGTCTCACTACAGCCGCAGCACGGTGACGGACAGCCAGGGCAAGTTCGAGTTCGACAACCTTCCGTTCAATCCGTATCGCGTGAATGGGAAGGCGCCCAGCTTCCAGGCGGGCGGGCAGGACGTCGATGTGCGTTCGCCGATCCCGGTGGAAATCAAACTTACCCTGCAGATCGGTACCGCGGCCCAGTCGGTAGCGGTGTCGGCCCAGGCCGAGGCTATGCTGGAAGTCGACCCCATCGCTCACACCGACATGGATCGCGACCTGTTCGACAAACTGCCCCTGTCGGGTCAATCTTCGTCGCTCAGTTCGCTGGTGACCATGGCCGCGCCGGGTATCAGCGCGGATTCCGATGGCATGTTCCACGGCTTTGGCGATCACGCGTCCAATTCGTTTTCGGTGGACGGCCAGAAGATTACCGACCAGCAGAGCAAAGTTTTCTCGAACCAGATTCCACTGGATTCGGTGCAGTCGATGGAAGTGATCCAGGGCGCGCCGCCGGCCGAATACGGCGACAAGACCAGCGTGGTGATTGTGGTGACCACGCGCTCCGGCCTGGGCGAGAGCAAGCCGCATGGCCAAATCGACACGTCCTATGGCTCATTCGGCTCGGAGAGTGCGGGGTTCAACCTGGCGTATGGCGGGCAGTCGTGGGGCAATTTCATTTCCGCCAACGCGATGGGCACGGACCGGTTCCTGGATGGTCCGGAATTGACAGTGATGCACGATCGCGGAAACCAGGGAAATCTATTCGACCGCATCGACTTCAAACCGTCGCAGGCCGACACCATCAATCTCAATTTGAGCTACACGCGGTCCTGGTTCCAGTCGCCGAATTCCTTCGATGGGCAGGACGCCACGGCATGGTCGGGAGTGGTGGTGGACAATAACGGCCTGGGTCCCAACGGCCTGCCGGTGGGATCGCAGGATCAGCACGCCAAGATCCGCACCTTTAACGTTGCTCCCACGTGGACCCACCTGTTTGGCGCGCATACGCTCTTTACGGTGGGGGCATTCGTGCGCCAGGATCAGTTCAACTATTACCCCTCCCGCGACCCATTCGCCGATTTCACCCCGGATTTGCAGAGCGAGACGATCCGGCAAGACCGCCGGCTCACCAACGTCGGGGGGCACATGGATCTCTCCTACGTGGCCGGCATTCATAACATCAAGGCAGGTTTATCGTACGACCAGACGCTGCTGGGGGAGCACGACACTTTCGGGATCGTCGATCCCACCCTCAACGCGGTTTGCCTCAACTCCGACGGCAGCCCGAACACGCTGGCGTCGCTGATGAATCCGACGCAGTGCACGGGCTCGCTCTCGCCGAATCCCAAATTCGCGCCTCTGTTGGGCTGCTATGACCTGACCCGAACCGGCATTCTGCCGGGCTCGGACGGTTGCCCCGGTTCCAGAAGCGGCCCGTACACCTTTAACGGCAATGGAAACATCAAGGAGATGGCGCTGTTCTTCCAGGACAACATTACGGTGAAGAACTGGAACTTCAATGCGGGCCTTCGCTTCGATGACTACCACGGCCTCACCTCGGCTACGGCGCTCGAGCCACGGCTGGGCGCGGCGTACCACATCAAGGCGACCAAGACAGTGGTTCGGGCTTCATATGCCCGCACCATGGAAACCCCATTCAACGAGAACCTGGTGCTTTCCAGCCTGGGATGCAACGACCCGGTTGTGAACGCGCTGATGTCCACCCTGGGAGCGTGCAATACCACGCCGCTATCACCGGGGTCGCGCAATGAGTTCCACGCGGGGCTGCAACAGGCTTTTGGAAAATACCTGACGGTGGATGGCGAATACATCTGGAAATACACCAACAAGGCCTTCGACTTCAGCGTCTTCGGCAGCACGCCAATCACGTTTCCCATCGAGTGGGACCGTTCCAAAATCCCCGGCTATGCGGTGCGAGCCACCATGCCGAACCTGCATGGCCTTTCGGCGTTCGTGGTTTTCTCGAGCGTGGCGGCGCGCTTCTTCACGCCGCAGGTGGCCGGGATCGGTTCCACGCCGGAGGGGAGCACGGTGTTCCGCATCGACCACGACGAACTGTTCAACCAGACGACGCATATGCAATACCAGCCCTGGAAGAACGGGCCGTGGTTCGGCCTCACCTGGCGCTACGACAGCGGCCAGGTGGCCGGGGCGGTGCCATGCGCGGGCGGCAATTGTAATAATGGGCCGGATGGAACCGATTCCATCGTAGACGTTTCCAGGCTGTCTCCCGATCAGCAGTTTGAGGCGGGACTCTTTTGCGGCAGCGTACACGCAACCGTCACCGTCCCGATCAGCCCCAACGGGTTGTGCCCGGCGTCGCAGTATGGCTCGACGCTGCTCAAGATTCCGGCAGCCGGGACGGAAAACGACGACCACAATCCGCCACGCATCGCGCCGCGGAATCTCTTCGACCTGGCGCTAGGCGACGACAACCTCTTTCATGGCGAGCGCTACAAGTGGAGCGCGCGCCTGGCGGTAGCCAACCTGACGAACCGGGAAGCGCTGTACAATTTCCTCTCGACCTTCAGCGGAACGCACTATGTTTCGCCGCGCGCGGTCACGGCGAGCATCTCTTTCCACTTTTGAGGTTGCAAATACTGAGGCTCGCGTAATACAGGCACAAACGTTGCCTCACGGTCGCGGCTCGCGGCACATGCTCTTCAGAATTCCACCCTGGCCTGAAACGCGATCATGCGCGGTGAGCTGTCGCCGCCCAATCCAACCCCCAGCAATCCCGTCGGCGGCGACGTCGGATAGCTGAGCGCTCCGAATCCGGTCTCGGTGGAAGGTTTGCCCGGAATTCCCGCGTACCCCAAAACCGGAAGGCCAAAATTTGGATGATTGAGCAGGTTGAAGAGTTGACCGTCAATGCGCAGCTTCACGCGCTCTGTGAATTGAAACCACTTGGTCAGATACAGGTCGCCCCAGAAGAAATCGGGACCGCGTAATGCGTTCCGTCCGAGATTCCCGAACTGGCAGTCCTTCGGACTGTCGCCGCCGGCACAGGCCCCGGTGCTTGGATCGACAACCGAAACAAACGCGTCGGGGTTGAGCCACTGCATCGTTCCGGGCTGAGTCACGCCGGGGATCGGATTGTGGTCGTATGGCGATACGCCGGGAACCGCGCTGGCATATTGCGGGCCGCTGCCCTGCACGATGCCGTTTCCGTTGGCGGAATAAGGCGCGCTCAAAACCGAAAATGGCAAGCCGCTATGCCAAAAAACGGTGCCCGAGACCTGCCAACCGTTCAGCGCCCGGCCCAGCAAGTGGTTCCGGACATTGACCGGCAACCGGTAAACGTATTGAGCTGTGAGATTCTGCCGCACGTCGTAATCGCAGGGACCGTACTGGCGGCCAAGCTCGCCAGGCAGCGGCGAAAGAACGGCTCCGGCCGCGAATGGCAGGAAGCCGCCGTTTGAGACCGTATCCATGCAGCGGCTCCACGTGTAGTTGGCCTGAACCTGAATGCCGTGCCCCAGCGCCTTGCCGGCCGTTAACTGGAGAGCGTTGTAGTGGCTGTTCGCGCCGGTGCTCAATTGCGTCACCGGGCCGAAGCGGGCGTCTTTCGGCTGCCCGTACGGAAACGGCGCGAAGCAGCCCTCGCAGACCGTCTGATAACCGTTCACTTGCGTCTCATAGGGCTGATTGACCGCGCGCGTGCCTACATACTGCGCCCGCAGATTGAAAGCGTTGCCGATTTGGTGTTCCACCGCGAAACTCCACTGCATGAAATAAGGCGCGTGGAGCTTGCCATCCGGAACCGCGGTAATCGAAATCGGCGGAAGGCAGGAATGCGGATTTGCCAGGCTGGAAGCGCAGGAAAGCTGGCCTTGAGCGAAGCCTGAATTGAATAGCTGATTCGCCGCCGCGGTCGCATCGATCGCGCTGTTCGGAACTCCCGGAGCAATTGCCACTCCCCCTGCCGTGCCCAGCAATCCGCCCTGGAACGTCTTCGAATAGGGAGGATTCGTGCCTACGGTATCGACCACGCTGCCCGGCAGGATGTCGCTGAACAGGCCAAAGCCGCTGCGCAGCACCGTGTGTGACGCCATCTGCCACGCTATGGCGGTTCTGGGCTGGAGGATCGCGGCGGGCGTAGCGGCGAAAATGGTCTTCTGCCCGCCTCGAATGACCTGGCTCAACGGTTGGTTCACATCGTGGGAAATGGAATCGAATGACCCGGCGAGGCGCGCCACGGCGTTGTGCGGATTCAAGGGATTTGAATTGTATGTATCGCGGACGCCGAACGTCCATGTCAACGTGCGCGTGACCTTCCATGTGTCTTGCGCATAAAAATCCAGGTTGAGGAAGTTGTAAGGCTGCGAATTGGCCAGCGGGAAAGTTTCTGAAGACGTCGATGCAACTCCGTAGATGAATTGCGGCAGGGTCGTGTAGGTGACCAGCGGGACCACACCCTCACCAAAATCATAGTCGTTCAGGCGGAAGATCCGGTTGTTGGTTCCGAACTGGAGTTCGTGCGAGCCGGCCGCCCAGGCCAGATTGTCGTTGATAAAGAAACGCGTGGCGCGCCGCCCCTGCACCCACGTATTGTCGAGCCCTCCAAGCGTAGTGAGCGGCGCGTTGGAGCCGCCGCCCTGGAGGACGATGGGAAAGGCCGCCAGGGTCTTTGGAAGATCGGTCGGCCCGAACAGGCTCTCGTACCACGAAAACGCAGGATTGAAGTAATTCACCAGGTGCCCGGAGAACACATGCGTGTAACCCGATGCGAATGAGTAAAGGGGTTGCGGAGAGACGGCGTTGAACAGCGGATTGATCGGATCGGTATAGGCGGCTTGCAGTCCGGTGTCGGCCTGAAACCGGAACCAGGCGGTGTTCCGAGCGTCGATGTTGTAGTCGATGCGAGCCGTTTGCACCTGCTCGCTATCGTCGCTCGAGTGCGAAACGCTCTGCCGATTCGCGCAACCGTTTCCATTCGGAGGAGTGCCAGGGCTGCCGCCCGCGCCGCTCCCATCGCTATTGAAGGGACAGCCGAGAACCGCGAGCGGAGTCCCCGCCGTATTGCCGTAAAGCGCAAAGAGCTTCTGATAGAACGGTACAAGCCGGGGCGCTGCCTGATAAGTCGATCCGGTTATGGAGTCCACGCCGCCGCGTGGCAATTGCTCCAGCACATAGTCCTGAAACGCCGGCGTGGGCACGGTCGTGGGACTGACGATCGGCAACGCAATGCGAACCCATTCGGAGTCGAAGAAGAAAAACAGCTTTTCCTTGATGATCGGGCCGCCCAGGCTCCCGCCGAAGTGATTCACCGTGGAGCGCGGCTTGTGGTTTCCGGCCGTCGAGTTCGTGAAGAAATCGGCGGCGTTGAACTTCGAGCCATTCCAAAGCTCGTACAGGTTTCCATGAAACCGGTTAGCGCCGGATTTCGTGACGTAGTTGACCTGAGAAGCGCCATACCGGCCCTGATCGACTGCGTAGGAGAGTGTATTGACCGTCACCTCGGCGATCGAATTCAATCCCAGCACCAGGTTGGTCGAGAGCCCGCTGTTCAGATTGGTCAGCGGATCGTTGGTTTCCAGTCCATCCACGATATACCCGTTGGAAAGCGATGGCAGACCATTGAATTGCACGTTGCCATAGCCGTTCGTGCCCCCCACGAAGTCGTTGCCGCTGCCTGCGGTGTTGATGAGGGCGCCGGCGGCAAACTGCAGCGGGTAGGTCATATCGCCACCGGGATTCGGGAGATCCTCGATCGATCGGGCGGTCAGCGTCGTCGAGGTGTTGGGATTCTCCGGGTTGATCAAGGCCGCTTGTTCCTGCACCAGGATGCTTTCGCTTTCCGTTGAGATGTTGAGCTTGAAATCAGCCGTTTGCTTCTGCCCAAGACCAGCCGGCACGGTATTGTTCTGCTGCGCTTCAAAGCCCTTCGCTTCCACTTTCACCAAGTACATTCCCGGCTTGAGTTGCGGAAAGCTAAAGCGTCCGCCATCGTCCGTTTTCACTGATCGCTTCAGGCCATTCTCGCTGCTTGTCAAAGTCACGGTCGCGCTGGGGACCGCCGCGCCGGAAGGATCGGTCACCGTCCCAACAATCGCGCTGGTCGTCTCGCCCTGAGCCATCGCCGAAACACGCAGCGCCAAAACCAGGACCAGGAATGCCAGATGGCGCCGCCAGTATTTAGGCATACCTAATTTAACTATATTGTCTTCCTCGCGTCAAGCAACCGTAGCCGCCCGGCAAGCGAGCGGCCTCTCGCAATGGCAACGGATAAGCCCAATTGCAGCCGGGCGTTGGCGGGAGTATCCTCACATTTAGTGCAACCTAGAAAACATAGGCCGTACACTACGGAATCTGTAGACAATTATTTGAAAGCCATCCTGGAGCTGGCCGGGCCTGAAGAAGAACGCGTGGCCGGCAGCTCGCTCGCCCGGCATCTCCGCATCCGTGCCGCATCCGTCACGGGAATGCTCCAAAAGCTCGCGGCTCAGAAGCCGCCGTTTGTGAAATATGAAAAGCACCGCGGCGTGCGTCTGACGGCAGCCGGGAGGATGCGCGCTTTGGAGGTTCTTCGCCATCACCGCTTGCTGGAACGTTTTCTCCATGATTTCCTCGACTATTCCTGGGACGAAGTTCACGATGAGGCGGAACGGCTGGAACATTTTATCTCGGAGAAGCTGGAAGATCGGATCGCCGCGAAATTGGGAGACCCGGAAACCGACCCGCATGGGCACCTGATCCCCGAGCGAGGCGGAGCATTTCCGGCCCGGCAAGAGGTGCTGTTATCAAGATGGGCATGCGGGATACCAGCGGTTATCAGCAGCGTGTCGGACCGCGACCCCTCCGTTCTTCGTGAGATGACCCGTTTAGGTCTGAAGCCGGGAGTGGCAATCACAGTCGAAGCGGGAACTCGTAACGCCTCCCTGTTGGTGCGCATCGGCGATGGCGGGGACCAGGTGCGCTTGAGCCAGACGCTTGCCTCCGAAATCTCGGTGATGGCCGGCGCGCTGGTGGCGCCGGTCGCCTAGGCGAGCGAGAGACTCAGAAGCTCAACCGCAAGGCTAACTGGAACACGCGTTGGTCGACGCCTTCCCGACCGTTGCCGGTGGTTGCCGTGATCGCGGCATTGGGATACCACCCTGCCCACAAAACCCGCCACCATCCCTCACGTAATCAGCATGCAGTCGCCGTATGAAAAAAATCGATACCGTTCTTCGACGGCATGGCGGTATGCGGCCAGCGCCAGTTCGGTTCCGGCAAAGGCGCAAACCAGCAGCAGCAAGCTGGTGCGCGGCAGGTGGAAGTTGGTCAGCATGGCGCCGGCCGCGCGGAACTGATACCCGGGATAAATAAAGATATCGGTCTCACCGCTCGCCGCGCCGGCCGCGAGCGCGCTTTCGATGGTGCGGACACTGGTGGTTCCCACGGCGACCAGGCGCTTCGCGCCGCGCATTAGCGCCGCATTCGGTTCGGTGATGCAAAAGCGCTCCGTGTGCAGACGGCCGTCTTCCACGCGCGCGGCATGCAGCGGCTGAAACGTCCCCAGCCCGACGTGCAGCGTAACGTAGGCCACCGCGGCGCCGCGGGCGCGGCATTCCTCCAGAATTTCCGCCGTGAAATGCAGCCCGGCGGTGGGCGCGGCCACCGAGCCCTTCTCGCGCGCGAATATGGTCTGGTATCTTTCGCGATCGGCCGCTGCGTCGGGCCGCTTAATGTAGGGCGGCAGCGGGACATGCCCGATCTTTTCGAACTCCGCGAACAGGTCGGACGAACCCGCGAAGCGGATGGCGCGCTGGCCGAATTCGCCGCGCCCGACGATCTCAGCTTCCAGGTCCGGTGTGAAGCGGATGCGTTCGCCGGAGGGCAATTTGCGGCCGGGCCGCACCAGCGCCTCCCATTCGCGGCCATCGGCGCTTACGGCGCGCAGCAGAAAAACTTCCACCTCCCCGCTCAGAAATTCCCGCCGCTTCGGGTTATTCTTTCCCACCGGCAGCGCGTGCAGCCCCGCGCGATGGCCGAAGAGCCGCGCCGGGAAGACGCGCGAATCGTTGAGCACCAGGCAATCGCCGGGGTGGAGATACCCGGGAAAATCGCGAAACAGGCGGTCTTCCCAGCGCCCGGTGCGGCGGTCGACCACCAACATGCGGCCGCCCGCGCGGTCGCTCGGCGGCGCCTGGGCGATCAATTCTTCGGGCAGTTGATAGTCGAAGTCCGCCAGATCCAAGTCCTTGCCCCAGACTTCACTGTAGCGAAAACAGCTCCCCCTGCTCCTCGCCTTCCCACAGTTCGGGCCGGTATTCGATCCAGCCGGAGGCCAGGCCATAGCGGTCGCGGACGCGGTCGAGGCGCGCGGCCAGCGCTTCTTTATAGGCACGGCCGAGGTGGACGCGGCCTTCATACATGGCCCGGTAGCGCGGAGCGAGGTCCGGAAACTCGCGATCCAGGAACGGCAGGAAGACCTTGCGCGCCGCCGCGCCCAGAAAGAGCGGACCGCCGCCGAAGGTCATGGCGCCGGCCTGGCGCGCGGCGTAAGCCAGCCGGTCGAGCGATCTTTCGCCGTCGGTGAGCCCCGGCATCACGGGGTTGGGAAGCACGCCGACGCAAATTCCGGCGGCGCTCAATTTACGCGCCGCGGCCAGGCGCAGTTCCGGAAGCGGCGCCAGCGGTTCGAGCAGGCGTGCCAGCTTTTCGTCGAGCGTGGTGATGGTGAAATGAACCGCCAGCACGTTCGAGCGCGCAATCTCGCGGAGCAGGTCGAGATCGCGCACCACCAGGCCGCTCTTGGTGGTGATGCCGACGTGGCGGCCCCGTTCGCGCGCGAAGACCTCCAGGATCGCCCGCGTGCGGCGATAGCGGCGCTCCGCGGGCTGATACGGGTCCGTGGCCGTTCCGATGGCGATATGTTCCGCGCGATGGATGCGGCCCAGTTCCTGTCGCAACAGGTGCGCAGTGCCCGATTTGGCGTAGATCTTGTCTTCGAAATCCTCCGGCTTCATTTCCATGAATTCGTGGGTGTAGCGCGCAAAGCAATATTTGCAGCCGAATTCGCAGCCGCGATAAGGGTTGATGGTCCATTGAAACGGCATCCCCGGGCGCGTGCGGTTGAGGATGCTGCGCGTGGGAATCTCGAAGTATTGAACCTGGCGTTTGGCTTCGAGCAATTCGCTCTGGGAAGCCAGTCGAGCGATGCCTACCAGTGCCATGCTCTATTTTCGCTTTTTATTCGCCATTTGGCAAGGGGAAAGCGCGACGAAGTAAAATCTCAGTAACTATCTTTATTTCTTACGGTTGCGTAGATAAGGTCAGGACAGTTCCCAGCGCCAGACGGGCATGCCGTCCTCTTCTTCTTCACCGGCGACTTTCATCCCGATTTTTTCCAGAATCCGGGTGGAGGCGCTCCGCTCGGCGGCGGTGTGCGCGATCACCGCGGTGACGCCAGATTGGGCCTTGGCACGCTTTACCAGAAAGCGCGCCATCTCGGTTCCAATTCCGCGCCCTTCAAAGCCCGGAAAGCAGAAGTAAGCGATCTCGACCACCCCATTCACCGGCGGGCCTTTCAGGCTGCAAGTGCCGGCCAGTTGCCGCGTGGCTTCCTCCACCACCAGGTAGCCGAACCACTCGGGCGCGGTCTCGTAAGGAAATGACTTCATGAACGTGAGGCTCTGCTGCGCGACGGGTTGCGCGAGTTCGTGAAGGCGGATGTTATATTCGGCGGCGAATTCGTCCGGCTCGGACGCCAGATGCCGCAGCACTTTCCGCGTGGCCGGAATGAATTCCAAGACGCCCAAATTTCACCTCTCGTTGACTTGCCTTGAGTATACAGTTGCTGGGGTGGGAGCCTGTAGGAGCATGATTCTGAGGTGCAAGAAAGAGCCGGACCAGGGGGTCCGGCGCGGGCGAGGGCGCCCGCCCCACTATGTTTCCACCATTCGGAGACGCAGGTCGCGCAGATTTCGCAGCAGAATGTCGGGTCCCTCGCGGATCAGATCCTCGACGGGCGTGATTCCGGTGCGCACGGCAATCGACCGAATGGAATTCTGGCGCGCCGCCTGAATGTCGGAAGTGGCGTCGCCGATCAATGAAATCGGGGTGTCCGCGTTAATCAAGCGGCGGCGGCGCGCTTCCCCGATGGCCAGCGCCACCAGGCCGCCGCGAGTCGCGGCCATTTCGCCGAACGCGCCGTATCGGAAATAATGGCGAAGTCCCGCCCGCTCGAGTTTGCGCCAGCCGATGCGCGTGAGGTTGCCCGTGACCAGGGCAAGCAGGACGCCGTGGCGGGCCAGGCGATCGAGCACGGGCTCCACTCCGGGACAGTGTGCGTGGCGGAGGTCCGGGCAGACGCGCAGGTAATAGCGCTCGGCGGCGGTGAGGATTGCGGGCATGGCCGCGCGGATGAACCGGGGCGCGGCGCCGGCGCGGCGCATCATTTCGCGAAGGATCACGGGATCGAGCATGCCCTGCACCGGGATGCCTTCGGTGGTTGTGTCGAGGCCGGTGACGCGGCGGATGCCTTCGACCAGGGCTTCGCGGTGATGGGGCCCGGCACGGCGGGTCAGGGTGCCGTCGATATCGAAAAGAACCAGAGCGCGGTGGATCAAAATGCAATCATACGCCGCTACAATGGGGATGTGCAGCAAGCGAAATTCCGCATCGGCCTGATCCAGATGGCCTGCGCCAAAGATCCCAACCAGAATCTGGCGAAGGCTGAGTGGCACATCCGGGAGGCGGCCGGAAAAGGCGCGCAGATCGTTTGCGTGCAGGAGTTGTTCCGCAGCGAGTACTTCTGCCGCGAGGAGAATGCCGGTAACTTCGATCTGGCCGAGCCCGTTCCGGGACCGACCAGCGAAAGCTTCGGCAAACTGGCGGGCGAGCTGGGAGTGGTCATCATCGGCTCCATTTTCGAACGCCGTGCCGCGGGCGTTTACCACAACACCGCGCTGGTGACGGATGCCGACGGCGCGCTCGCCGGAACGTACCGCAAAATGCACATTCCGGACGATCCGCTGTATTACGAGAAGTATTATTTCACTCCCGGCGACTTGGGATTCCGCGCCTTCGACACGCGTTACGCGCGTCTGGCGCCGCTGGTCTGCTGGGACCAGTGGTTTCCGGAAGCGGCGCGGCTGGCGGCGTTAGATGGCGCGCAAATCATCTTCTATCCCACGGCCATCGGCTGGCATCCGGCGGAGAAACAGCAGTACGGCAAGGCGCAGCACGATGCGTGGCGCACCATCCAGCGGGCACACGCCATTGCCAACGGAGTTTACGTCGCGGTGGTGAATCGCGTGGGCTACGAAGGCACGGCCGAAAAGGGCATCGAATTCTGGGGCGGATCATTCGTGTGCGATCCTTTCGGCGAAGTGCTGGCGGAGGCCTCGCACGACCGGGAGGAAACGCTGATCGTGGAGTGCGACCCGCGCCGCATCGAAGAAGTGCGGCGCAACTGGCCGTTCCTGCGCGACCGGCGGATCGACGCCTACGGCGGCATCCTGAACCGGGTGATCGATTGAAGCCGCAAGATTCTCCGCGCACGCTCGGCTTCCGCATGCCGGCCGAATGGGAGCCGCATGAAGCCACCTGGATTGCCTGGCCGCACAACCGCAGCGACTGGCCGGGGCGATATTCGCCCATCCCCTGGGTGTACGGCGAGATCGTGCGCAAGCTGAGCCGCGTGGAGCGCGTGCGGATTCTGGTGGAGGGCCGCTGCGCCGAAGAGCAGGCGCGCCGCGTGCTGCGCAAAGTGGGCGCGGAAGATCGCGCCGTGGAGTTTTTCACCTGCCCCACCAACCGCGCATGGACGCGCGACTACGGGCCCATCTTCGTGAAGAACCGCCGCGGTGGAACGGCGCTCGCCGCGTGGCGTTTCAACGGCTGGGCCAAGTACGACGATTGGCAAAAGGACTCAAAAGTTCCGGCCTACATGGCCAAGCTGCTGAAGCTGCCGCTATTCGTTTCCCAGATGGTGCTCGAAGGCGGCAGCATCGACGTCAACGGCGCGGGTCTGCTGCTGACCACCGAAGAGTGCCTGCTGAGCGGCGTGCAGGCGCGCAATCCCGGAATGAGCCGCGCGGAAATCGAGGCCACGTTGCGCGACTATCTCGGCATCGCCCGCGTGATCTGGCTGCGCAACGGCATTGCGGGTGACGATACCCACGGCCACGTGGACGACCTGGCGCGCTTCGTTGCGGCGGACACAGTGGTGGTCGAGGCGGAGCCGGACCCCTCGGATGCTAACTACGAGCCGTTGCGCGAGAACCACGCGTTGCTGCGCGCGGCGGGCCTGCGCGTAGTGAAACTGCCCATGCCGCGTCCGCTGGTTTTTGACGGACAGCGCCTGCCGGCGAGCTACGCCAATTTTTATATCGCCAACGGCCTGGTGCTGGCGCCGACTTTCAACGATCCGAGCGATCGCGTCGCGCTCCACACGCTGGCGCGCGTCTTGCCCGATCGCGATGTGGTGGGCATCAACTGCACCGAACTGATCTGGGGGCTGGGCGCGCTGCACTGCATGACGCAACAGCAGCCGAAGTAAACCAGCCCGGCTCATCAATCGCCGTCCCTTTGCTTTCGCTCCAGGTACCACGGCACGTCGACTATCACGATGCGGCCGTTTCCCTTCCTCATCAGCAGCGCTTTCAGTACGGCGGCGCGCTGGTTGTGGAGCATGTAATTATACCAGTGGCTCTCCACCAGCTCCGGAATGACCACCGCTACAATCCGTCCGGGATTCTGGCGCTCCAGATCCAGGATGAACGTCACGATGGGCATAATCACGAAGCGGTAGGGAGACGCGATCACCGCAAGCACCGGCTCTTGCAGGCCCGATTCACGCGCCGGCCGCGCAACGTGGTCTTGCCACTCCTTCACCAGGAGGTCGCTTTCCTCGGTCTCGATGTGCACGGCGCGCACGTCCGGGGAAATATTCAAAGCGAATCGCAGGGCCTGGGCCGCGATGAGGTTCCAGCGCTGCACCGGCAGCACTACCAGCGGCGGATTCGGCTTGCCGGGGCTGAACTCGAGCGGTGCGGCAATCTCTTGCGCCACCCAGTCATAATGCCGGCGCACGGCCACCATCGTCACCAGCAGCAGCGGAACCATGATGACGGTGATCCACGCGCCTTCCATAAATTTCGCGGCGAGGATCACCACCACGGTAATGCCTGTGGCCGTTGCCCCCACGGCGTTGATCACCATGCTGCGGCGCGCGTGCGGGCCGCCGATGCGCCTCCAATGCATCACCATTCCGGCCTGCGAGAGCGTGAATGCCAGAAATGCGCCGATGGCGAACAGCGGAATCAGCCGGTCCGTGACGCCTCCGAAGACGATCAGCAGGCCCCCCGCGATGACCGCCAGCACAATGATGCCCTCGGAGTAGACCAGACGCCGCCCGCGCCCGCCGAACGAACTGGGAAGATAACCGGTTTCGGCGATGGCGCGGCAGAGCCTGGGGAAATCGGCAAAAGAAGTATTCGAGGAGAGCACCAGCACCACCACTACCGAAGAGATGGCCACGTAGTAGAACGCGCCTCTGCCGGCGATCGCGCCGAGCATTTGCGACAACATGCTTTGGTATCCCGGCGCGCCGGGATCGGCGGCACAGATATGGTAAGCGCGCCCCAGCCAGGCGATGCCGCCTAGCAGCGCAATCAGGATCGCGATGATGATCCCGAGCGTGCGCTGCGCCGTTTGGACCACCGGCTCGCGGAAAGCCGTGACGCCATTGCTCACCGCTTCCACCCCGGTCATGGCTGCGCATCCGCTGGCGAAGGCCCGCAACAGCAACCACCATCCGACCGCGACGATTTGCGGTGGAAAGGCCGGCGGCGCGACCACCGGCACGGGCGCGCCGCCGGCCGCCAGCGTCTTGAAGATGCCGATGCCGATGGCCAGCAGCAACGAACCCACAAACAGGTAGGTGGGCGTCATGAAGATCAGTCCCGCCTCGCGCATGCCGCGGAGGTTGATCAGCGTGATGGCCGCCAGAATTCCCAGGCAGAGCGCCAGGGTGTGCGGCTGCAAAGAAGGGGCCGCCGAAACCAGCGCCCCCACGCCGGCGGAGATGCCCACCGCCACGTTCAAAATATAATCGATCATCAGCGCCGACCCGGCCAGCAAGCCCGCCGAACTTCCCAGGTTCTCGCGCGCCACGGTATACGACCCGCCGCCGCCCGGATAGGCCGCGATGGTCTGGCGGTAGGAAAAGAACACGATGGTCAGCAGCGCGATGATCGACAGGCTGATGGGGACAAGGTACTGGCTGGCGAGCGCGCCGAGCGGCCGCAGCACGGTCAATGCAGCTTCCGGGCCGTAGGCCGCCGAACTCAAGGCGTCGAGCCCGAAAATGGCGATGCCCGCCAGCACTCCGAGCCTCTGCCCTTGCTCTTCGCGGGACGAGAGTGGGCGGCCCAGCAGGAAATCGAGAATCGACATGGACTCTCAGTTTACCGTGATGGAACGGACGACCGGTTTGTGTCGTCCGTCAGGCAGCGTGCTTCAGCGAGACATAACAGGCCACGAAAAGCGATGGCCTGTACCACCCACTCACTTGCCGGTCAGTTCGTTCACCAGGCTTCTGGCATTGTAGAGCTTGCCCAGGGCCTCGGTCATGGCGGCGGTGTGGACGGCCACGGCGCGGTTGCTGGATCCGTCATAGACGAAATCGCCAACCAGGGATTCGATGTTGCCGTCGAAGATCACGCCGACGATCTCACCCTTCGCATTGATCACCGGCGATCCGGAATTGCCACCGATGATGTCGTTGGTGGTGACGAAATTGAGCGGCGTGGCCAGGTTGAGTTTGTCGCGGCCTTCCTGGTAGCGCGAAGGCAGGTAGAACGGTCCCTCATAATTGAAGCCGGCGGCGCGGTCGTACAAGCCGAACAGAGTGGTCTTGGGCGGCGCCTTGGTGCCGTTCATGGGATAGCCTTGCACCTGGCCGTAGGAAAGGCGGAGCGTGAAGGTGGCGTCGGGATAGGTGGTCTTGCCGTATGCGGCGAAACGCGCTTTGCCGATTTGTTCGCCGGCGCGCTGCTCCACGCTCTGCACGTGATCCTCGAACCACTTGTTAAGCTCGCGGCGCAGCGGATCGAGGCGGCGCGCCATAACGATCATCGGATCGGTGGATGCGGCCAGGGCCGGTTCTCCGCCATCCACCAGCTTGTGGCGCACTGCGGGGTCGGAGATGGTGGCGCCGTTGACCAGCTCCGTGGCGGCCCGCTGGGGCGAGCGGCCGTCCAGCACGGTCTTCACAAAAGCGTCATCGGGGCCGAGCGAGGCCAGCGCCAGCTCGAGCGAACCGGTGAGGCGGGCGATTTCCATGGCCGGATAAATCGGAGCAGGAGAATACAGGCGCAGGCGCGTGGATTCGAGCTGCGAGTCGTGATAGCCGGGCAGGCGTTCGCCATCGGGCTTCTTAATCTCGGCGACATACTGCACGATGGTGGTGGCCAGCGCGGCGAGCCCGGAATCGAGGGAGCGGAAGAGACGTTGGCTGGTGCGCGGAGCGGCGGCTTTTTCGGCGGCCGCGATCGCATCCCAGGCGCTGCCATAGGCGGCCTTCCATTGCGGGTTGGCCATCACCTTGGCGCGGAAATCGGCTTCGTCCTTTTGTTTGGCGGCCATCACGCCGGGGTCCAGCAGACCGCGCAACCGGCCATCATCCGCTTTGAGGCTGTTGGCGAAGCTGAAAATGGTGGAACCGGTCTGGCGGGCCTGCTCATCGCCCAACGAAGCATAGCGTTCGAGCGTCGCGATGCGATTCTTGAGGTTCTTGATGGTGAGGGGCATCGTGAGATCACGGACGGCTTCGAGCTGCGCGACGGTGTCGAGGCGCGCCGTGGAACCGGGATGGCCAGCCACGAAAACCAGCTCGTTATCGGCCGCGCCGGCGGGATTCCACTGCAAATAATCCTTGCTCTCGATGGGCTTGCCGTCCTGGTAGACGCGGAACAGGGCCATGTCGAGGTCGTAGCGGGGATAGGTGAAGTTGTCGGGGTCGCCGCCGAAAAAGGCGGCCTGCTGCTCTGGCGCGAAGACCAGGCGCACGTCGGTGTACTTCTGGTAGCGGTAGAGCCAGTATTCGCCGCCGTTGTAGAGCGTGATAACGTCGGAGCGGAAGCCGGTCTTCTGCTGGCTCTCACGCTCGATTTCAGCCATCACCGCGCGGCGGGCGGCGAATTCTTCTTCGGGCCGGGCGGTCTTCTTCACCGCGGCGGCCACGCGCTCAGTGACGTTTTCGAACGAGACCAGCACATTGACTTCGAGGTCCGGCGACTTCATCTCCTGATCGGGCGTGGCGGCGTAAAAGCCGTTCTTGATGTAGTCGTGCTGGGCGGTGGAGTTCTTTTGCAACTGGCCGCGGGCCACGTGGTGATTGGTGAGCAGCAGGCCGTGGGCGCTGACAAAAGAGCCGGAACCGCCGTCGTTCAGCCGTGCGCAGGAAAGCCGGATGTGGTCCAGCCACTGCTGAGTGGGCGTGAAGTGATACTTTTCCTGCAACTGCTTGAGCGGTGGATTGTCGAAGGTCCACATGCCTTCGTCGGAGCGCACGGGCACGCTGAACAGCAGGACGGCGCACGAAGAGATAACCAGGGTGTGGAAGATTTGCGGGCGAATATGCATAGAAGGAGACCTCCGGATCTTGAAACCATAGCTTAGCGCGCTTCGGGACGTCATGCGGTCAGCAGGCGAGCGCAACCGTCACGCGGCTTTGGGCCGGCTTTCGCGAACTTCCACGATCACCGAAGTCGTGATGGGCAGATGGGCCGGGTGGCCGAATTCCAGGCACATGCCGCGGCCAATGTAGCGCTCTTTGAGCATGGAACCACCCCACGTGGAGCCGTGGATGTTCACCAGCACGGGTTCCGGGCAGAAGACCGGGTGACCGGAAATCAGGGCCTGGCCCGAGCCGCGGTATTGAATCGTGTAAGCGCGGTTCTGGGTCTGGACTTCGAGAATCGTGCCGGGGGTGAGATCGCGGAGATGCACGCCCCCTTCGATTTCGGATTGCACAATGCGGCGGTTGACGGCGTCGCTCAGATGCGGGCTTGGAATGAATACGGCCGTATTGAAAGCCGAGGTCCTGTCGCGCATGGTACTAAGCCCATTTTGGCACAGAAGGCGGCGAATCCGGAACAGGTTTCGGCGGCCATTATGCGGGTAGGGTACCGGTTGTGTGCGGGTAGTCACCTCCAGATCCGAGCTGCGAGCCTTGCGGCGGAAACGCCGGCTCCGCTTTGGTCCGGCGGGGTAAAATGCGGATGCTATGCGAAAAGTGAGATGGGGCGTTTTGGGAGCGGCCAGGATTGCGGTGACGCGCGTGATTCCGGCCATGCAACTGGGCGACTGCTGCGAAATCGTAGCCATCGCATCGCGGGACCGGGAGAAGGCCGGGAAGGCGGCGCGCGGGTTGGGGATTCCGAAAGCATACGGGTCGTATGAGGAGATGCTGGCAGACCCGGAGATCGAGGCGGTTTACAATCCGCTGCCGAACTATCTGCACGTGCCGTGGTCGGTGCGCGCGGCGGAGGCGGGCAAGCACGTACTGTGCGAAAAGCCGATCGGAATGAACACGGCGG